>Ga0265293_10009318_pt1 | contig 14159 bp, 17 predicted proteins | sample Munlanlewell138R_FD_192505 | JGI IMG/M metagenome (GOLD analysis project Ga0265293, IMG submission 192505) | Leachate microbial communities from a municipal landfill in Southern Ontario, Canada - Leachate well 138R | ecosystem: Engineered > Solid waste > Landfill > Unclassified | place: Canada...
AATAGCCACTTCAAGGCCAGTCGCCATCTTCAGGAATCCCTTCGACCCTTGGGGCTATGGGGCGCTAAACCAGCAGGGCCTTTCTTGATTATAGATCGCAATGCCCACACGTTTGTTAATAGAGGGGTGTCGTTCTATTTGACGGATCACGGCTCTTCCCCGTGGTGGAGTCCGGGGGAGAGGACCTATAAATCCTATGTATTCATGCCGGAATCGGCGGATTCTCGCAATCCCCCCAGGGATCCCCCTCCCACGCCGTTAGATCATTTGCTTGCAACGGGGGAATATTCGATGCAGGAGGACGCCGATCACTCTGTGCCCGAGAACAAATCATGGCAATGCGCGTTGCGCGAAATCGACCGCAACTGGTTCATAACCCGATGTATTGAACCTTATTCAAGGAGGTGGAGACAATGAGCTATAAGGAACAAGCATTTTCTTATGTGGCTTCGCAGGCGCAGACGATCAAGGATGTCGCTCAAGTATTAGGGGTGTCGGAGACGATTATTGCCAACGCGGGCAACATGTTAAGAGGATGTTGAATAGTAGACAGATTGGTAACTAACAACAGGGGAGGAATAGGATTGTGCTGAAATTAAAGTGTCGAGATTTGTTTTATATAACAATTGCAATGATTGCTGTAGAATTCTTCTTCTATACGCCAAAATCACTAGCTGAAGAGGAGTGTGATAAAAAAGATCCGGCATGTATAGTGTCGATAGTTTTCGAAAGCGGAATAAAGCTCCGTTATGATGGACTCGAAGAATACACATGTAAGGATAAAATTTACTTAATTGACCGTGGCAAGGCGGGGGCAAAATATCAGATTGAGAAAAAAAAGAAAAGTGGAATTGATTTTTATCAAGAAGCAAAGTTCGATTTTTGTAATTTAAATTACAAAGAAAGTATAGAAAAAAATCAAGCAATTGTTTTTATTACTGGATTCTTCATCGGTAAGCTTGATGGAAAGGGTCTTGAATATAAAGGCAAAGTTGATGAAGTGCATAATGTTGTGAAAGAAGATGGCAATTGGAAATGGTGTGGTTATAAAAAGAATAATTAATTTCAAGGGGAAGAACACTGGGGTCAGGACAACCTTTCTGCTATTCTTGTCGTCATCTTCTTAAAAGGTTTCGTGACCCCCATAAAATGAATTTTTTTTCCGGGAGATTGATTATTTCAGAGTAGCAGAGGAGCAAACCCGGCCGGTTTGGGCATCCTGCACCGGGTTACGGGCACCCCACGTCCCTCATGCTGTACAACCACCAGCGATGCACTTTGCTTCCCCGGCGCGGTTGGCGCTCGAAATAGATTTTAGGACGGCGCCGGCGTCGGTCTCGATCTCGAACCAGTGCTTGCGGGCGTACATTTCGGGGCTGCCATGGGTGCAACGGCCGGTTTCGCGCCAGGCCCGAACAACGGTTGCCACCGCAAGCGTCTCGCCACGCCAGAGAAAGGCCGATGGCAGTCCCGGCTCGCCGGCCGCCATGTGGGCGGTATCGGCGCTGCCCGGTACCGGGGTGATTGCTTCTCCGATGAAACGTTCCGCCATGGGTCTTCGCGCGTCTCGCAAGGTTGCTGAATACGATCAGAGAGAGCAGCACAATGCCCGGACCGATCCGACACCATGTCAGTATACCACCGGAGCAGCCGCAGCCCTCTCGTCATCGCCGTCATCCGGTCCAGATGTGGCCTGGCGTGATTAGATAGCCGCCGTTATACTCAGTTTTTTTAAGCCTGAGTATAACCCAAGGGGCATCCATGGAACGGATCGGCGGCGAAACGATGGTGCTTACGCGGACCTGAAAGAGCGTCTGGACATCCCATCTTCAGGGCGGTCTCTCGGAGTAGTGCAGTGATGGTCGGCGGATCGATGCGAGGGGCCGCGGACTCGGCCTTCCTCACTATCCGCCGCGAGCCGTGCTTTACTCCGCCGCGGGTTTAATGTTATAAGAGTCAAATCGTGAACCGCCGGGTCACCCTCGGCGGTTCATTCTTTTTTTAGCGAGGATCCAATTCTATGATTACCGCCAGCAATATCGCCCTTGCCTACGGCAAGCGCGTCATTTTCAAGGACGTCAACATCAAATTCACCCCCGGCAACTGCTACGGCCTGATCGGCGCCAACGGCGCGGGGAAATCGACCTTTCTCAAGATTCTCGCCGGCGAGTCGGAAGCGGATAAAGGGGAAGTCACCGTCAGCCCCGGCGAGCGCACCGCGGTGCTGCGCCAGGACCAATTCGCCTTCGACGAGCAGACGGTCTTCGATACCGTGATCATGGGACACCAACGCCTGTTCAAGGTGATGCACGAGCGCGAGGCCCTCTATGCCAAAGGGGATTTCAGCGAGGCCGATGGCCTGCGCGCCGGCGAACTGGAGGCGGAATTCGCCGAGATGGACGGCTACGAAGCCGAAGCCGAGGCGGCGGTTCTGCTCGAAGGCCTCGGCATACCCGAGGCGCTGCGCCACAAGCGGATGAAGGAGCTGGAGGCCGGGGACAAGGTGCGGGTGCTCCTCGCCCAGGCGCTGTTCGGCAGTCCCGACATCCTGCTGCTGGACGAGCCGACCAACCATCTCGATCTCAAATCGATCGCCTGGCTGGAGGATTTTCTCTTCCGCTTCCCCAACACCGTGATCGTCGTCTCGCACGACCGCCACTTTCTCAACCAGGTCTGCACCCATGTCGCCGACATCGATTTCGGCAAGATCACCATTTACGTCGGCAACTACGATTTCTGGTATCAGGCGAGCCAGTTGACCCTCAAGCAGAAGCAGGACGAGAACCGCAAGGTCACCGACAAGGCGAACGAACTCAAGGAGTTCATCCAGCGCTTCTCCTCCAATGCCAGCAAAGCGAAGCAGGCCACCTCGCGCAAGAAGCTGCTGGAGAAACTCACCGTCGAAGAGCTGCCGGTCTCCTCGCGCAAATACCCCTTCGTCGTTTTCAAGCCGGAGCGGCCCTGCGGCGACATCATTCTGGAGATCAAGGGGCTGTACAAAAAGATCGACGGCGTCGAACTCTTCGGCGGTCTTGACCTGTTCGTCAACAAGGGGGACAAGATCGCCTTCGTCGGCGCCAACAGCCTGGCCAAGACAACCCTCTTCCAGATCGTCAGCGGCGAACTGGAGCCGGACGCCGGCAGCTATCGCTGGGGAGTGACGATCACCTCGGCCTACTTCCCCAAGGAGAACAGCAGCTATTTCGCCAATGAGCTGAACCTGATCGAATGGCTGTGCCAGTTCCCTCCCTGCGACGGCGAGACTTTCGCCCGCGGCTATCTCGGGCGCATGCTCTTCTCCGGCGACGAGGCGACGAAAAAAGCCAAAGTCCTCTCCGGCGGCGAGCGGGTGCGCTGCATGCTGGCGCGCATGATGCTCAAAGGCGCCAACGCCCTGGTGCTCGACGAGCCGACCAACCACCTCGATCTCGAATCGATCACCGCCCTCAACAACGGCCTGATCGCCTTCAGCGAGGTGATCCTTTTCACCTCCCATGACCATCAGTTCATCGAGACGGTGGCCAACCGCATTGTCGAATTCCTGCCGCAAGGGGTCATCGATCGCCGGATGAGCTTCGAGGAGTACCTGGAGAACGCCGAAGTGGCGCGGCAGCGGGAGGCGCTCTGCCAGGGGCGGGCGGAGTTGCAACTTTAACCAAAGAAGGTGTTGCCATGGCCGGAGAAAACCGCAGCGAAATTCAGCCCGGGACACCGGTGGCGATTGTGCTGAAAAAAGACCAGCGCAGCGGCGCGCTCACCTGGGGAGTGGTCAAGGATCTGCTGACCAGCGCGCCTTTTCATTCGCGCGGGATCAAGGTGCGCCTCGCCGACGGGCAGGTCGGGCGGGTGAAGGAAATCGGAACGCCGGAATAGAATGAACCGCGCCTCCCGCAACCGGCTGACGCCGCCGATGCTCCGCCACTTCGCCGGCGACACCCTTTTCGAGCGCATCGCCCGCACCTGCTGCCGCGCCGGCTGTCTGCCGCGCAAGGAACTGTTCGAGGCCTGGGAGATGGCGCGCCGGGTGCGCCGGCGCCTGCGCGGGGGCCGGGTGGTCGATCTCGCCTGCGGTCACGGCTTGCTGGCGCACCTGATGTTGCTCCTCGACGACAGCTCCGGCGAGGCGGTGGCGGTCGATCTTCATCCGCCGGCAAGCGCCGCCCGGCTGGCTGCTATTTTTGCCGAGGAGTGGCCGCGGCTGGCCAATCGGATACACTTTATCGCCGGCGATCTGAGTGGCGTGCCGCTCGCGGCCGACGATCTGGTGGTTTCCGCCCACGCCTGCGGCAGCCTCAGCGACCGGATTCTGCAGCGCGCGGTGGCCGCCAGGGCGCGGGTGGCGCTTTTGCCCTGCTGCCACGACCTGCGGGACGCCAATCTCGGCGGCCTGCAAGGCTGGCTCGACGGTCCCCTCGCGATGGACGTCATGCGCGCCGAGCGCTTGCGTATTGCCGGCTATCGCGTCCACACCCAGACGATTCCCGGCGACATCACGCCTAAAAACCGGCTGCTGCTGGCCGAGCCGGGCGATTTGACCTGAAAACCGCTTTGACCACGAATTTATTTATGAAGATTCGTGTTAATTTGTGGCTGATTGCAGATTTAACAGATTCCCTTCGCAGCCATTGAGGATCCGATCATGAGCAAAGACCTGTACGTTAAAAACCTGCCTCTGGAGATGACCGAGGAAGAACTGCGCCGACTGTTTGCCGTCGCCGGCAAGGTGTCCTACGTGCACATGGTCAAGGATGTAAAAAGCGGCGAATTCGTCGGTTGCGCCTACGTGAAGATGGCGTCCGAGGCCGAGGCCCGGGACGCCATCGTTTGCCTCGACGAGGCACGCGTGGCCAATCGGGAGATCGTCGTGGTCGAGGCCCTGCCGCAAAGAACGGCGGGGAGCAAGACTGCGACGGACCGGGATGCCGCGCGAGCGGGCAAAGGACCCGCCAGGGAGGCGATGGCCGCTAGAGGTCCGAAAGGTCCTCGGGGGCCGGCGGACGCGCCGGGCGGCGGCAAGGGCGGGCAGCGGCCGGCGGGCGGCAAAGGGCGCAAACCGGCGGGGCCGGGCGCCCATTTCGGCAAGGGGCGGCCGGGCAAGAGCGGCGGCCGGGGAAAATAGTTCCGGAATCTGAATAAATTTAACGATGAGTAAGCGAAAGCCCGCCTTCCCGGCGGGCTTTTTCACGTTCTTGGGACGCGGGACGCGGCCAGGGAAACGGCGGCTTAGTCGAGTTCCTGCGGCGTCTTGCGCTCGCCGGCGACCACCTCGGCCGCCATTCGGCGCACCTGCGGCAGCATGCGGCGGACGATCTCCTCCACCCCGTGGGCATTGGGATGCAGGCCGTCCTCCTGGTTCAGCGCCGGGACTCCCGCCACCCCTTCGAGAAAGAAGGGATAGAGTTCGACGGCGTATTTTTTTGCCAAGCGCGGATAGATCGCCTCAAAGCGGCGGACGTAATCGGCGCCGAGATTGCGCGGCGCGCGCATGCCAGCGAGCAGGACGGGGATTTGCCGTTGCTGTGCTTCAGCGAGGATGGCGTCGAGGTTCGCCTCGGCCTGCGCCGGATCGAGACCGCGCAGGGCGTCGTTGGCGCCGAGCTCGACGAGCAGCAGATCCGGTTTGTCCTGCAGCATCCAGTCGAGGCGCGCCCGACCGCCGGCGGTGGTGTCGCCGGAAACCCCGGCGTTGATCACCTGCGCGTCGATGCCGCTGCGGCGCAGGGCGGCCTCCAGGCGGGCGGTGAAGGCATCGCCGGCGGCCAGGCCGTAACCGGCGCTCAGACTGTCGCCGAGGACGGCGATGCCGATCCGTTCGGCGGCTGCCGACGGCGCGGGGGGCGTCAGCGGAAACAACAGGACGGCAATCATCGACAACCGGCCGGCGACGGGAAGAAGCGCGGCGAACAGGCGGATGGAAAGACGGCGCATGGCGGACTCCGAAGCAGGTGTTTGGTCCCCTGAGTGTATGCGGCGCAGGGGCGGGGCGTCAATCGGGAGGAAAGATCCTTGCGGACCAGAGGTGGGATTTTCTCCTTGACATATTGTATTTAGATATATATATGTTTTTATCAAATTCTTTCCCCAACCGAATTGGAGGTCGTCCCATGCGTTTTCGCACCATTGTCGTCGTTCTGGCCCTCTTGTCGCTGGCCCTGCCAGCCGCCGCCGCGACCGATCATCGTGAACTGATCGCCGGCGTCATCAACAGCGGAGAGGAAGCCACCCGCAAGTGCCTCGAATGCCACGGCGACGATGCCGCGGAAGTGATGAAGACGACCCACTGGACCTGGTCGGCGGAGCAGAAGCTCAACGGCAAGGGCACGGTGGATCGGGGGAAGAGCAACGCCATCAACAACTTCTGCGTTTCAGTGAACGCCAACTGGCCGCGCTGCACCAGCTGCCACATCGGTTACGGCTGGAAGGACGCTTCCTTTGATTTCAATGACCCGGCGAAGGTCGACTGCCTGGTCTGCCACGACACCACCGGCACCTACGTCAAAGAGGCGACGGGGGCCGGCCAGCCAGCGGAAGGCGTCGATCTGCTTTTCGTCGCCCAGCAGGTGGGAAAACCGAGTCGGGTAACCTGCGGCGCCTGCCATTTCTTCGGCGGCGGCGGCGACGCCGTCAAGCACGGCGACCTTGATTCCTCCATGGAATTTCCGGACAGGGCGGTCGATGTGCACATGTCCCCCGACGGCAACGATTTCCAGTGCCAGGATTGCCACGCCACGAAGGACCACAAAATTTCCGGACGGGCGATGGTCGTCTCCCCCGGCGGCAAGGATCACATCGGCTGCGAAAACTGCCACACCGCAGCGCCGCACCAGGAATCGCTGCTGAACCGGCATTTTGCCGCCGTAGCCTGCCAGACCTGCCATATCCCGGCCTTCGCCCGGGAAGTGCCCACCAAGATATCCTGGGACTGGTCCACCGCCGGCCAGGACCGCGTTATCGAAAAAGACCAATACGGCAAACCGACTTACGATCGCAAAAAAGGGGATTTCACCTGGGGCAAGAATGTGGTCCCCACCTATCGCTGGTACAACGGCAACGCCGGGGCCTATCTTGTGGGGGACAAAATGGATCCGGCCAAGGTGACGGAGCTGAGCTATCCCGAAGGAGATATCCGCGATAAAACGGCCAAGATTTATCCCTTCAAAGTACATACCGGCAAGCAGATTTACGACGCGCAAAACAAGTATTTCATTACCCCCCAGGTGTTCGGCAAGGAAGGGTACTGGAAAACCTTCGATTGGACTCTGGCGGCGACGAAGGGGATGCAGGCGAGCGGTTTGCCTTTCAGCGGCGAGCACGGCTTCGCCCCGACTGCCATGTACTGGCGCATCAACCACATGGTGGCGCCGAAGGAGCAGGCTCTTGGCTGTCTGGAATGCCACGGCGACAATGGCCGGATGGACTGGAAGGGCCTGGGCTACAAAGGGGACCCGCTTTCCACCGGTAAGACGGCGCGAATGAAATAAGCGCTTTTCTCTTCAATTTTCCCATCGCCCGGGGGCGTTCGGCATGCCGAACGCCCCCGCTGTTTTTTGGCCGGTGGCGACTTGACTTTTCAGCGGTGGTTTTCTACTGTTAATGAGTTTCGTCTCGGCCCGTTGGCGGCCGTTTCCCTTTGTTTTTCGGTTTGCTGAAAGGAGTAAAGCGCATGGCGAAGATTGGAGTGGTTCTTTCCGGCTGCGGCGTATACGATGGCAGCGAAATCCATGAAGCGGTGATCACCCTGCTCGCCCTCGATCGCGCCGGGGCGGAGGCCGTCTGTATGGCGCCCGATATCGACCAGATGCACGTGGTCAATCATCTGACCGGCGAAGAAGCGGCCGGCGAAAGGCGCAACGTGCTGGTGGAGTCGGCGCGCATCGCCCGCGGCAAAATCCGCAATATCAAGGATGTCGGCGTCGACGAGATCGATGGCCTCATGTTCCCCGGCGGCTTCGGCGCCGCCAAAAACCTGTGCGATTTTGCCGTCAAGGGGGCCGACTGCGCTATTCACCCCGAGGTGGCCCGGCTGGTGCGGCAGATCGTCAAGGCGAAAAAGCCGCTGGCCGCCGTCTGTATCGCTCCCGCCCTGATCGCCCGCATTCTGGGCGAGGACCAACTGGTCCACAAACTCACCATCGGCAGCGATATCGATACCGCCAAGGCGCTCGAGGCGATGGGTTCCACCCATGAGGCGTGTCCGGTGAACGAATTCGTCATCGACCGCGAGAATAAAATCGTTTCGTCGCCCGCCTACATGTTGGCCGGTCGCATCGGCGAGGCGGCCGAGGGGATCGACAAAACGATCAAGGCATTGCTCGAATTGATCTGACCACCGTTTCCGGCTATTGCGGCCGGAAAAAAATCGTCTAGACTTGGTGGACTGGCGCGCGACATTCATTCGATGGTTTTCACAAGGAGGAAATGGCAATGGACAAGTACCGCTGCGTGATTTGCGATTACATTTACGACCCGGCCGAAGGGGACCCCGCCAACGGAGTCGATCCGGGAACGCCTTTCAGCGATCTTCCGCCCGACTGGGTCTGCCCCCTGTGCGGCGCCGACCAGTCCAACTTCGAAAAAATCTAAAAAGGAGATCTCATGGCCAGGACACCGTACGTCGACAAGGACGTATGCATCAGCTGCAACCTGTGTGTGGATACCGCTCCGGAAGTCTTCCGCATGGATGACGATGGCTTGGCCGAGGTCTACGATCCCACCGGCGCTCCGGAGGAAAAAATCCAGGAGGCGATAGACTCCTGTCCGGTCTCCTGCATCCACTGGGAATAGCTGCGGCTGCCAAAGGGGCGTCCGACCATGCGGGCGCCCCTTCTTTCCGCACCCTGCGGCCGGGGCAGATCCCCTACCGCGAGGCGGTCGGCTTGCAGGAGGCGCTGCTCGATCAGCGGCGAAGAGGGAGCGAAGACTATCTCATCCTCCTTCGCCATCCGCCGCTGATCACGCTGGGCCGGCGCTCGCGCCCGGAAAACCTGCTTCTGCCGAGGGAAGAGCTGGCGCGGCGCGGCATCGAAACGATTTCGGCCGGGCGCGGCGGCGACGTCACCTATCATGATCCGGGACAACTGGTCGGCTATCCGATTGTCGATCTGGAGCCCCTTGGCCGCGACCTGCACCGTTATCTGCGTCTGCTCGAAGAGGTGCTGATCCGCACCATCGCCGTCTTCGGCCTGCAAGGCGAACGGATTGCCGGCAAGACTGGCGTTTGGGTGCGGGGCGAAAAAGTGGCCTCGATCGGCATCGGGGTGCGCCGCTGGGTGAGCTGGCACGGCTTTGCGCTCAATGTCGCCGCGGACACCTCCGGATTTGCCGCCATCGTTCCCTGCGGCCTGCCCGGGGTTGCCATGACCTCGTTGGAGCGCTTGCTGGGGAAAGTCGTTTCCCGGGAGCAGGTCGAGGCGGAGGTCGTTTGCGCCTTTGCCGAGGTTTTTGCCCTTCGGCACGCTGGAGAATATGAATACCCCTTCCCGAAAAAAGCCTGACTGGCTCAAGGTACGCTTCCCCACCGGCCCCAATTACGCCCGTATCGACCGTTGGCATCGTCAGGAAGGACTGCACTCGGTCTGCCGCAGCGCCGCCTGCCCGAATCAGGGGGAATGCTGGAGCCGCGGCACGGCAACTTTCATGGTCCTGGGCAATGCCTGCACCCGCGATTGCCGCTTCTGCAACGTTGGCCACGGCGCGCCCGCGCCTCCCGACCCGGACGAGCCGGCCAAGATCGCTCAGGCGGTGGCGGATCTCGGCTTGCGTCACGCCGTGATCACCACCGTCAGCCGGGACGATCTGGGCGACGGCGGCGCCGCCCATCTGGCCGCCGTGACCGCATCGATCCGTCAGGCCTTGCCGGCGTGCCGCATCGAATTGCTCATTTCCGATCTGAACGGCGACGAAGGCTCTCTCGCCGTCGTGCTCGCCGCCGCTCCCGACCTTCTCGGGCACAATCTCGAAACCGTACCTCGCCTGTACTCCGCCGTCCGCCAGGGCGCCTCCTGGCGGCGCTCCCTGCGTCTGCTGGCAGCGGCGCGGGAAATCGCCCCGGCCATTCCGACCAAGTCCGGACTGATGCTCGGCCTCGGCGAAACGGCCGCCGAAATAGACGAAATACTTGCGGAGCTGCGCCGGGCGGACGTTTCCTTTCTGACCCTCGGGCAGTATCTGGCCCCCAGCCAACAGCATTACCCGGTGGCGCGTTACATCCCGCCGGAAGAATTCGCCGCCTGGCGGCGAAGGGCCATGAATATGGGTTTTCGCGGGGTGGAGGCGGGACCTCTGGTACGCTCCTCCTATCATGCCGAAGAACAGTTCGCGGAGGCGGCCGATGGAAGTTGAAGGGGTGCACGAAACGATTATCCTCGGCTCCGGCCCCGCCGGCCTCACCGCCGCCATTTACGCTGCGCGCAGCCGCTGCTGTCCATTGGTCATCCACGGTGGGCAACCGGGCGGGCAGCTCACCTCGACGACGGTGATCGACAACTTCCCCGGCTTCCCCGACGGCATCGAAGGGTCGCTGCTGGTGGACAATATGCAGCGACAGGCGCTGCGTTTCGGCGTCCGTTTCGTCCACTCCCATACTGCAACAGCGCGCCACTGGCGATCCGCGCATCGCATTTCGCTGGGAAACGCTGGTGACGGCCATTCTCGAGGACGTCAAGGGCGTCGTCGGCGTGCGTCTTCGGCACCTGCCCAGCGGCATAGAGGAGGACTTGCCCTGCGACGGGGTCTTCGTCGCCATCGGCCATCTGCCGAACACCGCCTTGTTTCGCGGCCAGTTGGAGATGGACGAGGAAAACTACCTCATCACCCACAACTTCGTCGAGACCAGCATCCCCGGGGTATTTGCCGCCGGCGATGTGCAGGACCCGCATTTTCGTCAGGCCATCACCGCCGCCGGTTCCGGCTGCATGGCCGCCATGCAGGCGGAGCGCTATCTGGAGTCCCTGCTGAACGGGAAGAAGAGGCTGCCATGATTTCCGAAAAAATGAAGCGTTTCATCGAAGAAGTGAACTACGCCTACGTCGCCTCCGCCGATCAGCGGGCTCGCCCGCACCTGGCGGCCGGCAGCGGTCTGAAGGTTCTCGATCCGCAGCATCTGGTTTTCGAGGCATGGTTCTGCCACAAAACGCTGGAGAATGTGGCCGAAGTGCCGCGTCTGGCGGTGGTGGTTCTCGACCGGACGACCGGCGCCGGTTATCAGCTGCTGTGCCGGGTGGAGAAGACGGCACAGGTCGGAGTCCTCAACGGTTATGCGCCGGAAATTGAGGAACCCGGACTGCCGCAGGTTGAGACGCGCATGACCGTGCGGGTGGAAGAAGTCCTGGAGTTCTCGCACGGACCGCACACCGACCATCCGATCGCCGTCGAAAGCTGACGCCCGATGTCTTGATTGGCAAGCCATCGGGGCCTTTGCGGATACTTTTCTCTTGTTTTTTCGTGCCTGTTCATGCTAATTACAAGGCCCCGTGGAACTTCCCGACACATCGGACAGCCTTTACATGCGCGAAGCGTTGATGGAAGCCGCCGCCGCCGAAAGGCTGGGGGAGGTGCCGATCGGCGCACTTGTCGTTCACGATGGCGCCATCGTCGGCCGGGGGCACAACCTGCGGGAAACCAGCAACGATCCGACCACTCACGCCGAAATGCTGGCCATCCGGCAGGCGGCGAAGGCACTCGGCTCCTGGCGGCTTCTCGACTGCACGCTGTATGTGACCCTGGAGCCCTGCACCATGTGCATGGGCGCCATCATTCTGGCCCGCATCCCCCGGCTGGTTTACGCCTGTCGCGATCCCCGGGCCGGCGCCGTCGGTTCGATCTACGATTTCTCGTGCGACGAGCGCTTCAATCACCGGGTGCAGGTCACCGAGGGGGTCTGCGCGGAGGAGAGCAGCGCCATGCTTTCCGGCTTTTTCCGCCGGCTTCGCGACAGAAAAAAACGCAGCCCGGAAGCGTAACAAAAATTCGACGACCGTATCTCAGCTCCCGCGGAGGGGTGTCCGAGAGGTCGAAGGTGACAGACTCGAAATCTGTTGTACCGCAAGGTACCGTGGGTTCGAATCCCACCCCCTCCGCCAGTAAAAACAAGGGCTTAGCCGACAATGGCTAAGCCCTTGTTTTCTGCTAAGTCGGGATTTGCTAACGATCTGCTAACGATTCTTCCGGGTTTGTATGTGCTTCCCGGTGAAGGTAAGTGATGTTCCCCACCGTACCTGCCCAATGAAGCTCTATCCTCTCGCTACGGTCATCGCTCGGATAACTATTCTCTCCTTTTTCCAGCAAAACACTACGTGTTGAGTGCCAGGAGGTGCGACCTTTCAGTCAGGATGTGCATACTCAGCAACCCAACAAAGGGTGTTGACTAAAGCCATCTGCTCGACCGTATGGCACTTTATCGCCATCAACTTTGGACTCGCTACCAGAAGTGCCAGGCAACGAGCCCGGGAGATGGCCACATTTAGCCGGTTTTTACTGTAAAGGAACTCCATGAACCGAGGCAGGTAGTCGCCGCTGGAAGTAGCCATGGAGACGATCACTGCCTCGGCCTGTTGTCCTTGGAATTTGTCTACGGTACCGACCCGTGCCCCGGCGGGCAAGACCTCCCTGAGGAGATTCACCTGCATGTTGTAGGGGGCGACGACGAGGATATTCTCTGCGGACATGGTGTGCTCTCGCCCTTGCCGATCCACGTATTTCTGATCGAGGAGGCTTTTGTAGAGATTGCACACAATCTCCGCTTCCTTTTCGCTCCTCTGCGAGCACCCGTCGTGCTCGACTCCGATGAATCGAATGCCGGTGGCTCTCAGCTCCGGGTGGGCGTCGGGGGCAAGAACCAGGCGCTGTCTCTGGTTGTCCGGCTCAGGCCGCAGACGACTATCATAGACGGCATCGGAGATGAAACCGCAGACATCCTCATGCATGCGCCAAGACGTGTGGAGGAAAACGCCCCGGTCATCCGGGATGGTCGCTTGGCCCTGGAGCAGGTAGTCGAGCGTGGATTCACCCGAGTGCCCAGGATGAACACCCTGGATGGGCTGCTGAAGTTGCATTTGGTCACCCAAAAGGAGGATGTTCTTTGCGCAGGTTCCCATGGCGACCAGGTTGGCGAGGGCGACTTGCCCGGCCTCGTCGACGAAGAGATAGTCCAAGGCCTGATCGAAATCCGGATCTGCAAACAGCCAGGCGGTGCCCGCCACCAGATTGGCCCCGGAGGCAATGACCGCAGCCTTGTCGGTGACATCGACGATCAGTTCGCCATTGAGGAATGAATCAGGTCCGGAAGATTTCTTGACTCCCCGGAACCGCACCCCCTTCTCCGCCGCCCTCTTTTCCACCGCCTCAAGGAGGTTGTTGATCGCCTTGTGGCTGTTGGAAGACACGCCAACCCTGGCGCCGCTCGCCAGCAGATCGACAATGACGTGGGAGCCCGTGTAGGTCTTGCCGGTGCCCGGAGGGCCCTGGATAAAAAGATAGCTTTTCTGAAGACGGCGCACTGCATTACTGATCTGGCCGGTCGGATCGCCCGCCTCCGTAATAATCGGCGATCCCGCCGGAAGTCCCTGGATGGCGGGGTGCTTTCTTTTCAGGATCGCCTCAAGTGCCCCATATCGGTGGTCGCCGGCAATCAGGCTATCAGCGAACCGGTAGATTGCCTCCTTGAGAACATCCGTCTTAATCGGCCCGGTCGACATCACCGATATCCGTTCGGGCAGAGTGCCGCTCTTTCTTCCGAGTTTTATGCGGATCAGTTTTGTTTTCTCATCGATAGACTCGATCTTTCCCGCCCTTTCCAAGGTGTCGGCGCGAAGGCAGTCGTCATCGAACTTGAGTTTGAACTCCTGCTCTGGATACCGGAAGGTATAGACGACCGACTGCTTCACGGCCTCGGGCGGATGCTCAGGTACGGCCTCCATTCCGCCGATGCATTCCGGGTCCTCGATCAATTCCTCCTCAGTCATCTCCTGGCGCGCAAAAATGGCCCACCAAACGGGCTTGTCTGCCCGGCGGTGGAAGTCGAGAAGCTGGAAAACGAGTTCCCGTACATGGTGGTCATCGGTCCAATGATCCCGCTCCTCCGGCAGAGGGCTCAGCAGGTTTTTCCCGTATTCGGCCAGACGCATCTCGGCCTCGTGAACCCGCTCGCTCTTTTGATTCTC
>Ga0265293_10009319_pt1 | contig 14159 bp, 16 predicted proteins | sample Munlanlewell138R_FD_192505 | JGI IMG/M metagenome (GOLD analysis project Ga0265293, IMG submission 192505) | Leachate microbial communities from a municipal landfill in Southern Ontario, Canada - Leachate well 138R | ecosystem: Engineered > Solid waste > Landfill > Unclassified | place: Canada...
CTCTGTACTGCTCTTTTTTCGACGGCCAGCTCGCTTTAGAAGAGTCTCTCTTGTACCGGTATAACCTTCGGGCGGAAGGTATTCATTGATCGTAACTGCGTCTAATTCGGACAGTAGCCATTCCAGTCTGTTGATAGTGAAGAACTCTGTTAGTGTGCCAACTGGTAGATTGTCTTGGGACAACATTCTATGCACGAGACGTTCTAAACGACCTGCGTACTCTTTAACCGCTAGTACCTTTCCCTTTATAGACTGGCCAAAGGGTCTAAGATCCGCAAGAATCTCTTTAAGTCGTACATTAGTATTCCGAGTGGATAGGCCAATCTTAATAAACTCCGGCGGCAATCCTTCAAACTCACCAGAAATATGAATTACATATAAACTTTGTTGACCTAGGGCGCTGTACTTTTGCGCGAGTAGCTCTTGATAGTCCGGTGCAACAGCAGCCAGCCTGCGCCAATACGCATCAAACCAGTATCGTTGCGCTCGATCCAAATCTGACAAAGACTGCAATTTATCGAACTGGTTTTGACTGTAACCACGGTCGATCTTTGTGGACGTGATTCTGGTGCAGCGATTCCAGTGAAAGTGCAGGTCAACCAATGGATCTAATGCTTTAAAAAGATCTAATAGTGCTTTTGTCGGTTGGCCAAGATCATCCAACCACTGTCCGTCGAGTTTACCTAATCTTGCCCTTACATCTATCAGCTCAGCTTCATTCGTTCGTTCTACGCTGACAATCCCCATCTTCTCCAGGCGATCAATTGCTTCATTCATTCCGTCCCAAGAATAGACCTTCTTGTGCGAGCCATACTTGATACGACGTTCCAAGTAGCGGGCCTCGTGCGTATCCAGCATCTCAAAAGTATCATAGGTAGGGATTTGCGTCTGAAGGGTTGCATCTTGGGATATACGGCACGTTTCGCCGTCGTGAGCGAAGTGAATTGTCTTGATACGTCCCTTCTTGGCTATTAAGGCACGTTTGCACCAAGGGCAAACCAGGTTCGACCGACCAGACGGAGTTTCACTGATGGATTGCCATTGACCGGCTGGATTGATGCCAAATGTTAGGTAGATTTTGCTCATAGGATATTTCATGCGTGTATCACGATACAGAAGCTTTGGAAGCTTAAAGTGTATCACGATACACACTAAAAGATTGTCCTGGCGGCACAAATAAAATTCTAATAAGACGTCACAGCTTATTTATTGCAGTAGAAATAATTATAATGCTATCGTATGCATACATTAGCATTATAAGAGGTCGTAATGTCTAAAGATCTACAAGAAAAAGCACGTAGCACAATGGCTTATTTTATTGATTATTACATTTACCCACTTGTTCTGTTGCAACAAGCTTATCAAATCGAAATGCTGGGCTACACGGATGAACAATGGGATGCACCTAGGCGCGCAGCCCGCTTAAGTGCAGCTGTTAAAAACTATAAAACTTCACAGATGCTGTTGTTTATCATAAGTATAGGTGTTGAAGAAGGAGTGGATTTAACCCCCTTGGTTGTTAAGCGCTTGTGTAACAACCTTTTTGGTCGTAAAGGCAGTCAGTCACTGATCGTTAAGGTGTTCGGCGAAAAAAACCGTATAAAGCGTAGCGCGCATAGTGATCCAGAAGAGATTGAGTTGATCACAAAAAAATATCAACGGACTGCAAGTCAATACTGGTCTTCGACGTTGAGTGATATCGAGGAAGTAAAGCTGAAATATAAAGATAGCGTACTCAGAAAACGCAAGAGAACGCGTACATTAGCATTATCCGGCTGAACAGTAAGCGCTACTAGTAGCCTAATATTATTTACTTATTTACTCATTTACTCATTTACTCATTTACTCATTTACTCATTTACTCATTTATTAAAGATTTGTAGAGATATCATTGCATGTCTATAATCAGACTGTTTTTATATACAGTCTTTTAGGTTCAACTAATCATGCAAGCCTCAATAATTGGCAAAAGCTGCAGTGCTAGCCATATCAACGAGCATCGGCTGGCTATACCATTCTTTCTTAGCCGCGTTCCAGCCGGTTTTCCATCGCCAGCGCAAGATTATGTTGAGCAAACACTTGATCTCAATGAGCTGTGTATTAAGCATCCTGCGGCAACGTTTTTTGTCAGGGTTGAAGGTGATTCAATGATTGAAGCAGGCATTTATCCCAATGACGTTCTGGTGGTTGATCGCTCTGTTAGAGCAGAGCATGGTGATATTGTTATTGCCGGTTTTCATGGCGAACTGACTGTTAAAGAGCTTGAACTCAAGCCAGTGACGCGCTTGATACCTCGTAATAAAGCTTACCCAGCCATTGATGTGCCAGAAGGGTGCGAGCTGGATATCTTTGGTGTTGTCACCAGTGTCGTACGCAACATGCGGCGTAAGTCATCAGCCAAGTCATGAGCACTGTATTTGCACTCGTAGACTGCAATAACTTCTATGCCAGCTGCGAAAAACTGTTCCGTCCAGATTTAAAAAACGTCCCGCTGGTGGTGTTGTCCAACAACGACGGCTGCGTGGTGGCTCGCTCAAAAGAAGCCAAAGCCCTTGGCATTAAAATGGCTGTGCCGGTCTTTCAGATTCAAGAGCAAATACAGCAGCATGGCATTCAGTTGTTTTCCTCAAATTACGCACTTTATGCAGACCTCAGTTGTCGTGTTATGACGATCCTCGAAGGATTAGCACCCAGGGTTGAGGTGTATTCGATTGATGAGGCGTTTCTAGATTTAAGCGGTTTAGGTTCAGCGGTATCGCTACTAGAGTTTGGTCAAAATATTAAAGATACAGTTGCCCAGTGGGTTGGTTTGGGTGTATGCGTCGGTATAGCACCCACCAAAACACTGGCAAAACTAGCTAACCACGCAGCCAAGAAATACCCAGCTACCGGTGGTGTAGTCGATCTTACCCAGCCGGAGCGACAGCAGCGGCTGTTGGCGATTACCCCCGTCACTGATGTCTGGGGTGTGGGTCGCAGGCTTGGCAATCGCCTTGAAATCATGGGTATTAAGACAGCACTGGATTTAGCTAAATGTGCTCCTGCGACTATCCGTAACTCATTTTCCATTGTGCTTGAGCGTACTGTGCGTGAACTCAATGGTGAGTCCTGCTTAGAGCTAGAAGAACTGCCTCCAACCAAGCAGCAGATCATGTGCAGCCGCTCATTTGGTAGCAGAATTACAACCCTTGGGCAGATGAGCGAGGCTATCGCACAGTACACAGCACGCGCCGCTGAAAAACTCCGACAGGAGAATCAACAAGCCAAAATGCTGACTGTCTTTGTACAGACGAGTCAATTTAAAGAAAGCTCAAAGGTTTACAGCAACTCGACTACAGGCGAGCTGGTACTGCCGAGCGATGACACCCGGGAATTAAATGTACTGGCGATGCAGTTGCTAAAGCGCGTCTGGAGAGATGGCTACAGCTACAGCAAAGGTGGGGTCATGCTTTCTGACTTTTACGATAACGACACGTATCAGCCTGGGTTGTTTGATGAAGTTATAAAACGTCCTAACAGTACAAAGCTTATGGCCGTGCTGGATAAAATTAATCAAAGCGGTCTTGGTCGTGTGTTTCTAGCCAGTGAAGGTATAAACAATACTTGGAGCATGAAACGCGATCATTTGTCACCTGCATACACAACTCGCTGGAGTGACATACCTACAGTTCGGTGATGGGTTATCGCTCGTTAACATTAATAATGATATTGGGTTGTTTACGGAGAAGCGGAAGTAATGTCTGTTTTGGTGCGTACATTTTTGATTTTCGTTTTAACTTTACTGAGCTTAACTTTTGCTACTGCTGCGCCTCCTTCAAACTTTTCTCAAGCTAAGACCTATGCTAAGCAGCATGTCTACTATGACCAGGGTGTAAGCGGGGCATTAGGGACGACCTATTGCGGCTGTGACTGGCGTTGGGTAGGTAGGTCAGGAGGTCGAACTGTTCTTGATTCCTGCGGGTATGTGATCCGGTCACCGCAATCCAAACATATGGTGACGCGAGCAGAGCGTACTGAATGGGAGCACATTGTGAGTGCTTATTCATTTGGCAATCAACGTCAGTGCTGGCAGAAAGGTGGCCGAAAACACTGCAACGCTACAGATCCAGTATTTAACGAGATGGAAGCCGATATGCATAACCTAACACCGGTGATCGGCGAGGTTAATGCTGACAGGTCAAACTACCGTATGGGTATGGTGTCAGGTAACGACGGGATGTACGGAAAATGTACTAGCAAGACAGATTTCAAACAGCGCGTTTTTGAGCCGAGGAATGAAGCGAAAGGACTTGTAGCCCGCATTCATTTTTACATGCATGACAGATATGCGCTGCGAATGAGTAAGCAACAGCAGCGGATATTTATGGCTTGGGATAAACAACACCCGGTCACACAGTGGGAGCTTGAGCGTGATCGACGGATTGCTCAAGTCGTCGGGCACAGTAACGAGTTTGTTACAGGGGAGCGCCACTGGTCTTTAGGTTATAAAACCAGGGGTGACGGTGTTGTTAAGACTGAAAGGATTGCGAACTCTGTAAGAGCGTCTAATGATGCAGAGATTATCTACGGGAACCGTAATAGTAAAATCTACCACCTTTCAGAGTGCCCTAGTTATAACGCAATGAAAGCGAGCAATATTGTTAAGTTCAAGACTGAGAATGAAGCTCAAGATCGAGGCTTTAGAAAAGCCAAGAACTGTCCATGATGAACCACAGCTTGCGTGTGTAGAGGCTTAGATTGCACCTGCATAGCATTAAGTATGCACAGTCAGTTATGTGATCCATATTCGAGTTTTAGGACTTTATACGCCACAAAACTGCACTTTATAAAAACATGGCTATACTGAAGTTTGAAATGGAAATTATTAATAAAAGGAGTTTTTTATGCTAATTCTCACGCGACGCCTAGGCGAAACACTTTGTATTGGTGATGACGTCACGTTGACGGTGCTTGGTATTAATGGCAACCAGGTGCGTATTGGTATTAATGCCCCGAAGGATGTGCCAGTTCATCGCGAAGAAATATATGAGCGTATTCAAAAAGAGGTAGGACTAAGCAAGTCAGAAAGCTGAACAAATAACAGTTTGGTTTGATTGGGGCTTGGCTTAGGGGGGGGTAAATCTGCACGGTCAGACTTCGTGATTATGAGTTTAGCCGCTTATTTTTTTATCCACATTATCTGTGGATAAGATGTTGTGCTTAACGCTACAGCCTAGGCAGAGTGTAGTACTACAGGATTTGTTTAAAAAACAACCAATTGATAAGGGAGTCTGTTACCTCTCCATATTTTATCTTTTTTACTGGTAATGTATGGGAAATTAACAGGAGCCATTTAATAACCTTAATACTTTGGGTAATCACTATGGATAAAGATAAAAAGCCTACCTATCGAGTCAATTTCACTATGCCTACTGGGGGGCGTGGCGGTATCACAACTGACCTAGCGTGCAAAGTGGCTGAAGTGTTTGAGCATAAGCGGGAGCTTGGAATACTGCGCCACTGGCTAATGGAGCTGGCATATAAAGACATACAAAAAGAACAAAGCATAGGCCTCGCACCCGCACCCGAGTTTGTACCTATGACCATACCTAAAAAACCATCTGTGAAGCCGGTCACTAGGAAAATAGAAAAGCCTTTAGAACCAACGAGAACAGATCTAGCAAGATCCTCACCTGTACTCACTGAGCTTTCACCCGAGCAGGAGGCTGAGGCCGATCGTATTTTGAGAGAGGACTATGATGATGATTGGGATACTTTCTTTGAGCACCACAAACACATTAGGCTATCCGACTTGTAGAGTGCTATTAGGGTATACCTCAAGAGAACCAGTCTTTAAGTGCTCAAAATGCCTTACAGAACTACTTATAACAGACTGCAATACGAGAACCATTTAAAACAGACTGGTATCTCTAAAATGTTCCTACGTGCCTATCTTTGAGTCTCAACCACTGAGCAAAACACTGAGCCGACGTGTAAAACAGTCATTGATTAATTTCGCAGCTGACCATAATCAGAGAATTGCTTCCTTCTATATAGAGAACGAATCCGGTGCGACATTGTATCGACCTAAGCTAATGGAATTAATTTCAGATGCTGAAGAGGGTGACATTATCCTAGTTGAGCAAATTGACCTACTTGCTCGCTTAAAAAGTCTGATGGGGAAACGCTAAAATATCTGCTGGCATCAAAAAAACTGATGATCGTTTCGCCGTAATTAACGGGCTCTTCGCATTTAAGGGTGTAGCTGATTTCTAAACCCTCCTGACTTCAGCAAGCACCTGGCTACGTAGTTGGTTAAATTTCTAAAACCCAAAGCGGTGCCACGCAAGTGCTCCAGCCGACCGTTGATGGCTTCTGTAGGTCCGTTGCTGGTTCCTGGTCGGTCGAAGTAGGCAAGGATGCTATAAGCGTATTTTTTCAGCGTTTTTCCCAAGCCTTTCACCTCGATAAGCACTTTGGGCAAGTCGCTGGCTGTAATGATATTTATGACCTCTTTCATGAGTTTTTTACCACGCTTTCGATCCGGCTCGTTGTAGGCACTGACCACCCGTTGGTACATGCTCCAGCTGCAATCCACTTCAAGATGGCGCTCATCTGAAAACAGTCGGGCCAGCTGCGTTTTATTGGCGTCAGACAGGTAGCTGATCCGGGTCAGTAGCGTTCGACGGCTTTTGTAGAGCGGGTCATTTTTACGTCCTCTGCGGCCCAAGGTGTCTTGCTGAACACGCCTGCGGCATTCATCCAGCATATTGCTTGCCCAGCGCACGACATGGAAGGGATCAAGCACGGTTTGAGCTTGCGGCAGGACTTCTTCCGCAGCAGATTTAAAACCCGTAAAACCGTCCATGGCAATGTTTTCGATCTGGTCACGCCAAGGTTTTGGACGGCTTTGCAACCATTGCTTAAAGGCTTGTTTAGAGCGGCCTTCCAGCACATCCAGCAAGCGGGCCGGCCCGGTTTTGTTACGCACGGGCGTCAAATCAACCACGATGGTGACGTACTTGTCGCCACGGGGAGTGTGCCGCCAGACATGTTCATCCACGCCCAGCACGGTTACGCCCTCAAATCGCTCCGGATCATTAAAAAGCAGACGCCGGCCTTCGTTGATAATAGCGTTATTGGCGGTGTGCCACGCAACGTCCAGATGGTTCGCAACACGGGATACCGACAAGTCATCCAGAACAATGGCAGCCAATACCCAACATATCGCTCCATAGGACAGCTTTGAGCGTGGCGGCGCAGCACTGCTGGTGTCTTCGTGCCAGAAACAGCCGCAAGCACAACGCCAGCGACGAATACGCAGCAGTAATTTGGTTGGCCGTTGCCCGTAAGGTGTGTGAGCAAGATGCCTATCGACCGTGCCGCGTGAAACGCCAGCAGCACCGCACTTCGGGCACGGCTCAGGTGCTTTGGTGAAACGGCATTCGATGACGGCGCGTTCTGCACAAAGGTGCTGTCCAGTGGCTGTCAGACCGAGATTGTTTAGTTGGCAAAAGCTGGAAAGGTCAGGGCTAGAAAAGGTAAGATTGTTCACGTCGGGGGCTTAGTTTTTGTTTGTGTGAGAACTTACATTTTCTAAGATCCCCGACTCCTTTTCCAGCCGATCAGATTTTTCCTACACCCTCAAATGCGAAGAGCCAATTAACGACCAGTTGGATGGCATTGAAAAGTTCTGATAACCAGCACCTGTCAAGCACCTACATCTCTTTAGCTAATGGCGTCCTGCTGTACAAATAGCACCTCACAGGCTAGTTAAAAATTGGAAAATATTAGAGTAGTACGCTTGTAGCCAGTCAACGTAAGTTACTTGGCTACAAGCGTAAGGTTTGATTTTTACTTATTTAGTCCAACTGCAGATTTTAGTTGCAAAGTACAGTTTCACCAACTATATGACACCTGCTACCGTCCGTCCCCATTACAGTGTTGCCTACTCTGCGATAAGAAGTTGTACCTGATGAGCCGTAAGGTGCTATAGGCTGGTATTGTGGTGTACTGTATTGTTGGCTTTGTTGAAGCATTTGCTGGCTTGAGTCCCTATATGACTCTCCCATTTGTTGGAGTTGTTGCCCTAATTGCTGCATTTCAACTTGCTGTTGTTGCATGCTGTACTGATACATTTGTAGTTGCTGATCAGTCATAGCATCCCTATACCCTGTGTCATTTCCATTTTTGTCCATACACATAATTCTAAAACTGGATAGTTCACGGTAACGGATACAATTAGAGTCCCCACCCATGTAGTAATTACCATTAACGAAATTTGGTACTGCTGAGCTTGAACAACCAGAAATTAACAAAACACTAGCAACAATAAAAATATTCTTCATAATCAAAACTTCCTGTCTACTATTAATTTAACATGCTGATTTTTATTCATCACAACGGCGGTTGCAGACTCTGTGCAATACCTTGTGCTGAGCTTATAAAATTCATTGGATTATAACTTCATGTTTTATGTTCTATGATTGATTCGAAAATATTCAATAAGGATAAAAAGATACTGGATTTTGATATACAAAAATAAATTATGGCTCAGCAGCATCTTTGTAGCTTTTTATTGATTAGCCCAGCAGGTGCTAACTCCCAATCACTTGGTATTGGAATAGAGGCAGTTAAGGCGCGTGATTATAAAAGCATAATACTGTTAGCTGCGCAAGGAGATGCAGATGCACAGTTCAACCTCGCTTTCATGCATGAAGCCGGTAAGAGCGTCACACAAAACTATGCTGAAGCCGCTGCATGGTATCGCAAAGCTGCTGAAAAAGGGTATGCAGATGCACAGAAGAACTTCGCAATTATGTATTACACAGGCAGTGGTTTTAGCCAAAATTCCATCATGGCTTATATACTCGCCATACTAGCGGCAGCCCAAGGCAACGAGAGTGCCGTTAAGGTTCGAGATATTATTCTGGAAACGCTAGCACGCGAACAGATAGCAGAAGCTCAAAATCTGGCTGCGGAGTGGAGTGTTGGTATGAGTTTACCTGCTATTCGTGACTTCAAAACAGGGCGATAAAAGGTTAAATAATTAAAACCGTTGTATTTCAGAAAACTTAGCTTGACGAGCATTTGAGCCTGTAAAGCTTTTTGTCTAGACATTCCACAGCCTTTTAATCGTGCTAATGCTCACTTCAAGCTCTGCAGCTGCTTTGCTTTGGCTTACGCCTTGCTGTTTCAGTGCCTGTACGTTGCCTGAACTGGTTACGGGTGGTCGTCCTAACCGCTTTCCTTCCTTTTTTGCACGCTGCAACCCTGCATTGGTTCGCTCTATAAGCTGATCGCGCTCGAATTGGGCTACTGTTGCCAGCACCCCCATTGTCATTTTTCCTGCTGCGCTGGTTAAGTCTGTTCCACCAAGAGCGAGGCAGTGAACACGAACCCCCATATCTTCAAGCCGCTTAACTGTCTGCACTAGGTCAATCATGTCGCGGCCCAATCTATCCAGCTTTGAAACTATTAGCCGGTCACCGGACTCCATGCGCTCAAGCAGCTTATTAAATCCTTCACGCTGACTTGCACTGGTGCTGCCGCTGACTGTTTCTTCGATCACGCGATGCGGCTCAATACCAAAGCCTGCCGCCTGCGCTTCTATTAATTGGTTTTCTGTTTTCTGATCTGGGGTGCTGACTCTGGCATATAAAAATGTACGCGCCATGAAAGTTTTCCTTTTTGGTTTCATAAACGTAGGTTCATAATATATGCTGGGCTCAATATTGCAATGGCTATATTTTGATACCAGTAGAGGGGGTTGTTCTAGGAGGTGTCATAAACGGTCGTTTTTGAACCTATCTTTGGAAAAGGTCAGGCGATTATTCTTATGGATAAAATTGACCGATTTGCTCGCCTGAAACAGACAGGTTGGGAAAAACTAAAATATCTACTGGCATCAAAAAGCTGATGATGGTTTTGAAAAGCTCTGATAGCACAGAGTTCACAGCTTCCATCATCCAAGCCGTTAACGGGATGCTTCTTGATATGCTGGCGGCAGTTGCACGCAAAGATTACGAGGATCGACGTAGGCGTCAGTTGCAAGGCATCGAAAAAGCGCGAGCGGACGGAAAGTACGCTGGGCCTAAACCTGATTTGAAAAAGCGCGCGAGTATTGCATCGTTACTTAAGGCTGGGCAAAGCTATTCAAATATTCAAGAAACTCTTGGCTGCTCGCGGCATTTGATAGCTAATGTAAAAAAAGAAATGGATATGTTCGAGTCAGCACAAATATAAACAGGTGGCCAAACTCACTATGCCACTACAGTCTTGTTAGTGCCATTAGATGGCATAGATAGTAAATACTAAGATAGGGCTTAACAAAATAATTAAACCTACTGCAATAACGACTCCTTGATTAGAGTCCTTGGATGGATACCTTCCGAACGATACTACTTTTAGAAAACCACAGCCAGTGCACCAGCATATAACCTGCAAGAAGATTTCTATAAACAGCCAGCCAATGAATCTAGCGATGGCCCCTAATATTCCAATTCCAATCTCTTCAACAGGCACTCCTTTTGGGCCACTAACGTTTGGTTAAGGGGCCAGTTCAGACGGTCCCAGTGAGCGAAACGAAAGATTTGAACCAGAGTTGTTAACCTTGTACTCAAAAATAACTGCCGTCGACTTTTGAGACTATTGCAGAACCGATTGCGCTAGATGATGCATTGCAAATGCCAGCTGCCAGCCAAGTTATTTGAACGCTGAATGCGGATGTATAATGTTCAAATGTCCAAGAATATACTCTGCCGCCACCTTCAGCTGAGTTCGTATGATGTGAATTTCGTCTTGTGCCGGTTAGGCTATTTTTATTCCCTGATTTGATGTCATAAAAGTCAGCATCTAGAACCGGGTATCCATTTTTATTTATATCAGACCAGTCTAGTCGTAGCTGTACACAGTCGCTTCCGACTTTAAATCTACTAAAAAAATGACATACGCTATTTTTCTTTGTTTCAAGTATTTCAGTTTTTCCACTATCTATAAATGTGACTACAACTGACTCAATTTCACTCTCTAGGGTTCCTCTTTGGATCGGTCGCATATATTTACTCGGAAAAGCTAACGCCCGCAGCATGCGCGGCTTTGAAATGGAGGCGCAGCCGCAATAGAAAAGCTGTAGTTGTGCCTGCGATTGTTAGTGTAAGTACGCTTCAAAACATGAAGGAACTTGCAACTCTAGGTCTTGCTTGTACCAGCCTTATGACTCGCCTTAAAGCTACTAGAAAGACATAGATAAATTCGGACTTCTATCACCTGTTTCTTGATTTCTTGCAATCTCAGAAAATAACACACCTCTGAAAACTTTAGCGATTTGTGTCATATAAACAAATTGATGCGACTTTAAAGAATTAGCTGCTACAGGTACTTTGCCTCAAATTGACCTTGCTCGGTCAGTAAGTCTTTGGCATATTCTGGCCATTTATTATGGTCGTTACCGAATTGCTTATAATATTTACCAAGGGTTTTATCTCTTAGTCTGTTGCGCTGGCTTTCTTCTTCGCTAGGCCCGACCATGCGCTGTAACTCTTCTAAGCTGTAGGCCTCTCGAATAGCATCCAAAAGCTCTTCATTAGTAAATGTCGTCATTGTGCTTTCCTTGTTTAATCTGAGATTTCATCGCGGCTATTTCTATTATTTACCAGCCGCGTTGCACTTATTTCTGTAAATATGTCGCAGTAATTTCTTTAATATTGCTGCTAGCAGGCCGCAAAATGGCCGCGTCTGTCGCGTTTATTTCTTTATCTGACAATTTGCAACTAAAGTTGATCGGTTCCCGCCTGAGGTACCATTACCTACCCTTCTTTGCTTCCCAAATTAGGACGCAGACAAAAACAATTGCGCCGGCAGCTAGAAAACTCCAACCTTGTAGATCAAAAAGCTTTGCAGGCACTAACGCAATCACCAAAGAAAAGATGATAACAATGGCAAGATAAATCGCTTTAACGCCTACGTTGACGATAAATTCAGACGTTGCTTCCGATTCTTTTGGTTTCTTTGAGTGGATCCATGCGGCAAGAACAAATAACATAAAAGTGGCCAATCCAAACATTACTAGAGCACCAAATGGCCCTCCCATGCCAATGCCATCATATCGCATTACTTGTCCCTCTCTGGATCCAAATTGGTTGATAATTATAAGGCCTGAGCCAGCCCATACTGTAGTTTTCATCACGTAGTTCACGCAATAATCGAGTGACCTGGCTACGGTCATGACGGGTTATTTTCGAATATTTTATTTTGTAACCTTGCAGGACATCGCTTCCTATCCATGCTCATGATAGGAAGCGATAACTAGCAGGCAAGCATTGAATGTTCTGATGAGACAATGTTCATAATTTCGCCGCTAACGAGGTGCAGATAAGTACTCTCACTGCGATGATTACTCACTAAAAACCAGCTCTTTAGGTTGGTTAGTGGCATTTACAGTGCCCACACCCAAGTCAGTGGCTTTGCGGGTTTCATTTCCTTGGATCGCATCAATATTATGCTCGCGAGACAGTACGCGCTGACCTTTAACGACTTCATCCATTTGCTTAACGCTTTCAAGAAGCTCGTTGAAAAATATACTCATAGTGTTATTTCCACCTCCCATCCTAAACTGATAAGCCGTGCAGATTTACCCTACTGCGGGAAAACATTTTGAAAATGGGCCTGAATTACATAGGTTGTAATATTTACTCAATTACTCAATTACTCAAAAAACCATCTTGTATCGAGACGTTGGGCTGATCGCCTCGACAATGTTCCTCGAGCTTGCTGAGCCGCATAACTCATTCAAAAACGCTGTTTCTTCAGCATAAACATCCTCAGAAACAATCGTCCACCAGTAGCGATTTGCTGCATCCCAGCGATAGCTACGCTTTTTAACGACCTCACGATCACCATACGCAACGCCCTTAGCGATAATCTTAAAGCTACTTTTCTGTGCGTTGGCTAAAAGCTCTGGTAGTGCATTTGGTACGCTTTCAAATAACTGCACCATGGCCAAACAGTCCGTTGCAGCGCGGTGGCCATCATAAAAGTAGCCATTTTTCAGTAGTAAATACTCAAGCTTTGCGCTTTCAAAGCCATGTGCACTCCAATTAAAATCCTTAACGCTGCAAGCCCAAACCTTATTGGCCATTTCCGGGAAGCGAATATCAAAGAACGCACGGTCAAACTGGGCGTTATGTGCGATCAGTACATTGGAACTGTTAACAATACGTGCCACATGAGCATCATCAATACGTTTGCCGGCAACCATCTCGTTGCTGATACCAGTGATACCGGTAATCAGCTCACTAATTGTTTGCTTAGGACATTCTAACTGGCTGGTGATTTCGATGATTTCAGTAATCTTTCCCAAGCTTGGGCTGTAGGCCACCTGCACCAAACCAATCTCAATCACCTCATCCGAACCTGCTGTAAAGCCTGTCGTTTCAAAATCAATCAAGGCTAGAACAACCTCATCCCCAGCAGGCTCATGAAGCTTGATCGGAAACCTATCTTCAGCAGAAAAAGGGATTTGTTCTAAGAGTCGAAAGCGCGATGGATTGGCTTCGATTTCAGAAAAACGATTGGTGTCGAACATTAAATGGCGAGCCACTTGTAGCCACATTTAAAACTAACTTTTATATAGCCACAAAAAGCCACTTAAAGCCATTAAAAGCCACATTTTGTAAAGTGGCTTTTCTCTAAAAACCTTTCACTCGTATGGGGCTTGGTACCGATACACTAAATATATGTGTGTTTTCTGCAATTCTTGCGCTGCGTGATACATTGTTTTGAATTTAATTAGTGTTGTGAGTGATATTGTCCGTTACCGTGCGCGCGCTGTTGTTTCTCGTTATCTTCATCAAAGAGGCGAACCCACAGTTATGTTGTCATCGTGTAACTCTGTTGGGGTTCAAGTATCTCCAAGCGTTAATGCTTCCGGTGGCGCTTCTTCTTCGGTAGCTCACACTGCTTCGTCCTCTGATGTTGACTCGTCATCGCATTCTTCTTCGTCCGCGCTAGATATAGAGGCAGCTCAGTCGTCGGTTGTTGATTCCGCAGGAGCCTTGCGTGTTCGCTTTCCGCCACTTGCTGACGACTACGACATATACGGTCTTGATGTAGCTGATTTGCTTGATTACTTGAGTGAGCTTTCGTTTACGCGAGATTTGAAGCTTGTGACCGCACGTTGT
>Ga0265293_10009320_pt1 | contig 14158 bp, 12 predicted proteins | sample Munlanlewell138R_FD_192505 | JGI IMG/M metagenome (GOLD analysis project Ga0265293, IMG submission 192505) | Leachate microbial communities from a municipal landfill in Southern Ontario, Canada - Leachate well 138R | ecosystem: Engineered > Solid waste > Landfill > Unclassified | place: Canada...
GCAAAACAGTTAATTCAGATGCGGCAGAAACTACCTTCGAATAGACATCACACTGAAATTTTTCCGACGGCACATCCATGCTTTCCATGAAAACAAACTCGCTTCTAAAAAGGCCAATTCTTTTAATATTAAGCTTTTCAAGAAAACACAATTCTTCAGTTCTGGCTATATTTGCCGCAATATTCAACTTAAAACCATCGGCAGTAATATCTGATTTCAAGCTTTCAGAAAAATCTTCTTTTAATTCTTCATTCAAATCACTTATTTCAGATTCTTTTGGGTTTAAAATCAGCTTACAAGATTCTCTGGTATCAAGAAGAACAAGATCACCGGTATGAACTCCGAGAGAGAAATTAACTAATCCGAATATTGACGGTATTCCCAGGGCACCGGCCAATATTGCAACATGCGAAGTTGCTCCGCCCGTATCCAGGCAGACGCCCTTTAGGTTTCCTCTTGCAAAATCAAGAATTTCACTGGGAGTAACTTCTTGTGCAACCAGCACGTAAGGCTCGTCACCAATTTCGGTAGCGGGCCCTTCTAACCCCATGAGGTGTCTGAGTAATCTGTCTCCGACATCTTTTATGTCTATGGCTCTTTCACGCAAATATGGATCTTCTATTGCGGAAAAAACACTCTGCAGCTTGTCAACTATATCTCTTACAATACTTTCGACATTGACTTTTTCCTCTTTGAGGCGCTTTATCATGCGAGGTTTAAATTGTGGGTCTTCAAGCATAAGCAAGTGTGAATCAAAAATAGCGGCATATTGTTCTCCATGTCTTTGTTTCGCCACTTCTCTAAAATTCTGAATATCCGCTGCAGTCATTTTGATAGCAGTTTCAAGACGCTCTATTTCGGCGTTAACTTGATCATCGGCGAGAGGAGTCTGCTTAACTTCTATTCTTTTCCTAAATACATAGCTTCTTGCTACACATGCGCCGTGAGAACCAACAATTCCCTGCATTACAACAGAGTGTTTTTGCGCAGAATCAGTCATTTCATGCAAGCTCCTCGCCAAAACCGCTCTCGATTAGTTCAGAGATAGACTGAACGGCGTCGGATTCATCCTCACCGTCTGCCGTGACTACAATTTTTTGCCCCGGCCCGGCAGCAAGCATCATAACCCCCAAAATGCTTTTGGCATTTATTTCAGTATCTTCTTTTATCAGCTGAATTTCTGACTGATACTTACTTGCCATTTTGACCACCAGAGAGGCAGGACGCGCGTGAAGGCCCAATTTGTTTTTAATTTCAACTTCTTTTCTTTTCATACCATTTTCCTTAAATCAGGATACCCCAGTGATACAAAACTAGGGCTAATATCATAAGCAGAAAGGATATCAACAAGACATCTACTCGTGCTCGGCAACCTATCATACCAAGAGCGACAAGCAATGTTGCACCGATTCCTTGTACTACCTTCTCACCAAAGTAAAAAAATTCCATAGGCAAATTAGTCAACAAGAAAGGCGTATGCACGTTAACATGATTTGGAATCATGTAAGCCAGCAAAACCAGAGTTCCATATCTAAGATTCTGTCTAATTTGCGGGAACTGAAACTTTTTCAAAGATCTGATAACATGAGTTCCCTCGACATAACCCCAAAAGATTCCTGCAAACCTGAAATACAAATGAGGTATGTTATACAATATCAGGAAAAACAACGGAGTCAACATATAATTGCCCGAAGCAAAAATCAGCGATGCAACAGCAACGAATGGCCTCCAACTATCCCAAAAAAGCCCGTCTCCGATAGCAGCGCAAGCTGTCATCAGACCTTCTTTGGTATCATGAATAACTTCATCACTTATTTCGCCCCTGCTTAAACGCTCTTCGAGGGCTAACACCACTCCCATTACCACAGAAGCAAAATACGGGTTGGTGTTAAAATATTCAAAATGTCTCATATAAGCATTTTCGCGTGCATTTATGTCATCATAAATTTTGTCCAAGCCCGGCGAAATTGCATATAAAAAGCCCATACTCATCATGCCTCTATAATTCCAAGATGCTTGAAGAAAAAAGCTTCTAAAAGCTACTTTAATAAGTGTAGCTTTAGTTAGGGCTCTTTTATTGGGGCTTGAATTCATTTCTTTTTCCTCGGTCGCGTTTTATACATAACGATTAGTGCGGCGCTTATTCCAAGCCAAATTTTAGCGGGCAAAACGGTAAAAAACATAATTGCCGCTACAAAATACTTAAGTTCAGTTTTTTCTTTTAAACACATACTGGCAAGCACAGCAAACCCGACAGCAGGCAAAAGACCTTGTACAACGATAAAGCCGCTGCTATGTTTTAAACTTATCGTCTGAGTAAAATATTTAAGCGGTTCCACACCAAACCAAACGATTAAAAAACAAAAAATGAAGGCTTTTGTAAAAGTAAAAAACCCGCCCAGAGTATGCCCAAGAGATATGGCCCAAAATTGATTATCTTCAATTTTCTGATTAACCCAGTTATCTACACCGGTATTCAAACGCCTGACAAACATGTCTAAACTGCGACCCAGCAAACCTAAGGCCACCGAAAGCAAAAGAGCTACGGTATAACAAACTTCTCTTTCTGAATATGTCTCATAAGAATGTCCTGCTATAAAGCCTAATGCTACCGATAAAACAGATGCAAGAGCAGCATCGGGGGGAACATTCATGCCTAATGGCAATTGTTCTATCCATAAAAGCTGTAAAATCACTCCTACCATAAGCCCAAGCTTAAGCCCCATTGCCGCTTCTCCGTATAAATTACCAAGAAATAAGCCGGTAAGAGGTGCTGCAACAATTGGCTGCGAAATCATAAATTGCCAAGTCGCGGTAGAGTCTAAATCAACTATACCGCCTATAAGAGCTATTAGTAATGAAGCTATCAAATGTTCCTGCATTTTACTTGTGGTTAGCTTTCCATTCAGCGATTATATCATTAATCGCATATTCCGGTGTTAAATCACCATTCAACACGTCTTTGAGTTTATCACCGAGAGGAGCATAAATATCACCTTGAAATTGGCTGACATTTGCTTTACGGCTCATTTGAAGCTGTTTTATAAAGACCTGAATATAAGGATCCTGCTTTAACTCAGGTGCAGCAAAAACACTTTTTCGTGCAGGCATACCGTAATTTGCCATAACAAGCTTCTTTTGAGCTTCGTAAGAAAACATATATCTTGCAAATTTTAAAGCGGCTTCTTGATGTTTAGATTTCTTTGAAATTACTATGGTTTGACAACCTGTAGGAGAAAAGGTACCATGAGGTCCGGCAGGTAATTGCGCTATACCGAGATTAGAATTATCTCTTTTAAAATCCGTGCCGGTAATAATTGAACGAATTGCCCAAGGCCCGGTAAAAATCATACTCACTTGCCCGCTTCCAAAACCGTTTATCATCGTGTTGTAAATTTTTGCACGTAAATTAACCGGCGGCACCGCTTTTAAACGGTCTTTCAAATGTAAAAGGTATTCAAAAGCTTTGGTTGCGGCATCAGATCTGATTGCCAAAGAGCCGTCCGGAGCAAAATACTGGCCCCCGAAACCGAAAAAGAAGGGCTCGAAATACCACCCGTTAGGGTATATAAAAAAGCCATATCTTCCACTATTGCGATCAGTCAATTTTTGAGCGGCAACTAAAAACTCATCAAAATTTATAGGAACCTTAACGTTATTAGAGGCAAAATGTTTTTTGTTATAAAACAAAGCTAAACAGTCGACCGAAATAGGCATAGCCCACATTTTATCTTGCCAAGAAACGAAATCGCGTGCCAAAGGCACCATGTCTTCATATTCTTCTTTAACAACCGATCTTTTTATTTCAGAAACTATGTCGGCAGATGCAAAATCAGGAATCCAAAACCTGTCAGCACGAAGCAAATCCGGGCCTGAGTCTGATTTAACACTTTCTTTAAACTTTTCTCTTGCTTTATAAAATTCAATAAGAATTTCTTCTACTTCAATTTGTGGGTTTGCATTTGAAAATTCTCTGAGAATTCCAGACATCGCAGCCGCTTCTAAACCTTCCATTGTGTTCCAGAAGACCAACTTTATTTTTTCACCCTCAACAGCTTCAGATGAGCTCTTAGAGCAACATCCCACAATAGTTGGCAAAGTATACAAAATTACAGCAATTAAAATTAATGCTGTAAAATTACTACTATATTTTTTTATAGAAAATAATGAAATCATTAGAAAATGAGGGGCGATTGATTTCGCCCCTTAGTTTTGGTCTTATTTTTCTGACTTTCTTTTAATCCTTACGGTGTCAGAATTTTTAAATAAATGTAAACAATCAATTGGAATATGAGCATTAACCTGCTGCCCCACTTCGACCTTTACAGAAGGTTCAACACGAGCATTTATACTGTGTCCGTGACCAACAAGATACAAATAGGTTTCTGCACCCATCGGTTCTATTAAATCCACTCTGCAGGGCAATTTAAGAGAAGGAACTTTGTCATCGTTAATAATGATGTGCTCCGGTCTTATACCCAAGAACATATCTTCTTCAAAAGAGTCAACAAAGTGTTGAGGCAAATCAATAGGCCACTCGTGCAATGAAGCTTCATCTTCTTTATTTGGCAAAGCCAAGCCCTGAGAAGTTTTTTTGACTTTTAAAATATTCATTGGGGGTGAACCGATGAAAGTAGCAACAAACACGTTTGCCGGTTTTTCATAAATTACACCGGGAACATCATATTGCTGAATGATTCCTTCGTGAAGCAATACAATTCTGTCTGCCATAGTCATTGCTTCTACCTGGTCGTGTGTAACGTAAACAAAAGTTGTTTTAAGTCTTTGGTGAAGTTTTTTGATTTCAGCGCGCATTTGAACGCGAAGTTTTGCGTCGAGGTTAGATAAAGGTTCATCCATCAAAAAGACTTTAGGCTCACGAACTATTGCACGCCCAAGAGCCACACGCTGTCTTTGTCCGCCTGAAAGTTGCTTGGGTAATCTTTCGAGATATTCACCAAGTCCAAGAATTTTCGCAGCATCTTGAACTCTTTCATTTATTTCTTTTTCACTAATCTTTCTAAGTTTAAGCCCAAAAGAAAGATTATCTTTAACCGTCATGTGCGGATACAATGCATAGTTTTGAAAAACCATGGCAATGTCTCTGTCTTTTGGCGGCAAATTATTAACTATAACATCACCGATTTTAATAGTACCGGAAGTTATGTCTTCTAATCCTGCAATCATGCGCAAGCTGGTGCTTTTACCGCATCCGGAAGGTCCTACCAGCACCACGAACTCTTTGTCTTCGATATGAAGATCAATTCCCTTTACAGTGGACTCTTTAGCCCCTTCGTAAGTCTTAACAACATTCGAGAAATCAATTGAAGCCATGTTTTTCCTCGCTTTAAAGTATATCACCTAATTGCATTGGTACATTCTGAGGTGTAGGTTGAAAAATCGGAGTAACTCCCGAGTCGATAATTTTACCAAAGTTTTTTCTGTCTTCTGAGTCTACGTGCAGAGCTTCAAAGATCTCTTCTTTTCCGTCTTTGGAGTGCATTCCTCCGACATTAAAGCGCTTAGGCGAAATGCCCTTGTCTAAACAAGAGAAAGCATCTGCGGGTGAAGAGACCAGTATAAAAGTATCATCGGTAACCACATCAGAAGTCAAATCAGAAGTAGAATAAAACTCAAGTTCTATATCGGGCGGAACGCTCAAAGACATTAAATCCTGGCGCATAAAATCATCACTTATCTTGTCATTAACTACAATAAGCTTATCCGGCTTTATTTCGGGAAGCCACCCCACAATCACCTGACCATGAATCAATCTATCGTCAATTCTTAAAAATTTTACTGTTGTCATGCTTTCTTTGTGGCTCTTTTTTCAAAAAATTCTTTAAGGTTGATTATGCTTTTTACCCCACCGGCCTGAACTCTTACGGCCAAGTCTTTAAGACTGTCGGCAAAACTTCTGTATCCGATTGCTTCGAGTAACATAGGTAAATTAACGCCTGTTACAACCTCAATGTTTTTAGTTTTCATCAGTTCAACACTTATATTATTAGCGCTTCCGCCCATTAAATCAGTTAAAAGAAGACATCCTTCTTCTCCATAAAGAGAGACGGCATCCTCTGCCTTTTTTTTGAGATCTTCCAGAGATTCTCTGGCAGAAAAAGTTACGGCATGCACACATTCCGAATCTCCCATGATCATGGAAGCTGTTGCGACAAGCTGCTCTGAAAGTTTTCCGTGTGTAAGAACGACCACTCCAATCATTTTCAATTCTCCAAACAATGATGAAGCACTCTGGTTGCAGAGACTTCACGATCTATATTTAGGCCGGGGAGGCCCACTGTTCCGAAAACCGACATGGCCAAATCTTTATCATGCACGGCAAGACCGATTTTAAGGCCACCACCGGAAACATTTATTAAAGGCCCCTCTAAGGAACGTAAAATTTCTTCTACTAAAGTCACAACAGCGTGTCGATTTTTTGGTGTAACTGCCATTATTCCACTGTTTTCTGCCGCACCGAAAGTATTTCTCAATATTTTATTTTTCAAATTCTCGCCGTTTCCGCCTGCTCTTGTAATAACCGATTTAATACCGTATTTAGCAAGAAAAACGACGATTTCATCGTCGTGTTCATTGTCGATCATACTGCATAACACCGCCGCCTTACCCAAAGAGGCAGCACCGTTTAACAGCAAAACGTCTTCAAATGCAGGTTTAGTCATGTACACCCATTCTTTCAAAAATAATCAACAAAGTTATTATAGATTTGGCTATTTGCAAAGTCAAGTAAAAGATACGTTCACAAAACTTCAACTTGTTTGATAATTCAACTCTTTGTGATTTATATAAAATTAGTTAAATTTTATTGGTCTCATGTCGATACTGCGAACATGAAAACCTGCACAAAAATTTTAACAACTTTTACAGCCTTATTGATGACAATATCAAGCACAGGGCTTGCATTAGATCTGACACAGTATCAGAGTTATTTGTCACCAAAAAATAGCTCTAAAGCTGCAAATAATAAAAAGGCGGCACTTATTGCCCCACCTGCGCAGCAGTATATACCTTATCAGAGTCAAAGTGCAGATGCCTATTATGTTCATGGAGAACCCGGACAGTTTGTTCCGCTGGAAGGACAAAAACGGCGAGACGGAGAACGCTTGCTTCTTCCCGGCGAAACTCGTGTGCCATCAGAACTGAGACCTTTATTAACCGAAAGACTTACCCCCAGACAAGGCTTAGCGACAATAGGTGGGACAGGCGCCGCATTAGTTCCTTCCCCGGGCGTTTTAGAACCTAATAAAACTGCGGTCGGAGTTCATTTGCAAATGTTCGATCTTTTAAACAATTCTGACGTTAAATACACAGATCAAGATTATTTTGACACAACCATAAGCGCAGCTTGGGGTGCTGATGACGGACTTGAAGTAGGTTTTGACAAAACCCTCGATAACCAAGACCGCTTTGATATTGATGAACCCTTGTATCTGAATTTTAAGTATCAAGTTCCGGGTAACGTAACTCTTGGCGGCAGTTTCAGCTGCGACAGCAGTTACCATTCTCTTTGGGTTGCAGCAGGTGTGCCGGTTGCCTGGGTTGGTGTAGGCGGCAACTTTGGCCCCTCAGATTACAGGTTTTCGTGGTCTAATGACCCCGACAAATATCATGGCCCTCTTAAAAGAGCTAAATTTGGCGGGTATAATTTTGATACCAATAAGGCCACCGGTTACGCCGATCCGTTTTTCTTCTTCTTGGGGGGAATCGTATCACTGAATGACTACCTAAAATTTGTATATGATTTTAACGGAGACAGGTTCAGTTTAGGGTTTAGATTTACGTATCAAAATCTGATTAACATAAATGCTTCATATATTTCTGAGGGAGACTATGACAATCTTGCCGGCGCTATTTCTCACAAAGAATACAAAGGCTTTGTTTTGGGAGCATCTGTATTATTCTGAGAAAACTTAATCTCGATAATCCGGCGATAGCGTTACTTTCATTATTTTTCTGGCAGGTATCGGAGACCCCGGTCTCGGCTGTTGAGAGACCACTATTCCGTGGCCGTCAAAAATAGCTTTAAGATTACTTTTCTCTACAGATTGTATTGCGTCTTTCAGAGATTTACCGATCAAATTCGGAACAATATCTGTAATATCAGAATTTACTTCTATTTGAGCAAAAGTATTGTTTTTTTCGACATTATATGCAGCAATATCTTTAATAATCTTGTTTTGCGGTCTGTCGGGAGGAATACGCATATATTTCATAACCCGATCGGCAATTTTTGAAAATGGTTCTGCGGTAACGAGACCACCCGAAAGTGTTTTATCGTCACCTTTTGGTTCATTAAGAACTACCAACAAAACTATTTTGGGGTTCATTGCGGGCACCATCCCAATAAATGAACAAACAACCTTAGTTGTCGAATAAACTCCGGATGGCTCAATTTTTTGAGCTGTACTTGTTTTTCCGCCTGCAGTGTAATCTTTTACTTTAGCCAATCTTCCGGTTCCGCCTTCAACAACCCCCATCAACATTTCCCTGAGAGTTTTTGCCAACTCGGGCGATAAGACTCTTCTGACAACCTCTGTTTCAAATTCCTCTTTCATTTCATTATCTTGAGATGAGATTCTTTTTATCAACTTAGGCTTTACTAGTAGGCCGCCATTGGCTATAGCAGAATAAGCCTGAACGAGTTGCATTCCTGTAACAGCTAACTCGTGCCCCAAACAAAGCGAAGACGGTGAAAATGCCGACCACTTAGAGGGCGGCTTTAATATACCGGTGCTTTCTGAGACGACCTCTACTCCGGTAGGATCGCCAAATCCAAAATTTTTGTAGGTTCGGTAGAGCATTGAAGGGTCAAGAATCTTCGAGATTTCAGTCATAGCTCCGTTGCAAGACGCTGCAATGGCTTTATGAAAATCGACTAAACCATGAGCTCCGTGACATCTGATTCTTCTTCCCGGGATCTCTCCGTATCCTCTGCAATAAAATTTTGAGGATGTATCGGCTCTTTTATGTTCAATTGCACTTGCCACCGCAAAAATCTTCATACACGAACCGGGTTCAAAAATATCTGTAACAGGTCTGTTTCTTCTAACGTCAGGTTTTACCGATCCAAATTCATTTAAATCATAACTTGGATAACAAGCCATACCCAAAACCTCTCCGTTATGGGGGTCCATTACTATTGCAGAACCATCTATAGGCTTATATTTTTCTACTAGATTCTGAAGTTCTGATTCAAGAGTATGCTGAATATAAGCATCGATTGTTAAATGCAGATTGCTTCCGCCCATAGGCGGAGTAACAACCCTCATTCTCGAGGGTTCACTGTCACTTATGCTTATATCTTCTTGTATGGCTAATCCCGGGTAACCACAAAGGGTTTTATCATATTTAAGTTCTATTCCTTCCAGCCCTTGTTGCTCCGTTCCCGTAAAGCCTATTAAATTGGCGGCTAAGCTTTTTTGCGGATAATACCTATGATAATGGTTTTCGAATTTTACGCCTTGAATTGCCAGCTGCTTGAGCTTTCCTGCCAATTTGGGCTCTAGCTCTTTATATATTAAAACATAATCTTGTTTTCCTGTAATTTTACTAAGAATTTCGTCTCTGCTCACAGGAATCACGGAAGCCAAGGCATTTGCAACTTCTGCGGGAGATTTTACTTCGGGGGTATATACAAAAACAGAAAAAGTATCGACAGAAATAGCCAATTCGCTACCGCGTCTGTCATAAATATTACCCCTTTTCATATCAATAACGCGCTTACTGATATGATTTTTATTGGAGCGGGTTTTCCATTGATTGTGCTGAAGTATCTGCAAATGTATCAGACGAGCAACAAAAATAAAAATTAACACCCCTGACAATACAAGCAAGAGAATTGCTCTTACAGTTCTTGAATGCAACTTACGCTTTCTCATGGTTCACCGTTATTATTTTTTTGCAACATCTTAGTCTTGCCGATCTTGATCTCGGATTCACAGCAATTTCATCTTCATCCGCAAAAATTGCTTTTTTAGTCAACACTTCAAGCGTCGGTTTTTTACCGCACACGCAAACGGGGAAATTTGGAGGACAATCACAACCTTTTGCAAATTTTTGCATAAAGTTTTTTATCAGCCTGTCTTCCAGAGAATGAAAAGAAATGATGCTAAGGTGTCCGCCGGGGTTTAAACAATCAAGTGCAACGGCCAAAAAATCTTCGATTTCGCCTAACTCGTTGTTAACCTCAATTCTTAAAGCCTGAAAAACCCTTGTGGCGGGATGAATATGTTTTTTACTTTTATTTGCTGCCGGAACCGCATCACAAATAATTTTCGCCAAATCTTCTGTTGTAGTAATAGTTTTTTCTGCTCTTTTTCTAATTATTGCGTCTGTTATGCGTCGCGCAAATTTTTCTTCTCCATATTCAAAAAAAATATGTTCCAGCTCAGATTTTTCATAAGTGTTCACAATATTTTCAGCAGTAATTTTATCTCTTTTATCCATTCTCATGTCTAGTGGGCCCGACCTCATAAAAGAAAAGCCTCTCTCAGAACTATCAAGTTGATAAGATGAAACTCCAAGGTCGAGAAGAATACCATCCGCTCCTTTGCAACCTGTATGTTCAAGAACTTCGGGCAGCTCCGAAGCTTTTGCCTGAAATCTGGCTATTCTAGGATCAGGGTTTTTATCTATGGAATAATTCAGTATTTCTGCATCACGATCAACCGCAAATACTTTGGTGATTTGAGGGTATTCATCTAATATAGCTTTTGTGTGTCCGCCCAACCCAAAAGTACAATCGGCGAATATTTTGCCGTTTTCGGGTAAAGCGTTTCTGACGACAGCTTCAAGAAGTACGGGAACATGCATTGGATTATGGTTATTCATTATTTTTTCCATTCTTCGGGCATTATAATGAAGAGCTGCTGCTTTGCTGATGGTTGTCTCATTCCCAAATCATTTGTTGCAATTTCTTCAATTCTGCCAAGTGCCTGAAGTTTTGAGATTTCAATTCTTAGGTCTGAGTTACTGTTTTCTAGTGCTTTTATATCTTTTTCTATGCTATTTATGCGAAGTTTAACCTCAAACATTTTGCTTGATTGCCAAATATAATAACTAAGCATCGCACTGACCAAGAAAATAGCAGTCAAGTAGAGACGCAAAATTCTTCTGCGTTTTTGAACCATATCAAGCGGCGGCAAATCACGGCCCCCCGGTCTTTTAACCGGATCTGAGGGTTGGGCAACAGATAAAAATATCTTTGAGGCGCTCAAATCAATAACCTTATATAAAGCAAGAGGATAAAGCATCTTACAATGTTTACCCTCTTGGTTTCAAGTCAATACTGTCATTTATTACTTAAGCTTATCATGTTCCCCTGAAAATTCCAATAGCGCTCTAATATTTCTCTCGATTTTTGCCGCCGCTTTTTTTTCTTTTTGTGAAAGTTTATCAAAGCTTGCAAGCAAACGCTCTTTCAGAGTCGGATCTTTTTTTGCCGCTTCTTTAATTTCTTTAATCAATCGTTCTTCAACGCTTGACAACAAATCGGCTCTTTCAACCATAACTCGTTCAATTGATCTGTGGTTATCGCCTGCAACGCGTCTCCCCGCTGCTCTGGCATAATTTTTTATTTCAGATTCCGTATCAGGTTTCATGAAATCAGCGATCTCAGACATAATCTGCTTTCGTTGAGCGGCGTTATTAATCGACTCAATTGCAAATCCAAACAACATTAAACGATAACCGTCTCTGACTCTTATTGCTGCCGCTCCGCTTGAAGTAATTCCTCTTGTAAACGAACCCGCTTTGTGATCAGGGCCGTTCATTTCTCGTTCATCAGCGATATCGCGTGCGCCTTCTTCGTATTTAAATATTACTTCGGCACCGGTCTGCGGGTCTATTTCATCAGGCCATTTCTGATTATTTGCACCATCTCCGCCGAATATTTGGAAAGCCTGTCCTTTAAGGAAATTGCCAACGCCGCTAACTACGTGAACGTTAACGTCGTCTTGCACAAAGATAGCCTTACATCTTGTAAGCAGAAAATCATGATCTCTGAGCGAAAAAGCCAAATCTTGCCCATCGAGAACGATTCGTCCGCCAACCTTCAAGAACTGGTCTATGGCATCGATTTCATCATCTGTCAAGCTTTGTTCGGGAGTTGAATCTTGAACACATACGAAAACCCAGCCGTCTGAGTATCTTTTTAAAACTTCGGGCCTTATATCGCCGTCTATAGATCTATCCCAGGAATCGAATTGAATTCCGGCATCCTGAAACATTTGCTGTAAAACAGGCACGGCAGGCGAAAAACCGTCGGTAAAAATCAATAAGGCATTGCCGGTAGACGAAAATGCTTCTTTTATGAAGAATGATCCTGTAACTGTAGAATCAGGGATCCCGTTTCCTTTGAGTGTTACAACATAACTTATTTCTTCGTGAACCGGCGCGTCTTCAGTAATTTTAAGCTTAAAAGCATCAAGGGTTTTGCTTCTGCCCGGAGCCGGCATTCCCGAAAGCTCTACAACCTGTTTTTTTTCTTCGAGATACTTACTCTTACTTTCGAAAGTAACAACAGCATTTTCAATGGTTTTTCGGCCAAAGTTTTTAATTATGACCTTTCCTTCTACTTTTTCTCCGGCTGCTATTCTGCCGTCTTTATTGTTGTCAATGTATTTAATGTCTTCAAGTTTGAAGTAAGGCATGTTAGGTTTAGCCAATTCGCCTAAAAATTCGAACCATTTTGTTTCGCGTGTCATAGGTTGAGCTTTATAACGTGTTTTATAGCTATTAAAGCCCATTCTTGTGGGAAAGAAAATAGAGAGTCCGCGAGTATTTTTGAATTTATCTCCGTTAGATGCTACGCGCGCCACAAAACCACCTTCGCCCCTATTACCGCAAATGGTTTTCAACAAATTCAAAGCAGAAGTTTTTGTTGAAGCAGAAACTGCTTTGTCTTGTGCCATCAAAGCTAAGAAATGCCCTAAGTCTATGTAATCACTGTAAGAATACATAAGCGTCTTGTTTCTGTTTTCTTCAACCCGGTCTATGTCTTTGCTAATATTTCTGATTACTGCATCACAGAAAGCATTTAGGTCTGAACGAAAATCTTCAACTCTTGAAAAGTCCATTACGGATATAGCAACCGCGGTATTTCCTTGAGAGCCGCCCGAATAAGATTTTGTATAAGCCTCGGCTATAACTTTGCCCAAGGCTATTCCGTCCATTTCAGGGTTAGCATTGAGCTCTTTTGATATCATATCATATGGCCAGCCTCTTTCGGGCTCGAGATCAGGAGACCCGACCTGACATTTCGCTGAAGGAGCGGCGGCCCAGCCCACTTCGGCCATTTGCATCAGACAAGCATCAAAACCCAACATTTCGATAGGTTTTCCAAGAACGCCCTTAACTCTTACAAGAGTTTCAGCTAATGTGGGGATATCCATCGAAGTATTAGATGTATAATCGTAAGATATATTATAAGAAATATTCGGTATTATATTTTTCAATGACTCAGGCAGATCTTGTTTTGTTTGTTTTATTGCTCCGGCATTTTGAGGCATTCCGCCGAAACCTGAACCCAAACCGATTTCAAAACCGCGTCCTTCTTCGATTGCCGATTCATCCATGCTGGGGGAAATTTCTTTCCAACCGGTGCCGTGATTCCAGAGTATGAGGGCATATTTTTTTGCAGGAAAATTTTCTTTTGCCCAAGAAACGTATTCGGTAAGTGTCAACGGGTCAGCTGAATCTAGGTCTCCGAGATCTTCGATCATGGGAGATGTCATTTTTTTAGACTTATCTTTTACCACATAAAATCTGCGAGTTCCTGACCATTTCAATTCGGATTGGTTCGAATAGCCGCCGTTTCTGTCGATTTGAGCGACATAATTCACTTTATCGGTAGAACCATATTTTTCGAGTTCGTTAATATCGATTGAAGATGCGGCTTCAAGATTGTTATCGGCTGCCATAAAAATCATAAAGGTCCATTCTTTTTCGGGCTGTGGCATTTGCACAACTTCTTGGCCGAAAGAAGTTACAGCCGCAAAAAAGAATAATAACATCAAAATGACATTAGGCAGTTTCGTTTTGTAATTAAATTTATTCACAGTATATTGATCTCCGCATAGATTAAAATCAAGCTTATTCCATGTAATTATACGAATCGGTACATTAAGTGTCAAGAGTT
>Ga0265293_10009322_pt1 | contig 14156 bp, 13 predicted proteins | sample Munlanlewell138R_FD_192505 | JGI IMG/M metagenome (GOLD analysis project Ga0265293, IMG submission 192505) | Leachate microbial communities from a municipal landfill in Southern Ontario, Canada - Leachate well 138R | ecosystem: Engineered > Solid waste > Landfill > Unclassified | place: Canada...
TTCAGGATGAGTAGAAACTACACTTAAACCCCTGTTTTTAATATTCTTTTCCCGGGCCGTGCCCCATCTGCCGCCTCCTCACTTCGCCGGACAGCCACTCGCCTGTTCCACCAGTTTTAACGGAGAGAAACACTTCTCAGCTTAGCGGACCCGATGAGTCAAACCATGCCCTTATGCGGTTGAATCTGGTGGCCCGGCAGTCGTCTGCGGCGCCGCGGTCTTGCTCGTATGCGGCTCCACGCCAAAAGCTTCCCCTGCAAAGATCGACGTGCGTCGCCAAGGCCCACACTCGACATGCGACGCCGCGAGTGTGAGCTAGAGTGACACGGTAACCGCTCTCTCTCGCTGTCGCCCTCCGGACGGCTGCTGTCGCTGTTCATCGGGACTCACGCTGTCGTTGAGGCGAGCCAGTAATGACTGCCAACGTTCCTTGACGGTGTTCACGCTGCGCAGCTTGACGTGTCCATATCCACGGATGTTCAAAGGAAGGCGCGCTAATTCAAGCACTGCTTCACGGTCCAAACTAGCCAAACGCGGCAGCAGAGTATCGAGATCTCGCATATAGTCCTGGATAAGCTGGCGTTCCATACGGCGCTCCTCTGTGTACCCGAACGGATCGAACTTCGTACCCCTCACGACGCGTAGCCGCGCGAGCACGTGAAAAGCCGTCAGCATCCAGGGACCAAAACTCCTCTTCAGCGGCAAGCCCTCGGCGTTCTTACGGCTCAATATAGGCGGCGCTAAATGAAACTCCACCTTCGGCCGACCCTCGAACTGTTTCCTCAGACGGTCCAGGAAATCACTTTCGCTGTACAAGCGCGCCACTTCGTACTCATCCTTATATGCCATCAGCTTGGCCAGGCTTTCGGCGACGGCAGTCGTCAGCTTATCGCTACCTCCCGCCTCTTTTTCGGCTCGCTGTACTTTTTTCACGAAATCCATGTACCGCCTAGCGTAGCCGGCTCCTTGATATCTCCTCAGAAGTGAGATTTTGTCTTTGACAAGGTCGTCCAAATTTTTCTTTCGGACGAACTGAATTGGATGCTCCACTCTAGACGGCTTTATCTCCATTGCCATCTCATACGCTTTTTGACGACCAAATCGAAATGCCAGTATATTGCTCTCAATGGCAACACCGTTTATCTCCACAGCCCGCTCCAGAGCGGCTGCAGACAATGGAACCCACCCATTCTGAAACGCCAAACCAAGCATAAAAAGATTGGCCCCGAGCTCGCTTCCTAATACTTTCGTTACCACCGTAGTGGCATCCAGGAATTTCACTCTGGATGCTGCCGCATTTATTAGATCTTTGATTTCGTCTGCAGGATAGTTCCACTCGGGATCCTGAGTGAATTCCCCCGGGGGGATCTCATAGGAATTCACCAGGGCGCAAGTACGATCAGGACGAAGTCGCGAGATGATTTCTGACGCACCTGAGGTGAGCAGATCGCATCCCAATAGCAAATCTACCTCACCGACTGGTATGCGTTGCGACCGCGCGTACATAAAGCTATCGCCAATACGTACATGCGACGTCACTGCGCCGTTCTTTTGCGACATACCGGTCATGTCGAGAACACTCACACCTTTACTTTCCAGATGCGCGGCCATACCTATCAGGGCGCCCACTGTAACGACACCCGTCCCGCCGATTCCTGTGATTAGAATATTGTACGGCCCCTCGCTTTTTAATGGCGATGGATCTGGCAATGAGCTTACATCGATATCTCGCAGCGATAGTAATGCATTGCTACGACGTCGACTCTTCCCTTCGATGGTAACAAAACTAGGACAGAATCCATCCAGACATGACTCATCCGCGTTGCAAGCTGATTGGTTCACGCCGCGCTTGATACCTTCAGAAGTGTGTACCGGGATCAAAGCCGTGCAGTTAGATTGCACTCCACAGTCTCCGCATCCCTCACATACGGCTTCGTTAATAAATACTTGGCGTCGGGCTGCCGGCATGGTTCCCCTCTTCCGCCTTCGGCGCTTCTCAGCCGCACAAACCTGCTCATATAACAGAACGGAAACGCCGTCGAAGTCACTAAGTTCACGCTGCACGGCATCCAGATCCCGCCGGTGGTGCAACGTGAATTGGCCTCCTTGAACCTCGTTAAATAGTTCCTTGTGCGCGTGCCACGAACTCGGATTCTCCGATACCACCGCCACTCGTACCACGCCCTCTGCTGCAAGCTGGCGGACAATTCTTGGTGCGGTTAGGGGACCGTCAACCGGTTGTCCTCCAGTCATAGCGACTGCATCGTTGTACAAAATCTTATATGTAATTCTTAACTTTGCCGCTATCGCAGCGCGAATAGCCATTGAACCCGAATGGTAGTACGTACCATCTCCGAGGTTAGCGAAGATATGACGACGTTTTGAGAACCAGGCTTGACCGATCCAAGGGGCTCCCTCCCCCCCCATATGGGTTGTAGTTGCATTCTGATTAGGGTAGATAGCGGTCGCCATGACATGACATCCAATTCCCGCCAGCGCTATACTGCCTTCCGGAACCCGAGTTGAGCGATTATGGGGGCATCCGGAGCAGTACCAAGCCGACCTCACCGGCGCCGAAACAGCGCTCTGCATCACCCTGTCCTTCGAGTCAAGGATAGCCAGCCGCTCTATTATGGTGTCACTGGTATAGAAATTTTTTAGCCGTTTTGCAATGACACGTGCGATCTGGGCGACAGATAGATCTCCCGTTGCAGGCAACATCCAAGTGCCGCGAGGATAGGATCCCCATTCACCGCTCTCATCGAATTTTCCCATCACACGTGGACGTACATCGGCTCGCCAGTTGTAGAGTTGTTCCTTTAATTGATACTCAACAATTTGGCGCTTCTCCTCTACCACCAGGATTTCTTCAAGCCCCTTTGCGAAATTCCGCACTGAATCTGGTTCGAGCGGCCAAGGCATTGCGACTTTAAACAGACGAATCCCTATTCGTTTTGCCTCATCAGCACTGATTCCCAGTTCTCTCAATGCCTCCTGCACATCACGGTATGCTTTTCCAGACGCGATGATTCCCAACCTCGCATTCGGCGAATCCAGGGTAACGCGATTCAGACGATTCTCTCTCGCATATGCGATTGCAGCATAGATCTTGTGATCCTGCATAAGCTTTTCCTGCTTGCGCGCCTGAACTCCCAAGGGGTCAGTAGACAACCGCGCATGCAGCCCCTGCTGCGGTAGATCGAGTCCCTGCGGGATAACGATATTTGGCTCGACAATATCGGCGACCATGGAAATTGAGGACTCAACAGTGTCCGCTAGAGCCTTGAAGCCGACTGGAAGTCCTGAGAATCTGGACATTGCAAAACCATGCAGGCCGAGCTCCACATACTCCTCCACACCCTGCGGATATAGCATTGGGATCATAGCAGCGGCGAACATATGATCGCTCTGATTAGGCAACGTCGAGGAGTACGCCCCATGGTCGTCGCCGGCGACAAGCAAAATGCCTCCATGGCGTGAGGTACCCGCATGACTCATATGCTTGAACACATCACCACAACGGTCGACTCCTGGCCCTTTACCGTACCACAAGCCATAGACACCATCAAAGTCACTACCCCCGGTGAGCTGCAGCTGCTGGGTTCCCCAAACCGCTGTCGCTGCCAACTCTTCATTGACTCCCGGCACGAACTTGATGTTATGAGCCGTCAAGTGGCGCTCGGCGCTCCATAGCGCTTCGTCCAGGCCTCCCAACGGCGAACCGCGATAGCCCGAGACAAAGCCGGCGGTGTTAAGTCCGGCGGCTCGGTCACGCCATTGCTGCACCAACATCAAACGTACCAGAGCGTGGATCCCGCTAAGGTAGATACGGCCAGTAGTGAGAGTGTATTTGTCGTCCAGCGAAACGCTGGAAAGTGCTGTGGATGACATAAGTTGATCCCGTGTAGGAAGCAATTCTTCACTCGCTTCATCGTCGTGTAGACAATGTTGCAGGTGTCAAATCTGACGCTGGTAAGCCTCAGATTTGCAGGAATTTTGATCAGGAAAAGAAGGAAAGTCTTTAAAAACTAATTTTATGAATCCAAGTCTTCATACCATCGGTCTGCAGCCAACATGATTTCGTGATGCCCAGCGCCCGCGGGTATCATCGGAAAGCAGTTCTCCTGAGGATTCACATGTACATCCAGGAAGAACGGCCCCTCTGAGTCGAGGCACTCCCGCAACATCATTTTAAGTCGTTTAGGGTCCGTGACTCGTTCAGCACTCCAGCCAAATGAGCGAGAAAGCGATACGAAATCTGGCAATGCCTCGTTCCAACTATGGCTGAGGCGATTTTCGTGATTTAGTTCCTGCCACTGACGCACCATGCCCATCCGGCCGTTATTGCACAACACTAGCTTAATAGGAACATGGTATTGGCGTGCTGTCACCATCTCTTGAATATTCATTAAAATAGAAGCGTCCCCGCTCACACACACCGTAAGCTTCTCGGGGTTCGCAATCTGAGCACCGATCGCCGCCGGCAAGCCATAGCCCATCGTACCGGCGCCACCAGAGGTGAGCCAGTGGCGTGGTTCGTCAAATTTTAAGTATTGGGCAGCCCACATTTGATGCTGCCCCACGTCGGTCGTCACAATGGCATTTCTGCCAAGTAGCAAGGACTGCAGACTGGATAGCAAATGTTGAGGCAGTATAGTATCTTCGGAGGGTACGAAGGCTAGGGATTTCACCGAGCGCCATTTCTCAATGCGTTCCCACCAAGCGGCCAGTCTTTCCGGCTTATAACGGCGGAGACGAGCAATATGCAATAGTTTTTCTAGCACTGCCCCGCAGTCACCCACGACCGGCGTTTCAACTTCTATGATGCGCCCAATGCTCGCAGGATCGATATCTATATGAATTTTATGTGCATTAGGACAAAACGTATCTATGCGCCCTGTGACGCGATCATCAAACCTCGCCCCTACGTTCAAAACGAGGTCTGCTTCATGCATCGCCAAGTTGGCCTCTAGCGTGCCGTGCATCCCCAGCATGCCCAAGAATTGGCTGTCCGACGCGGGGAAGGCACCTAACCCCATCAAGGTGAGAGTACAAGGTGCGTTGAAGAGACGTACGAGCTCTGTAAACAGTCGACACGCTTCGGGGCCGGAGTTGATCAACCCACCTCCACCGTAGATCACCGGTCGGCTGGCCTTCGCCAACAAATCAATAATATGCGAAAGGTCAGGTACAACTATCGGCGTATGCCCGTCCGTTTCCGTTACGCACGATGCCGCCTTCACATCGTCCGGCGACAGCCGCTGCTGCTGTATGTCCTTTGGCATGTCCAGCAGGACTGGACCAGGACGCCCAGTCAAGGCGGTGCGTATGGCACGCTTGACCGCCCGTGGCACCTCTTCCGCTCGAATCGGTTGATAATTCCACTTCGTCACCGGGCGAGACATGCCAAGAGCGTCACTTTCTTGGAATGCGCCAGTACCAAGCACTTGGCTCGCGACCTGGCCAGCAATGCATAACACTGGAATTGAGTCGGAAATCGCATCCAATAGGCCAGTTATAGTGTTACTGACACCCGGCCCGGAGGTTACGAGCACTACTCCCAGCCGTCCTGTGCTGCGCGCATACCCTTCTGCTGCGTGAACAGCCGCCTGCTCATGCCGAACCAAGATATGACGCAACCGCGGCTCGTTATACAGAGCGTCATAAAGCGGTAGAGCAGCCCCGCCTGGATAGCCGAATAGGGTATCTACGCCACACTCAATCAAAGTGTCCAGCAGCAGCTCCGCGCCATTCCGGGAGCATGCCGCTTCGCCAGCGTTAGTTCCAGGCCGAACAACCTCTTTCATATTCCAACTACTCCTCTAGTTTCATGAGTCTGACACACATCGGCCGTTTAAACTCGTTCCACCTGAACTTTATGGTTTGCCGATAAAGGGTGCTGATTCTCATCAACGTAGTGCAACATAAAAATTAGATAATCGGCGAGGGAGTTGGAACCTGGAAGCTCAGCGCTTAAACAGATCCTCAAACTCCTTCCGCCAGGGCTCGAGCTCCGTTTCATACATCTGCCAGCCGCTTTCTAGCAGCTTCCCGTCTGCTGGCACACCCTCTACGGCAGGAGCAAAAGGCATTGTTCCAACCAGGTATACATGCTTCGCGTTCAGCGCCTGGGCTTCTCGGGAGAAGTACCAGGCCATCCAAAGCTTCGCTGCATTAGGATTCGGCGCGTTCTTAAAGATCTGAATAGTATTAGAGAGCGTAGGAATCCCGTCTTGCAGGAATATAAAACTCACCGGCGCCCCACGGTCCTTCGCTCCCTTGAAAACTTGATAACCAGCAGTTGGATTCATGCTCCTTTGACCTGAGACAACCGCATTTGTCACTGCTGTTCCTGTCGGATAGATACCTGGACTGAGATCTTTAAACTTCTCCAACCATGCGTCGTCAATGACTCCATTACGCTTCGCCACCAAAAGCCTGAGCGTTGACCCGAGCAGATGGCCCGGCGTCTCAATTGCCGCCTGCCCTCTCCAACGCTCCTCGACCAGATCCTTCCACACCTTGGGCCTTTCTCCCGCAGTTACCTTGTTGTTAACTGTCACGCCGCCAACCGAGAAAGAGTAGGCAAGCCACTGACCATCCTTACCGTGATACTTCTCAGCCAAGCCTTCCGCGGTTTTCGGAAAGAATGCTTGCAACCAACCGTTTCTATACATTGAAAGAGAGTCGGCATCGGTCGAGCTAAGCACGTCAGCCGAATACTTTCCCGCCGCTTGCTCGGCCTGCATCCGAACTACAAGGGCTGGGCCCGTGGCAGCAACATTTTGTACAGCGAGCTTGGGGAAACGCTCATGAAATGCGGCATAGAGTGGTCGACTAAGACCTACTGTCGGAGCGAAGACTACGACCTCCTTTTCCCCCGCTTCTATCGCATTTTGGTACAAGCCGTTCAAGTACTCGGTTTCCTGCTCTTCCGCCAGCAGCAAAGATGCGTATACGACTAGGCGTTTGACCTGCATGATGTTCTCCTAAAAACGATTAACCACCCGATGGATCGGCCGCTTATCGAAAGTAGCGCAGCCATTGTAGGAATTTTCATTTGCATAATATTGCTCAATGCAAATATGTCGACATAGGAGATTCCACCACTTGACAAGAGAACCCAAATAAACGTAGGAGAGTGCGACGTCGTGCCGCTGCGTTGTCCAATGTCTCGCCGATCATCGCAACCATAGGTACCTTTGCATGCGCCCATGCGGCAAGATGGTTGCCCGCGTAAAGTGCTGGTATCCTTGCAAACTGCAAGGAAATAGCACCATGGCACACCAGGCTTCTTAGAACGTCGTTGCTCATTGTCGGAGTTGTGTCGAGACTATCTCGGAGGCGCCCTAGTTTGCTCCAGTTTTTCGATGTCTTGCGCTTCGCATCGCCCTTCAAGCAACAGCCCTCGGAAGTCGGCACGCCTGCAGCTCCGAGCCACCAGTGATAAATTTTCATCATGAACTCTCAGACGTCAACCGAAGATCTCACCTCACCTGCAAATGACCAAACAAACTATCCTTTTGAGCGCAGGCTGGTGTATCGCATGGCGTTGCTCAGCAAGACCATCCTGGAATACATGGCCCAAGGCCACGGCGCCAGGTTTCAGCTCAACAACCCGGCGTGGCGGGTGCTCTCCATTATCGAGAAGCATCAGCCTATCTATCCCAGCGTTATATCCAAGTACAGTTCCCTGGATCCTTACAACGTGACACGGATCGTGGACCGACTTGTCGAGCTAGGTATGGTTTCCCGCAAAGGTGACGCCGCAGACAGACGTCGCATTGTGCTCAGGCTCTCCAAGCACGGCAGCGAAGTCTTTCATGAGCTCGACAAAGAGTTCGACATTCTTGATCAGCACTTGAGAAGTTTATTAACAGGTATCGAGAGCGAACATTTTGATCACGCGCTGGTCAAGCTCCAGCAAGGTGCTTCGGAGTTGCTTCAGTCTGTCCCGTCATGCACACAAGACTCCAGCACCATCAGCACCTCGCAAAACATAGTGTCTAAAGTACCCAACAAAATCAAACGAGGAAAGGCGAGTAGCTAGCCGCTCTCTCGTCCGTACCGTGCGAGTACCCTTCGATCCCGAATCGACGATATCGTGCGCCAACGTCGAGGTAGCATGCAGATCCAGATGCTTTTCGTGCTGATGAGCTGTTTTGGCATCCAAGGGACAACTCTTCGGTCTACATGCTGGCTCGCTTTTTTTGATCTGCCCGCCGAAGACCGACGACAGATCCGACAGGCCCGTGCCTAGCCGATCGCCGAGACGCTGGACCGCTGGCACCGAGCCGAGAGTCTGGCTGATCGTCGCAAAGATGCGCTGCGAGCACCCAGATCCCGCCAACTGACGCCGCAGGAGCGCGAGCGAGTTCTGGAGGTTTGCCATCAACTCGAGTACCAGAGTTTGCCACCTTCGCAGATCGTACCCCGTCTGGCTGATCGGGGTCGGTACATTGCCTCGGAGTCGAGTTTCTATCGTGTGCTCAAGTCCCAGGGTCAGGTGAACCGTCGAGGCCGTGCCAGCTGCCTCGCCACGTTGCCAAACCCAGGCCGCTTGCAGCCTCGGAAGCGCTTCGGCGACAGCGAAAACCCGCGATCAGTTACAAAAAGGTGAGGTCTGGCCGCGTAAAGGTCAGCAGTCGACGCCCATCCCACACCGCCGTCGCGGTGCCAGCTCATCCGCTCGGCTTTCACTACCTCACTCCCGCCTCCCTTCGCCGCACGGGCATCCAGCCTGCCAATCGTCTGACTGCCCTGGGTATAATCTCCCGTCAATTATTCCATATATGGAAATATAATCATTCGAAATACCTATTTTTCTCCATTTTTTATTTCAATAGAATGGTTACATCGATGAACGCAGTAGTCGCGTGGCCGCGGCTCCAACCTTTCCCGACACACACCATGAACTCACGCTACACCCGCACCGCGATCTTCATGCATTGGCTGGTTGCCTTGGGCCTGGTCGGTACATTTTCATTGGGCTTCTATATGGAAGGCCTGCCGTTTTCACCCAGCAAGCTGCAGTTTTATTCATGGCACAAATGGGCCGGCATGGTTCTGCTGGTGCTGGTAGTGGTTCGCCTCGCCTGGCGCCTGAGCCACCCTGCGCCCGCACTGCCGGCCACCATGGGGCCGCTGGCGCGACTGGCCGCGCATGCCGGGCACTGGCTGCTGTATGGCCTGATGCTGGCCATACCGTTGAGCGGCTGGCTCATGAGCTCCGCCCAAGGCGTGCCGGTGGTGTGGTTCGGCATCCTGCCCTTGCCCGACCTGGTACCCAAGAGCACCGCGCTGGGCCAGGCGCTCCAGGAAGCCCACATGATCCTGAACTACACCCTGTTGATCGCCGTGGCAGGCCACGTGGCGGCCGCCCTGCATCACCACTTCGTTAAGAAAGACACCATCCTGAGCCGCATGCTGCCCCTGGCAGGCCGCGCCTGAATCGGCGTAGCCCAGGCACCCCGGCTCCCTCAATCCACTTTCCTGGAGAAATCATGAACATTCCTATCCTCCGCCCGCTTGCGCTCGCCGCCGCTCTCAGCCTCACGGCGCTGGGCAGCGCAAACGCTGCCGAGTACACCACCCTGGATGCCGCCGCCAGCAGCGTGGCCTTCGGCTATAGCCAGATGAACGTAAAAATGGACGGCAGCTTCGGCCAGTTGAAGGCCAGCGAGTTCCGCTTTGATCCTGCAAACCCCGCCGCCGCCAAGGTGGCGATCGAAGTGGCACTCGACAGTGTCGACGCCGGTTATCCCGAAGCCAACACAGAGCTACAAAAAGACGAATGGCTGGCTCTCGCCGCCCATCCCCTGGCCACCTTCACCTCCAGCCAAGTCGAAGCCTTGGGCGATGGCCGCTTCCAGGTAACGGGCGACCTGTCGATCAAAGGCCAAACCCGGCAGGTAACCGCACCCTTCACCTTTCAGGAAGATGGCGGCAACGGCATCTTCGAGGGCGGCTTCACCTTCCAGCGCGCCGACTTCGGCATAGGCGATGGCCAATGGAAGAACTTCGCCATCGTGGCCAACGACATCCAGCTCCAATTCCGGGTCGTCGCCACGCCCTGACCTCGCGCTTTGAATTGATTTCTTCCCACAACCCACCTTCGAGCTTCATCATGAAAAAGACTTTGATCACCACCCTCTTTGCGTCTTTGTTTGCCGGCGTCGCCATGGCGGCCCCGCAGACCTACGTTCTGGATTCCAGCCACAGCTTCCCGCGCTTCTCATACGATCATATGGGTATGTCCAAGCAGATCCTGAGCTTCAAAAACACGTCGGGCACGATCGTGCTCGACCAGGAAGCCAAAGACGCCCAGGTCGACGTGACGATCGACATGACCTCCGTCAATACGGGCTTCGAAGCCTTCGACGGCCATATCCAGGGAGCCGACTTCTTCGATACGGCCAACTTCCCCACGGCAACCTTCAAGTCGACCAAAGTCAATTTCCAAGGCGACCAGCCTGCCACCATCGAAGGCAACCTGACCATCAAGGGCGTCACCAAGCCCGTCATCCTGACGGTGACCTCGTTCTTCAACGGCCCGCACCCGATGCTGAAAAAAGACGCCATCGGCGCCAACGCCACGGGCAAGATCCTGCGCAGCGAGTTCAACGCCGGGCAATTTGCTCCCGTTATTGGCGATGAGGTAACGCTGGATATTGCGATGGAGGCGTTGGCGGAGTAATCCGGGGAAGCACGGTGTTGAAACCGCGTCGACGTGGTAAATCTCAGTAAGGGCTCCATCAACCCCATGCTTGTCAGCGGATAGCTTCCCTGAGAACATCCGGGGCATGCAGATTCCACGGCATCAATGCCTCGTAATCCTCGGCGGTCTTGGCCATCGGCAGGCGCTTGAGCACCCAGGCAAACCAGGTATAGGGCTCTATGCCATTGGCCTTGGCCGTCTCGGCGAGGCTGTAGACGACTGCGCTTGCGTGGGCACCGGCGGGCGTGTCCGAGAACAACCAACCTTTGCGACCAATGACGAAGGGTCTGATGGCGTTCTCGAGGCGATTGTTGTCGATGGGCAACTCGGGGGCCTCGAGATACCCCTGGATCAACGGCAGCGTTTTGCCCAGATGCGCGAGCGCCTTGCCCAGTTGGGTGGATGGCGGCACGGTATGGCCCACGCGTTCGTACCACTGCACGAGGGCCTGGTAGGCCGGCCGACTTTTTGTCAGTCGAGCCTGATGACGCTGGGCCAGTGTGGCCGGGGGATCCTGCTCGTTGAGCTGACGCTCGATGTGATAGAGCGCCCCGATGAGTGCCAGGGCTTCGTCGGCCAGGCCCACCTTCGTCTTTACCTGGGCATTCTTCGCTTTCACGAAGTAGCGCCGGACATGGGCCAGGCACGTGAGCCGTACCACCCCCGTGAGCGATCGCGTGATGTTGTAGCCAGAATAGTCGTCGGCCATGAGATGGCCCTGCCAGCCCTGGAGCTTGTCCTTCACGGTCTGGCCCGAGCGGGTGGTGCGGTAGTCGTAGAGGATCAACGGCCTGGCCTCATGGGCCCCGCTGCACATCACCCACATATAACTCTTGGTGGTGGCCTTGCGCCCGGGCTCCTTGAGCACCTGCACGGTGGTCTCGTCCATGTGCAACACCCGGCACTCGAGCAGCTCGTCGAGAATCAGGTTGGCCAGAGGCTGCAGTTGGCCGGTCACATCGATCACCCAGCGCGCCTGGGTCTGGCGCGGCAGCGCGACGCCGCTGCGCTCCATCACCTTGGCAAACCGGGCCAGCGGCAGGCCGTCCACGTACTTGACGGTGAGCAGCATGGCCAGCAGGTTGGGGCTGGCGTTGCTGCGCGGCAGAATCTGCGGCGGCAACAGCGCCGTGCGCGGCGCCGTGGTTTTATCCGGGCAGCCATAGCGCACCCGTTCGTGGCGCAGCACGCGCACCTGCATGGGGATGATGTCGAGCTGCTCGCTCACGTCGCGCCCGATCTCCACCATGGGCGTGCCGCAGGGGCAAAGCCGCTCATTCTCGGGCAGCTCGTGCACGATGCTCAGGCGTGGCAGTTCGCTCGGGATGGGCTTGCGCTTGCCCCGGGCCTTGGGAGGCTTGGCCGGCTTGGTATCCTTGCCGATGTCGGCATCGGTGGCCGGCAGGCCCGCCGTCTCGGGGGCATCGGGCTGCTCGACGTGAGCCAGCTCGGCTTCGTTGAACAGGTAGTACTGCCCGGCGTGGGCCTCGGAGCGTGAGCCGAACATCTGCCGGCGCTGCAGGCGCAGCTCCTCGTGGAGCTTGAGCATTTGCTGGAAGTGCTCGGCCTTGAGCCGGGTGGTGAGCTCGGCGGTAACGGATGCGGTGACTTCGGCCCGAACTTGTGCGGCCACCTCGGCCTCGCGTTGAACCAGAGCCGCCTGGTGTTCCGCTTGAATCTGCGCCCGCACCTGCTCGGTGATGGCAGCCACCAGGGCCTCCGAGGCATCGGCGGGAAGGCCAAGCGCGGCGGCAATCTGGTTTAAAGGTGTGCGGGCTGAAGGCATGACTAATTGTACCATCAATTAGCCAAAAAATCTACCCGGAATCCTACGTAACTGACTGATAATGCAACGTTTTGTGTGGCTGATTGTGCCACAGATCGAAGCCTTCGAGCAGCCACTCCAGCTCCTGCAGGGTGACGGTGACAGTGGGCTCGGTGATCCGCGGCCAGGCAAAGCGCTCCTTCTCCAGGCGCTTGTACCAGAGGCAGAAACCGTTGCGGTGCCAGTACAGGGCCTTGATCTTGTCTCGCTGGCGGTTGACGAACACGTAGAGCGCCGGACCGAAGGGATTGTGGCCGATATCTTGCTCGACCAGCACGCTCAAGCCCCCGATCGATTTACGGAAGTCGACCGGCTCGCGATAGAGAAACACCTGCTCGATGCGGCTGCCCGGATGCATCAGCGCGCCTCCCGGCAAGCGTTGACCAACGCCAGCAGCCATTGCGGCGAGGGCAACGTGGCCATCTCCAGGTGCATGCTGGGACCGAGAACGAGACGGCAAGGTGAAGAGGCAGCCTGGTTCTCTGCCGCTTCGCGACCCTCCGCCACTGTCGGATCGGCTACAGCGATAGCCTGGGCGAAACCGGGGCTGCGTGTCTGCAGCGCCTTGCTGCTGCCGTGACGGCGGGTGTGCCCGAGCTGCGCGCGCCATTGATAGAGCATGTTCACGCTCAGGTTCTCGCGCCGGGCGTATGCCTTGACATTCAGGCCTGACTCGCGCTGGGCCTCAACGTGGCGTTGCCAATACTGCTGTGATGGCTTTGACATGCCCTGTCTCCGGAAAGGATCAAGGCCCTCACTATGGGCAATACGTCATCAGTGCGAAACCATGGGAATGCTGGACCGCCTACGCGGCTTTGCGCTGGCGAGCGGCGGCTCTTCGCGGTCGACGAGGAGATTTTTATTATCGTATTTTCGGGGGGGTGAGAAGGGTAGAAATCAGCGTCGTGAGTGAGGGCCCGCTCGGCCTTCTGCAGGCCGAGCAGGTCTCGCTGACAGACCGGGTTTTTCAAATCCAGCGGGACCGTGGCGTCTCGCTCAGTCTTGCTCATCGTGCAGACGCTTAAGCAGGCTGTCGGTGGCTTCGTCGCTGGCGGGGTGGGACTGCGCCCACTCCAGTGCGTCACACAGGCTAGCGGCCGCTGCCTCGCCGTGCAACCAGCGTTCGTTGTCTGGAACCACGGTGGCGGTGCGCACCAGCCATACACCGGGCTCCTGCTCTTCCACCAACACCTGGCGCCCAGCGAATTGCTTGCCCAGGGAGATTTGTCCGTTGGCATCAACCAGCTTCACCACGCGACGCGTAAAGGCAACCCGTGATACATAATTTAAGTTATATTTAGCAATGTTTTGAACTAATTGGATTTATGAGAAGATAATCTGAGCCAAGAAAAAATTCAAGACGCTGAGTGTGGGTGATTCTCGGCTTGATGAACGGTCTTTTCTGATGACTGAACAACTCGGCGGAAAGCTGACGACGAACATTCGGAACGCTTGTCGCACTTGTGAAATCATCACAGTGCTTAAGGGCAGATCAGATCAACACCCCCGAAGTAAGAAGACTGGAGTTCCTCGGTTTTCGCAATAGCGCCGGCGCGTGAAAGGACTTCCTTACAAAAAAATATATCGGCCTCTTCCTTATCACCGAGCCCATAC
>Ga0265293_10009323_pt1 | contig 14153 bp, 32 predicted proteins | sample Munlanlewell138R_FD_192505 | JGI IMG/M metagenome (GOLD analysis project Ga0265293, IMG submission 192505) | Leachate microbial communities from a municipal landfill in Southern Ontario, Canada - Leachate well 138R | ecosystem: Engineered > Solid waste > Landfill > Unclassified | place: Canada...
GCGCGCTTTTCAGGCAGCGCGCGATTGCAGGGCTGACGTCTGGATGCAAGGGGCGAAAATTATGCAATGAAATCAATGTGTTGGAGGAGTAGGCCCTTCTATCTCTAACCTCTTGTATCTAAAGAATAAATTAGTGCTTGCCTGTTGCTCTTGGGTTTGGTATATAAGATCCAAGAGAGGAGAAAACAATGTATACGCAGGAATATATTGATAAGAGGATGGTCGCAGCACAAGCTCGCCTTGAGTCTCTGCACAACAAGCTGAATGATGCCTGCTACGATGAGGAACACAAGTATCTCAAGCGACAAATCAAGAGACAAAAAGACTGGATCGTGGTCCTCGAAAAACACAGAGGGTAAAAAACATGGAATATCTGCTAGCCGAACTGCAAAATCAAGTGCATTATCTAGTCGAGAATGAGGATTTCTATGCGGACGTGCTGACTCGTGAATTTGACTTGGAGCAGCGAAAGCATATCCAGAACCTGCGCCTTGAGAACCTTCGTAAAGTGCATGCCTGTTTCAATGCCCTGCACGAGCTTCAAGGCAAACTGTCCCATCTTATTAAGGAAAGGTGAGAAAAAGCCCTGTGGTTTCAAGGAGTTACAGGGCGAAGCACCTCCCTTGCTAACATACTGAAAAGCAAGGGAGATTCTATCAGAGCTTTTGTGTGATGGCGTTCAGTGTCGGCAACAAATAGTCCTGAAGCCGAATCCGATCTGCTTCCTGCTCATTGCGCAGAGTGGCGAGCCTTTTAGTCAGAATGTCAATATCTTCTTGGCGGATTCTCATTCCTTCTGAGGTGTCGGCAATCTCCGCAAGTACTTCAATATGTGTCATTCTCTTGCTCCTCAAATGTCAGTGATCTGGCTCACACGTTCGATGCTGTCGAGAACGCGCATCTTGTACTTGCGATAGTTTTCAATCTGGGCGGCAGCATAGGTCTTTTCCTTGCTGTTCTTCACCATGTTGCGATAGTGCGCCAGCCGCGATTCGATCTGGTCCAGTTGCTTTTCCAGCGAGTCAAGAAGTGCGTTCATTTCTTTTCTCCTCTACATGATTCGTTATAGCACGTCCTAGTTTGTGCTACAATATCTAATTTCTTGTGCAGTTCCAGTAGGTTAAAGGGTTCAGCGCCTCACCCCGTAAGTGCTTGATCTTACGAGGTTTATTTTGTTATCTTTCAGATTGCAGACAATTCAAAGATGCCCGAATCAAACTTAGGCAGCTTCGTGAGAAATTCAGCAGCCTCTTGCCACGACTGGAAAGGCTGGTCCGTGTCCGTGTTGCCTTCCATCCACACATCATCCTGCCATTCGTCTCCGCAAATAACTTGAATATTGGAGTTGTCCTGAAGCTCCCCGTAGCACTCGATTTTTTGATGGCCTACAAATACGATCTCAAGCATTTTTAGTCTCCTGGGTTATGGCATACGGGCCTTGAGCGATATAAAAGAAGGTATTGTGGATGCGCGAGCAATCCTCATTATAGGCTTTACGGAATGCATCGGCGGCCGCCACAGTCTTGAACCGCAGGCGTTCACGCACTACGCACGACTTACCATAGACGCAGCACTCGATCCGGATTTCCCACATAGTGTATCTCCTTCTCCTTGATTCTCTTATACGCCCCTTTTGCGACGACTACAACAACTAATTTCTTGTGTAATTTCAGTAACTTAGGGGGTTCAGCGCCTCGCTCTCTAACCCCTTGATAAGGTTAGAGAAGCGTAGGTTACTCAAAATTATACAAGTAAAGCTCCAGAGAACCTTTAATTTCTTTCGCTGAGCACTTGCGCTCGATCAAATCGTCCAACGCCTCTCTCGCATAGTCATGAGAGGCATGATACGCTTTTGCAAGTTGGTCATTCTTGCCCTCGTTTTCGGCAATGAGCGCGCTGAGAGTATAGCAGGCTTGTGCGGTGCTATCAATCTTGCTTTCCAATTCTTCAATTTCTTGCGAGAAGGCAAAGATTGCTTCATGCAGGGCTGCGGTGTTCATAGTTTATCCTTTCTCAATAGAAAAGGTGACGGTTTCAGTATTGAACATAGCGAGTGCAATACGCATAGCACAGTCACTGTTCTTTGCTTGAATTTTAACATAGCCCATAAGTTGTTCAGTTCCGGGCAGCCACAGGCTCACGATATAGGTTCGGCATGCGAGGCGTTGATTTTGAATCTTTTGCGCATCGACCCGATCCACAATTTCATAAAGCGCATCTACATCGGGAGCGTATCCTCCATCGTATACGGATTTCACGATAGCGGTTGAGTACTCATCAAGGTCAAAAAGGTAAATTTTCGCTTCCTTGTACAGTTCTTCGATCCATTCATCAAATCGCTTGGTCATATCCTACCCCTTCTGTTGATTCTTTATAGCAAGTACCGACAGGGTATGCAACACCTAAATTAGTGTGCAATATCAGAACATTATAAGGTTTAGCGCCTCCGGCCGTAACCCATTGATTTCGTTGGGTTTATTTTGGTAAGCGTAGCGTCCAACATATGATTTGGTGAACTCACCCCGGAATCGAACCGGGCATGCCTGCTGCATCAGGTTGCTTAGGGTTGCAGGCCCTAAGCTATGGCGGACCACCGCATAAGTCATATGTAGTGGGTGAGGCTAAGCGCCTCACCCTATGTTGTGTCCGACTTACTCCTCGCCTTCCACCTCGGCTTCGACCGCGCGCACTTCGCTCACGAAGTCGATCATGCGCTGGATCGCCGACTTGCTGGCATTGTCCAGACCTTCCACGTTGAAGGACAGGGACTCCAGTTCTCGCAGCATCTCCTTCTTGGTGGGGCCGGTGTCCCGGGGCTGCGCGGCCGCCTTGACGGGAGCGACATACACGCCTTCACGGACCAGCTTCGAGATCACGGAACGCTTGGTGCGGCCGATGGTTTGCGCGATCTGCTCCAGGCCGGCGTTGCCAAGTTCGGCATACATCGCGGTCACGGTCTCGACCATCGCTTCGGTGTAGTTCGGGGTCTTTTCGGTAGCCATGGTTTTCTCCTTCTGTCTGGCTTCTGTAAATTCAATATACCTGATTCGCGGGTCCGAGTCAAGAGGAAAGTTGCAGCGCGCGGGAGCCTAGGTGCCTCAAGCGGCGGGTTAGTGTGCTCTGTCTGCTTCCTTCCTCTTGATGCTTTTTTATAGGCCGATTCGTAGCCTGAGTCAACCCGCAAGAATCGTGCAAAATCAATAGGTTAGGAGTCGAGGCGCTTCGCCTTGCAAGTGGTTGATTTGCAAGGCGATTTAGTTAGACGGGAACAACGCAAACGAGGTCTTTTGCAGAGCACGAGCATTCAAGCCCATCGCCTAGAAAAAATATATTGCGTTGCTGATTATATTGACCAGAATCGGAAAGTGCGATATTCTTTGCGCTCCAGTGACTCTTGCCACACTTGCAAGCAAAAAGAACATGAGGTGCACCGGGCAGTTTTTGCAGTTCTTGAATCTCCGATTGTGTAGCTGCGCGGTATGTTTTTGTCTGCGGGTTCATCAGCCTGTCTGTAAAAGTCCATGTTTGCATATTCATTCCCTTTTCTGTTGATTCTTTATAGCAAATCTGATTATAGGCTGCAACAAGTAATTTAGTGTAAGATTTCAAGGTGTTAGGGGCAGTAGCGCCTCGACTTGTAAGTGGTTGATATTGCAGGGCTTTTTGTTAACCCTGCAATACTAGATGTAGTAGTTAGGGGCTAAACCGCCCCTAGCATTGGTCCTTTCAATTCCGTGCAATTAGGCTCCCACAAAAGCGATTTGCCGTCAATTCCGAGCCTATTGTTAATGGATTTCCAAACGGCACCAGCGAATTGCTTAGGGCTGGAAACAATAGGCATTTTCTTTTTGCGAGCCAATGCTTTACAAAGGATTTCAGATTCAATTTCAACGTCGCTCCACGCAATATGCCGTTCGACAAAATCCTTTTGATTAAATTCAAAAGCGAAAGCCGATTCAGCCGAAGTGCTAATGTATTTGCCCGAATTAGTTGCAGGAGCATTGTAATGCAGGGGAACGGAATTGCCCCAATAATGCCAAATGTCCAGCAATTCAACAGGCATATCGAGCCACCTATTGACTTTGCCTTCTGTCAATTCAGTCAGAGTCTTGGGCAAATGTGAAAAGTCAAATTGTGCATTGTAAGCGGCACAGATAATGCGATGGCCCTTTTCTTGCAATTCGCGAATCTGCCGGTTATATTCTTCCCGCACCTCAAGAATGGTGGCCGGCTGAATAAGGCGAGAATAGGCATCATCAAAATAATGCCCCAGCTTTTCCGCAAAGAAGGGAACGTCATGCTGGAACGCTTCACGAATCACATAGGAACCGCGACCATATTCCCGTCCCTTACGGTCATGAATCTTCCACGCCACGTCGAACGCGATCCTGCGCTTGAGGGTGGTTTCAATGTCCGTGGTGACGAACAGAGTCGGCATGTGAGCCATTGTATTTTCCTTACAGTTTGTTCATGGGGTTGCTTCCCGTGATTCTTGTATAGGCGATTCGCGCAGGCATTGCAAGCACTAAATTGTTGGGTGTTTTCAATGGGTTAGGTGGCCGAGCGCCTGGCCCCGTAACCCCTTGATATTGCAGGGCTATTTTGGGCCTTTGATATTAACGGAAAAATGTATTTACGTTAACAGACCACCCAAAACTAGCCATTGATTCGCAATTAGCAGAGTAAGCCTGAACGCCTACAATATGAGGCAATTCTTCTTCAATAGCGCATTCCATCTTGGTTTGAAAAGTGCCTATTTCAGAATCTGCAATAGTAATTTCAGATTCGTCATTCAGAATTATGACTCCGATATAAAAGAAACGCTTTTCCATTGTATTATCCTTTCCACTAGGTTGCATTAGGTTGGCAATTAAGCCAGCCTGTTATTAACGTTGATTGCATTAAAGCATTGCACCCCGATATTGCGCATTGCACTAATAACCGGCTTTGCATCATCCCACATATAGAAAGGCAAATTGCGGAATTGCCGGAGATTCATCAGTCTGCGAATCTTGCGCGCTTTCATAGTGCCGTCGTCAATGTTGTTTTCGGACCCATCAACCGCGCGGCTATAAATTGCATGGTATTGCAGACCCATTGCGTCGAGGAAATCGAAATCATCCTCATTCATGATTCGTGCCGTGCAAATGACGATATAGTTTTCTTTGCGATTCAGCCTCTTGTAAAACCGAGCCAGAGGCAGAAGCGTATCCCTGAAAATGTTTTCTCGATTCTTGAGCCGGAAATACGCTTGCAGGTTAAGAGTACCGTCCTCGCGATTTGGCGTCCTGTGCGACGAATCGACAAGCGTGGCATCGAGATCAAAGATAACAACGCGCTTGAACATGGTAGGCTCCTTTCTCGTGTTAGGCAAGTTATAGGCCGATTCGCTAGCCTTTGCAACAACTATTTTTGTGCTTGTTTTCAATGAGTTAGGGGTCGGGGCGCTTCCGCTGCTAAGCTATTGATATAGCAGCAGAAGTTTTAGGTATCCTGTAGATCGAAGGAAATAAGCTCAATTTCTTCGCCCATGACTGTAAAATCTCGTTCAAGTTGCGCAACAGCCGTAAGCAGATCGGCAGTGCCATAAGTAGTATTATATATCGTGATCTTGCCGTGGTATTTCCATTTGAGAACGTAGATATACATATCTTAGTTTCCTTTTACTGATGTTCCTTGAATAGCAGATAGCTGTCCAGCAGTCCTTGAATATTTTCTTTGCCAACCGGATTCTTGGAATGCACACAGTAGCTGAAGTCACTGGGCATACTGTCGTTGTCCAAATCGCAGCCAATGAGCCAGTTCGCAATATCCTTTCCGGTGGGCTCTTTTTCCCCTAGATCGTGATCGAAAGAAATAAAAGCAGGAAAGCCCACATTGCGCACAATGTCCTCAACCTGCTCCATGCTGCGAGCAATCGTGACAGGATGCTTCCATATTTCTGAAAGATCCATCCACGTCACATCTTCGGGATTGCGCTCATCGTCAATGAAAAGCGAATACTTCATGATTCTTTCTTTCAGATGATGGTTTTCAAATACTCTTGCAGAAGGCGATGCTTTTCTTGCTCATCTTCGAGAAGCGCGCGAATCGAGTCGATTACGTCGTGCAGCCGAGCATTTTCTTCATACAGCGAGTCTACCTCGGCTTGCAGATTGGCGGTTTCAAAAGCCACAGGCATGTCATTATCTCCTCTTGTTGATTCTGTATAACATGATTCTTTACGCGAACACAAGCAAAAAGAATCATGCAAAATCAGTTAGTTAGTGGTAGGAGCGCCTCTGCTGCTTTTTCAATAGATTAGCAGCAGAGTTTTTGCAGTCATTCTCCGTGAAATTCCTTGTAGAGGCGATAAGTATAGTCCAAAGACAGCCCGTACTGGTCGCGCACGCTCTTGATCCACGAGAGCTTCGATTCGCCAGCTTCAACGAGGTCGCGGATGCTTTCATAAGTGGCCGGGTTATCCTGAATCCAGACCAAGAACCGCAGATTGTCCACAGCCCGATTGAAGGAACTCATGGGCGAATTCGGGTTGATGATAGTGCGGATTTCCCGAGAGATGCGTTCTTCAATGTTCATGTTGCCATATCCTTCTGTTGATTTTGCATAACATGATCCCATCTAGCAGACAAGCAAAAAGAATCATATAATAACAGTTGGTTACGGGTTTGAGCGCCTCCACTGCTAACCTGTTGGAATAGCAGTGAAAGTTAGTTTACTTGTTCCTGCGCCTGCGATACTTGTGGATAATACGGGCAATGGGAATCAGCAGAGGTAGCAGTTCCCAGATCAGTGGCAGGAGTGACGATTCCCAGCCGTGATATACGTTACGTTGGTACATGATCCACGCCATGATAATATAGGCTACGATCATGTGCGCGAGAGCAAAAGCTAGAATCAGTTCCATCATTCCATTCCTTCGGGATAAGCGAAGATTGCGTTCCAGTCTTCAGAGGTGTAACCCGTCATGATAAACTCGCGTTCATCGGCGGTCAGATTCGGCATGGCACGTTGAATCAGTTCTCCATTATACCATGCGTCAAGCTGCGCAACGGTAACGGGAATGTCCATCGTATTGGTCAGCCCTGTGAGAGGCGATTTACGAGAGATTAGCATGTCGTTTCCTTTCCTGTTAGAACCACCTTAGCCCTTACAAGCAAACAACGCAAGGACTAATTTCTTATGTGTATTCAGGTAGTTAGGAGATTGAGCGCTTCGTCAGCTAACCTATTGATCTCGCAGCCAATTTATCACAAAGACCAGCAAGAACATGATTGCGACAGCTACAGAAATAAAAGATATGATGCCAATGTTGTAAAATACCCAATCGACGTATATCCAAAGCCCTGCAGCAATTCCAAAAGAAATAACTGCAGAACCTATTAACTGCCCGAACCAAATGACCGTGTTTATAAATGCTCTATACATTATCCAAAAAAACTGTGATTGCCAATCCGAACAGTCAAAGGCGCATGGAAGTATAGCGCCCTTGTTCTGTTGAAATATACGGCTCCCTCAGTATTATCTTCTCCCTCTGCATGGCTTTCTATAGCCTGTTCTGCAATTCGTCTAGCTCTGCGCCACGCTCTTGCTTCATTAATTCGCTGGTTATGCCTAGTCCAGCTAAATTGACTGCGTTGATATACTACGTCACAAATAGAGTCAGGCCAGCGTTCATCATCTACCCGATTTAATGTAACGTAAGCAATAGCGAATTGTCCTTCAACTGGTTCCCCTCTTGCCTCAAAATATATGTTCTTAGCTAAGCATTCCAGTTCAGATTCGGCGAGAACGGGAGTCGCTAGCAATGTAAGTATTAGAATTAGTCTTTTCAATGTTTTTCTCCGTCGAGCCATAATAGCACAACGGAGAGCAAAGGGCAATTTATTTTTTCTAATTATTCTTCTTCCTCTTGCATATTGTCAAAGCAGCGAGAACAATAATTGACACCATAGGAATCGTAGTCCATTTCATTGAGATTGAACCGCCACCCACACGCATTGCAAGTGTCAGCCTCTTGATAGACGACAGACCAAAAATTCTCTCGTTCTTCCTGGGTCAATTCCTCAAAGTGTTCGGGATAGGGAAAATTATAGACTCCCGAAGCATAGCCGACGGAGTATTCGACCATTTCTGTGATCTTTTCGTTCAAAGGCTCAACATACTTCACGGTAATTCTCCTTCTCTTTCACACTCCCAGCAGAGCATTTCTTCGTTCTCATTCGGGAACAGTTCATCATTTTGATAGTACCAGCCGCAATGATCGCAAATTCCAAGACCGGCATACACCAAATCCCAGAATTGATTTTGCTCTTCAGCAGTATAGGGTTCCAGTTCCTCGGGCTCGGAAAGATACGCCATGCCCGAACTGTATGAAATGAAATCTTCGGCAAGTTGTTCGATGCTACGCATGTTGAATCTCCTTTTTCAGTTCGACCTTGTTTTGCACTCGCATGGCTTTTTTGCTTTTGCCATGCACTCCGCCCTTTCGCACTACCAAATGCTGCACGAAAGGGTTACGGGGCTTGGGAGGTTCTTTTCGTTTCATGTCGTGTCCCCTGTTGATCCTTGTATATCTTATGTGAAAATCATGTGCAAGGCAAAAATGTCTAACAAATGCGATAGGTTACGGGGTCGAACGCCTCACCCCGTAACTCCTTGGAATCACGGGGGCTATTTCAGGCGGTGATATGATCCAGCAGGGCAAGGCTGGAACCCGTGGATGAACGATCAAAGCCCTTCATACTTTTGTCGGGGTAGGGGCATTCATCGAGACCACAGGGCCAGATTGCCGGCTCGTTATTGTGCTCCGCCCAGCAGTTGATCCCGCACTTGGGACACTTGCCGACAGGGGTCATGTTGCGATAGTCAAGTTTCATTGTTCGTTACTCCGGGGCTTGACAGAAAGGGTCCACAGATCACCCGTCTTTTTCAGTTCCACGATGATGCGCGGATGGAATTGCACAATCTTTTCTTCCTTGCTCGGTTCTGCCTTCACGCGGTCACCAGTTGAGATCACGGTTGCCATGTCGCTTCTCCTTTCGTTGGTTTAGGTATATTCTGATTCTTTTGCGGAGTCAACAGTAAAATAGTGTGTGCTTTCCGTGAGTTAGGCGGTCAAGCGCTTCGCGCCCTAACCCATTGATATTGTTGGGTTTATTTTGACATATGATTAGTGAAACCGGGCGAGGGAATCAAACCCCCTAGCTATCCGCCCTAGGTCTACGGAAGCATAGCGTCGAGCGCCCGGCATATGTGTAGCGGGTAGGGGTGTTGCTACCCCTACCCCGGCCCTACGCACGGGCGCCTATAGCGCCGGACCGTAGAGCCCCTTTGCTCACGCTTCCTCTTGGGCCGCATGAGCCGCAGCCACGAGGTCAATGACCCGCTGGATGGCCGACTTGCTCGCATTGTCGAGACCTTCGGCCGAGAAGTTGAGCGATTCCAGTTCGCGCAGCATCTCCTTCTTGGTCGGACCCGAGTCGACGGCAGCCTTCACCGGCTTGACGGCGGCGACATAGACGCCTTCACGGACCAGCTTGGAAATCACGCTGCGCTTGGTCTTGCCAACCGCTTGCGCGATGTTGTCGAGGGCAGCGTTCCCGCCTTCCTCATACATTTGCCGAATGAGCGCGACGGCTTCTTCGGAGTAGTTCGGGGTCTTTTCGGTCGCCATGTGATTCTCCTCTACTTGGCTTTCCATGTTTTTGAACTTAGGCGTTAGCCGTTGTTCATGATTCTAATATAGCTGATTCGGAACCTTTATGCAAACTATTTTTTAATTTATTTGGTGGGCGGGCTTCTCGCGCTAGTCATTCTCTAATCCCCTCTTGATGTCCTCTTATAGCTTGATTCGCGCAGGTGAGTCAACAGCTATTTTCATGTGCGTTTTCAATGAGTTAAGGGTCGAAGCGCTCAGCCCTGTAAGTGTTTGATCCTACAGGGCTTATTTAGGTAAGCAAAGGGTTAGTTCTTGTCGAGTATCGAATCCTGCTTCCTCACATGAGTATTCAGATATTCTTCAAATTCACGGGCGATTCTGCGGTTGCGAAAGTCTGCGCGAATCTGGCGAGCCGATTTGAACGGAATACGCCACAGCAGCACGACAGCAGTCAGAACAGCAGCGACCGGCCAGAACACGATAACCGCAAGAAAGCCGGCGAGCGTTTTGCTGTCCTGAATTTCACCGAATTGCCCGAGCAGGCCGCCCAGAAGCAGAAGTGCGACCACGATATAGGCGGCGAGAGCGATAGTGAACATTGTAGTCTCCTTAGTCCAAAAAGTTGATAAAAGGGCGATCGAGGGAATGGAAACAAAAAGTCTCCAGGAATTTGTGCAGGCGCTTCATTCTTGACTCCATGTGAAGCTGAAGATGATTTCCTTTCCTTGCATTACCCAGAAGAACCGATGTCCGAGGTTATGCAAAGTATTCGACAGAGGAAGAAAAAACTTAATAGGCACCTTTACAGAAAAGTCTGTTGTGTCAACTAGCGCAGTCCTGTCGATTCGGTTCTGGATATACTCCACGTATTCTTCTACGGACTGCATTATCTTCTCCTCTGCCTTGATTCGTTTATAGCATGGCCGGCCTAACGTTTCAAGACCTAAGCTATATGTGACACCCTATTGCCTAGTCTCTCCGAATCCGTACTAGAAAAAAGTCGATTGAGCACTGGTGCTATTTTTATATCTTCTCTAATTGCACCTGTAGCTAGAGTCATGTAATTCTGTTCCCGATTCGTTTCCTGAATCGAGCCGTTTGCCGAGTCAAGCCTTTTCTTGTTGGCCTGCCCTCTGTGTTACAATAGCACGGAACGGGTGCGACAGGCAATATAGCAAAAAAGCGTGCAATATCAATGCGTTAGGTGGTGAGGCACTCCAACTAGACGCGATTCCGGTAACAATAAAGTGATAAGGCAAAATAACGCTTGACAAGAATCACTTGAGGACGTAGAATCGGCGCGCTTGGCGACTCATTAGGGTTCTCTCATGTATCAAGGCGAAAAAAAGCCCCGCTAATCGCGGGGCTTTTTTTTTGGTCAGTAAGGCGCTTTGAAATGTGGCCATTTTCGCCCGTTGATATACTTCGGAAGCGCGCCACGGAACCGGCCGACATATTCCCGCCACGCTCTCCGATTCGATTCGATCTGTTCTTGCCAGATAAAGCGATCCGATTCGTACAGCGGATCACGCGGCGGCAGACGCAGAATTTCCGGGATATACACTTTCCCCTTGACGCGGTTGCAGGTAGAACAAAGCGTCACGCCATCATCTTGCGAATCTCCGGCAATCCAGTGATCGGCTTCCATATGGTCTGCCCAGTCGAAGCCGCAGGCAGCGCACGTCCAGTCGTGCAATTCATGAATCCGAGTCTTTTCCGCGTCCGTGAAGTCAAAAGTTCTCTTAGCCATGTTAGCATCCTTTCCTGCTGCTAGAATCACCCTACCATGAGCACCAGGACTCAGCAAGGATAAACTTTTGTTACAAGCTAGAGATTCCGCTTGACTCGAATCATCGCAGCTTGTAGAATCGGCGCCGATTCTGCGCCGCAGCGAATCATGCCGCAGCGCAGAATTAGGTTAGAGCGCGTTGACCAGCTTCACCAGTTCCAGCTTGGTCCAGACAATTTTTTCTTGAATGGCGGCCGCCGCATCTGCGCGCATGTCCTCAAGATAACTGTCCTTGATTTCCTTCAATTCCTTGATTCGATTCGCGAGATAGGGAATGTCGCTGAAGGTAGCCATGATGATTCTCCTTTGCTAAATCCAACCTAGCACGACGCGCCAGGACTCCGCAACCATAAACTTTTGTTACAAGCACGAGATTCCGCTTGACAAGAGTGATTTGCTGCTGTAGAATCGGCGCCCGCAGGGGCTGGCTGATTCGCCAGCCCCTGCAATCCTTAGGCGAGCCCCAGCTTGGCCGCGAAGTCCGAGTCGATGGACAGATCGAGCGGCGTTCCCATGAAGGTGCCTTTGTTCGTCACGATCTTGGGCGAACGTTCGTCGGTTTCCATCATCGCCAGAACCTTGCTTTTGGGAAGCCACAGAATGCCGACGCTGTTCACACGCGCATCCTTGGCCGCGATGACTCCGAGAGCCTTTTCCGATTCGCGCACCTTGAAGAAATTGGCCATGGTCTTGTCTCCTGTTAGCGTTTCCTTGATTCGTTTATAGCATGATACGCCAGGACTCTGCAACCCTAAACTTTTGTTACAGTCTGCATTTTTCGCTTGACAAGAATGATTCGTTGTTGTAAAATCGGCGCCGATTCTGCCTAAGTGATTCGTATTCTGCGCTGCAACATGATTCGCCGCAGCGCAGAATAAACTTCACTCGTCCTCGTACTCGTCAATCTCATCAAGCAAGAAATCGAGTCGCGCGTGAACAAGCTGGCCTTGTTCGGGATCGTCATTCTTGAGCGCAACCCATACCTTCCAAGGACCGGCCCAGTCTTGAAACAGAGTCCATCCACGATACATTGCGATTCTCCTTCTGCTAAAATAACGGTAGCACAAGCACCAAGACTCAGCAACCATAAATTTTTGTTACAGCCTAAAGATTCCGCTTGACAAGTTACCCAGCGAGTCGTATAATCGGCGCGCGAATCGACTCAGCGCTGATTCGGCTGACGTGCTACAAAATGATTCGCTCGATCAAAGACTCGCGCTAAACTGACTAAAGTATTAAGATATGGCACAGGTATTAGATGCTTTGCGCGGTACTAGTGAATTGCCCACTAAAGCACTGGTGCCTTTTTATTATATATTTAACTGTTGATGTATGTTGATCTAATGTATCTAGGAATTAACATATATCCGCTGACACATATGGCAAAAATACAACAATCGCCCTACGGTTGTCTGGAGCCGGGATGCAACCGTAGGGCGATCAGGCATTAGCGCGGAATGCTAATGCGAATTGTCACGATACGAATCCGCATTGTCAAAGTCAGACAACGCTTTTTGCGGGAAAAGGAATGACATTGCTCATCACATATTCTCGCAATAGGAACCCGGATTCATGTCCGTGATGAAAATGCAATCTTCCGCCGTCAATCCCCAATCGAAGATTTGTCCATCGCGCACGGCTTGCCAATGCCCGAATATTGCATCGGGTTCACCCACAATAACGCAAAAGCCATTGCCCAATTCTTGCGCCGCGATTGCGCAATCAATCGGCTGGACATACTCGGCAAGGAAATTGCCGGCATTGTCCAAGTGCCAGACACCGTGCGCTTGCGCGGGAACGGAGAGCGCAAACGTGGCAATGGTGGCATAAAGAATCCTGTTCATGTCATTTACCTTGAGATTGCGGGCAGGGAACAATTCCCTGCCCTATTGAATGTTATTGTGGCACAACCGGCCCAAAGCCCCAGCGCAGGGTCTCTCCAAGGAAGCAAACGTCAGGATACGTCTTGTGAAGCTGGACTCGGGCTTGCGAGGGCGACGCGGCGCGCGTTTCATACCGCTTTCCGTTGAAGTGATAGAAGAAAAGATTGCATTCCTCTCCGACCATATCGGAGAGAAGCGGGTTGTGCAGGTCATCAAACAAGGTGTTCATAGCGTTGCCTTTCCGCTAGCACCGGCCGCGCGCGAGATTGCCGCGACTCGGTAGGTGATCCCATATGACGGGCACGAGAACAGAATAGGTCAGGCTCAAGGTAACGTCAAGCCCCGCCGTGTAAAAAGACGCTTCGCCACAGAGCCGCTTTTCCGCCTGCTACACGGCTCTTCTCGTTTTTGGCTAGTGTCGCTGCGGGAAAGCATGTTGGACCGTCCTAGAGCCCTCTCACGCATTCTTCGGGTTTGTTCCTCGCTGCTGCCCGGTCCTCGTTTTCCTAGGGCAGGCGGTATGCTTCGGCCAGGGGTAGCGGTTGATTCTGACTATGCAGGTGCAGCATTTTTTGCACTTGACATAGGGCGGTTTGTATGACTTGGGTGATTCGCGAAAAACTATCCCCATCATCACGAACTGTACAAAGAAAAATTCGGGAATCAGAGTCAGTATGTACTCCAGAACTGAACAAAGAAACTCGAGTCAGTATGTACTCCAGAACTGTACAAAGAAACTCGAGTCAGTATGTACTCCAGAACTGTACAAAGAAACTCGAGTCAGTATGTACTCCAGAACTGTACAAAGCAAACTTCATTG
>Ga0265293_10009324_pt1 | contig 14152 bp, 13 predicted proteins | sample Munlanlewell138R_FD_192505 | JGI IMG/M metagenome (GOLD analysis project Ga0265293, IMG submission 192505) | Leachate microbial communities from a municipal landfill in Southern Ontario, Canada - Leachate well 138R | ecosystem: Engineered > Solid waste > Landfill > Unclassified | place: Canada...
CTAATTCACTAAAAGAGTTGCAAGGTTTTGCTAAAGAGCTTCCTGTGGGAGAAAGAGCAATTTTTATTACTGGTAGTTTAGATAAAGAAATAGTTAGCTTATCAGAAGCACTAAATAAAGCATCAGAACAAATTTATTCTTCAAAAAAAGATCTTGAAAAATCAAAAGAAGATATGGCTAAAAGAGTTGAAGAATTAGAGAAATTTTTTAAATTAACAGTAAACAGAGAATTAAAAATGATAGAATTAAAAAAACAATTAAAAAAATGTACAGAAAAACAAAGCTCAAAAACGGATTAAGAATAATTACAGTGCCACAAAAAGAAACAAAAGCAGCAACTGTTTTAATTTTGGTTAAGGCGGGCTCCAAGTATGAAAATAAGAATACTTCAGGAATATCTCATTTCTTAGAACATATGCTTTTTAAAGGTACAGAAAAGAGAAAGGGCCCAATGGAGGTAGCAGAAGAGTTAGATAATGTTGGTGGAGAGTTTAATGCTTTTACGGGAGAAGAGTACACCGGATATTACGCAAAAGTAAATTATTCTAATTTTGATATTGCCTTAGATTGGGTTTCTGATATATTTTTAAATTCAAAAATACCCAGCAAAGAATTACTAAAAGAAAAAGGAGTAATTATTGAAGAAATTAATATGTACAGAGAAAATCCCATGATGTATATAGGGGACTTATGGAAAAAAGTTCTTTATGGTAATCAGCCAGCTGGATGGGATATTGCTGGAACAAGAGAGAGTGTCTTATCAATTCAAAGAAAAGACATTAAAAAATATATGGATGATCATTATGTCGCAACAAACACAATAGTTTGCGTTGCTGGCAATATTGATGAAGAAAAAACAATTGAAAAAGTGAAAAAATATTTTTCAAAAATTAATAATAATCAATCAAGAGAAAAGAAAGGTGTAGTTGAAAAACAAAACAAGCCACAAGTTAAAACAATTTATAAAAAAACAAGTCAAACAAATATTGCTATTGGCGTAAGGGGCTATGACATACTTCATCCTCATAAAATAACATTAGATGTAATGTCTGTAATTTTAGGTGGTTCAATGAGTTCAAGATTATTTAAAGAAGTTCGCGAAAAACTAGGAGCAGCATATTATGTAAGAACATATAATCATAGCGACACTGATACTGGGTCGTTAGTTACTTTTGCTGGGGTGGACAATAAAAAACTAGACAAGGTAATAGAGGTTATCCTAAAAGAATATAAAAAATTAACTAAAATAAAGGTTTCAGATGTTGAGCTTAGAAAAGCAAAAGAATGTATTAAGGGTAAAGTTATCTTAAAAATGGAGTCATCGGACGCACAAGCATCTTTTTATGGAATGCAAGAGCTTTTAAAAAATGATATAATTTCAATGGAGGATATATTTAAAAAGATTGATAATGTAACTCCGGAAGATATTATGAGTATTGCAAAAGATATTTTTAAAAATGAAAAATTAAATATGGCTTTGATAGGACCATTTAAAAATAAAGAAATAAAATTATGACTAAAATAGATATTTCATGGCAAACGATTTTTAAGATTGTTTTTGTAATACTTCTTTTTTATACCGTTTTTCTTTTAAAAAGCATAATTGGTTGGGTTGTTTTAGGCCTCGTTATTTCAATTCTTGTTAATCCTCTTATTGATGCCCTTAAAATTAATAGAGTTATCTCTTCGGTAATTGTTTATTTTGCTCTTTTATTTATTTTAGGACTTTTTATATTCTTAATAGTTCCACCTTTAATTATTGAAATTCAGTCATTTGGTAATGCTTTTGGAGATTACTTTAGAGAGATACCATCATTTCTAAGTCAGCTGGGGTTAGATTATTCGCCTAAAGGATTTTATGATCTAGGAGCTCAATTTAATGAAACATTAATTAAAATATCATCTAATATATTTAATATTTTTGCAGGATTATTTGGAAGTATCTTTGCAGGAATTACTGTCTTTACATTGGCTTTATTCTTTTCAATTGAAAAGCTTGACATTCTAAAGGGGATTAGAATGATTACACCTAAAAAACTTGAAGAGCAGGTCTTGGATAGATGGGAGAGAAGTCAAAAGCATGTTGTTGGTTGGTTTGGTAGTAGAATAATTTCATCTATCTTTATAGGATTAATGACTTTTGTTTTTTGTGTAATTTTTGATATTAAGTTTGCTTTGATATGGGGACTATTAGCTGGAATATTAAATATTATTCCAATGATTGGTCCGATTGTTGCCGGAGTTCTTGTTGCCCTGTTTGTTGTCTTTGATTCACTTCCTAAGGCAATTGGTATTACGGTTTTTTCAATTATTATTCAGCAGATTGAAAGTCATGTTTTAATGCCTGTATTAACAAAAAAGATAAACGGATTGCCAATTTCACTAGTCTTAATTTCTATTTTAGTAGGTGGTGCTCTATGGGGAATTATGGGTGCCATTTTAGCAATTCCTGTTGCAGGAATACTTTTTGAAAGCTTAAAAGATTATTTTAAAAGTAAGAAAGAATGAAAAAAGTTTTTATATCTACATCAATTCCCTATGTCAACGCTTCGCCTCATTTGGGACACACACTAGAACTTATTCAGGCAGATGTGATTGCTAGATATCACAGGGTAATAGGTGACGATGTTTTCTTTTTGTCGGGAACAGATGAGAATAGTTTAAAAAATGTAAGAAGTGCTGAAAATGCAGGGGAAGATGTTTCTGACTTTGTTTACAAAAATTATCTCAATTTTTATAACTTGAAAGACAAGTTAAATATTAGCTTTGATGATTTTATAAGGACAACTGAGAAAAGGCATTTTGATGGTGCTCAAAAATTGTGGAATGCTTGTAAGAAAGATATATATAAGAAAAAATATAGTGGTCTTTATTGTGTTGGGTGCGAAGAATATTATAAGGAAGAAGATCTTGTTGATGGTTTGTGTCCTGATCATAAGGTGGCACCAGAATTAATTGAAGAAGAGAACTATTTTTTTAAGCTATCTAATTATCAAGACAAAATAAAAGAATTAATTGAAAAAGATGAGGTTAAAATTATACCTCAATCAAGAAAAAATGAAATACTTAGTTTCATTAATTCTGGGTTGCAGGACTTTTGCATATCGAGAACAAGCGAAAGAGCAAAAGGATGGGGTATTGATGTTCCAGAAGATGGTACGCAGAAAATGTGGGTTTGGTTTGATGCCTTGTCAAACTATATTAATGCTTTAGGATATGGAAGCAATGACGAATCTAAATTTTTAGATTTTTGGCAAAATAATGATTTCAAAATGCATGTAATAGGAAAGGGAATTAATAGATTCCATTCTGTTTATTGGCTTGCAATGTTGCTTTCTGCGGGAATTAGTTTGCCTAAAACGTTGTTTGTCCATGGCTATATTACAGTTGATGGTCAAAAAATGTCAAAAAGTTTAGGCAACGTTATTAATCCTTATGAATTGATTGATAAATATGGCTGTGATGCTGTAAGATATTTTCTATTAAGAGAAATTCCTGCACTAGGCGATGGCGACTTTACTTTTGAAAAGTTTGAAAAAAGATATAATTCTGATTTAGCCGGTGGAATAGGCAATTTATTATCAAGAACTCTTGCAATGATAAACAAGAAAGGCGTTATTATTAACGAAGAGATAGAGCAAGCGTTTATTGATAAAAACAAAGAAATAGAAGATAGAGTAAAAGATAATTTTATTCAATTTAATGAATCTCTTAATGAAATATGGGAATTGATCTCTTTTTGTGATAAATATATTGAAGAGAAAAAACCATGGTCCTTAGATGATGAAACTGAAAACAAAATAATTTTTTCTAATATAATTTATTCGCTTAAAAATATATCTCAGATGCTAAGGCCCTTCTTGCCTGAAACTGCAGAAAAGATGGATAGTCAAATCAAAAAACTAAAAGCAGAACCATTATTTCCAAGGATATGATAATTGATACTCATGCACATCTTAATTTTTTTGAATTTGATAATGATAGAGAGTAATTAATTAAAGATTTGATTAAAAAAGATTATCAAATCATTAATGTTGGGACTAATATAGAAAGTTCAAGAGAATGTGTTTCTCTAGCAAGAGATGGTGTTTATGCCTCAGTTGGTCTTCATCCCTTGAATATAGAATCTAATTTAAAAATTAAGGGAGAGGCAGAAAAAAAAGAAGAAAATTTTGACTATGATTATTATAAGAAGTTGTCTCAAGAGGAGGGTGTGGTTGCGATAGGAGAAGCAGGTCTTGATTATTGGTATAAGCCAAAGGGGGCGAAAAGAAGAGAAGAATATATTAACAAGCAAAAAGAAATCTTTGAAAATCAATTGGACTTAGCAAAAGAAGTTAATCTGCCAATAGTTATTCATTGTAGGAGTGCCTTTAATGATTTAATTGAAATATTATCCATAAAAAATGTTCCAGGAGTAATTCATTGTTTTACTGGAACAAAAGAGGATGTTGATAAGCTATTAGAATTAGGCTACTACTTTGGAATTAATGGAATTATCTTTAAGGTTGATTTGGATGAATCAATTAAAGCAATTCCTCTAGAAAAGATGCTATTAGAAACAGATTGCCCTTACTTGTCTCCTCCTAATTTTGAAGAGAGAAACAATCCTTTTTCAATAGATTTAATAATTGATGAAATATCAAGAATTAAAGGCATCTCAAAAGAAGAAATAATTGAAAAAACAACTCAAAATGCCAAGAAATTGTTTAAGATATAGCTATTTATCTTTAAGTTAATTTTTGCTATAATAACATTAATGAATAAAGAAATTAGGAAAATAGGACTAGAAATGAAGCCAATTTTTGAGAAGCACCAAGTTAAAAAAGCTTCTGTTTTTGGCTCTTTCGCTCGTGGAGAAAACAATAAGAATAGTGACATAGACATACTAGTTGAGTTAAAAAGAGGTAAAACATTGATTGATTTAGAGATGGATATAGAGAAAAGAGTAAAAAGAAAAACAGATTTAATAACTTTTAAATCTATAAATCCTTTAATCAAAAAAAGTATACTTAGAGATGAGGTAAAAATTTATGGCTAAAGATAATAATATATTTTTAAAGCATATCATAGAGAGTATAAAGATAATTGAAGATTCGTTGCGAGAAGTATTTTTCGATGATTTTAAAAATAATATTACACTACAAGATGCCTCAATTAGAAGAATGGAAATAATTGGAGAAGCAGTTAAAAATCTAGATAAAGAAATTATTAAAAAAAATAAAAAAGTAGATTTTGTTAAGGTTGCTAGAATGAGGGATAAATTAACAAACCACTATTTTGGAGTTGATGCAAGATTAGTTTGGGAAACAATAAAAAATGACTTGCCTAAGTTTAAAAAGGACGTAGAAGAAATTTTAAAACAAAGATATTTATGATTGATATAGATATAAAATATATACTGTACATATTAAGGGCTATTGTTTTTGGAATTGCAGTGGGATATTCAATATCTTTCTTTTTTAGATATTTTAAGCCAATTACAGAAAAATTTCTAGGCAAAGAGAGGATTAATGTTGATTTATGGTGGTGGTCAGGTATAGTGATATCAATTATTTTAGGAATTTTATCTATGTTAATTCTTTTATGAAATACGATTTTAATAAAATAGAAAAAAAATGGCAAGATTATTGGGAAAAAAATAATTGCTATAAAATAGATATTAATTTAGACAAGCCAAAGTTCTATGTCTTGGACATGTTTCCCTATCCATCGGGGGAGGGTATTCATGTTGGACACTTAAAGGGCTATGTAGCTACTGATATTTATTCAAGATACAAAAGGTTAAAAGGATTTAATGTTTTACATCCGATGGGGTGGGATGCTTTTGGTCTTCCAGCAGAAAACTATGCTATTAAAAATGGAGTCCATCCCAAAATCACAACCAAGAAAAATATAGATAATATTAAAAGACAGATGATTGATGCGGGCCTTAGTTATGATTGGAGTAGAGAAATTAATACAACGGATAAAGATTATTATAAATGGACTCAATGGATATTTCTTAAGCTTTTTGAAAACGGGTTGGCTTATAAAAAAATGCTTCCTATCAATTGGTGTCCGTCTTGTAAAACTGGATTAGCAAATGAAGAGGTTGTTGATGGGAAATGTGAAAGATGTGGAACAATAACTACAAAAAAAGACATTGATCAGTGGGTTTTAAAAATTACTGATTATGCAGAAGAGTTGCTGGACGGCTTAGATGATATAGATTGGCCAGACAAAATTAAAGAGATGCAAAGAAATTGGATTGGTAGAAGTGAGGGCTTTGAGTTTGATTTTAAAATTGGAGATAAATCAGTTTCTGTTTTTACAACGAGGATTGATACTTTATTTGGTTGCACTTATATTGTCTTATCTCCCGAACATCATTTAATCAATGAGCTTGATTTTACTAATAAAGACGAGGTTAAAGATTATATAGAAAAAGCAAAAAATAAAAGTGAAAGAGAAAGAATTAGTGAAGTTAAAGATAAGACAGGAGTTGAATTAAAGGGAATAAAAGCAATAAATCCAATTAACGCTAAAGAGGTGCCTGTTTTTATTGCTGATTATGTCTTATCTAATTATGGAACAGGAGCAATTATGGCTGTTCCAGCACATGACGAAAGAGATTATGATTTTGCTAAGAAATATAATTTAGATATTATTGAAGTTGTAAAAGATGATATTTTAATTAATTCAGATAAGTTTAATGCCTTAAAATCAGAAGAAGCAAAAGAAAAGATAGGAAAATATTTAAATGCTGAAAAGAAGATAAATTATAAATTAAGAGATTGGCTTTTTTCAAGACAGAGATATTGGGGCGAACCAATACCGATAATAAATTGTGAAAAGTGTGGACCCGTAGCAGAAAAAAACTTACCCTTAGAGCTTCCTGAAGTTGAAAAATATGAACCAACAGGAACGGGAGAGTCACCATTAGCAGGAATTGATTCTTGGGTTAATATTACTTGCCCTAAATGCGGAGGCAAAGCGAAAAGAGAAACAAACACAATGCCTCAGTGGGCTGGCTCTTGTTGGTATTATTTTAGATATCTTGATAATAAAAATGAAGACAATTTTGTTAGTAAAGAAATAGAAAAAAAATGGTTACCTGTTGACCTATATGTGGGAGGAGCAGAGCATGCAGTATTACACTTACTATATGCTCGTTTTTGGCATAAGTTTTTATTTAATATTGGAGAGGTTTCAACAAAAGAGCCATTTTATAAATTAAGAAATATTGGATTGGTCTTAGCTCACGATGGACAAAAAATGAGCAAGTCAAAAGGAAATGTTGTTTCTCCTGATGAAGTTATTAAAAATTATGGAGCAGACACCTTGAGAATATATGAAATGTTTATGGGTCCATTTGAACAAGCAATTCAATGGAATGAACAAGGATTGAAGGGGGTTCATAGATTTTTAAATAAGCTATGGGAGATAGAAGTTAAAGAAGAAAGTTCTCCTGATGCTGTAATTTATGTAGATAAAATGATTGCTAGGATTGAGAATGAATTAGAGAAAATGAAATTTAATACGCCAATTGCTTTTTTAATGGAGTTTATTGATTTTGTTTCACGATACGATTTGGGCAAAAAAGAAATGGAAAAAATATTAATAGTTTTTTCTGTTTTTGCTCCTCATTTCTGTGAAGAATTATGGGAAAAATTAGGTAACAAGGAGAGTATATTGATGCAAAATTGGCCCGATGTTAAATTAATAGAAGATGAAGAGTTTTTTCTAATGATTCAAGTAGATGGTAAATTAAGAGATAAAGATCTCTTTAGCATTAATATATTAAAAGAAGATTTAATTGAAAAAGTTAAAAATAGGGAAAAAATTAAAAAATGGATAGATGGTAAAAAAATTAAGGACATAGTTTATGTTCCTAAAAGATTAATAAATATAGTATTATGTGCGGAATAGTAGGATACATTGGAAAACAAGATGCTTCTAATATTGTGCTCTCTGGGCTTAAGCGTCTTGAGTATAGAGGGTATGATAGTTATGGAATATGTTTTGTTGAAAAAGATAAATATTCCTTATTTAAAAGAGTTGGCAAGATTGAAAAAACAGAACAAGAATTTTTAAATAATAATTTTAAAGGCAGTGTTTGCATAGCTCACAATAGATGGGCAACTACTGGATTAGTAAATGAGGAGAATGCTCATCCTCATTGTGATTGCAAAAAAGAGATTTTTGTTGTTCATAATGGGATTATTGAAAACTATAAAGAATTAAGAGAAAAATTAATTAAAGAGGGTCATAAATTTAGTTCAGAAACTGATACAGAAGTGATAGCCCACTTAATTGAGAAGCATTATAAAGATAATTTGGAAAATGCTGTTAAAAAAGCGCTAGATGACATTAGAGGAACCTATGGACTTGTGGTAGCTTCTGTAAAAGAGCCCGATAAAATTGTGGTAGCAAGAATGTCTTCACCTTTAATAATTGGAGTGGGTGATAATGAATTTTTAGTTGCTTCGGATCCATCAGCAATAATTTCTAGAACTAGGCAAATTATTAATCTAGACGATGGAGAAATAGCTGTTCTTGAAGTTGGCAATATTCGTATTTATAAAGAAGAAAAGGAATCAAAAAAAGATATACAAACAATTGATTGGGATATTGAGTCAGCAGAAAAAGATGGCCATGATCATTTTATGCTTAAAGAAATAATGGAAGAACCAAACGTTATTGAAGATGCAATGAGGGGTAGAATGTTGGAAGAAGAGGGAATGGTTAAACTAGGAGGACTTGAGGGGGCAGAAAATAAATTAAGAGAAATCAATAGCCTATCTTTAGTTGGTTGCGGTACGGCATATTATGCCTCTAAGGTTGGCAAATATATGATTGAAGAATATGCAGACATTCCTGTTGAGGTTGATTTTGGTTCAGAATTTAGGTACAAAAAACCAATTATTAAAAAAGACGGAGGCACATTGTTTATTTCTCAGTCAGGAGAAACTGCGGACACTCTATCTTGTCTAAAAGAGATGAAAGAAAAAGGAGTTTTAACCTTAGGAATCACTAATGTTGTTGGATCTTCTCAAGCTAGAGAAACAGACGCAGGGGTGTATACTCGTTCTGGCCCAGAGATTTCAGTTGCTTCAACAAAAGCATTTTTAGGACAATTAACAGTTTTGGTTTTAGTTACAATATATTTAGGAAGGCAAAGAAATATGTCTATGGTAATGGGCAAAAGAATTATTGATGAACTAAAAACAATACCGGAGCTAGCAAGGAAAATATTAAAACAAAAAGATAGTATTGAAAAGATAGCTCAGAAATACAAGAAATACAAAAACTTTTGGTTTATTGGAAGAAAATATAATTACCCTATTGCTCTAGAAGGTGCACTAAAGTTAAAAGAAATTTCATATGTTCATGCTGAAGGCGTTGCTGGAGGAGAACTAAAACATGGTCCATTAGCTTTAGTAGAGGAGTCCTTCCCAACAATAGCAATTTGTCCAAGTGATTCAGTTTATGATAAAATGATATCTAATATAGAAGAAATTAAAGCAAGAAAAGGTCTTGTTATAGCTATTGCTACAGAGGGCAACGAAGAAATTAAAAAAATAGCAGATGATGTAATCTATATTCCTAAGACATTAGAAATGTTAACACCATTATTGTCAGTAATACCGTTACATTTATTTGCTTATTATTTCGCGAAGTCATTAAAAAGAGACATAGATAAACCAAGAAATTTAGCAAAAAGCGTAACTGTTGAATAAAATATATATATGAAAAAAGATTACTCAATTTTAGTAGGAGGGCAGGCTGGTCAAGGATCAAGAAAAGCCGGTTTAATTATTGCAAAGATTTTCAATCAAATGGGATACAATGTTTTTATCCATGATGATTATCAATCATTGATTAAAGGTGGACATAATTTTTCTCAAATAAGAGCATCTCAAAAAGAATATTTGACCCACAGAAAAAAAGCAGATTTTATTTTAGCTCTTGATAATAAAACAATTGAAAAACACAAAATAATTCTTGATAAGGGCGGAAAGATTATTTCAGGAGAAAGATCTTGCGAAATAGTTAAAGAGTTAAATGGTAGTAGAATAATGGGTAATATTGCGATGATTGCTATTTTTTCAAGAATGATTGGTGTTGATTGGAAAACGATATCAAGTATTTTTAAAAAAGAGATATCGAGGGATATTGAGAAGAACTTAGAAATAGCAAAAAAAGCATACGACGAAACAAAAGAATTATTTAAGATAGAAAAATTAAAAGACAAGGCCAATCCACTTTTAATAGGAAATGAGGCGATTGCCCTAGGTGCAATTGACGCAGGGCTTGATGTATATTCTGCTTATCCAATGACTCCAGCAACAAGCATTCTTCATTACTTAGCAGAAAAAAGAAAAACAATAACGGCTCAAGCAGAAAATGAAATAAGTGCTATTCATTCAATTATTGGTAGTGCTTACGCAGGAAAGCGTTCGATGACAGGAACTTCTGGAGGAGGATTTGCTTTAATGACAGAAGCAATTAGCTTTGCTTCTATAGCAGAAATTCCTATTTTAGTAGTAAATAGTCAAAGAGCAGGACCTGCTTCAGGAGTCCCAACTTATAGTGCTCAAGCAGATCTTCTTTTCACAATTAATTCTGGTCATGGAGATATGACAAGGTTTGTAGCTTCTCCGGGAGATGCTAACGAAGCATATAACTTATCAGGAAAACTTTTAAATCTTGCTTGGAAATATCAAACACCAGCAATTCTTTTAACAGACAAAGAATTATCAGAAAGTACTTATGAATTTTATCCTAAAAAGATTAAGAAAGAGACAGAGTTATTGTGGAACAAGAAAGAAGATTACAAAAGATATGAAATAACAAAAAACGGAATTTCCCCGTTGTCTTATCCAGGTCAAAATATTGTTAAGTCAACTAGCTATGAGCATAATGAGCATGGTTATACAGTTGAAGATGAAAAATCAATTATTGCTATGCAAGACAAAAGATTAAGAAAGTTTAAAGAAATGGAGAAAGAAATAGATAAGATAGAAGCAATTAAAGTTTATGGAAATAAAAAATCAGATAAGGCAATAATTTGTTGGGGATCGACAAAGGGAGCCGTTAAAGAAGTCGCAGAAAATCTTGGACTAAAAGTTATTCAAGTGTTGTTTTTACAACCACTTCCAATTAATCAAATTAAAAAACAAATAAAGGGAGTAAATAAATTAATTTCAGTAGAGTGTAATTCCACTGGTCAATTATCAATTCTTTTATCTCAATATGGAATAAAAGTTGATAAGCAAATATTAAAGTATGACATGAGGCCATTTACTCCCGAAGATTTAGAATTAAAATTAAAGAAATTATGAAAATAGAAACCAATTATCCTAATACATGGTGTCCAGGTTGTGGAAATTTTGGAATTTTAGAATCAATGAAAAGAGCTATAAAAGAATTGGGGCAGAATAATGTTGTTTTGGTTTCTGATATTGGTTGCAATTCTAAAATAGTTGATTATTTAAATGTTAGCAGTTTAAATTCTCTTCATGGGAGACCAATTCCCACTGCTTCAGGAATTAAAATGGCTAATTCTAAGCTCAAAGTGATTGTTTTTACGGGTGATGGAGGATCATTAAACGAAGGAATATCGCACTTAATTCATGCAGCTAAAAAGAATACAGATATTACTGTAATTATGCACAACAATAGATTGTTCGCTCTAACGACTGGACAATATACAGCAGTTTCTCCTAAGGGATTTAAAGGGAAATCAACTCCCTATGGTTCAATTGAAGAACCACTAAATCCATTAGAGCTGATGAAAGCATCAAAAGCATCTTTTATTGGCAGAACATATTCTTCTAAAATCGATTACACAAAAGATATGATCGTTGAGGCGGTTAATCACAAAGGATTTTCTTTTATTGAAGTACTTCAGCCATGTCCATCATTTTTTGATACATTTAAATTTTATAATGAAAGAGTTTATGAAGCATCAAGAGATGAAAAATTGATTAATGAGTGGGATTACATAAATGAAAGCAAAATCCCACTAGGTGTTTTTTATAAGAAAGAAAGACCAACATATGAAGATGAAGTTTAATTTATTTTCTAAAAGAAATATAGTTTGTATTGGAGGTGGCAATGCTATGCCAAAAGTTGTTTTAAGAGGTCTTAAAAATAAAGATGTCAACTTAACAGTTGTGAGCGCTGTTCTTGATTCTGGTGGTTCCTCAGGAAAACTAAGAAAGGAATATGATATTATTTCTCCTGGTGATGTGAGAAGGGCCTTTCTAGAACTTTGCAATTTATCAAAAGAAGAAAAAGAATTACTAGATTTTCGTTTTCCCGAGGGGGAATTATCTAGCCATAATTTAGGTAATTTGTTTTTTACTGCTTCATATCTGAAGAACAAAAAATACAGGGGAATATTTGAAAAAATGAATAGTTGCTTGATCGGAAATCATAAAATACTACCATCAACAATATCTAAATCCGATTTAGTAGCAGTATTAGAAAATGGCGAAGAAATTATAGGCGAAGAAAATATTGATGTTCCTAAGCATAATCCTAAGTTAAGAATTAAAAAGTTATTTCTAGATCCACCAGTTGGCGCATGTCCGCAAACATTAAGAAGAATTAAAAATGCTGATATAATAATTATTGGACCGGGGGACATTTTTTCTTCTTTAATGCAAGTATTATTAGTTGACGGAATGATTGATGCAATTAAAAAAAGTAAAGCAAAAAAGGTCTATATTGCTAACTTAATGACAAAAAATGGAGAATCAAACAACTTTAGTGTTAAAGATTTTGTTTGGGAAATAGAGAATTGCCTTAATTCAAGGCTTGATTATATAATTTACAATAATAGTATAGCAAGCAAAGAAGTTGTTGATGATTATAGAAAAGAAAATCCACAATTTCTAGAAATGGTTGACTTTTCTTCTTTACCACAAGACAATAGATATATAGGTCGTGATTTACTTGGAGAAAATGGTATAGTTCACGATCCAGAGAAAGTAGCACAAACAATATTAGAAATATGCAAGCAATAATTTTAGCAGCAGGAAATGGAATAAGGTTTTCACCGCTTTCGGATAATAAGCCAAAGCCATTGTTTAGTTTTTTGAATAAAAGTATTATAGAGCACAACTTAAGTGAGCTTAGAGGGATTGTTAATGAAGTAATTATTGTAGTGGGATACAGAAAAGAAATGATAATTGATAAAATAGGTGATAATTTTGAAGGAATTAAAATAACCTATATTGAGGATAAGAAAATAACAGGAACTGCTTCAGCAGTTAAGGTAGTAAAAGAATTAATAAAGGGTGATTTTATTCTTTTAAATGGAGATGATTTTTATTTTAGAGAAGATATTAAGAAATTGAAAAGTCCAGGAATTTTAGCAAGAGAGCATCAAAATCCAAGCTCTTTTGGAGTAGTTGTTAAGGAAAATAATTACTTAAAAGATATAGTTGAGAAACCATCAAATCCTGATTCTAATTTAGTTAACACTGGACTTTATTTTTTACCTAAAGAAATTCTTGATATTGAAGTAGAAAAATCATCAAGAGGAGAATATGAATTTACAGATTGTATTAAAAAATATAATCAAAAAATCAGTGTTTATGAAGCAGATTATTGGTTTCCTAATTCGTATCCATGGGATGTTTTTAATGCTTTTTCTTACTTGTTTTCAAAGGAGAAAAAAGAAAAAGGATTTATTAAAGAAGACGGAGCTAGTATTTCAAAAAATGCAATTATTAAAAAAGGAACAATGATTAAGTCAGGATCATATATTGAGGGAAAAGTTTACATTGGAGAAAATTGTGTAATCGGGCCCAACTGCTACATTAGAGATGGCTCAGTGATTGAAAATAATTGTAAAATTGGAGCTAGCGTAGAAATTAAAAATTCAATTATTGGTAGCGGAACAAATATAAGTCACCTTTCATATGTTGGCGACTCAATTATTGGCGAAAATTGTAATTTGGGAGCTGGAACAATAACAGCTAACTTAAGACATGATGACTCAACTATTAAAGTCAAGGTAAAAGAAAAATTAATTGATACAGGAAAAAATAAATTAGGAGCAATCATTGCTGATAGCGTAAAAACAGGCATAGGAACATTAATTTATCCAGGAAGAAAGGTTCTTGAAAATACCTTGCCAGGAGAAAAAGTAATTTAG
>Ga0265293_10009325_pt1 | contig 14149 bp, 10 predicted proteins | sample Munlanlewell138R_FD_192505 | JGI IMG/M metagenome (GOLD analysis project Ga0265293, IMG submission 192505) | Leachate microbial communities from a municipal landfill in Southern Ontario, Canada - Leachate well 138R | ecosystem: Engineered > Solid waste > Landfill > Unclassified | place: Canada...
TATTCCTTTATAGTCTCAATCTCTTTTTTGAAACTATTAATTTTAAGTCTAAACCTTCTGAAATAAAGAATAGCCGCTATGCTTAACCCAACTGAGAAGCCAGCAAAAATGCTCCAAAACCCGATATAGAAAACAAATCCACAGATATAAGCAAATGGAAGGGCAATTAAAATATAGGAAATAAAAGCATATTTCATAGGTTTCGCAACATCGTTAATCCCTCTTAAAGCTCCAAGGAATAGAACCTGAGATCCATCGATTAGCTGAAAGAAACCTGCAACTATAAATAAAACTTTTGCAATCTCCACAACCTTTTCATCGGGTGAGAATATCTTTGCAATCTCTCCCCCAAAAACAAAGAGAATAATAGCAAAGAAACCCATGGTTATAAGGGTTAGATGATATCCAGCCTTAAAGTTTTTCCAAATTTCATTATAATCTTTCCTGCCAAAGGCATGACTAATCAGTACTGTAGTTGCATTGGATAGTCCTGTTGCAATAAGAAATGTAGTTCCAACAATAGTTATTACAACATGATATCCAGCAAGAGCGTATTTACTTACCCATCCCATCATTATAGTTATAAATAATAGGGATGAAAACTCAAGAAACATTTGCCCCGATATTGGCATTCCAAGTCTTAGTATAATTTTTTGGGTATTGAAACTAAACCTGCTCCAGCTAAAGAAGTGGAAGTATTTCTTATATAATTTATGTCTTAAAAGGAAGATAATAAAAATTATTGGCATTAAGGTCTTTGCAATAAGCGTAGCAATACCCGCACCCAATACTCCAAGAGCTGGGAATCCGAACTTGCCATATATCAAAAGGTAGTTAAGAATAATATTTATCACATTTGCAATAATCGTAATTATCATTGCATTTTTGGTATTCCCTATCCCTTCTAAGAATTGTTTAAAGGTAAGGAAGATAAGGCTTGGCAGAAAAGAAAATGCAATAGTAATATAATATGGTCTGCAAATTTCAATTACTTCTTGGGGTTGTCCGAAATAGCCCAGAAATGGAAAGATAAGGAATAATATACCAATAATTATCAATCCTATTATAGTATTTAATGCTAAAGAATTTTGAAAAAGCATAGATATCTTCCTATGTTCGCTTCTTGCGTAGCCCTGACCTGTGAGTGGAGTCAAAGCCATAGCAATCCCCATTCCGAAAACAAGTACGTTCATCGAAACAGAGCCTGCAAAAGCAACTCCAGCCAATTCCGTAGCACCCAATCGTCCAACCATAATAGTATCTACCATTTGTGTAAATGATTGTCCTATGGATGAAAGAATAATTGGAAGTGCTAAAGCGAAATTAGTTTTATAATAAGACTTATTCAAAAGCATTAAAATTCTTTTGTGCAAAGATACGAAGTTTATTTCATTCTTTTTTTGTATCTTTGCAAATACAAGGAAACGAGTTCTTTATTCCTTAAGAAAATCACCATAATTTATAAAACTACATTATGGTACCTACCACACAAGCCTTGTGGTAGGTACCATAACGCCCGTGTGGTAGGTACCATAACGCTGCTATGGTAGCTACCATCCTGAGATTGTAATCAAAGAAAAAAACTTTGAAACTTGATTTCATTACTTTATAACTTGATTCCATTTCACTGAAACTTGATTTAATTTACTTGAATTAAAATAGAAATTCTTTATTTAGGATGGAGAAATAATAAATGGGAGAGTAATTTCTTGTCTTACTGCTTTTGAGTCTTTTTCGGCAGGACTCCATTTAGGGATTAGTTTTAATATTCTCACCAATTCTTTTCCATATCCACAGCCAATATCTCTTAATATTCTAATGTTTGAAATTGTGCTATCTTTTTCAACAATAAATCTTAGTAACACTTTACCAGAAGCATCACATTCATTATGATATTTCATATTCTTAGAGATGAAACTATACAGAGAATCTTCTCCCCCAATGTAACTTGCATTCTTATCTACATTTTTAAAAATACTATCCTTTATATTAAGAGAGTCCTTTTCTGGAAGTTTGAAAGTTATAGGTAGATTCCAATACTGTCTTACTTTCATTCTATTTGTGGCAAATTCAGCAGGTTTGAATTTTGGCATTAAGCTAATTATTCTAATTGCTTCTTCATCGCAACCATAGCCCATACCAAATAATACCTTGATATCTGTAATGCTACCGTCAACTTCTACAACAAATTCTGTTATAACCTTACCTTCTATTTCATTTTCTAATGCTTCTTGTGGGTATTTTAGATTGTCTGTAATGAATTTATACATTTCATCTATCCCTCCTGGAAATGATGCATCAATAAATACAGGGTCTAACATTATATTCTCATTATTGGTTTTTAAGCTTCTATTTGAAGAACATGATAAAAGAATAAGGTTGATTATAATAAATGCTATTGGATACAATTTCATAATCTTATATTTTTAAAGCTTCAAAGATAAAGCTTTTAATCCTAATCTGCATAATTCTTTTGAATTTTCTTTATTCAATAAGAAAGATAGATAAATACTCTTGATGTAATTAGTTTTAAAATTCTGATATGAAGTAATGTAAATAAGAAAGATATATGCTTATTTTGTGGGAACGGAGTTTTTTTGTAATTTTGGAGATTAAATATAATTATTTTGAGTAGGTTATGCAAACAATATTAATCTTGGATTTTGGCTCTCAATACACGCAATTAATTGCACGTAAAGTAAGGGAGCTCAATGTTTATTGCGAAATTCATCCTTATAATAAGGTGCCTCAAATTACTGAGGATATTATAGGGGTTATCCTTTCTGGAAGCCCTTTTAGTTGTAGAGATAATGACGCTCCACAAATCGATTTAACTCCTTTTAAAGGTAAACTCCCATTATTGGGTGTATGCTATGGAGCTCAGTATATGGCAAACAAATTTGGAGGAAAAATTCTTCCTTCTCAAATTAGAGAATACGGGAGAGCAAAACTTAGTTTCGTTGATAATAGTTCCAGATTAATGAAGGATATCCCTGTGGATTCACAAGTGTGGATGTCTCACGGAGATACTATCTTAGAATTGCCACAAGACTTCAAACTAATCTGCTCTACCTCTCACGTAGAAAACGCAGGATATAAAATAGAGAATGAAGAAACCTATGCAATCCAGTTCCACCCAGAGGTAACACACTCAACTTACGGTCTAAAGCTATTAAGCAATTTTATTGTAGATATTTGCAAGGCTAAACAAGACTGGACACCTATGAATTTCGTAGAATCGACAATTAGCGATTTAAAGGCAGAACTTCAAGACGACAAAGTAGTATTAGGGCTTTCAGGAGGAGTTGATAGTAGTGTGGCAGCAGTGCTTTTACATAAGGCAATAGGGAAAAATCTTCACTGTATATTTGTAGATAATGGACTTTTGAGAAAGAATGAGTTTGAATCCGTATTAGAATCTTATAAAGGTATGGGGCTAAATGTAGTAGGAGTAGATGCAAAACGAGAGTTTTATTCTGCACTCAAAGGACTTACTGACCCAGAACAAAAAAGAAAAGCAATAGGAAAAACATTTATAGAAATCTTCGACACGCAAGCAAACAAGATTCAAGATGTAAAATGGTTGGCTCAGGGAACAATTTATCCAGATATTATAGAATCAGTATCAGTTAAAGGACCTTCAGTAACAATTAAATCTCACCATAATGTGGGAGGGCTTCCAAAATATATGAAGCTAAAGATTGTAGAGCCATTGAAAAGCTTGTTTAAAGATGAGGTAAGAAGGGTAGGAGCATCTATGGAAATTAAAAAAGACTTACTTGCTCGCCATCCCTTCCCAGGACCAGGCTTAGCAATACGTATACTTAGCGATATAACAGAAGAAAAGGTTAGAATACTCCAAGAAGTAGATAATATTTTTATTCAAGGGCTTAGAGATAATGATCTTTACGACAAGGTTTGGCAAGCAGGAGCTATGCTATTGCCAGTGCAATCAGTAGGAGTAATGGGCGATGAGAGAACCTACGAAAATGTAGTAGCACTAAGAGCAGTGGAGAGTAATGACGGGATGACTGCCGATTGGTCCCACCTTCCTTATACCTTCCTTGCAGATATTTCCAATAAAATTATAAATCAGGTTAAGGGAGTAAACAGAGTTGTTTACGATATCTCTTCAAAGCCACCTGCAACAATTGAGTGGGAATAATAGTTTATTATTAAACAAAAACATTGCTTTATGATAAAGAGGTTATTTCTAATTGTATTTAGTTTCTATATTTTTATGCCTTTAGCTTTTTCTCAAACAGAGGAAAAAACTTATGGCATTCATACAGTTGAGCAGGGAGAAACACTTTATAGGATTTCGAGGAATTATTATTTAAGTGTAAAGGATATTACTGATATCAACCCTGGGCTAACTCCCCAAACTCTAAAGGCTGGTCAAACAATAAAGATACCTTATACAGTTAGAAATAAATCACTCTTAAAGCATAGCGATGTAAGCACAGTAATTACATCCTATGAATCTCCAGTACTTTATCAAAACCCTTCGCAAAGAGAAGAAGAACCCCAGCCAAAGAATAATAAAAAGGATTATAGCTCAAAGAAGAAACTAAATATAGCTATGATTCTCCCTATGGCTTATGATAAGATTCCGGATTTAGACTTTAATAAGTTCAATATAGAAGAAAAAAAAAGAAAGAAATATCATTGTTTTGAATATATCACATTCTACGAGGGAGCAAGAATAGCCTTGGATAAATTGGAAAAGCAAGGTTATGCAGTATCATTATATGTATATGATATCGGAGAGGAAGACACCAAGGCTATGCAGGATTTGATTAAAGCTGAATCACTAAAGAATATGGATTTGATAATACCTTTAGTATTTCAAAAGAATTTCACTTTAGTAATGGAATATGCAAATAAGAATTCTATTCCAATTATTAATCCAATGAGTCAAAACGTTAGTATACTAAAGGATAATCCATATCTATTCAAGATACAACCCTCTCCAGCCTCGGAAGTAGAAACCACAATAAGATATATAAGGAATAATTTCAAAAATCCTAATGTAACCCTTCTCTATACACCAAATGCAAGCGAAAAACCCATAATGGAATACTATAAACTATTATTTGAAAAAGGAGGGATGACTTGGTGTATAATAGATTATAATCGTTTTTCTTCAAGAATATTTGAAAAAGTAGATAATACCAAGGATAATATATTTATATCCATAGTCGATAAGGGTAATCCAAAATTCAATGAGGCTTATGCCAATGAATTATTATCAAAGTTAAATGCAAATAAAAGACTTCCAGAGATTAGCCTTATTGCTCAAGCCTCATGGTTAGACTATCCAAGCATAGACCTTGCATTAATAGATAAATTTAATTTCCATTTCACCCTAAGCTATTTGAATGACTATACAAATAAGAACTTTGTAGAATTTGTAAAGGAATACAGAAAACATTTCAAGGCAGAACCTGATAAGATTTATGCAGCCTTGGGTTATGATATTATGATGTATTTTGTGCCGGTAATGATAATGAAGGGGAATGATTTTATTGATGAGCCAAACTACGATAATACTAAGGATATGATTAATCCGTTCTATTTCTTAAGAAATGAAAAGAATAACGGCTATCAAAACAAAAGGACTGTTATATATAAGGTAGAGGATTATAAGATAATATCGGTAGGCAGATAGATTAAATTTGAAAAATATTAGGGAAAACAGAATGAATTTTAGGGTTAAAGAATTTATTAATACATTGAAGTTAGGAAATTATAAAGGGTTATTTCTATTAATTACCCTTGTTTTTTTTGTTATAGAAACCTATGCTCAAACTAAGGATATAGAATATAAGACAACAGCAAAAACTAAAGAAGATATTAGAAATAAAATCGAGTTCTCTACTTTGGATTACGAGTCTGGGCTGTATACAGTAAAAGTTAGTACAACTGGTTCTAATTCAAAATATATTGCAAGATTAAAATATAGGGTAGATAATCAGAAATGGAATGATTTGTTGGACTCAAGAGGGAGGAGAATAGAACATGCGAATTATAAGAGAAAAAATTCTTCCACATATAATGTCCTATTGGATAAGAATTTGTTAGATAAGAAAAAGGTTGAAATTGGTTGGGAAGTAATACTAATTCGCAAAAGAGGGAGATTGCCTGTTTTTAGTTTCCAATCCATTAGTCTTAAAGGAGAGTATGATAAATACAAGGGCGTTCCATCAGAAGTAATACTCTTTAGAAAACCCGTTGATGACTATATCTTAATGAGGGATAATATAATAGAATTTAATCATATCCCTTTCCCTTTTACCTTTGCTCCAACACAAAGAATTTGGATTAAAGCAAAATACCTAAGAGATAATATTAATCTAAAATTCACTACTAAGGACTCAATTCATTTCTCGATAGATACAAGAAGTTTTATTATTGACTCTTTGGGAGAGAAGATTATTACAATTAGCTATAATCCAAAGTCAATAGGAAGGCATAAGACAGAACTTAAAATATCAACTCCTAAGCTTAATTCTGATATTATCCTAAATTTATCAGGCTCTTGCGATTCAAGGCAAGACTTTAATGTAAATAATTTTGAGCAAGAAGTAAGGGCATTGAAAAATGGCTCCAATTATCGTTTCCCTGTTTTCTCTAATATGTCCTATCAGTTTAGGTTCGATTATTTTGAAAGAGAATTATTGGATAAGGATATTAGTTTTAGATATAGATGGTATAAGGATGAGGAATTATTGCTTGAGATGAAGGACGAACTAAAATCGAATTTTAATCCTAAGAATAAAAACAAGAAAAATGAACCAATTACTCATTGTTTCCCTCTTGTCTCTCCTGCGTTTGCAAATGGGTTAGAAATATCTGTCTTTACTAATGGAGGGAATTTAGATATTGAAGATATATATTTTGGTACTCCAAAGCTAAAGAAACTTATTGCTTCGGGCAATTGGTCAGATGCTAATAATTGGAGTCCTAAGGGAAGTCCAAGTATTGAGGATTTTGTTTCAATTCCTCCTGGCTTAAAAGTAAAGGTTAGTGAGGATGTTTATTGTGCTACCTTAATTTTGGGAGATAGCTCTAATGTGGAGATAGAAGCAGATAAGATGTTCTATGTTTCGGGAGATATATATTATGGAAAGAAATCTTGGTTTATTGTTCATCAAGACCTTCCAGAGAATAAATGGATTTATACCTCTTCTCCAGTCAATAATACCAAGGCTTTGATTTATTCTATGAGAAAGGATAATAATGAAACATGGTTAATGGAATATAATACTGGAGTTAAGAGTGAGATGAATGATTATTGGAGCGATTATATTGTAGACCCAAATCATAAAATCATTCCTGGTAAGGGTTATGCTGTACTTTCAAAGAAACCTTTAGATGTTATTTACGAAGGAATATTAAATGATGCTCAGGTTACTTATCCATTGGTTTATTCTAAGGAAGATTCATGGAATTTAGTTGGTAATCCATATACTGCTCCTCTTAGTTCAAGAAAATTATTTAGTGATATAGATGGAAAGATTCAAGGCAATGTGATTTTTCTTTTCGATTCCAAGAACGATGTTTATAATCCAGTAATTATTGATGGTAAGGAAGAGGTTGTTATTCCTTCATTGCAGGGATTCTTTGTAGAGGCGTTGAAAACAAATAGCGAGATGATATTCAAACGCTCCCAACAATATATACCAAAGTCTTCTTCCTATTCTTGGACCAACCATAACTACCTTACTCTTAATATAAGTAATGGAGAGAAGGAAGAATATATAATTATGGGTATGATAGATGATGCATCCTATGGTTTTGATAAATATGACGCTCACAAACTTTTTGGTTCAAGTAAGGATACTCCAGAGATTTATTTTCTAAAGGACAATGAAGAGCTTTCTGTAAATGTTTTCCCTAATTATCCTGCTATCTATGATTTGGGAGTTTACGTGGGAAAGGATTCAGATTTGGAATTAAACTTAGGCAATTTCTCTGTTCTTCCAGATAATATTCAAGTCTTTATTCACGATAAGAAAACCAATACCTATTCAAGTCTTTGCAATGAGAAATCCTATAATTTTTCAATTAAAAAAGGGAGTACAGATGAGAGATTCAGGGTATTATTGCTAAAAGGAATTAATATACCTGAGCTTAATGGCGAAAATTCCGGAATCTATGTATGGACAGATAAGGGAGAAGTGAATATTTATAGCGATTTTTATCATGATTTACATTCAATCAGAATTTGGGATAAGGCTAATATGCTTGTTTATGAGCAGGGCTATACCAAGGGAGTAAATCGTTTGGATTATAAATTCCCAAAAGGAGTTTATAATTTAGAGCTTGAGATTGGAGATAATTGGATTAAGGGTTTTATTATTGAGATTAAATAAAAGGTTTAAATCATGCTAAGAATTTCTTATTCAATTTTTATTCTTTTATATATTGGTATATCTGGCTTATTTACCAATAAGGTTTTTTCTCAGCAAGATGAAAAAGCTCTATTACTTAAAGCATATAGTTATAAGAGTATTGATAGTTTGAATAGTTTTATCAGTGCTTTCGATACTTCCAGTATTTATGTAAAAGAGGCAATAAGGATTAGAAATCAAATGGCTTACGAAGAGACTAAGAAAGAAAATACTCTTGAGGCTTATCAGGAATTTGAAAAACTCTATCCAAATAGTATCCAAATCCATGAAGTAAAGAGGTGGATAACAAATAAGGTTCTTAAACTAACAATAGAGACAGGGGATAAGAAGGAGCTTACTGAATTATTGAAATCTACTAATGACCCAAGTATAATTAATAAGGCAGAGAAAGAGATAGAGAAAATTGTTTTTGAAAATGCCAGAGAAGCAAATTCTATTCAAGCTTATAATAATTATCTTGATAAATACCCTCGTGGAGATTATTCCAAATTAGCTAAGGAAAAATTAGAGGATTTGCAGTTTGAGGAGAATATTTCAAGCTATGAGATAGATGAGCTTATGTTTTTCTTGCTTAAATATCCTAATCATAGAAAGCATAGAGAGATTTACGATACTCTAATCGATATTACATTAGAAAGAAACTCCATCGAGGGGATGAATTATCTATACTATAATAATAGGTATGAGATAAATTTCCAACCAACCCTTATTGAGTTTGCTTTGAATTATACTAAGAATGGGAGAATTTCTTCTTATGATGATATTCTTTCAAAATTCCCTAAGCTAATTAATAGTAGAGCCTTTGCTAAGAGCCTTAAAGAGGCAAAGGAAATTGATAATATTATTTCATTAAATACAATTGATGAGAGAACTTATAAGAAATATCCTAATTATTTCAATACAATAGTAAATGATAGAAGTTTGGAATTGGTTAAGCGATACTATCTTTATTTAGTTTCTCAAAGAAAGCTTGCTCAGGCTAATAAGTATATATCTACTCTTGAAGATGATTTCAGGGTTTATGAATTTAAAGAGTTAATTAATAAACCACTCTCACCCAAGCCAAACAATATTAATATGAGTTTTACTAAGGATTCTTTGGTTATGGTTTATGCCCAAGAAAAGCTAAATAATTATGGTAGGAAAGACTTATATATAGCATTTAAAGAGGATAATTATTCCAAGAGTATACTATTGCCTAAGACAATTAACTCTAAATACGAAGAGTTTAACCCAATAATTAGTCCTAAAGGGGATTATCTTTATTTCTATTCTGATAATGGAATGAATATAGGAGAATATGATTTATATATTAGCTTTAATCTAAATAAGGATTCTTATTTGGATTGGACTCAACCTATTAAGGTAAATACAATAGATATAAAGAATATTAGAAATAAGTATTCTATTGGTAGGGTTATTAATCAAGATAATAAACCTATTGAATCCTTAGTGTATATTGATGATTTAAATAGTGTAAAACCTATAACACGTTCTAAGTCAAACTCAATTAATGGAGGTTTTGCCTTTCTTAAGCCTGATAAATCTTTTACAAGTATTGGAATTAGAAAGGGGAGTATTCCTGTTCCCTCATTAGAGAAAGATAATATTACTCTAAAGATTCATGAGGTTGAGGATATGATAACCAAACATAAATTGCTTACAATTCCTTCTTTGTTCGATACCATTAATTGCGACAAACTAAGCAAGGCAAATATGAAATACCTTGAGTATTTAGCCACATGCCTTTCTGATATTGACTATTCATTAACTATTTCTGTTCATACTCAACACTCTTATAAGGATATGAACGACGAAGAGCTATCTTCTCTTCAAGCAAATATAATTAAGGAGTTATTAATCTCTTATGGAATGAAATCATATAAGATAATTGTTGCTGGTTATGGTAAACAAAATCCTTTAATTGGTTGGGAAGGGAAGAATAGGATAGAGATTGGGTTTATCAATCTCATAAAAGAATAATGTATAAAAGGCCAATAATATTTATATTAATTCCCTTTATATTATTAATAATCATTGTAGAGGCATTCTTTCCTGTCTTCTTTCTCAATAATCATTACTCAATTTTCTCTGAGAACGAAAGCCAATACAAGCTTAGAATTATTGAGGAGATGTCTATTAAGAAAAAGACAATCTCCTATAAGGCAAGAGTAACCCATATTCTTAAGGATAGCATTTGGCAAGAAACCAAGGGCAAGGTGGTTGTTTATTTCAATAAAGAGGATTCCAACGCTTATAATCTAAAATATGGTCAGGTGATTATTTCAAAATCTCCTTTTAGGGATATTGAGAATTATTCTGGCTCTGACTTTGATTATAAGAGATATATGAAGCAAAGAAGGTATTACCAATTAAGCTTTATCAAACCTTGGGATTGGAAACTTACTGACGAAACTTCTGGGAATATAATTATTGCAAAGGCGAAAATTCTAAAGAATAATATTGAGGAAAGGTTAATAGAATCCGGCTTAGGAGATAAAGAATCCTCTTTGGCTATTGCTCTGCTATTAGGAGATAAAACTCTTGTGGATAAAGATTTGAGAACTGCATTCAATTCCACAGGGCTTGCTCATATACTCTGCGTTTCGGGGCTTCATATTGGGATAATTATGCTTGTAATTGACTTTTTTCTAAAGTTGATTACTCTTGCCAACTATCGTTTATTTGCTCTAAGAAAGATAATTGTAATTTTAATTGGCTTCTCTATTTGTTTTATAGTAGGACTTACTCCTTCAAGTCTTAGAGTTGCAACAATGATAAGTATATTATTTCTAACCAAACATCTCTCAAGAGGGTACGACTATCTTAATATACTTTTCCTAACAGCCTTTATTTTTCTACTAATCGACCCTCTAATTCTCTTTAACTGGAGTTTTCAATTATCCTTTCTTGCAATACTTGGAATATCAGTTTTTGCCAAAATAAGAAATAGGTTTGATAATTCATTCCCCTTATATCTCCAACCAATAACAAGCATAATGGGAATGACCCTCTCAGCTCAATTCTTCGTATTACCAATCCTAATATTTAGATTCAAATCCCTTCCAACCTACATACTCTTAGGCAATTTGCTAATAGTCCCAATGCTTTCAATAGTATTAGTATTTATCCTTCTAATGCTAATAGCAGGCAATTCAGGATTCCTCTCCGAAATAATAACCCCAATCCTAAACTTCCTCCTAACACTAATGATAAATATAGTAGAATTTATAAACTCCCTACCATATTCCTCAATAAAGCTATAATAAAACTCCTTTCCAATAAAATAGAATCAAGAAACAAAGAAATAGATCTAAGAGATAATATTACTGGATAAATAATTATATTTATTGCTTTTTATTAGGCAGATTAAAAATAATGTTATACATTTGCAGGTGTATATGATATATAAATATGTCAATCAATGCATAAAGCTAATACATATATTTTAAGCAGTATTTTAATAAACTCTCTTTGCAATAGAGCAAAGGCGAGTAATCCCTTTCTATTACATAGCTTGCATTACACCTTAGAAACAAAATCAACAAGAAATATATCGTCAAATTCATTGACAAAACAATTAAGATTATATTCGTTTTTCAGAGGGAAAAGACGATTAATCTTGTTTTTGTTTACTTAACCGCAGAAATAAAACTCTGCAAGAGAAAAGTATTTATTAATTTAAAAATTATTTAGACATGAAAACTAAATTTTTAAACCTAAGTTCTGTTGCCATAGTGGTCGTAGCAATCCTAAGCCTCGGACTATTCTTTTCTTGTGAGGAGAAAGTTGAGAAGAAGGATAATGATATGAAGAAATGGGAATGTGTTTTGTCTGATGGAGTTAAAATAACACTAGATATGTATGAGTTGGAAAACAAATACCATACTACTGTAAGCAACACTTCGCAGATGACATTATTATTTGGAGATAATTCTTGGCAGTATTATCAAATGGATGGTGACACAATGACGATTGTCCAAATAAACGATCAAGCAATAGGTCTTGATTATAATCCTCCTATGTGGTTAATAAGCAAACCTTCAAATAATGTTATGACAATGGAATATTTTGGTGTTTTGCCTGATGATGCATCAATAAAAACTGAGTATATGTTTAACCTTAAATAAATTTGCCTTATGAAAAAGTATTTCTATTCATGCGGGATAAGCACAATTTCAAAAATTAGCACATTTGCTTTAGCAGTAATTATTGTATTAAGTATTGGTTTCTTCTCAGCTTGTGAAGAGAAAGACAAAGAAAATATTACAAATGATAAGGTAACTAATTTACAATTTACTAATTGTAAAAATGGCAAGAGTGCTTCTAATGATTCTATTCAGGAATCAATTCAATTAGAGTTTGTAGGCAACACTCTAAATGTTTTTCATCAAAACCTATATGTTCCTTGTGATTATGATACAATTTATATTAGTCCAACAATTACAAATAATACATTAACCATTTTAGAAGAAGGAAATAATGGTTTTGTAAATTGTGTTTGCCCAGTTGATTTATCATATTGTATAAATAATATAGATACTAATGCAATATCTTTAATCATCATCAATTGGGATACAGTATATAATAATCTAAAAAAGTAAAAGTAATAAAAAAATATTTTTATTAATCTAAAATGATTGTGATATGAAAATCAAACTTTTAAAACCAAGTGCTTTTCTCATAATAGCAGTAGTTGCACTTTTAAGTATTGGTTTCTTCTCAGCTTGTGAGGAGAAGGATGATGTTATAATTGTTGAAGGGACTGTCCTTTCCATACTTCATCCTTGTTATGGAAACAGTATTCTTATTTCGGTAAAAAATAATAATATTGGAGCAAATGGAAATTTTGCTATTTCCAATGATTCTACATTAGAGTTTCAAAATGCTATTGGGATTCCTTTATTTTACAAATTCGATGATTCCACATCTATAAACTATCAAATGGAAGGTTTTGATAAGATCAAAAATCTCACACAAGATGGAAAAATAAAATTTGAATGTAAATTAAAATCATCTTCAGATGACATTTTGTTTGAAAGCAATGTCATTTGCCCTATGTTATATAGCTCTCCTAATGTCCCACTATATGTAGTTACAAAAGTTATTAATTATCAAAATTAGAAAATTATGAAAAGATTCTATTCGTGTGGGATAAGCACAATTTCAAAAATTAGCACATTTACTTTAGCAGTAATTATTGTATTAAGTATTGGTTTCTTCTCAGCTTGTGAGGAGAAGGATGATACAAATAAAACAATTTCTATAACAGAGATTGATTTAAATACCGACGAGAGTGCTTTTAAAGATTATCTAAATGATAGAGAAGTTTATGTCGTAAATACTCAGGAAGATTATGAGGCTCTTCTTTCACTTTACGTAACAGACTTACCTCAAATAGATTTTTCAAAACATTCATTTGTTATAGTATGGAGCAGAACGGGTTGTTTAGTTAATAAAACTATAGATTTTTCTTCTAATTCTTCTAACTCTTATGATTTAAAAATCAATTTGTATTTAGGGGATTGTCAATCTATAAATAATTTCTGGTATTCGGCATTCATTACGCACACTAAGATTGCTGATAATGCGACCATTAATCTTAATGTAAATGAATATGATTAACGTTTAAATATAGCGATTAAACCATTACATCTAAAACACATAATATTTATGAAAAAGAGTTTAATAAAACAAATGTTACTTATATCAATAGGTTTATTTATGTATTC
>Ga0265293_10009326_pt1 | contig 14149 bp, 10 predicted proteins | sample Munlanlewell138R_FD_192505 | JGI IMG/M metagenome (GOLD analysis project Ga0265293, IMG submission 192505) | Leachate microbial communities from a municipal landfill in Southern Ontario, Canada - Leachate well 138R | ecosystem: Engineered > Solid waste > Landfill > Unclassified | place: Canada...
GGCACGAACCGGCAAAGCGGCACATGTGGCGCTGCTGTTCACCGGTAGGTGTTAACTCGAATTTAAAGGCTTGCAAGCGTTTCATGAAACCCGTTTTACTATATATTTATACAGTTATTATAAACCGCTTTTAGCGGTTGCGCTATCCTTCCCCTACCAAGTTCGATGGCTTCGCCTAAAGGTTGCTACGCAACCCAATCACTTGGACGAGGTTTGCCGCGCATCCTGATCAGTTGCCCAACTTCACGCCGAATGTGCGCTGGGTGCCTTGCAAGATGCCGGGCTGGAACTCAAAGATGTTGACGGATATTTTTGTGCCAGTGACGTTCCGGGTGGCAGCCCGATTTCCATGGCTGAATACCTGAATCTGAACCTGAGCTGGCTGGACGGCACGGAAATTGGCGGATGTTCTTATATTGCCCATGTAGAACGTGCGTCGCAGGCCATTGCCCCAGGCAAATGTAAGGTTGCACTAATTACCCTGGCAGGCAAGCCCAAAAGTACCGGTGTGGCGACCGGCACCGCCACCCGGATATTGGGCCCGGAACGCCCCGAGACCCCATGGGATTTGCCCTATAAGCCAACCATTACGGGCATTTACGGCATGATTACCCAACGGCACATGCACGAATATGGCACGACTGCCGAACAGCTGGCCGCCATTAAAGTTGCCGCCTCACATCATGCCCAATACAATGAGCATGCCCTGCTTAAAAAAGTGGTCACTGTTGAAGATGTTATCAACTCCCCCATTATTGCGCCCCCTTTGCACCGGCTGGACTGCTGCGTGATTACCGATGGCGGTGGCGCACTGGTTGTCACTACGCCTGAAATTGCTAAATCACTTAAGCGCCCACTGGTAAAAGTCATGGGTGCCAGCCAAACCATTAAATCCAGTCATGGCGGCTATATTGCCCTTTAATTTCAGGAACCGGCAAACTCCCCTGGAATACCGATGGCGGCGGCTTGTGCAATAACCATCCATCCAACCGTGGCGGCATTACCAAAGTGATCGAAGCGGTACGCCAACTACGCGAAGAAGCACACCCGGCCGTACAAGTAAAAAATTGTGATCTGGCACTGGCTGCCGGTCCTGACCTGGTGGTGGGTGAAGGCCATGCCCATGCCACCCTTATTTTAGGAAGAGAATAAACATGGATAATCTTGATCATAAAAATCAAGACTTTCTTTCCGATGCCTATGCCAATGCCTACCCGGAAACCAGGCCTTTCTGGGAGGCAGCGGAAAAAGATGAACTCTTGCTGAAAACTTGCCATGATTGCGGCAAGCCACATTGGTACCCACGCATGGTTTGTCCCTTGTGTGGCAGTGCAAATACAGGCTGGTTAAAAGCAAGCGGCCAAGGCACGCTTTACGCCTTCAGCCATATTGAAAAAGCAGACCCACCTTACACGCTTGCCTATGTCCAGCTTGATGAAGGCCCGATCATCATGAGCAATATCATTCACGAAGATGTTAGCCAACTAAAGATTGGGGCACGCGTTACGATTGCCTTTCAACGCACCAAGGAAGGCCGGAAAATGCCCGTTTTCAGCTTGAATGAATAGGAACGCTTTCCTGCACCCATAAAGACGTCTTAAGCTAGACGTCTTTAAACATCAATGAACCCCGGATCTTCAAAGCCAGCGACTCGGTAATCCGCTTCAAGGCAGCCGAATATAGGGCAGCAGATCTCCAGGCTAGCCTTCGGTGTTCACAATGGCTCCAACCGGGACATGTTCCGTACCAGAATCTTGTAAATTTCACGGGAAAAATCCTGCTTTTCCCGTAATAGTGTTTGGTTGAGTTCTTCGTTGTCATGAGCCGTCCCCAGATATTGCCAATGCCAAAATACATGCTTCAGATTGTTTTCAGGTAAAACGGCATAATCCCTAAACGGCCACTCATCAATCTCACCCATACTTTTAGCCCGCCTGGGCGGTTTGTTTTTCTCCGGTTGATATTGCTCAATCAGTCTTTCTTCAGTTAACAACGCATCCAGTTCACCCGCACACTCAATATAACCCACTCGCATCACGCGATCAGAAAATGATTTTTCTACAGGCAAGGCCCGATCTTTGGCAAAAAAAGACAGCACCCGATTGCGAAGCTTGTTGCCTTTGCCAACAAAAAGAAGCTGGTCATTGTCTCCATAAAGCAGATACACGCCAAGCCGATTGGGGATGGATTCAATATCTTCCGGGTCAATATGTTCAGGCAGATGAGGAATAGTCATTAATTCTTTCACTGCCTGTTGCAAATAAGCGGTATCAAACTGCTGGTTGACCAATTGCCAGAATTGCAATAATACATGCGCATCGCCATACGCCCTGTGCCGGTGGATTATTTGAAGCTGGTGCCGCTGAACCAGGTAATCAAGCCCATGCCTTTCATAGGCAGGAAATAGCTTGCGGGAAAGCTTGACCGTGCACAATTTGGGCGCTTTGAAATCAATGCCGATTCGCTTGAATTCGCTTTTGATGAAACTGTAGTCAAACCGCACATTGTGAGCAACAAAAACATGACCCTCAAGCCATTCTCGAATTTGTTCGGCCACTTCAGAAAAAAGCGGTGCTTGTGCCACCATCTCGTTACTGATACCCGTCAGGTTTGCAATGAAACTGGAGATATGACAGGTTGGATTAATCAAGGTCTGGTAAGTGGATACGTCATTACCGTCATAACGGATAATGGCAATTTCAGTCAGACGGTCTTGCCCGATCACGCCACCCGTTGTTTCCACATCTACGAAGGCAAAAGGTTTTTCATAGGTAAAAGTCATAACATTAACAAAAATTATAATTGGCTTCCGGCTTCAGGCCTGCGGGCAGGCCATCCCTGCTCTTTCTTAAACAGAATAAGGAACCCTGCCAATTACAGGATGCCCGGGATCATTGTAGCCGGGCGTAGAACAATGACCTGTTACCACCAGCTCATCCACTAACGCTTCATCTTCTGCCGTTAGTTGATAGTCCAGGGCATTCTGGTATGCCAACCATTGCTCATAAGTACGGGGCCCCACAATAACAGAACTGACCAGTTGATTATTAAGCACCCATGCCAGGGAAAAATCAGCGGCGGAAATACCCTTTGCTTCGGCATGTTGCCTGATACGCTGTGCAACCAGCAATGATTCACGGCGCCATTCCGTTTGCATGATGCGACGATCATTGCGGCCGGCACGTGAATCAGCCGGTGGAGCGGTATCGGGATCATACTTTCCGGTTAACACACCACGTGCCAAGGGGCTATATGAAACAACACCAATGCCGTAATAGGCTGCGGCAGGCAACTGTTCAACTTCGGCCACACGGGAAACCAGATTATACAAAGGTTGACTGGCTACCGGCCGGTCAATACCCGCCTGATCAGCCAGCCTGACCGTTTCGGCAATACGCCATCCCCTGAAATTTGAAACACCAAAATAGCGGATTTTCCCTTGCCTGATCAGATCGGCAAGCGCCCTGATGGCTTCCTCCAGTGGTGCATCGGGTATTTCCCGATGCAAATACAGAATGTCAAGATAATCGGTCCCCAACCGTTTCAGGCTGGCTTCAACCGCCTGAAAAATCCATTTGCGTGAAATGCCACGCTGGTTAATCCCTTCACCAAACACATTACCCAGTTTGGTGGCCAGAACCCAATCATCCCGGTTGCTGGCAATGGCCCGTCCTACCACCGCTTCAGACTCACCATCATTATAAATATCGGCAGTATCAATGAAATTGATGCCCCGTTCTTTGGCATCGGCAATAATCCGATATGATTCCGCTTCGCTGGTTTGTCCGCCAAACATCATCGTCCCCAATACAAGAGGGGATACTTTTAAACCACTTTTGCCAAGATTCCGGTATTTCATGACTGCTCCACATTTAATTTTGATTTGAAATAAATTTGAATTTAGCCACTTCAAGTACCCGCGTCAAGCTGAAGTTTTTTTAACTTTGCATCAAGACTAAAAAATATCAGCAACGAGTGTCCGGCTTAAACAATGAAACACCACGAAATGATTTTAAGAAAGATGGGTTTGCGTTTACCACAGGCCTTCGGTATTATTTAGTCCCTACTGGTTTTCAGGTTGCTGGACAGCTTTACGGCACACCTGTCAAGCATGCCCGGTAAAGATTTTCCTAAGGAAATACATGCGTTTAATTATTGCTTTACTCTTGCCTTGGCTGACTTTTTTCACCATTGGTCGCCCTATTGCCGGCATTATCTGCCTGATATTGCAACTCACCATTCTTGGCTGGATACCAGCCACGATCTGGGCGGTTTATGCCCTTAGCCAGTACAAGACTGATCAAAAAATCAAAGAAGCCCTTGGCTCTAGGCAAATCTAAAAAAACTGCACCATATGAATCAGACTTAATCCCCTGATTCCTTGGTGCAGTTGAATAACTAAACAGCCCTACTACTATATTTCTTCCTCATGCATCGTTAATCGGCTCTGTCAGGAACTGGCATACCCAACCAGTTTTTATAAAACGACTCAATATCCGGTTCAAAGTCATGAATAACCGGATACCAGGGTGTAGGGGCTTCCACATCATGTAATACCCCACATTCCGGACAATAATACTCACGATAGACCTGCCAGTCCGTATCGGGAGCCATCAACTCAGGATAAATTTCCTGCATGGCCTCGGGTGTGTCCCGTACATAAATGGCCGCTTCCATTTTCCAGTTGTGGCGATAATCACCGAACTCATGACCACAGCTGCACTTGTTGACCCATTGGCCGGTTGCCAGGGACTGTGCAATATAAAGATGAGGCCCTAAAGGTAGTATGATCCTGTCTTTCCACGAAACCTTGTCTTGCAAAACGCTCACGTACAGTTCAAAACGTTCCTTATCCTTGGGCGTTTGCAACATGCGCAGGGTGGTATCCCAATCAAGCTTGCCATCAACCAGATTATTAACCTGTTCTCTTGTAAATACTGACATAATTTATCTCCATAATCTTTTTATTCCGTGGCCTTGCAATGTGCAAGGCCACGATCATGCTTTATTCATCAACCAGAACCACCGTACTGACTCCCGGCATTTCTGAAATGTCGTTGCGATAGGTTGAACCAAATGAAGGAACACCCAGTTCGGACTCCGGCAAAGACCATCCTTCAGGCAGGTCCCAGAATTGCCTGAATTCATTGGTGAATTTTTCACTTAAGGCAAAACTGGTCGAGTACATATGCCGTACCTGAACCGAAGCGCTCTTGGTCAGGATCCGCTCACGCTCTTCCTTCATCCATTCACGGGTAGGCACGGCCCGCTGCAAGCGTTCCTTGCGAATTTCAGCACGCCTTACCGTTGTTTTTTCAGAGTCAACCACCCAATTTCCCTCGGCATTTTTTTCAATAACCGCGCCATAAACCTTCCGGGCAAATTCTGGCAATACAAAGCGGTTATTCAGATCCCGGGCAATAGCGGCCGGTTCACGGTCCAGCGGATCGCCAAAACCCGGACCGCCACGAATATAGTTCAGGTACAGGTCATGATCCTCAAAAATGGTTTCGGTTGTCATGCACTGTTTATCACGCTTGACCTCAGCGGTTGCACTGATATGACGCTCATAGTCCGGTTCGTTGGGATTGCTGTCTGCCCCTAATGGAATGGACAGATTCTGTTCAATCCGGGCTTTAAGATCCGTTTTGTGTGCCTCGAAGCGGTAACCGGTAGCCGCCGGATAACCACCCATCAGGCCCCAGTCACTGTTCATATAACCATTACCCGAGAAGAACATCGTCCAGTCCTGGGCATGCCAAACCATCCGCAAGGTTTCCAGTCCACATCCACCACGGTATTTGCCATAACCTCCCGAGTTGGCTTTAACGTTGCGTCCCATGAACAACAAGGGCTCGGCCATTTCCCAGATTTCAATATCCCCCATATCGCCTTCCGGATTCCACACGGCTGCGGCATGGTTCAGGCCATCCTTGACTGCGCAGGCACCGGTACCGGTTGCCGCCGTTTCAAAGCTGTTGACCGCATGGATTTCGCCATCCTGGTTGATACCGCCACCCTGTAACCAGTTACTGGTGTTGCCGTTACCGGCGTTCACTTCTTCCAGATAGCCGCGGCTGAAGTAAGACTGGCTCATTGCACGCCACATGCCTGTCCAGGCAGACACCAGATAGTGCCAGGCGTCCGAATGGGCCGTGCGGCGGTCATCCGGATTCATCCAGGTACCCTTGGGAATATTGAACTCTGTTGCATAGTAAGCACCATCATTAATCCGTTGGGTAGGTACCAGGGTTTGCGTTAGCATGACCCAAATACCACTGGTGAAAGCCACCTGATTAGCATTGAAACTATGCCAGCACCAACGGCTTCCCCCCTCAAAGTTCATGCGCCAGCTGGCATCAGGACGAATGGTCAGCTCGGTAGGCGCATGCATGATGGTATTCATCTTGGCATAAGAAGCCGTTAACTGGACATCTTCATGGTTATAAGGCACGTCCACAAAAGCGACTTTACGGTAAACACCCGGAATGGTCATATCCTTCAGGCGTGACTGCAGGCCACGGCGACCTTCCTCAATAATTTCATAGGCAAATTTTTCAAATGCCTCTACCCCTTCGGACTCCACCACTTCCTCAACCAGTTGGCGAATCATGTGACAGCCGGCAATCCGGGTACGCTCATCAAGAATCAGGTATTTAGGTGTACGGGTTGAGCGTTGGCTTTCATGCAACCAGTCACGCAAGGGTTCGTCGTTAACCCCTGTTTTACGGCAGGTTGTCATGTAGCCGTCACCAAAGCGGGAAGTTTGACCGGTAGACATGGAACCCGGAGAAATGGCCCCCGTGTCAATCACGTGGGTTACCCCCCCTACCCAGCCAATAAGCTTGCCTTCCCAGAAAATAGGTACGATAGTCGCTATATCGCACGGGTGCACGTTACCGATAGAGCAATCATTATTGGTAAACATGTCTCCCGGGTTGATACCTGGATTGGTTTCCCAATCGTTTTCTATCATGTACTTAATGGCCGCACCCATGGTACCCACGTGGATGATAATGCCAGTAGAAGTCAGGATACAATCACCGGCAGCGTTATAGAGGGTAAAACACAATTCCCCCTCTTGCTCCACAATCGGAGAAGCGGCAATTTTCTTGGCAGTTTCACGGGCATGCACCAATCCGCCACGCAACCTTGAAAACATTTTTTCATAACTGATCGGATCGCTTTCCTTGAACTCCAGCCTTTCAAGCGCATTGTAATAACCGCTTTCTTTGGTTCTGGCCAGGACGCCGTCACGGTGTGCTTTAAGTGTCAAGCCGTTGCCCAGCAACCGTCCAAGCCCAACTTGTTTCATTGACATCATATTCATGTTTTGTCTCCTTAGCTTTATTTATTTCACTTCTTTCAAATGAAACAGGCGATGCTTATCTAGCGTAGTTTCAAACCCTTTGGGAACCACAAAAGTGGTGGCATCGGATTCAATCACGGCAGGACCGACAATATGGTTGCCTGCTTTCAAGGCTTCCATTGACCAGACATCGGCGTCATGCCATTTTTTGTTCCGGTAGAAAGGACGTTTGCCGATATGTGCCTCTTTGGGAGGTTCTTTACCCGACAACTCTTCCTCTGGCAACTCGGGTTTTTGCGAAATAACACTGCCACGCATGATTACTTTGGTAACGCCAAAACCAAGCTCTGGTGAACTGGCAGATGTCGCATATACCCGAGCATAAGTCTCGTCAAAAGCGGCCACCATTTTTTCCCAATCCTCAACCGTTGAGGCGGCACTGATCGGAGAGTCAATTTCAAGGTCATTGAGCTGGCCCAGGAATTGCATGCTGTATGCCGGGCGCAGCATCACATCTTCTGGCTTGAAACCGTTAATGACAAACTCTTCAATCACTTTTTCAGCCAATACTTCCCAACCCTTTGTCAGGGTAATGCCTGCCTGCTCCTTGACTTCATCGGAAGCACCGGGTGGTACGGCAATATCCACACTCATGTCATAGCGATACTCATATTCGGCACAGGCACAGCCAAAAGCAGAGAAACCGGCAGCCCAAGCTGGTACCACCACATCTTCAAATCCCAGTCCTTCGGTATAACCATAAGTATGTACAGGACCGGCACCACCATAAGAGAAGCAGACGAAATCAGCCGGGTTATAACCTTTGGCACTAATCGTGGAACGCATGTACTCACGCAATTGCAGATCAAGCAGCTCGATAACCCCTGCCGCAGCATCCTCAACAGATAACCCCAGAGGATCCGCAATTTGCACTTTAAGGTAATGGCGTGCCCTTTCCACATCCAGCTTGATTGCACCGCCCAGGAAATTCTCGGTATTCAGGTAACCCAACACAACGTGGCAATCAGAAACGGAAACCGTATCCAGTCCGCTTTCAGGCCAGCACATGCCCACCCGGTAACCCGCACTGTCCGGTCCCAGCTTGATGGAGCCACTGTAAGGATCGATACGAATAAAACTACCTGCACCAGCGCCCACCGAATCCATGGCAACCAATGGCAGTGACAGGACCAGTCGAGCCATATCAGGATCTGACTTGATGGCGAAATTTCCCTTGGTAATCATCGCCATATCAAAACTGGTACCGCCAATATCACTACAGGCAATATTGTCGTAACCCAGCAATTCGCCCAAAAATTTGGAACCAATCACCCCCCCGATGGGACCCGAAACAATGGTACGCGCCAACTCTTTGGCCTTCCAGCCAATCGTGCCACCATGGGTAGCCATCACGCGCAGGTCAAATTTTCCACCATGTTTCTTGAACCGGTCACTAACCCCTTTAAGCGTTTTGCGTGAAGGCTCGGCCGCATATGCTTCCAGGACCGTCGTATTGGTACGGTGACTTTCCTTACGGGAAGGATAGTAATCGACCGTCGCAAATACCGGAATTTCCGAACCCAGTTTTTTAAGTTCTTCCAGACAAATATCCCTGGCCCTGCGTTCATTGTCTCCATTCTTATGCGACTGCAATAAGCTGATGACGATGGCCTGGGAACCTTTTTCAACCAGCTCGCGGGTTGCCTTGCGTACATCATCTTCATTCAAGGGAATCACCACTTTGCCCTGCACATCAGTGCGCTCGGTAACGCCACGGGTACGGGACAATGGCACCAGGGGCTCATCATAACGGTGCGTATTCAAATGAATACGGTCTTCCAGTGCGTAGCCCAGATAACTTTGCAAAGCGCGGCCCATTGAATGCACGTCTTCAAACCCCTTGTTGCACATCAATCCCACATCCAGCCCTTTACGCTGTACAACCCGGTTCAGCATGGCCGTACCGGAATAAACACACGTCAACAGTTCGGGATAGACATCCTCAACACTACGGTTCCATGCCGCCAGCGCGTCATTGGAAGAATCGTAAATCGCCTGGGCCTCGTCAGCCGGATTACTTTGCGCCTTGCCAACAACAAACTTACCATCACTGCTGACAAAGAATGTATCGGTCATCGTACCGCCTGCATCAATACCCATAACCTGTACGGGAGTGGATTCAGTCCGCATAACACATCTCCTGAATAATTATTAGCTTTTATATTGGAGTTCCTTGCATTGCTAATACAGGAACTCCGCTCCTTTGATAACAGAACCATCTGTCACATTGATATATAAGCAAAACCCGTGCCAAGTCTTCACTTTAAAACGCAAGCATTTGATTTGTATGTTAAAAAAAACAAAAAACCCTCTAACAAAAAACAATTTATTTCATTAAAATGAAATTCGTACGTTCGATTTCCGGACACTCATACTCATTTTGAACAATATCCGGACAATAGGGTAAATACTGAATATGATTAATATCATCGTGAATAAATGAATAACCTCCCCTTTAATAAAACTCCCAGGTTGCGCCAGAAGTTGGAAAAAGTTATAGTCGAAGGAGAATTAAAAACGATGCGCAATGTGGATTTTTTCAAGTCAAAACAAGCAGCACTTCCAAGACAATAAAATCAAAATCGCATCATTGAGCTGTAACTAACTATCAAGCATATAGAATCAAGTTCAGCCGGAGACAATATGACAGGCTCAATCAAAAGTCAGCGTTTATCTAACCCTGACAACGATAATCGTGTGATTTCCGCATGGGAAAGTGTGATGAATGGTCATACTCCTGCACCCAATGCCCTAAGACGCTTAATTAATGACTCCTGGAGACGGTGTCTTGATGCCAGAATTGATCCTGTGCACCTACAGCCACCTTCGATGTTAGAAGATGATCAACTACTAATACTTCAGCAACGGCATTCAGAACTGGTCACCGCCAGCCAACCAGTCATGATGATGGCCAGGGATTTTTTAGCTGAAACCGGCAGCGTAATGATTTTGACTGATCCGGAAGGAGTCATTTTATCCATTGAAGGTGATCCTCGTGGTCTTGATGCTGCTGCATCCATCCAGCTAACCACTGGCTACAACTGGAATGAATTGCGTACCGGAACCAATGCCATTGGCACGGCTCTTATGACAGGACAAGCCGTACAGGTCCATGCCGCCGAACATTTCTGTTCCGGTGTTCGGGAGTGGACTTGCACAGCCTCTATCATTCGAGATCCCTATGATGGGCAAACGCTGGGGGCCATTGATATTTCCGGCCTGAAAAGTACATTCAGCCCTCATAGTCTGGCCTTGGTGGCTACTACTGCCAGCCGTATCGAAAGCATGCTGGCCAAAAGAGAGCTTAGGTTCCGTTATCAATTACTGGAGCAAAGTATTGCCAGATTCACGAGCAGCAATGACGGTATTATCATTTGTGACCGAAGAGGCCGCCCGATTAAACTGAATGAACAAGTCAACTCAGCCTTGCTGGCACAAAACATCAAACTTGATCTGAATAAATCCGAATCTCTTTTTGCCCTGGACTTGAATCAAATCAGCAATGGTCATCCAACACATAAACCAGAATGGCTACAAGCAGACTGGATCGAACCCGTTATCAATGAAGGTGAACGGATAGGTACTGTCCTGACCATTCCCAGTCTCGCTCGAAGCAAAAAACCAGGAGTTCCATACAGGCAACCTTCGCCCCATTATTCTGACAAACGTCCAGAAGTCAGAGGGTTTAACCAAATCATAGGCCAATCGCCTCTATTAAAAAAGGCCATAGAAAAAGCACACTTATTGGCAAAAACCAATGTACCTGTCTTAATTCATGGTGAAACAGGTGTGGGCAAAGAAAATTTCGTGAGGGGGATGCATCAGGTTAGCGATTTGGAAACTGCAGATAACAGGCCTTTTGTTGCCCTGAATTGTGGTGGTTTAACACCAGAATTACTGGCCAGCGAGCTATTTGGATACTGTGAAGGTGCTTTTACCGGCGCCCGAAAAGGAGGCATGATTGGTAAAGTCGAAGCGGCCAATGGTGGCACTTTATTTTTAGATGAAATAGGTGAAATGCCCCTTGATTTACAACCACATTTTTTAAGGGTATTGGAAGAAGGTGAAATTTATAGAATTGGTGAAAACAAACCCAGAAAAATCAACTTCAAATTAATCACAGCCACTAACCGGGATTTACGAGAAGAAGTATCCGAAGGGCATTTTCGCATGGATCTTTATTACCGCATTTCTGTCACAAGTATTCATATACCGGTTTTACGTGAAATCAAAGAAGACATCCCTCTTTTGGTTGATTATTTCCTGGGCACCTTACAACACAAATATGGACATGGACAAAAAAAAATAACCCCTGAAGCCTTAAGAATACTAGATCAATATGCTTGGCCAGGCAATATCAGAGAACTCAGGAACACCATTGAAAACATGTACCTGATGAGTCAAACCAATGACTTATTACCGGCAGATATTCCTGAACAGATCATCTCATCCATTAGAAAAACTCCTGCCCCTCCTTCTTATGCAGCACCTTCACCAGACACAGGACTGCTTCAACATTCAGAACTCATATCAATTGAAAAAGCACTGGCACTGCATCATGGAAACATGACATCGGCCGCAAAATATTTGGGTATCGCCAAAAGTACTTTATATATGAAAATCAAAAAATATGGTATTGAAACAAAAATTGCACAAATCAGGAATGATGTTATGTAATGCATAACATCATTCCCAAGAGGCTGCTATTGTCCTTTAACGTTCATCTGAATAAGACTCAGGTAAAACGTATGTGATCAAAATCAAGCCTTTCAACCAACTCTCTGGCCAGTTCGTCAGAGATTTTCTTTTGCCGGGCCAATTGATAAATACTGGAACGGGCACGATCAATCAAAGCCAAACGCAAAGTACGCTCTGCCTGGTATTTATTGAATTCAAGGTTTTGTTCATCGGTCTCTAGCTGAAACCCATTTACGAAATCAGCAAGCAGTCTGGTTTTAACATCTTCGTAAAACTGGGCATCAAAGTTATCATTTTTCTCAAGGCCATCAATTATGAATTCAAGATGGTCTGCCGCTTGTTTACTGGCAATATGGATAGCCATTTTCTTTTGATTTGAGTGACTGACATGAAATTCTTTGTTGGGTGATAAACCTTTAAGTAACAAAGGCAAAGCGATACTGGCAGCTAAAAGAGAGATAATAATGACTGAAGCCGCCAAAAAGACAGCCAGATCACGTCCAGGAAACTCTGATTGGTCGGGCAATAAAAAAGGAAGCGTCATTACACCTGCCAATGTGACAGCACCACGTACACCAGCAAAAGACAAAATAAAAATATGACGCCATTTCGGCAAGATGAAAGAACTTCCATTTCTTAACAAAAAACGTGGTACATAAACACAAATGGTAACCCAAATAAATCGAAAAGCAATCAAGGACAGGGAAATTACCAGCGCATATATCAATAACCACCAGGGATTATGATGCCCTGTTTGATTCACCAGATCAATTGCCTCATTAAAAATAGTAGGCAATTGTTCCCCTAATAAAATGAACATGAACCCGTTCAGCGTAAACTGTAAAAGATCCCACATGGCAGTACGCCGCATTCGGGTCATGGGCGAAATACGACCCGATAATTCAAAGTTACTCATGGCCAAACCGGCTGCCACGGCTGACAGAATACCCGAACCTCCTATTGCTTCTGCAAGCACATAAGCAGCAAAAGGAGTTAACAGGCTTAAAAGAATTTCAGCGCCCTGCTCTTCGCCCAATAATCGATTAATACGTTGGTGTATTACTGAAAGTAACCAGGTAGTTACCAGACCAGTCGAAATGCCAGCTACAGCCACCCAAACAAATGAGGTCACTATCTGGGTAATTGAAAACACACCAGTCATCGCTGCCAAAACTGCCATCCGGAAAGCCACCAGGCCACTAGCGTCATTAAAGAGTGCCTCTCCTTCGAGTATTGACATTAAACGTCTGGGAACAGGTAAACGTCGGGTAATACCTTGGACAGCAACGGGATCAGTTGGCGAAACAATTGCCGCCAGAGCAAATGCAACAGACAAAGGCATTACAGGAATCATCCAATGGATGATATAGCCTAAGCCGAATACTGTAAGAATAACCAATCCAAAAGCCAGTTGGAAAATCCCACCCTTATCGCGCCTTAATTCATCTTTAGGTATCCGCCAGCCATCAAGAAATAAAAGAGGAGGTATTAAGAGCAAGAAAAAAACTTCAGGATTTAAAAGAATACCCTCATCAAAGACACCAGAAATGATAAAGCCAAAACCTATTTGTATCAAAGGTAAAGGAAGACCCCACGGCAAGACTCTACCAATTAAACCACTGACAAGAATAGCAACGAGTATGGTAAATACCAGCTCTATGCTTTCCATAATAATCTCCAGGTAAATATAAATTCTTGGGAGTTTACAACAATAGATAACTTTTTGAAAAAAATATAAGTATTTATTTACTTTTGTATTCTTTTCACTGGATATTTAAATGGAAGCCTGTAACAACTTGGTGATAATGAAGGAGACATGAAGAGCACGAAGCGAATTCACGGTGTTATACCATAATGAACATTCAATCTGAACGCTCCATAAAAAAACCCCTTATGCGTTATGCGTAAGGGGTTTTTCGTAATAAAGAGCCTGACGATGACCTACTTTCACGGATGTCCATCCACTATCATCGGCGCGAAGGCGTTTCACTGTCCTGTTCGGGAAGGGAAGGAGTGGGCCCACCTTGCTATGGTCGTCAAGCGTAAGCTGGTATGGCTTACTGCTGTGTATGCAGTTAGCAA
>Ga0265293_10009329_pt1 | contig 14145 bp, 11 predicted proteins | sample Munlanlewell138R_FD_192505 | JGI IMG/M metagenome (GOLD analysis project Ga0265293, IMG submission 192505) | Leachate microbial communities from a municipal landfill in Southern Ontario, Canada - Leachate well 138R | ecosystem: Engineered > Solid waste > Landfill > Unclassified | place: Canada...
TCGATAAGCACGCTTTTTCGCTGAGCGCCGAAAGTCCGGTCGCAAGGCCAAGAATGCCGCGGGACGCGCCAAAATCAAACCGATGGGAATGCCAAAAAAGCGTGCATCCTGGACCCCGTGCCCGCTTTGCCACGCCGCCACCATTGCCGCATACGAGGCGTACCGCGTGGCGTATAGAACCTTTTTAAAAGCATACCGTGCGGCGTCCCGGGAATACTTGTCGGGCAAGCTGCTCAAGGTTTTTCCACCGAGTAGTCTGCGGCCGCCCATCATCCGGGTCTTTTCCACTGCGACGGCTGCATAGGTAGCATCGACGCGCAATTGTTCAGCGCGTCGGTCCGGCATTGAACGATTTCTCGCGCCTTCTGGCCGTGCAGTGTCGGGGTGTATTTGGCGGGGTGAAAATAGCGCGTTTGTTACCCGTTTAGTACCAGCGCAAGGTGGTGAGCAGCAGACCTCCGGCGGCAAAGGCGGCCAAGACAACCAATAACAGCAAAATGATAGAGAGCCAGGGGAGACGAAGGAGAAGATGTCTGCTCTTGGGCATTAATGGCGGCATTAATGGCTGAGAGTGATTTGGTCTAGGAGCGTCGTCGTAGAGGGAGAGGAGGTGGGCTTCGCGCCGTACGGCAGCGCGGGCCATGAGCGCGATGAAGATGGCCACAGCGAGCCCGAGGCAGGCGATGATGAAGAGGGCTGCGCGCTGGAAGCGCTGTTGGTACGCGGCGAGTTCGGCGTCGTCTTCGGGGCGGCTGATGCGCAGGGGTTTGACAACGGCGTGACCGGCGTACATGCGGGAAAAGACAAAGGCCGCCAGGTGTTGGCTGGCCTTTTCCAAATGACTCTCAGTCTTTTCCAAATGACTCTCAGCCATTAAAGCGAGGTGATTCTCCAGGGTTGTTGCCCAGGGGTGTTCCTTTTCGGGCAGCAGGGCCAGCAGGGTTTTGGCTGAGATGGAGGGTGCGTCTGTGGGCGTTACATAAAAATGCCGCACGGCGATTTTGCGGCCCGGATCGATGGGCGTGGCCGTGACTTGCAGCCGGTAACATCCCGGCAGCGGTGGCGCGTCGAGGCGAAAGGTGGCCTTGCCCGTTCCGTCGGCCCAGGCGGCAGCGGCCATCGTCCACTGCCCCTCGTGGAAGAGGTCGGCGTACAGGGCCGCTCCAGGGCTGAGCTGGACGACATCGAAGACCAGGGGAGTGCCGCTAGCCAGCACCGAGTGCGCCATGTCGATCCCAATGCCGCCGTAGACCACCGGCAAGACAATTTCGGCGGGGAGGGCGGAGCGGTCCTCTGCGGCGGTATCTGATGCGGCGGTATCTTCGGCCGTTTCACTGGGTTTGTCACCGGCTTTGTCATCGGTCGTTTCACTGGGTTTGTCACCGGCGGTGTCAGGCGCCTCACTGAGTTTGTCTCTGTCAGTGTCACCGGTCGCCTCACCAGTCGGCTCTGCGGGAAGTGCAAAGCGCAACTGGGTGTCGAAGGGCGTGACCCGCATCGCGAAGAGGCCCGCGGCGTCGGTCTGCACATCGATGACCGCAGGGGGAGCGCCTGGGACAGCGAGGTGCTGCATCGCGGTGCGCTGGGTGGCAATGGGCTGCCGCTCGGCGCCAGTGATGTGCCAGAACAGGCGGTTGGGCACCCCGGAGAAGAGCGCGCGGTCTTCGGCGGAGAAAGCAATTGTGTTGCCCCCCTGGCGCAGCTCGCTGTGGCGCAGTTTTAGCGGGGCGTCGTCGGGAACGACGAGGGACTCTCGCTGTGGCGCGTCGCCGATGACAATGGGGCTGCGGACAGTGCGCTGCTTATTGTCGAAGCGGATGTGCAAGGCGAGGGTAGCGGGCCCTGGCGTCCAGGCCGGCAGGGTGTAGTGGAAGCCCGAGGCGTATCCCGCACCGGTGGTGGCCTGTGAAAATAGCGTGTGGCGCGTTTCGTCGCGCTCGAGTTCGGCGTGGACGTGATCGGGCAACAAGAAGCCGCTCTGGTCGTCGATGAGCAGCACGCGCAACGCGGCAGGGCGTCCGCTGCGCAACTCCTTTTGGCTGTAGATGATGATGTTGTGTTGGATGCGCAGACGCGACACCTGGATGCCGGCGATGAGCACGACGAGCAGGGCCAGGGGAATGAGCACGTAGAGCACCCAGCGTACCCAAGGGCGGTCGTAGAGCTCGGGGGGGGGCTCGCTGTTGTGCGGGACACCAGCGCGAGAGTCGTCCTCGGGTGCGTCGCGGTTCATGGGGCGATGTAACCGATGTCCGGTAGGTTGCGGCACTGGCCGGCGTTGTCGAGGCCGTAGCCGATGATGAAGTGGTCGGGCACTTCGAAGCCCAGGTAGTCGATGGTCACCGGGCGCACGGTGCGGCTGGGTTTGTGCAGCAGCGAGACCAGGCGCAGCGAGGCCGGTCGGCGCAGGGCGAGATTTTGGCGCAGGTAGTCGAGGGTGAGCCCCGTGTCGACGATGTCTTCGACGATCAGCACGTGGGTGTTCTCAACGGAGAAGCGCATGTCGAGGGTGATTTGTACGACGCCGCTGGTGGTGGTTTCGTCGCCGTAGGAGCGCAGGGCCATGAACTCGATGTGCATGGGCAGATCGATGGCGCGGCACAGGTCGGCGGCGAAGATGAAGCTGCCCTTGAGCACGACGAGCAGCGTGAGGGGCTTGCCCGCATAGTCGCGGCGAATTTGCGCGCCCATTTGCGCGACGCGCTGCGCGATGTCGGCGGCGCTGTGGAGCAGGTGCCAGTTGTCGGGGATGGCGGTCATGAGAGTTCCTTTGGGTTGTTTGGTTTGGGAACTTGCCAAAGCAATGCTTCATTTCTATACCGTTGAATGCGCGGGACGCAACCATTGGCGCGATGCCAAGACGGTATGGCCCGCCAAGCCAAGAACACAAATTGATTTCAGGAGGAAAATCGGATGAAGAGATGTGTGTTGTTCCTTTTGGTTGCGGCGATGTGGGCGGGATGCGGTGGCGAACCGGCTGCGCCCGACGCCTCGAAACCATCATCGGCTGCTGCCAAGGCCGAGTCCCCAACGGTCCCGACGCCCAGCGCCGTGGTCCCCGAAACCCCGCCGGGACCAGCGCCGGTGCGCGGCAAGTCGCTCTTGGTGGCGCAGGCGAGTTTTAAGCAAAACGATGCGGGTCGGTATGTCGTGCCGGATGCGGCCGAGCTGTTGATCGTCACGCCGGGCGAAAACGGCGCCCAGGTGGAGCGCTTCCGCGATACCGAGTCCAACGTGTTTCACAAGGCCATCCCCTTTGGCGACGGCGACATCATCACCATCGGCGCGGCTGAGGCGCGGCTGAAACGCTGGACCCGCCAGGAAGATGGCAAGTGGCAGGGGCGCACCCTGTGGCACACGAGCTTCGGCGGCAAGTTCGATCGCCTGCGCGACATGGAAGTGGCCGACTTCGACGGCGACGGCAAGCCCGACCTGGCCATTGCCACCCACGATCAAGGCGTGGTGGTGGTGGCGTGGAACCAAGGCGACACCTTTCGCATCGAGGAAATCGATCGCAAGCCCGACACCTTCGTTCACGAAATTGAAGTGGGCGACCTGGACGGCGACGGCAAAATGGAGATCTACGCGACGCCGAGCGATCCCAACACCGCCTCGGGGCACAAGCAGGGCGGCGCCGTGATGCGCTACGCCTGGAACGGCACCTCCTTCGACAAGTCGGTGGTGGCCGAGTTTGACAGCCGGCACATCAAAGAGATTTTGGTGGCAGACGTAGATGGCGACGGCGTGTCTGAACTCTACGCTGTGCTGGAGGCCCAGATGGGGACCGGGATGAAAATCGAAGTGCCCGTCGAGATTTACCGCTACGACTACGACAAGGCCAAGAAGGGCTTCACCGGCACGCGCATCGCCCAAATCCCCGATCGCTTTTGCCGCTTCTTGATCGCGGGCGACATCAACCACGACGGCCGCACCGACCTGGTGGCCGCGGCGTTCTCCTCGGGCATTCACCTCATCGAGAAAACCGACACCGGCTGGAAAACATCGATTATCGACAAGGAGTCCGCGGGCTTCGAGCACGCCGCCTGGATGGCCGACCTAGACGGTGACGGCAAGCTCGAACTCTACGTCGCCGACGATCGCCACGGCTTCTTGCGCCGCTACGTGCACCGCGACGGCGGCTTCGCCAAAACCGATTTGAACAGACGCCTGGTGCCCGCCTCTGCCATGATCTGGAACATCACCACGTACTGAGCGCGGCGTTCGTTCCCACCGCCATCTTTGCCGTTCACAATTTTGTTTGCGCTGTGGCGCGCCAGTCACTCTTCGTTGAAAAACGGCCGCACCCGCACGATGTCGGAGGAGCGCGAGATGACGTCTCGCTTGACTTCGCGGCCCAGGATGTCGGCGGCGTCCTTGGAGTGGCGCCCCATGATGCGGCGCATGTCGGAGCTGCTGGAGCCCGCCACGGCCTTGAACTTGCGGTTGATGAGGATGACGTCCCCCGGGTTGAACTCGCCCTCAATGTGGCGGATGCCCGAGGGCAACAGGCTCTTGCGGCTCTCGAGGGCCTGCTCGGCGCCGGCGTCGACCTCAAGGAAGCCGTGGGGCGTGGAGTTGAGGATCCAGCGGACGCGGTTGCTCAAGCGCTCGCCAGGGGCAAACCAGGTGCCCACCTTTTCGCCGTCGATGATGCGCGCCAAAATGCGGCTCTCGGCGCCGTGGGCCAACACGGTGTGACAGCCGGCTTCGGCGGCGATGGCCACGGCCTTGAGCTTGGTTTTCATGCCGCCGGTGGAGAAGGTGCTGCCCGCGTCGCCCGCGCTTTGAAAAATTTCGTCGGTGAGTTTTTCGACGTAGTGGATGGGCTTGGCGTCGGGGTGCTGCCGCGGGTTTTTGTCGTAGAGGGCGTCGATGTCGGTGAGGATGATGAGGAGCTCGGCGTCGAGGTTGCTCGCGATGTAGGCGCTGAGCTGATCGTTGTCGCCGATGTAGGGCGCGATCTCGCGGGTGGAGACGCAGTCATTCTCGTTGAAGATGGGCACCACCCCCAGCTCCAGGAGCGTTTCGACCGAGGTGCGCAGGTTGACCGAGGTGTCGCGGTTGTCGAAGTTGTCCTTGGTGATGAGCACCTGGCCGATGGGGATGCCGAACTGCTGAAAGGCCAGGCGGTAGCGGTGCATGAGCATGGGCTGTCCCACGGCGGCGCAGGCTTGTTTCAGGCGCGTCTTGGTGATCCTTTTTTCGATGCCCAGCTCGCTGGCGCCAAAACCGATGGCCCCCGAGGAGACCAGCAAGGGCTTGATGCCGCGGCCTTTGATCGACGCCACCTGCCCGGCCACGCTTTCAATGTAGTCGATGTTGATCTTGCCGTCTTTGGAGAGCGTGTTGGTGCCGATTTTGATCACCAGGCGCTTCACGTTGGAGAAGTCGCGTTTCATGCCTATTCCTTGCGGGTCTTGTGCGTGAACGCGCGCGCTCCCGAAGCGTAGTCGGCGACGATGTTGCCGCTGCCGACGATGCGGTACTTGTAGGTGACCAGGCCTTCGAGCCCCACGGGACCGCGGGCGTGAATGCGGTGCGTGGAGATGCCCACCTCGGCGCCGAAGCCGTAGCGAAAGCCGTCGGCGAAGCGGGTGGAGGCGTTCCACATGACGGAGCTGGAGTCGACCCCCGCCAAGAAGCGCTCGGCGGCCGCGCTGTCGCTGGTCACGATGCTGTCGGTGTGGTGGCTGCCGAAGGTGTTGATGTGCGCAATGGCGTCGTCCAGGGAATCGACGATGCGGATGGCGAGCACCAGGTCGTTGTACTCGGTGCGCCAATCCTCTTCGGTGGCGGCCTCGCAGGCGATGTGCTGTTGGGTGCGCGGGCAGCCGCGGAGGGCGACATCGGCCAGGGTTTGGGGCAGCGCGGGCAAGAAGCGCGCGGCGATGTCGGCGTGGACCAGTAGGGTTTCGACCGCATTGCACACCGCGGGGTATTGGCACTTGGCGTCGCGGGTGATGCGCAGGGCCATCTCCAGGTCGGCGTCTTTGTCGATGTACACGTGACAGATGCCGTCGGCGTGCCCCATCACCGGGATTTTGGTGTTGTTTTGAATGTGCTGCACCAGCTCGTTGGAGCCGCGGGGGATCATCAAATCGATGTCGCTGTCGAGGGCCAGCAGCGCGGCGATGTCCTCGCGGGTCTCCGCCATGTGCAGGCTCCCGGAAAAGCGCGGGTCGGTGTCGGCGAGGGCTTGCGCGATGCAGGCGAAGAGCGCGCGGTTGGTGTGGAGCGCCTCGCTGCCGCCTTTTAAAATGGCCGCGTTGCCCGACTTGACGCACAGGCTCGAGATTTGCACCAGGGCGTCGGGGCGCGACTCAAAGATGATGCCGATGACGCCGATGGGCGTGGAGATGCGTTCGAGCAGCAGGTCGTCGTCGAGCTCGCGGACGAGGCTCTTCTTGCCCAGGGGATCCGGCAGGCGTTGGACGTCGTTGAGGCTAGCGATGATGTCGTCGAGCTTTTGTTCGTTTAGGCCCAGGCGTTTGATGAGGACGTCGCTGATGCCCTCTTGCCGGGCTGCGGCCATGTCGGTTTCGTTGGCCGCAAGGATGTCGTTGGTGTGGGCCTTGAGCAGCGCCGCCATTTTGCCGATGGCCTCATTGCGGATCGCTGAGGGGATGGTGGCCAGTTGAAAAGATGCCTGCCTGGCCAGACGCGCTTTCTCTCGGGTGTCCATGTCGCCTCCACGGTACGCCGCCTCAAACAGCGGCTTGGGAAAGCTGCTTTTTTAAGAAGTATCGAGGCTTTTTGCATAATGAGTTCCAATGGCGAATCAATGCGTTAATTTCATAATGTTGCAAAAACACTTGGCCGCGCTGCGAAAAAAACGCCGCCATCGGACTTCGCCTGGCGATTCGTTTTTTGACTCAATCCAACAGAAGGTGCGTGGCTTGACAGTGCCAAGGAAGTCGATATTAAATACCGCGCATCAAATGCCTTACGATGCGTCGCAACAGCGAACAACGAAGGCGCGCGATGCTCCCAGAAATGCCGCTTCATTCTGTGGAAAGTAATCAATTGAATTCGCTGAGCAAACAACCGGCCGCGCAAAACGATTCGATACGCCTTTGCGGCACTTAGAGACGCTTCGCCGCGCTGCCAAACACCACTGAAGGAGATTCCATGAGCAACACGCAAGTCCCCACGAATCACAAAAGACTCATCGCTTGGGTCGATGAGATCGCCGCGCTGACCAAGCCCGACGCCGTAGTATGGTGCGATGGCTCCAAGGCCGAATACGACGGCCTGGTCGACCTGATGCTAAAAGATGGCGTGGCCAAAGCCCTGCCCAAGCGCCCCAACAGCATTTTGTTCCGCTCCGATCCCTCGGACGTCGCCCGCGTTGAAAACCGCACTTACATCGCGAGCCGCACCCAAGAGGACGCGGGTCCCACCAACAACTGGATCGACCCGGACGAACTCAAAAAAACCATGTCCGCCCTGTACGACGGCTGCATGAAGGGCCGCACGCTGTACGTCATCCCGTTCTCCATGGGCCCGGTGGGTTCGCCCATCGCCAAAATCGGCATCGAGATCACCGACAGCGCCTACGTTGTGACCAACATGCACATCATGACCCGCGTGGGCACCGAAGTGCTCAAGGTGTTGGGCGACGACGGCGAGTTCGTCCCTTGCTTGCACTCGGTGGGCAAACCCCTGGCCGAAGGCGAAACCGATAACGGTCTGTGGCCCTGCGCCCCCCTCGATCAGAAGTACATCGCCCACTTCCCCGAAGAGCGCCTCATCTGGTCCTACGGTTCGGGATACGGCGGCAACGCGCTGCTGGGCAAAAAATGCCTGGCCCTGCGCATCGCTTCGGTACAAGCCCGCGACGAAGGTTGGCTGGCCGAGCACATGCTCATCCTCAAAATCACCAGCCCCGAAGGCAAGGCCAAGTACGTGGCAGCGGCCTTCCCGAGCGCTTGCGGCAAAACCAACCTCGCCATGTTGGTCCCCACCATCCCCGGCTGGACGGTCGAGACCGTGGGCGACGACATCGCCTGGATGAAGTTTGGCGACGACGGCCGCCTGTACGCCATCAACCCCGAAGCGGGCTTCTTTGGCGTGGCGCCGGGCACCAGCATGGACTCCAACCCCAACGCCATGCGCTCGGTTGAAAAAGACACCATCTTCACCAACGTGGCCTTAACCGAAGACGGCGATGTTTGGTGGGAGGGCATGGGCTACGACGCCCCCGGCAAGCTCATCGACTGGAAGGGCAACGACTGGGTACAAGACAAAGGCAACAAAGCCCAACCGCCAGCCGCTCACCCCAACGCCCGCTTCACGGCGCGCGCCGCCAACTGCCCCTGCATCGCCCCCAACTGGGAAGACCCCCAAGGCGTGCCCATCGACGCCTTCCTGTTCGGCGGACGCCGCCCCAGCACCATCCCGTTGGTCAACCAGGCCATGAACTGGGTACACGGTGTGTTCATGGGCTCGATCACGGGCTCCGAGATCACCGCCGCCGCCCTCGACCTCAAGGTGGGCACCATTCGCCGCGACCCCTTCGCCATGCTGCCCTTCTGCGGTTACCACATGGGCGACTACTTCAAACACTGGCTCACCCTCGGCGCCAAGGCCGACGCCAGCAAGCTGCCCAAAATCTTCTTCGTCAACTGGTTCCGCAAAACCGAAGACGGCAAGTGGCTGTGGCCGGGCTACGGCGATAACAGCCGCGTCCTGGCGTGGATCTTCGGCCAGTGCGACGGCGTCGCCGGACAGTCGGTGGAGACGCCCATCGGCATCATGCCCACCATCGATGCCATCTCGCGTCCCGACGGCGTCACCGAAGACGACATGAAAGAGCTGCTGGCCGTCGATGTCGAAGGCTGGAAAAAAGAGCTCGAGGACATCGAAGCCAACCACTATCCCATCTTCAAAGATCGCCTGCCCCAAGAGCTGCGGGACGAAATCGCCGCCCTCAAAAAACGCTTGGGCTAAGCGGTTTCGCGTCTCTTACAACTGCCGTGCGGCGCTGCGCCCACACAGCGGCCGGCGCCGTACGCCACATCCCCCGATGAAGGAGCTTCGCCATGAAGCCAGCATTTGAGACCCCCATCACCGATGTGCCCCTGGTGCACCAAGGCAAGGTGCGGGACATGTACGATTTGGGCGAACACCTGTTGATGGTCGCCAGCGATCGCATCTCCGCCTTCGATGTCGTCCTGCCCACCCCCATCGCGGGCAAGGGCAAAATCCTCACGCAGCTCTCGGTGTTTTGGTTTGCGCAACTGGGCATGCCCAACCACCTGGTGTCCGCTGACGTCGCCGATTATCCGGCGGTGTTGGCGCCGTACCGCGATTACCTGCGGGGGCGCTCCATGCTGGTGCGAAAGGCGGCGCGCTTCGACGTGGAGTGCATCGCCCGCGGCTACCTGGTGGGCTCGGGCTGGAAGGACTACCAGCGCACAGGCGCGGTCTGCGGGCACCAACTGCCCAAGGGACTGGCCCTCAGCGCCCGGCTCGATCCGCCGCTCTACACGCCCTCGACCAAGGCCGATGATGGGCACGACGAAAACATTTCGTTCGAGCAGAGCGCGGAGATTATCGGCGCGGGGCCCGCGGCGGCGCTGCGCGACTTAACCCTCGAGGTGTACGGCAAGGCGCGCGGGTTTGCGTTGGAGCGCGGCATCATTTTGGCGGACACCAAGTTCGAGTTCGGCGAAGTCGACGGGCAAATCGTGCTCATCGACGAGGTGCTCACCCCGGACAGCTCGCGGTACTGGCCCGCCGACAAATACGTCGAGGGGCAAAACCAGGAGAGCTTCGACAAGCAATACCTGCGCGACTGGCTCGAAACACTCGACTGGGGCAAACGCTACCCCGGCCCCGAAATTCCGGCGGACGTGGTGCGCGCGACCCAGGAGAAATACCGCGAGATTTTTGTCCGCCTCACCGGCACCGAGCCCGAACTGTAAGCCCCCTTCCAAATCACTCTGCCCTCCCGAATCACTCTGATCGCCTCGACATCAGCCGCTGGCCCGGCTTTTCCACCGCGCGTGAGATTAGGGCTGGCGAATCATGGCAGATGTTGTCAAATGGCGCTTTGCATATTGTCCTGGGTGCGTTTCTCGTAAGCGCCCTGGTGTTGCCCCGCGCTGTGGCGCGCAGAAGGAGTGCGATGTCCCTACCAAGACTCGATGTCGGCGATGAAATCAAAAAAGGATGGGTGCTCTACAGAGCAAATTTTGACCTCTTGTTCGTGTCGTTTCTCGTGTGTGGGTTGTTGTCAGTGGTGACGCTCGGAATTCTTGCGACACCGATGATAGCGGGGTTTCTCATGATCGTGCGCCGCGTGATGCGCAACGATCCCAACAAGCCAACTGTGGGCGACGTGTTTCAGGGCTTTGAGGTGTTTGGGCAGGCGTTTCTGCTGTTCTTGCTCCTGTCCATCGTGATTTTTATTTTGTCTCTCGTTCCCGTTGTTAAAATCGCTGTGGGGCTGTTGTTTTCGCCCTTCTTCGCGTGGGGAATGCTGTTTGTGGTCTATGAGCGCCTGTCGGCAGTGGATGCGTTGAAAAAAATCTTCGAGCTCACCGCGGCGGGCGATTTTACGATGCCCTTGTTCGTGGGGCTGGTCGCCGGGATCATCGGTGGCCTGGGCGTTATCTTCCTGGGCATCGGCATATTTTTTACCGCTCCGCTCATTTACATCATTACGGCGGTTGCCTACGAAACACTGTTCGGCGCCGATGCGATGCATGATGCTGGCGACTGGAATGACGGGACGATGGAGTGACGCGCGAGGGCGTTGCCCAAAACAAAGCGAAACAAAAACAAGGAGGGTGCGATGCGCAAGGGAGTCCGGGGCTATTGGGTGTTGGGGCTGGTGTGCCTCATGGGTATGGGGGGATGCTGCGAAGACGCGTCCTGTTCGTCTGTGGAGGTGTTTGACAGCCTGATCATGGGCGGCTACCACAGTTGCGCCCTTCGCGCAGACACCGGCGAGGCGGTGTGCTGGGGTCACAACGGTGGCGAACGGTCCACCCCGCCAGCGGGCGTGCAGTTCGCGAGCCTGAGCGCGGGTCACAGCCACGTCTGCGGGATTCTCAAAGACACCGGCGAGGCCCTGTGTTGGGGATGGAATGGGGATGGCCAGTGCGATTCGCCAGCGGGCGTGCAGTTCTCCAGCCTGATCGCGGGTCACTATCACACCTGCGGGATCCGCGCGGACAACGGCGAGGCCATGTGCTGGGGCGATGATGAGGAGGGCCAGGCCACACCACCCGAAGGCGTGCCATTTACCAGCCTGAGCGCGGGTCACCAGCACACCTGCGGGATTCGCGCGGACTACACGCTGGCGGAGTGTTGGGGGAGCAATCGTCACGGCCAATCCGTCACGCCGCTAAATGTGAAATTCGCCAGCTTGAGCGCAGGCGCCTATCACACCTGCGGGCTTCGCGCGGACAGCGGCGAGGCCATGTGCTGGGGAAGCGATTTTGATTGGACTGCAGATATCGTTGGCCAGTCCACGCTACCCGAGGGCGTGCTGTTCACCCACCTGAGCGCAGGCTCCTTTCACACCTGCGGGCTTCGCGCGGACAACGGCGAGGCCATGTGCTGGGGAAGCAATATCGATTGGGACGGAGAGCGCATTGATCAGTCCAAACCGCCCAAGGGCGTGGTGTTCACCTACTTGATCGCGGGTCACTATCACACCTGCGGAATCCGCGCGGACAACGGCGAGGCCCTGTGCTGGGGATACAACGCTTTCCACCAATGCGATCCGCCAGCGGGCATGGTCTTCGCGCAACCCTAACGTGGGCCTCATCGCCTTTCATTCCCCTATTGTTCTCACGCATTTTCGTTCTAAGTCTTGCCCCAAACACCGCTGCCCTTGGGCGCTGCGGCCCGACAAATCCTTGACAGTCCGGCGCCCTTTGGTCGAGCATGGGCACATCTTCGCATGTCACAGGAGGCGTCATGAGCAACAGCACATCGGACAGCGGCATCGACAAAGCCCAAAAGGTGGTCGAGGGCGTTTTGCAGGAGTTGGGCTTAGACCCAGACGCCAACCGCATGAAGAGCGTCACCGCGGGCTGCGCCTGGGAAATCGGCAAGGGGTCGGCCACCGTGTTGATCTCGCTCCTCCCGGGCACCGCGTCACAACCCGCGCGACTGCGCGTCGTCTCCCCCATCGTGCGCCTCTCGCCGCCCTTGCCGCGCGCCCTCCTCGAACGCCTGCTGGTGCTCAACGCCAGCGAGGTGCTGGGCATCGCGTTCGGCCTTATCGCAGACGGCGTCGTGGTGCTGGCCACCGAGCGCAGCGTGTTGGATTTGAGCCGCGTGGAAGTCGCCGAAATCCTCGCGCGCATCGGGCATTACGCCGACCACTACGATGACTTGCTGGTCCACGAGTTCGGCGGGGTCCGCGTGTGCGATATCGACTGATCTTTTTGGGGCTGCTCCTGCTTTTGTTGGGGCAGGGCCGCATCGCGACAGCGTGGCACCAGCAGGTCGCCAGCGACTTGTGGCTGCGCGGCGATTCCTTTGCGGCCGCCGACGGCAGCACCATTGCGCGGCGCAACATCGTCGAGGACCTGCAACTGGCGGCGTGGCACGTCGTGCCGGGTGCCGCCCACAACGACGCGCCGGGATGGCAAATCTCCCTCATGGCCAACATGCGCTTCTTGGGCGATCTGGGCGTCGACAGCGCCGAGGTGTCGCCGCAGCGCGAGGAACGCTACGTGCCCGGGCTGTCCGCTTCCCGCGTCGAGGCGCTCGCGGCCTGGCTCGACATGCAAGGCCTGGCCCGGGGCGCGTTGGACCTGCGCATCGGCCGGCAGTTCCGCCTGGACGCCACCGGGTTTCTGGCGCTCGATGGCGTAGATGTGGCGCTGCACCTGCCCAGGGGGTGGCAGGTCTCGGCGTTTTTGGGCATGCCCGTGCGCGCCGACCAACGCCTGGGGCACGTGTCCCCGCTGCTGGACGGCATCGACAACGGCGGCCGCGAGGGGCTGGAGGCGCACCAATACCGCGATCGCACCGACGGCGAAACGACGATTGCCTGGGGGGCCGAGCTCTCGTTCTCTCCTAGGCCTTGGTTTGCGGCGGCCCTGGCCGTGCGCCTGTTGGGACCGGCATCGTCGCTGCGCGAGGCCGCTGTGGGGGCCCATTTTTACGCGGGCAATGAGCGCGTCGCCCTGCGCGGCGAGCTGGTGACGCACCCCCTGCTGGACCGCCGGGACAACTGGGGCGCCGCCCTGCGCGAGGGCACGTTGGTGTCCAGCGCCAACGCCGCCTTGGGCCTGTCGCCCTTTGGCGATACCTGGGTGTGGGTGGGCTACGATTTGTTTCGCCCCACCTTCGACGCCGACTCGATTTTCAACGTGTTTTACTACCTGCCGCGCCGCGACCTGCAACTGCGCGTCGAGCGGGGCTTTGGCCCGGCCTGGCAGGGCACGGCGTCGGGCTTCTTGCGCTTCGAGGATGACGCCGCCGACATGGGCGGAGACGAGGTCACCGGGCGCGCCCTGGCCGGTGCCGGCGTAGATCTGCGCTTGCGCCACACCGCCTGGCAGCGCGAGCAACTGGTGTCGTGGCATTGGGCCAAGGTGTGGGGCGAGACCCGCGCCGGCATCGATGTGGAAGGGCGGCGGGCCTTTTGGGGGCAGCGCCTTTGGCTGGGGCTGCGGGGCGTGGTGTACATGCTCTCCGATGCCATGGCCCGCGAGTGGCGCGGCTTCCAGGTCGGCGCCGTGGCGTCGCTGCGCTTTCGCATCGCCAAACTGACCTACCTCATGGGAGAAGTCGAAAACTTTTACGGTCGGGGCAGCGCGGCGTACTTGGCGGGCATGGTGTGGTTGCGCTGGGAGTTGTGGCGATGAAGGCAATGACGCGCATCGGCTGGGTGGCATTGGCGGTTCTGGGAGTGGGGCTCTCCCTGGTGGCGGGACAGGCGATGTCCCAGGCCACGGCTGCGGCGCCGCTGAAAATCCGCTTTTCGCACACGCCCCACAAAGACTTGCCCTGCGCCACTTGCCACAGCGACAGCCCCGCGGTGGTGCCGCCGTCGTTGCGGATGCAACGCTGCTACGACTGCCACCGGCAACAGCGCGCCAACACGGCTTGCAAAACCTGTCACCTCACCCACCCCGATGGCCGCATGAAGCACGACGCCGACGGGGTGCGCCGGGT
>Ga0265293_10009330_pt1 | contig 14144 bp, 6 predicted proteins | sample Munlanlewell138R_FD_192505 | JGI IMG/M metagenome (GOLD analysis project Ga0265293, IMG submission 192505) | Leachate microbial communities from a municipal landfill in Southern Ontario, Canada - Leachate well 138R | ecosystem: Engineered > Solid waste > Landfill > Unclassified | place: Canada...
GGCCGCGCCGCTGGCTCCCTGGGAATGGTGGGCGGACAGGTAGTTGATATGGAATCGGAGGGGCAAACGATTGATTTTCCAACCCTTGAATACATTCACACGCACAAGACGGGCGCACTGATTCTGGCCAGCATTCAGGCCGGCGCGCGCCTCGGCGGCGCCGACGAGCCGGCCTATGCCGCCCTCAGCGAGTACGGCGCCGCTGCCGGACTCGCCTTCCAGATCGCCGACGATATCCTCGACGTCGTCGGCGAGCGAGAATCCCTGGGCAAGGGCGTGGGCGGCGACCAGTCGCGGGGAAAAGCGACCTACCCGGCCTTGCTCGGACTCCAGGACGCGCGCGGCCGGGCCATCGAGCTGCGCGACCGGGCCGTCGCCGCCCTGGCGCCCCTCGGCGGGGCGGCCGAACCGCTGCGGCGGATCGCGCATTACATCGTCGATCGATCTTCCTGAGAAAAGGACGCGAAAGCATGGGTGAAATTCTGGCCAATCTCGGCTCCATCGCCGATCTGAAAGCGCTTTCGCCGGCAGAACTGGAAACTTTGGCCGGCGAATTGCGGCAGGAGATTATCCAGACGGTGGCGCGCACCGGCGGTCATCTGGCCAGTTCCCTCGGCGTGGTCGAGCTGACCATCGCCCTGCACCGGGTTTTCGATTCGCCGCGCGACAAAATCGTCTGGGATGTCGGGCACCAGGCCTATGCGCACAAGCTGCTCACGGGCCGACACGCCAATTTTTGCACACTGCGCCAGTTGGACGGCATCAGCGGTTTTCCCAAGCGGGCCGAAAGCGCCCACGACTGCTTCGATGTCGGCCATTCGAGCACCTCCATTTCCGCCGCGCTGGGCATGGCCGCCGCCCGCGACACCGTCGGCGGCGATGAAAAGGTCATCGCGGTTATCGGCGACGGTTCGCTCACTGCCGGATTGGCCTTCGAAGGGCTGAATCAAGCCGGACACCTGAAGCGCGACCTTATCGTCATCCTCAACGACAACGAGATGTCCATCTCCCCCAATGTCGGCGCTCTTTCCTCCCTTCTCAGCCGCAAGATGACTTCCGATTTCTTCCTGCGCTTCCGCAAGGAAACGGAGCAGCTTCTCGCCAATATCCCTCGCTTCGGCCGCGATCTGGTGCAGCTGGCGCGGCGCACCGAGGAGTCGATCAAGGGCTTTTTCACCCCCGGCATGCTCTTCGAAGCCTTCGGTTTCGACTACATCGGCCCCCTTAACGGCCATCGCCTCGACGAACTGGTGGAGACCCTGCAGAACGTCTCCCGGCTGAAGAAGCCGCTGCTGATTCACGTCATCACCCGCAAGGGGCAGGGCTATGCACCGGCGGAAAATAATCCGCCGAAGTACCACGGCGTCGGTCCCTTCGACCCGGCCACCGGCGAGGTGCTCAAGGGCAAAACGGCCGGGGCGAGCTATACGTCGATTTTTGGTCGCACCCTGACTGAAATGGCGGGCAAGGATGAAAAAATAGTCGCGATTACCGCCGCCATGCTGGAGGGGACCGGGCTGACCGATTTCGCCCGCCGCTTTCCCGAGCGGTTTTACGACGTCGGCATTGCCGAGCAGCACGCGGTGACCTTTGCCGCCGGCCTCGCCTGCCGCGGTCTGCGCCCGGTGGTGGCGGTTTATTCGACTTTTCTGCAGCGGGCCTACGACAACGTGCTGCACGATGTTTGCCTGCAGAACCTGCCGGTCACCTTCGCTCTCGACCGCGCCGGGTTGGTGGGGGCCGATGGTCCGACCCACCACGGGGTTTTCGATTACTCCTACCTGCGCCATATCCCCAATCTCGTCTTCATGGCGCCGCGCGACGAAAACCAACTGCGCCGGGCGATGGTCACCGCCCAGGTCGCCGACGGTCCCTTCGCCTACCGCTATCCGCGCGGCAACGCGCTCGGTCTGCCCCTGGAAAAAGATCCGCAGCCGCTGGCCATCGGCTGCGGCGAGAAGCTGCGCGACGGCGCCGATGGCGTGATCTTCGCCCTCGGTACGACGGTGGCCGATGCCCTGCTGGCCGCCGAAGAGCTGCAAGCCGAAGGGCTGTCTCTGGCAGTGGTCGATCCGCGTTTTCTCAAGCCGCTGGACAGCGAACTGCTCCTTGCCGAGGCGCGCCGCACCGGACGGGTGATCACCGTGGAGGAGAACGTTTTGGCCGGCGGTTTCGGCTCCGCCGTGCTCGAATTGCTGGCGGCGGCGGGCCTCCCTCTCCCCTGCCAATGTCTCGGTCTGCCCGACAGCTTTGTCGAGCAGGGAAGCCAGGAAGAGCTGCGCGCCCGCTACGGCATCGATGCGGCGGGCATCGCCCGGAGCATTCGCGCAGCGTACGCCGAAACCGGTCCGTCGCCGCTTGCCAGCCAGGTCGCCTCCTGATCGGTTCGCGCCACGCATACGCTAGTTTTTTATTTAATCGCGTGTGCATTCGTGCGTTTTGGCGGCAAAGATTTTTTTATGGATGCACAGAAGGGACGCCCGCCTGTTTTCATGCCTGATTCTCCCCTGAAAATTCTTCAGCGCGTTTTCGGCTTTCGCGAATTCCGTCCGCACCAGGCGCAGATCATCGACACCCTCTTGCGCGGCGAGGACGCATTCGTCCTCATGCCGACCGGCGGCGGCAAATCCCTCTGCTACCAGATTCCGGCGTTGTTGCGACCGGGGACAGCCATCGTCGTTTCCCCCCTGATCTCGCTGATGCAGGACCAGGTCGACGCCCTGCGCGCCAACGGGGTGTCGGCCGCTTTCTACAATTCCTCCCTTGGCGCGGCCGAATCGCGGCGGGTCCTCGCCGCCTTGCACGGCGGCGCACTGGATCTGCTCTACGTCGCGCCCGAGCGGCTGCTGAGCGAGGCCTTCCTGCAACGTCTGGCGGAGGTGCCGGTGGCGCTGTTCGCCATCGACGAGGCGCACTGCGTCTCCCAGTGGGGACACGATTTCCGTCCCGAATACCTCGACCTCGGCCGCCTGCGCCAGCTCTTCCCCGAAGTGCCGCTCCTCGCCCTCACCGCCACCGCCGATCCGCAGACGCGCCGGGACATCCGCGAGCGCCTCGGTCTGACCCGCGCCGCCTGCCTGGTTGCCGGTTTCGACCGGCCGAACATCAGGTACACCGTCGTCGAGAAGCAGAAACCTTTGCAGCAGTTGCTGACCTTTCTGCGCCCCCGACCCGAGGAGCCGGGGATCGTCTACGCCCTCAGCCGCAAGCGGGTGGAGGAGGTGGCGGCGCGGCTGGTGGAAAACGGGTTTGCCGCCGCCGCCTATCACGCCGGCCTGGCCGACGGCGAACGGCAGCGGGTGCAGGAGGCGTTTCGCCGCGACGCGTTGCAGATCGTTGTCGCCACCGTCGCCTTCGGCATGGGGATCGACAAGCCGAACGTGCGCTTCGTCGTCCATTACGACATCCCCAAGAACCTCGAAAGCTACTATCAGGAGACCGGCCGCGCCGGCCGCGACGGCCTGCCGGCCGAAGCGCTGCTGCTCTTCGGTTACGGCGATCTGACCCTGGTGCGCCGCCTCATCGAGGGCGGCGCCAGCGCCGAACAGAACCGCATCGAACTGCACAAGCTCGCCGCCATGGTCGGCTTCGCCGAGCCGCTGACCTGCCGCCGGCGGGTGCTCCTGTCCTACTTCGGCGAACAGTTGCAGGAGGATTGCGGCAACTGCGACATCTGTCTCGATCCGCCGCAGCGCTACGACGCCACCGAGAACGCCCGCAAGGCGCTCTCCTGCGTCTACCGCGTCGGCCAGCGCTTCGGCATGGGGCATGTCGTCGAGGTGCTGCGCGGCGCCGACAGCGCCCGCATCAAGTCCCTGGGGCACGACCGACTTTCGACCTACGGCCTCGGCCGGGAGGTGTCGGCCGAGGCCTGGAGCAGCCTGCTGCGCCAGTTGATCCATCTCGGCTACCTGGAGCAGGACGTCGCCAACTATTCCGTCCTGCGCCTGACCGAAGCCGCGCGCCCGCTGCTGCGCGGCGAGCAGCAATTGCACCTGGTGCAGCCGCGGGTCAAGGCGAAAGCGGTGCGCGCGGAGCGTCGAAGCGCCGGGGCGTTGCTGCCGGCGCATGCCGAGCCGCTGTTTCAGGCGCTACGCGCCCTGCGCAAGCGCATCGCCGAGCGCGAGGGCGTGCCGCCCTTCATCGTCTTCGGCGACGCCGCCCTGACCGAAATGGCTGTAGCGCGCCCGGTGGACGAAGCCCAGATGCTGCGCATCAACGGCGTTGGCCGACATAAGCTGGCGCGGTATGGGGAGGAGTTCTTGCGGGAGATTGCCGGATTCGAAGAGTAGGGCGGGGGCGGGCGCTCCGCGGGCCAAGGTCAGGGGAAATAACTGAGCGAAGCCATCGGCCCAATGTCGATGTGATCTTCAAATTGACGATCATCTCTGCCGGGTGATATCCTCCAGACCTGAAACTTTAGCCCCCTTCCCATGCAGACGCAGGCTTACGCACCGTGAATCTCATCCTTACCCCATCCGGTCATCTGCTGATGATCGGCTCGACTCCCGGCGTCGCGTCCGGTCTTGCCGAATCCAATCCCCTTAATGGCGAAAAAATAGCGCAGGCCTTCGCCGCTTCGCCGTCGGCGGGAATCATCGCGCTGGCCGGGGGTAAATCCGCGCCCGACTGGCCGCTCTCCTGGGCCTTCTGGCGCGATTTCGGTTCGCGCTATCTCCTTCTTCTCTGTCAGAGTCAGCCTGCCGCCGACCGCCTGGAGCCCCTGCCGCCCCTTGATGCCGCAACACTTGCCCATCTGACCCTGAGCCTGCCGCCGATGCCGGGAGGGGAATACTGCACCCCCGCTCTTCTCGCCGCCATCTGGACCGAGCTCGACCGCTGGACGCGGGATGCGATATCCCGCGATGCCGAAGGTCTCGCCGGTTTCCTGCACCGGCATGCGCCCCTCTGGCGGCAGGTGGGGCGGGTCTGCTTTCATCTGGCCGAGAACAAGAACGATCCCGATTACCCCTTTGCCTTCATGGCGACCTACATCCCGCGGCTCGGCAAAAACGCCCGAGCCCAACATCTGCCCCTCAGCCAGGCGCTCCGCGAATATGCCGGCGCCAATAACCGCGAAGCCCTTCTGCGTCTGCTCGAACCGGTGCAGGCGGCCGGCACCCGCTGCGCGTGGGTGAAGGAGCTGCTGGAGAGCAGCGACATCTACCACCCGCTGGCTTGGACGCCGGAGGAAGCCTATCCGTTTCTGAAAGATGTGCCGGCCTTGGAGGAGAGCGGCCTGGTGGTGCGCCTGCCCGACTGGTGGAAAAAGCGTCCGCGTCCCAAGGTGCAGGTGGCGCTCGGCGGCAATGTCGGCGAAACCCTGTCGGCGCAGGCGCTCCTCGATTTTCGCGTGCAACTGACGTTGGATGGCGCCGACCTGACGCCGGCGGAAATCGCGGCATTGACGGCATCCGGCGAGGGGCTGGCGCTGTTGCGCGGGCAGTGGGTCGAAGTCGATGGCGAAAAACTGCGGCAGGCGCTGGAACAGTGGCAGCGGGTCGAGACCGAGGCCGGTGCCGGTCTTTCCTTCATGGAGGGGATGCGCCTGCTCGCCGGCGCCCGCCGCGACCTGTCCGCCAACGACCTCACCCTGGACGAAACCGGCTGGGCTTTTGTCGAGGCAGGCGGGCAATTGCGCGAGCTGCTGGCCGGACTGCGGGAGCCGGCGCGGCTGGCGGCGGTGCAGGCCGGCGACCGGTTGCAGGCGACTTTGCGCCCCTACCAGCAGACCGGCCTCAACTGGCTCTGGTTTCTCTCGGAGCTGGGGCTGGGCGCCTGCCTCGCCGACGACATGGGGCTGGGGAAGACGATCCAGGTGATCTCCCTGCTGCTGGCGCAGCAGGGGCGCGAGGGGAAATCCGCCCCCAGCCTGCTGGTGCTGCCGGCCTCGCTGCTCGGCAACTGGAAGAGCGAGCTGGAGCGCTTTGCGCCGTCCCTCACCGTCGCCTGCCTGCATCCGTCGGAGGGGGACCGCGCGCAGCGGGAGCGCATCGCCGCCGATCCCGCCGGTGAACTGGCCGCCGTCGATGCGGTGCTGACCACCTACGGCATGCTGCAGCGGCAAGAATGGCTCAGGCAGCGGGATTGGAACCTGATCGTGCTCGATGAGGCGCAGGCGATCAAAAACCCCGGTACGCAGCAGGCCAAGGCGGTGAAAACCCTCAAGGGCCGGGCGCGCATCGCCCTGACCGGTACGCCGGTGGAAAACCGCCTATCCGATCTCTGGTCGCTCTTCGATTTCATCTGTCCCGGCCTCCTCGGCTCCGCCACCCGCTTCAGGCAGTTCGTCGCCGCCCTCGAAGGGCGCGAGCCGCCCTCCTATGCGCCGCTGCGTACGCTGGTCCAGCCCTACATCCTGCGCCGCCTGAAGACCGATCGCAGCGTTATCGACGATCTCCCCGACAAGGTCGAGATGGCTGCCTGGTGCGGCCTCGGTAAGGTGCAGACGCGCCTCTACGGGCAGGCGGTTAAGGAGTTGGCCGCAGCGCTCAAGGAGCAGCGGGAAGGGATCCAACGGCGCGGGTTGATCCTCTCTTCGCTGATGCGCTTCAAACAGATCTGCAACCATCCCGGCCAGGCGCTGGGTGACGGCGACTTTGCCGAGGAGCGTAGCGGCAAGTTTGCGCGCCTGCGGGAACTAGCCGAAGAGATCGCCACGCGCCAGGAGAAGGTGCTGGTCTTTACCCAGTTCCGGGAGATGACCGCGCCGCTCGCCGCCTTTCTGGCCACCCTGTTCGGCCGGCCGGGGCTGGTGCTGCACGGCGGCACGGCGGTGGCCGAGCGGAAGAAGCTGGTGGACCGCTTCCAGCAGGAGGACGGCCCGCCTTTTTTCGTCCTTTCGCTGAAGGCCGGCGGTTCCGGTCTCAATCTTACCGCCGCCAGTCATGTCATCCATTTCGACCGCTGGTGGAACCCGGCGGTCGAGAACCAGGCCACCGACCGCGCCTTCCGCATCGGCCAGAAGAAGAATGTCACCGTGCACAAATTCGTCTGCAAGGGGACAGTGGAAGAGAAGATCGACGCCTTGATCGCCGCCAAAGCCGGGCTGGCGACCGAACTGCTGGAAGGGGCGGAGACCCTGCTGACGGAGATGAACGACGAGGCCTTGTTGCGGATGGTGGCGCTCGATCTGGAAAAAGCGGCGATTTAGAACCTGGAACGGAAAGCTCTCACCGCAAAGGGCGCAAGGAAAATCGTGGTGAGTTGAAACGCCCCGATGCCCCGACGAGATTGCCGGAAGGAAACCTGACATGAGTTATTACGAATTGGCGCCCTATGTGCCGGTGGCGGAGCGGCGGGCCAAGGCTTTAAAGCAGATGGAGAAGCTGCGCAAGAAAGGGCTCGACGTGCAACCGGTCGAGCTGACCGGGCGCAAGATCGCCGGCTCCTTCTGGGGCAAGGGATGGTGCGACCACATGGAGTCGTTCAGCGATTACGCCAACCGTCTCCCACGCGGTCGCACCTATGTCAGGAACGGTTCGGTTTGCCATCTGACCATCAATCAGGGGCGGATCGAGGCGATGGTCAGCGGAACGCAGCTATACAACGTTGCCATCACCATCTCACCGCTGTTGAAAAGTAAATGGGATCTCGTCAAAAAGTCCTGTACCGGCCGGATCGGATCGTTGATCGATCTGTTGCGCGGCAAACTGGATCATGGCGTCATGGAAGTGGTTGCGGATCGTCGGCAAGGTCTTTTCCCTCTGCCGGGAGAAATGAAATTTGACTGCGACTGCCCGGACTGGGCCGGCATGTGCAAGCATGTGGCGGCGGTGCTTTACGGTGTCGGCGCCCGCCTTGACCAATCCCCGGAGATGCTCTTTGTTCTGCGCGGGGTGAATCATGAAGAGTTGGTCGATGTCTCCGCAGCGGTAACCGACGTGGCCAGCGTTGGGACCTCCCGGCGACGGATCGCCGCCAGCGGTATCGCCGATGTATTCGGTATCGACATGGCCGAAAGCGCGGAAGTTGTTTCCGCAATTTCCGCCGCCGCCCCCCCGCCGAAAAAATCGACGCCGACGAAAAAAGCTGCGCCTGCTGCCGATTTATCCAGACTGCAAAAGGCGCGGCTGCCGCGGGCGGAACCGGAATCGGCAAAAACAACGGAACCCAAAAGAGCGCCCAGAGCGGAGACCTTCCCCGACCCGCTCACCGGCGACGCCATCCACGCCTGGCGGACATCGCGCGGGGAGACGCAGACGAAATTCGCCGCCCGTATCGGCGTCACCGCCGCCAGCATTTCGCAATGGGAGAAGAAGGGCAAAGCGGTCGTCGGCATGCAGCCGCGCACGCTGACGGCCCTGCGCAAGGCATGGCAGCGGACCCATCGGTGAACCGCACGGCCCGTAAAGCCGTTTCAGTACCCCCATTCCTCATGCCGGACCGGCGCGCCTCCCGGTAGAACCACGGCGGTGAGCCTGCGGCTGAAGGCAAACAACAAGGCTGAATGTCGCTTCGGCCGTAGTGAAGGCGTCGCACGGACGGGTGAAAATCAAGTATTACGCCACCGCCAGTCGCCGCAAAGTGTCCATCCATACCCGAAAATGCACGCATTCCCTCTCCATGGCGGATAGCGTGATTCGTTCGGCCGCCAACGGTCCATGGCGGGTCTTCTTGTATTTCGGCTCAAGAAGATTTTCAAGTCTTCTGGACGGACTTGTCTCATAGTTGTCATTGATATGTTCGGGCGTAGCAAACAAGGCTCGTACTTTCTCCAATCCGCGTAAGCACTTCCCCCAAGCGGGCTCCGTAGTGCTCAAGGCCACGACATCGGAGAACAGTAACCCTTCATATTCATGGGGCTGAATATGCGGCATGAAACGGTCGGTCCGACAGCCGACATGCTCGATAATAGCAGCATGCAATGCGGTTTCCAGGCATGCTACCCGCGCATAAACATCGGATATTTGCTTTGCTTCTTCGAAGTTGGGGAAATCCGTAGCCAATCCATAAAGGTCGAGAAAGGTACTCAACACTGCTTCCGGCTTCTGGCGCAAGGTGTTGCGCGCATTAAATTTCAGCCGCCCGAAACTGACGGCGCCCCCTTTAGCCTCTTGCGATGTATAAAGCATTTGCGGTTTCACAAATATTTGTGCCGGCCTCAATACCGGCGCCACAACCCGCTTGATGAACTGCTCTTCGGTCGGCCCCTCGGCAAAGACAATGACCTCCACCATCTCAGGGCCTCCCGCCAAGGATGTTCCGTTTCCACAGTTCCCCCATGGCGTACTGCTCCATCCATCCGGCCAATTCTTCTTCGGTGAAGCGCCGAAAAGTTGAAGCACCGTCTTCCTGATCGACGACAATCACGTCCTCGGGCGACAGTTCGTTAACCAATTCCACCGACTGCGTGGAAACGATCAACTGACGCTGTTCGGCAACCTGCTTGAAGATGTCGACCAGCACGGTGATCGCATAAGGGTGCAACCCCAGTTCAGGCTCGTCGATCAAAATGGTGTCAGGTAACAGTTTTACTGGCTGAAGCAGAAGGGTGGCCAAGCAGATGAAGCGCAAGGTACCATCCGAAAGCATATGGGCCTTGAACGGGATGTCCGGTTTACCCTTCTGTGTCCATTCAAGTTCCACGATTTCCGGTTCGCCGGGGCGATGCACGAAATCGCCGAAGAAGGGCGCCACCAGGCGAATGGTATCCACAATGCGTCGATATTCCGCCTCGTGCTCCTCTTGCAACATCCTCAGGTAAGCCGCCAGATTACTGGCGTCAGTGTTTAGCCGCAGGTTGATATTGGCCGCATGCGGTTGTTTCACCTTGGCTTTCTCGCCCGTCTCGTGAAAATGATAGACACGCCAATTGGTCACTGACGGCCGAACATACGGCGAATAAGGATCGGTCGCTGTCTTCAGCTTTGCCTCATCGTGCCCCCGGCCAAGAACGGCACTTTGCGTCGATGAATAAAATACACCGCCAAACCAGCTCACTTCGCTTTCGAAAATAAGTCGGTTGTCGCTTGTAGGGACAAGATCGAACTTGTAACCGTTTTTGGCAAAGTAAAACTCGGCATGCAGTTTATCGGTGGTGCCCCGACCAAAATGTAAAAAAGCATCCGGCCCACCCTGTGTGGGTACATAAACCTGTAAATTTTGCTCGACCATCTCGTGCAAAAGTCGAAACAGTCCAATAAAATTACTCTTTCCCGCCCCGTTCGCACCAATAAGAACGTTGAGGTTGAAAAGTTTGAAATCCTTCAACTCACGGATCGATTTATAGCCTTTTATTGATAGAGAGCTGACACTGGGCATTGTTTTCTCCTTCAATTTCCGCAGCACTCGCCTACTGATCGCCAGAAAAAGAAATATACAATAACTGATCTGTCAAATATGGATGTCAATCATCATCTCGAACCCTGTAACTCACTAATCCAGGCCTCGTTAAGCAATTGCTTCGCAGTCTTGCGATCCAATTGCTCGGCAATAAATCGCTGATCGAAATCGAGAAGACATTGGGGGCAAACGCTGTCGCAATCTGCAGGGCAATCCAATTTCTTAGCAGCATTAATAATTAATTGTGCGATGGAATCGCCATCCTCGCCAGGTTTACTGTCTATAGCAAGACTCGATGAATATCCGGCTGCGAACCGGTCATAAAGAAAAATCGATTTACAAATCGACTGATCCGCCAATTCTGTCTGCTTTATTCCACATCCAAGCTCGGATACCTGAACCCCAAGCTGCTCGGCAAGTGCATCTCTAAAAGCGACAGCAAGGGTGTTGGCTACCCGGGAGTTCGTCAGCCAAAGACCGTTTTCGTCCCTGAGTTGAATTTCAAGAACATCGGTTTTCTCTTCATGCCCCAACGCGTTGACTTGTTTTATTTTCCAAGGCTCATGACTCCCAGGGCAATCTTCGGCTTTATTCGACCCCCTCAGTCTCTTATGGGGCTGGATCAGAAGCTTGGGCTTGTCGTCTTGAGTCAAGGGCTCTGATCGACCACATGCCAGGCAAATGGCGTATCCCTTACCGAAAAGCCCGCGCGATTGATGAAATATATGGCCTTCCGTGGTTGCGCGGTAACGGCCCAACGCAGGATGGGGCAGGTCAATCCATTCCCCCTGAGCGTTGATCCAAGGCAACTCCACGGGAATAAAATCTTGCGTGGAGACATCGTTGTCTATGTCCTCATAAAAATCTACCGAAAAGCCGGCCGGCTCAAGGAATTCAAGAAAAGAATCTATAGGTTGCCGACAAGCACTACAGGCCTGAATGGATTGCATTAATCGGGTCGATCCGCTGGCGCCGCAGCGCTGACATTGCCAAGCGATCTTTATGTTTTGGATTTCGTTGATCTCCTTTTCGGATGCGGGGACGTGCCAGTTCAATGTTATTCCGGCAGAGCGGTAAACCAATCCGTCAATGACAAGTTCGGCGCCGGGCGCATATTCGCGCAATGCTGTGACCCGATCACGACTTGGCAACTCGCGTCTGCGGTAGCGGTTATCCTCGCGCCCTTCTTTCTCTTTCAATTGACGCTTGAACTTTGAAATTTCCATATTGTCGAAAGTCACGATGTGGGTCGGAAAACCGTAACCCGGCAAAAATCCCTGAGTTGCCAACTCCCGCAACAGATATTCGTCTCCCATCCGTTTTTTGTGATTCTGAATCGCCTTGTAAGCCGGTGAACTTTCGCCAGTGGGAGAGACATGCTTTTCTTGGCGGCACAGCTCGTCCCACTCTCCCAGCCACGCTTTTTTTATTTGCTCGACCCCCTCTGCGGATTGTTGAAACAAGGCTGTCAAACTGTGCCCCTCGTACACGCTATGACGGACAAGCTGATCAAGGCCCTCGACCAGTACAGGTGAAATCTTCGGATCAAAATTACGGCACCATTTTGAATAGTGCTCTGCCTTAGAATCAACTTTATCCGCAAGAAACCAGCCACAGGTAAGCTTGGTTTTATCTTGTCGGCCATCGACGACTTGCGACAAAAAGTGGGCCAGGAGCATGGAATTCACATGCCGCTGCACGATAACCTTGCTTTCGAGGGAGACCTTCGGGGCCGGCAGAGGGGTGTCGAATGCCCATCTGCTATTTCTGAATACCGCTTGGTCGTGGGGGTTGGCCTTGCATAAGGTGAAGGCCACGGATCGGGTTTCCTGCCGCCGACCGGCGCGACCGGCACGCTGAAGGTAATTGGCCGGGTGAGGGGGGACGTTATTCATGGCGACCATGCTGATGCCGCCTATATCGATCCCCATTTCCATGGTGGTGGAGCAGGAAAGAAGATTCAGATCTCCAGTTTTAAAAGCTTTTTCGTAGCCATCCAGCAACGCCGACCCCTGCTGGGCCGAATGTTCCGCCGTCGTAAAGTATGGGGCCAACTCAACAACGCGATCATTGAGGTTCGTCCAAATCCCCCCCTCGCGCAACGGGATCAAGTCGCTCTGTTGCCCTATCCAGCTTCTGGCCCGGCGGATACGTCGTAATTCATCGTCTTCGCCACCGAAAGCAACATCATAGAGTGGGATTGTTGTTTTTTCGCACTGTGCAGTCGCGGCTATTGCGGTGCGGGGCAGGTACGGCGTGCCCCCCTTCAATGTCGTGTCGAGAATGCGGCGAGTCACCGGACAGATCCATGCTGTCTCAACCGGTTTGAAAGCCATCTCATTTGTCGGCAGTAAACGGCCACCGGCGGATAGTTGCAAAATGTCCCGTGACGTGAGTTCGTCCCAAGCGGCCGACAATAGGTCATCGACATGATCTTCACTGCAGGCTGTCTCAATATCGGCCTTCAGCACATAGGCGAGTAATCGGACCAAAGTACTTTGAGCCGCGCTGCGCCTTGCGCGTGGCCAACGGCGTTGAAATCTGCCAGCTTCAGTGTCGCGAGTCACGAGCGATGTCTGACGAAAGGGCATGCCGAGCCAACTGCGCCACGACCTGTCAATCTCAAGAGACCCCCCAGAACGGACAAAAAAATCGAGACAGATTTTGAGAAAATCGCGCCAGTCGTCGAGTGTAAAACCAGCGCGCTTTGCGGCCCCCGGAAGAACAACCTTATCCAGAGCAGGGTAGCATACCGCCACCAAACCCATGGTTTCGAGGTTGTTGCTGCGCTTGGGCCGTCGCGCGAATTCGCGGATCAGCAGCATTTTTGCAAGCGCTAGCGGGCCGGACGATCCTCCAAAAATTTCGGGATCGAAATTTCTGTATGTGCCCAGCATGCGGGAAAAATCAAGACCTTGGGATGTCAACTGCCCTGCAAGAGCGTTAAATCCCAAAGCCTGGTAACGGGCAGCTTCTTTGGCAAGAAGGCCCTCTAATAGTCTGCGTGTCGATTCCGGCAATCCTGGAGTATTTAATTCGGCTTTGAGATTTCTGGCCGTCTCAGTCTCCTGCGTTGTCTGTTGCAGATGATGCTTTAAAACCAGATGATAAACCAAACCGCGCACCCGGTTCCGCTCAGATTCTTGCTGTAGTCTTGCGGCAATGCGCGCTGTCCCTTGGCGGCTGTCGTTGAAAGTGAGCAACCGCCGCCCTCGGTACGGGTGTTCGGCGGGCTTGATTCCGTCGGGAGCAAACTCCAGCAATGTGGGCAAAGAGTTGCCAAGCAAAAAAGGCGCGCCCACCCTCGCCGATTGAAAAACCTTATTTTTGAGGGTGTCCCTGCTGTTACAGTCCAAACAACCGAACTCTTTATCTCCATAAATCAATCGGAGTGTTTCTGTCGTTTGCTCCACCCTCTTGCGACTTGATCTCAGCAAATCAAAGGTTTCAGTTCGGTCTGATTTTTCCCGATTGGTGATTAAAACGGGTGTTCGGCCGGCCGGGATAACATTCCCGTCGAGTGACTCCTCGTCATCATGTTCTTCTTCTGCCTTGTCCGACTCAAGCTCAAATTCATCGATGGCCTGCTTGGGATTGTGCTGCAACAGCCATTCGTCGAATCCTTCGCCATAAAGCTCTGCCAGCAAGTAAACCGCACCGCAATCGCGGCAAGTGACAATCTCGTAGGCCGGACTCCCGCAAATACAATGTCTGCGAGGTTCGAGATAAACCTTGCCGAAATGCCATTGTTCATGGTCCAGCGCTGTATCTTTCCTCTCCGGGCAGTCCCTGTCTGCGCAAGCCCAAAGCCCGGTCAAGGTCTGGTGTAAAAGATGAGCTCGCAGTGGCAGAAATGGGGT
>Ga0265293_10009331_pt1 | contig 14144 bp, 10 predicted proteins | sample Munlanlewell138R_FD_192505 | JGI IMG/M metagenome (GOLD analysis project Ga0265293, IMG submission 192505) | Leachate microbial communities from a municipal landfill in Southern Ontario, Canada - Leachate well 138R | ecosystem: Engineered > Solid waste > Landfill > Unclassified | place: Canada...
TTCAAACATCGCTGACATCATCGCCAAATAAAAACTAGCGACTAATACAATCATAATAGGACCTAATATTTGTTGATAATCCTCAATATTAACTGTTATGGACGCTAAAATGCCCGCTATTAAAGAATAAGCTAAAAAGGTTAAAATAAACAATAATAAAGTTAAAGGAATTACATATATTAATCGTTCGGCAATACCATTGGTAACCATTATCTCCCAGAACTCATTAATACTAATATTTAAATTACCGATAGTGCTACCCCCGTAAACAGCACCTAACACTTTTCGGACTAATAATCCTGATAAGCTATAAAGTATTAATAAAAAACCTTGTAAAAACACAAAAATATTAGCCGCGATTATTTTAGAAAAAAAATGGGTTTTGGGAGAAACATTAGAGATAATAATCTCCATCCCTTTAGTAGTTTTTTCCTCCGTTATTTCTAGACCAATCATTTGGACTACAAAAATAACTAGAAAATAAAATGGTAAAATTAAAATAGGCATCGCAATGGACATAATAGAGTCATAATCCTTACCATTCTTTTTATCTAAATTAATATATTCAATATTTACTGGGTTATATATACGACTTAACTCAGTCAATGATATATTTGATAAACTAAGAGCCATACTAGTTTTCGTATTATTAATAGCCGTAATTATAACTTGTTGTAATAACTGATCATGATTATTATCAGTTATTATTTTCGCTTTCAGATAATTATCCTCATCCGCTTCTAAAATAATCGCAACCCCTTTTGTACCTTCTAACTCTTTAGTTATTTCGGCTTCTAATTTAGTCGATTTACTAATACTGTAATCAAGCATAAATCCTAACTGTTCTTTATTTTTAGCCATTTCATTAACTAAAAGATCATAACTAGTATCAGTATTATCAAGCACAAATACTTCCGTTGTACTACTAAAATCACCCCCGAAAAAACTAACAATCCGGTCCCCATTAATAAGAGCCACGGTTAAAACCAAAATGGCAATATTAGCGATAACAAACCACTTCGTTTTAATCTTCTTATTTAAACTATATTTAGTTAAAAACAATAACTTATTCCTCATAACTTTCACCCACTTTCGCGATAAAAATTTCATTTAAACTTGGTTCTTCAACCGAAAATTTAGTTATGTTTTTACATTTACTTATATATTTAAAAACTTCATCAATAACACTGTCATCCTTTATCTTTATTTCCACTTCATCAACATAACTAGTCACATCAAGAACACCATTTATTTTTAATAATGTTTCCTTATTAATATCCCCCTTAACAATAATGTTTTTCCGACGATAATTTTTCTTAATATCAGTTAAATAACCATCGATGACCGCCTGACCAGCCACCATAATAACTAATTTCTCACAAAAGTATTCAACATGATCCATTCGATGAGTAGAAAAGATAATAATTGACCCTTTATTTTTAAACTCCATAATTATTTCCTTAAATAATTCCACATTAAGCGGGTCAAGCCCCGCGAAAGGTTCATCTAAAATTAATAGTTTTGGATCATTAATAAGCGCTGTGATTAATTGAATTTTCTGTTGATTCCCTTTAGATAACTCTTTAATAATGCGGTTTTTATATTCACTAATATTTAGTCTGTCTAACCAGTAATCAAGTTTCATCAAAATGGTTTCTTTATCCATTCCTTTTAACTTACCATAAAAAAGCATTTGTTCTTTTACGGTTAATTTAGTTAGTAAACTACGCTCTTCAGTCATAAAACCAATGGTATCTGTCACCCCATAATCAATCGCCTTACCAAACAAACTAACCTTACCACTTTGGGCTTCTAAAAGGCCCATGATAATGCGAAACGTGGTTGTTTTACCAGCCCCATTCGCCCCTAATAAACCGAAAATCTCCCCTTCTTTAACGGTAAAACTGAAATTGTCTACCGCTTTTAAAGACCCATAATATTTAGTAATGTTTTCCACCTTCAACATTTCCATCACCTATTTCATTATATATGATTATAAATAAAAAAACTATAGATTAAGGAAATTAATCTATGGTTTTATATAGTTAATATACATTATTTATTCTTTTTAGGGGTAATTATACAAGTTGATACCTGGTTTAAATCTAATAATTTAATAATCTTATCTAATTCTTCTTTATTTAAATCCTTTAGTAAATCAATTTCATTTAAATATAGTTTATTATAATTAATAATATTACTAAGCAACTTATTATTAACGGCCAAGATATCATCAAAGGTTAAATAATAACTACTAATAAATACCTTTTTAATTCTTTCAAAATCCTTTTTGTTAACCTTAAAACCATTTAAGTACTTTTTTATAGCCATAATTAATTGAGACGGTTGATTACTCTCAGCCCCTATCTGGGCAAAGAAATAATTATCAACAAGGATTCGATTCGAACTTAAATCACCAATAATATAACCTTTTTCAACCATCTCCGCCAAAAATTTAGATGTTGAACCAAAAAGGATATTACCTAGCAAGCCTAAATATAAATTAATTACCTTTAAATCAAAGTCTTTTAATTTAGTTAATGGTATTTTTATTCCTAATGCCACTTTCGGAACTTCTACCGCCATTTGTTTTTCCAACCTCTCCTTTACCACGGTGTTAGGTTCAGAATACTTTTTAAGTTTAATCTTTGGAAGTGGTGAAGTTTCTGTTGCGGAATGTTTTTTCTTAATTAAATCCAGTGCCTTTTCTTTTGAAAAGTTCCCCGTAATAATTAAGATCATATTTGAAGGATGATAGAAAGTATTATAACAGGTAAGTAAATCTTCTTTGGTAATAGCCTTGATACTTTTTAAAGAGCCTGCAATATTTTGTTTAATTGGATGGTGATGAAAAGCATTTTTCTTTAATCCACCAACTAATACCCAAAACGGCATATCGTCATACATACGTAATTCCTGTTCAATTATGCCCTTTTCCTTTTCCACGTTTTTATCCGTCAGATATGGTTTACTCACATAATCTAATAAATAATTTAAGTTCGCCTCAAAATCATTAACCCCATAAAATAAATAGGAGGTTTTAAAAAAACTAGTATTCGCATTAGCAATCGTCCCGCTTTTCGCAAAAAAGGAAAAAGGATCAAGACCTGATTCTTGTTCAAATAATTTATGTTCTAAAAAATGGGCAATACCCTCAGGAAACTTACAGTACTTCTTCGCCCCAAGGGGCACAAACTCATTGTGAACTGACCCATATTTGGTCGAATAAGTAACATAAAATGCTTCTTGTTTTTCATTAGGAGCTAAGTATACCTCTAACCCATTCGTTAGTCGTTCGTAATAAATATTTTGATTAGTCCCTTTAATCACTAATTTATTCATCATTTTTCCTACCTTCTAATAAGAATACCTGGGCCATTTTAATTTTCTTACTTAAGCGCTTAATATCATCTTTGGTCACTAATGAAAATTGTTTTTTTTGTTCTTCAATGTTATCATCATCTAATAAATTAATATAAAAATAACGGTCAATAATACTACTTGGAAAATCATTGGCATATTTTAGAGCACTAAGGCGACGCATTTTAGTGTTATTTAAAGCTTCATCAGTAAAATCACCTTTTTTCAAATTATCCATTTCCACTTTAATTAATTTAACCGCCTTCTTAAAATTATCACTATTAATACCACTAGAAATAGTTAATAAATTATCCGCTTCATTATATCTACTGCCAATATAATACGCTAATGATTCTTTTTCACGAACGGAATTAAATAATAACGAAGTACCCGAGCCACCTAAAATATCATTATAAAGTGGCATCACATATTTAGACTCAAATTTAGTTACATTATTTAATTGACAACCAATTGACAAGTTGGATTGATTAATCGCTTCCGTTTCTACTTTTGTTCGTAGATAACGATTAATTTTCTGATGTTGAATAACAACTGGACCGGGGTTTCTTTTAATTGTATTTATAGATTTAAAATAATGCTTAACATGCGTCTTAATCTCATCAATATCCACATCCCCTAAAACAAAAATATCCACTAAATCACTTTTTATTACCGATTGGTAATAACTACATAAATTACTTGGCGTTATTTTGTCTAAATCCGCTAAATAACCTCTCATATTATAAGCTATTGGCGAATTATCATCCATTGCTTCCAACATCCTTAAGCGCGCATATTGATCCTTATTATCTTTCAATGATTTAATAGAAGCTTCCAGAATATGCTTAATTATCTTAAATGATTTCTCATCAAATTGCTTATTAATAATATGCGGATTAAATAGGATTTCCGTTAAAAAATCTAAACTCTTTGTCAGTAGTGATCCTTTAACATATTTTTCATTTAACATCGTTAAAGAAAAGGAAAGGAAATTATAATTACCAGTACGAAAACAATTAGAAGATAAATTAAGACCATATAATTCTTGAGCCTTTATCTTTAGTAGACGATTACTAGGATATTTTAAAGATGATTGAGTTAAAATCTCTGATAAAAAATTTCGTATAGTAATTTCTTCTTTCACTACTAGTCTTCTAAAATTAACATTAATCGTGACTGTTTTAAATTTATCAGTCTTAATAATGTGTAAATTATAGGGGCCGACTTCATATTTTTGATATACCATTTTTTCACCCAACCACTTCTATTATTTTATTCTATTTATATATAATTAATCCTGGCAAACTGATTTTAAAGCCAGTTCAATCATGGTAATTAATTTTTGTTCTCGTTCATAGGCCGTCGTTGTTTCATTCTTAGTAAAAGAATTAACAACAGATAATAAACAAGCCGCTTCTTTATTTAAAACATTGGCCACATGAAATAACGCAAAAGCTTCCATTTCAGTCGCTAAACAATTATATTGAGAGGGGACGCGTTTTAATTGTTCTTCCTCGGCATAAAAAACATCACTAGTCATAATATTACCTCTAGTTATATTTATATCAAGCTTTTTAGCCGTCCCTTCTATTTTATTATTTAAATTTAGACTCGCTTTAGTTACCTTTTCCGGGTAATTACTTAACTCATAAGCAAAAGTTGATTCACTATAACTTTGATCAACTAAGATTAAATCATATAAATTTAAAGCGGGATGATAAGCCCCGCAAGAACCTATTCTTATAATAATTTTAACATCATAAAATTTATATAATTCATAAGCATAAATACCGATACTCGGCATCCCCATTCCTGAGCCCATTACTGATACCCGTGTTCCCTGATAATAACCGGTATAACCAAGCATATTACGAACGGTATTAAATATAACCGGGTTATCTAAATAATTATCGGCAATAAACTTAGCCCTTAATGGGTCTCCGGGCATTAATACAATCTCCGCAATTTCCCCCTTTTTAGCCTCAATATGTGGTGTGGTCATTTTATTACTTTCCTCTCTTATTATGAGTCTATTATAACATTATTATTATTTTTAGGGAATGAACATAACAAAAAAGATTACGAATGTAATCTTTATTCTTCCTCCTCTTGGTCTTTTAATTTAATTAATACTTCACGCGGCTTTGAACCACGAGCCGGCCCAATAATACCTCTTTCTTCTAATAAATCAACAATACGGGCTGCCCGGTTATAGCCAACGCGATATTGCCTTTGAATTAATGAAGCACTCGCTTTTTGATTTTTAATAATAAATTCAACAATATCATTATATAAAGGATCATCATATTCCTCTTCATAATCAATATCAATCGGTTCTTTTTCTTCCAGCTTCATTAATTTATCATCATATTGCGCTGTTTGTTGATTAATAACAAAATTAATTATTTTATTTATTTCTTCCTCCGAAATAAAAGCCCCTTGTAATCTTAACGGTGTACTCTCGCCCATTGGTAAAAATAACATATCGCCCTTCCCTAGTAATTTTTCGGCTCCGGTCATATCCAAGATGGTTCGTGAATCAATACTACTACTGACCGCAAAAGATATTCTTGAGGGAATATTAGCTTTAATTAAACCAGTAATAACATCAGTCGAAGGCCTTTGGGTAGCCACAATTAAATGAATACCGGCGGCTCTCGCTAATTGGGTAATTCGCGTGATAGAATCTTCCACCTCCCTAGCGGCAACCAACATTAAATCAGCTAATTCATCGATAATAACAATAATATAAGGCATATTCTCTAACTTTTCACCAAGGCGCTTATTTTTATTTTGAACATATAAATTATAACCAGCAATATTTTTAACCCCTGCGGCGTTAAAACGACTATAACGATCATCCATTTCACTTACTATCTTTCGTAAAGCCAAGGCGGCTCGTTTGGCATCAGTTACTACTGGTACTAAAAGATGAGGGATACCATTATAATTATTAAGTTCCACCTTTTTAGGGTCTATTAATAATAACTTTACCTCATCCGGTTTAGTACGCATTAAAATAGACGCAATAATACAGTTAATACAAACTGATTTACCAGAACCGGTTGAGCCGGCAATTAAAAGATGTGGCGTATTATTAATTTCCACAAAAATAGGGCGACCCATTATGTTTCTACCTAAAACGGCCAGTAATTTACTTTGCTTCATACTTGAGGGAATACTCTCAATCATTTCTCGCATGGTCACAACCGTTGTCTTCTCGTTGGGGATTTCCACTCCCACCGTACTTTTACCAGGAATAGGAGCCTGAATTCGAACCCCTTTCGCTGCTAAAGCTAGAGAAATTTCCCGGTTAATTCTAAGGAGCCGACTAACCATTGTCCCAGCTTTCAACTCCATTTCATACTGAGTTACATTGGGGCCAATATTAACCTCTACTACCTTACCATTGATTCTAAAGTCACCTAAGACTTTCTCTAAGACTTCAATGTTTTTGGTTATAGTGTCCTTATTAACATCCTCACGATTTTTCTTAGCTGAATTTAGTAACGTCACTGGTGGTAAAGTATAACTTAAATCTTTACCGCCACTGAGATTATCACTCTCTACCTCTTTATGAACATCATCTTTTATTTGGGTTAACTCATCCATACTAGAAATAATAATTTTCTTATCGTCTTCATATTTTTCCTCAACTTCTTTTAAATTTAAACTAATTTTCTTTCGCCAGTTAATCTTAAATAAGTCTTTTATTTTATTAAAAAGCCATTTAATACGGTCAATAATAGATATATCTGCAAAAATAATCACTCCGAAAAACAATAAAAAGTAACCCACAATATAAGCGCCATCTAAATCAAACATTTTAACAAAAAGAAACGAAAAAAGAGCCCCTATTACACCACCACCGGCAATTAAATCCGGTTTAGCGGTGGCCGCCAAAAGGTTATTAATGGTTTCTGTAAAAATATTAATAACTTGGATATCATTACTTTTAACATATTCAATATGCGCAAAAACAAGCATACTAATAATAAAAAGGTATAAACCAACTAAACGAGATACAAAAAAACTAGGCCACTCTCCCTTAATCGTTGTATAAGCACCAATAACAAATAAAGAAGCTAGAAAAAGGCCACCACCTGTTCCAACTAAAAACATCGCAAAGGAATAAATCATTCGACCAACAGGACCATAACGGCCAATACCAACAATGGCAATTAGTATTAATATTAAACCATGAAGTTCTTTACTGTAAACTAAATTATTAGTCTTCTTATCTTTTCTTTTTTTGTTTTTAGCCATTCATCCACCTCTTTTAACTATCTCATTATTTATTATATATTAAATCAAAAAAGGATTCAATAACACCATTATCATACTTTAAACCTCTTGGACAACCGTAATTATCATTGGTTTACAACCAGTCTCCTGGTATAAAAACTTACCTAATTCTTCACGCATTTGTTTTCTTATTTTATTATAATCAACATACTTTTTCTCTTTATCAATACTATCTAACACTACCGTTAAAGCTATTTCTTCAATTTCCTTAATTAATTCAATGTTATTTTTTACATAAATAAAGCCCCGGGTTAGTATTTCCGGACCCGCTAGAATATTCTTGGTACGACGATCAACTGTTGTAGTAACAATAATAATACCACTATCGCGTAACATTTCCCGATCTTTTAAAACTAATTCTCCAATATCACCAGCTGATTTGCCATCAATTAAGATATCATCAACACGGACTCGTTCAAAATTATGTTTTAATTGGCCATCAACTAACTCTACCACATCGCCATTTTGTTTTAACAAAATATTATCCTTATCCATTCCTACTAGAGTAGCGGCCTTGGCATTGGCATATTGAAAGCGATACTCACCACTAACGGGAAGATAATATTTCGGATTAAGTAAGTTTAACATTAACATTAAATCTTCTCTTGATGGATGATATAAAAGATGTTCCTTAGCCGATAAGGTAATAATATCAGCGCCTAATCGCGCTATATTATCAGCAATTCTTGTCGCCGTTTTTTCCATTCCTTCAATTACGGGTTCTGTAATCAGTACTGTATCAGACTGACTCAACTTAATATACTTATCATAACCATTTACAATTCGTTCAATATTCGCAAACGGTTTCTCTCTTTCATCTGATACCATAATAACAATATTTTGATCATTAATATTAGTTAAATCCCCGATTCTTTTCTTATCAAAGGATAAGTACTTCATATCAATGGCCCAATGAATAATATTTTGTAACCTTTTACCCATAATAACAACCTTACGGTCGGTACGCATAACTTCAGCCAGTAACTCTTGAATACGATGTAGATGAACTGACATAACCACAAAAATAAGTCTGTTTTCTTGTTGTAATAATTTCTGTTTTACTATATCCGCTAGACGGTGATTAGGACTGGTATGACCAACCTTATCCGCATAAGAAGATTCGGCTAATAAACAAAGAACCCCTTGTTTACCAAGATAAGCTAATTTACCAACATCAGTTCGATATAACTTATCCATCGTCCAATCAAAAGTAAAATCACCCGTATAAAAAATAATACCATCTTTGGTATACAAAGCATAACCAACGGTATCTGGTACCGAATGTGTAAGACTAACTGGAAAAATAGCGTTTTCCTGAAAGTTTATTTTACGATGGGGCTTAATTTCTACCAAATTATTAGATGGTAATTTTTCCATCGCCAATTCTTTTTTTAACACTTCTAAAGTAAATTTAGTACCATAAACTTTTAAAGCGGGTATTTCTTTAACAATATCATAAACAGCCCCTATGGCTTCATCATGACCATGGGTCAAAAAAATACCTTTGATTCTTTTTTGATTATCTTTAAGATAATCAAAATTAGGAATGATATAATCAATCCCCAACAAGCGCTCATCAGCGCGTTTTAAACCTGCATCAAAAACAAAAATATCTTTATCTACTTCAATTATATACATATTTTTACCAATTTCATTTAAACCGCCTAAAGCCATAATTTTTATTTGACTCATTTTAACCTCCTTGTATAATTTAAAGTAATAACTTAATTAATTATAACAAAAAAAAGGCTAAAAAGATAGTCATTTTCGTTAGTACTATCACCCTTTTTTAAGTACATCTAATTAAGAATTTTAAATAAAAAATAAGGTCCCTTTTAACAACCAAATAATTATTGATGCTTTTCATCTAAATGCTTAACTAATGGTTCAATTTTATAACCTTTCATTTTTATATAATTAATAATGGTCGGGAGTTCCCGTATGACATTATTAGTTATATTAAAACTAATAATATTACCCGGCATAAGTTCTTTTTTTACCTCTCGATATGGTGAATTATTAACAACAATAGTGGGTTTAATGGTGTGCATTTTTTTATCCCCACATAAATTAAGGACTAGATTGTTCTTTTTCTCCACATAACAATACTTCGGTCTTATATCAGTCTTTTGTTTTAGTTTATTATTAGTCCATAATAGGAAATCCTCATCATAATTACCTTCATAACCAAGATTAGCAAGCTCATGATTATCGCTGGTTAACTTATTTATAATTGACCAATTATTTTCGAGCCACTTACCATCAATAAAAAAGGTTACCATAACCTGCTTGGCCTTTAGCACCTCTAACACGGGTTGAATATCATCATCCTGATCAACCTTAAAAACTAAGGAAACAGTACCCTTTATCTTATTACCACTAATAATATACTTATCATAAATATTATTAATGGATAATATAGGGGCTTGTTCCTTAAAAATGAGTAGTTTTTCATTAAAAGTTCCTAAGCGCTTCATATTATTATAACTCTTCTCAACATCTATTATTAAACCATTATAACCGGGAATAATATAACTATCATTTAAAATCTCCGCCTCAGCCGCTTCGACATTATACAAATCTAAAATCTCATATATTTCTTGCCTTATTGGGTCAAGTTCCTTAACCACCGTTAGGGCTTTTTCCGTATAAAAAAAACTAAAGCATACTAAAGTGATAAAACCTAATATCTCAAAGACTTTTCGCATTATCATATCACCTAATAGATTATATGAATAACTAGGTTTTTTATTGCTTATTTAGGCACAAAAAAATCTCTGTTTGAGAGATTTTTATAATAATTATTTTAAAGCTTCTCGGCGTGATAAATTAAGACGACCTTTGCGATCATAACCAATCGCCTTAACAATTATTTCATCACCTAATTTAACCACAGCCCCAACCCGTTCAACACGTTTACTATCTAAATGTGATATATGTACTAAACCGTCACACCCAGGCCATAACTCAACAAAGCAACCAAATTCTTCTATACGAACCACTTTTCCTGTATAAATTTTACCATCTTCAACTTCCCTTACTAAATCTTCAATCATGCCTAAAGCTTTATCAATCATAGCGTAATCTTTATGATAAACAATTACACGGCCATCATCTTCAATATCAATTTTGACATCATCACATTGGTCAATAATATTAGTAATGGTTTCGCCCCCACGCCCAATAACATCTTTAATTTTAGTTGGTTTAATTTGAATCTGTTTAATCTTTGGCGCATACTTACTAAGTTCCTTCCGAGGCTTACTAATTGTCTTTGTCATATTATCAAGAATTGCTAATCGGCCAATTCTAGCTTGTTCTAAAGCTTCCTCTAAGATTTCTAGTGTAATCCCTTTTATTTTAATATCCATTTGTAAAGCACAAATGCCATTTTTCGTGCCAGCCACCTTAAAGTCCATATCCCCCCTAAAATCCTCTAATCCTTGAATATCGGTTAATATGGTATACTGCTTATCTTTCATTATCAAACCCATCGCAATACCAGCCACTGGCGCTTTAATTGGTACCCCGGCTGCCATTAATGATAAACAACCAGCACAGATACTGGCCTGACTAGTTGAACCATTACTCTCCAGAATTTCTGATACAACCCTAATAGTATATGGAAATTCCTCTTCACTAGGTATAACTTGTAACAAGGCTCTCTCACCCAAAGCCCCATGCCCTACTTCCCTCCTATTGGGGGGTCCATAACGGCCGGTTTCCCCAACACTAAAAGAAGGGAAATTATAATGAAGCATAAAACGTTTGCCTTCCTCAATGCCAAGGCCATCTAAGATTTGATGTTCACCTATGGCTCCTAAAGTAGTCGTACTTAAGGCTTGGGTCTGGCCTCTGGTAAATAAAGCGGAGCCATGAGTTCTTCCTAAAACATCAATTTGTGATGATAAAGGTCTAATTTCTTTAGCCTTACGCCCATCCGGTCTAATCTTCTCTTCAACAATTAAACGGCGCACCTCATGATATTCAATTTCTTCTAATACCAATTCGGCTTGTTTTAATATTTCCGTTAATTCTTTATCATCCTTATATTCAACCATTATCTTATCTAATACTTCATTAGTAATGGTATTAATTAATTGTTCCCGCTTAATTTTATTTTTTTCTAATAACGCTTTAGCTAATTTAGCCTTACTCATTTCGGTTACTTTTTCTCTTAATTCAGGAGACGGTATAAATAAAGAATAGTCTTTCTTTGGTAATCCAACGGCTTTAATAATGGCTTCTTGGAAACTAATTAACTCTTTAATAGCCTTATGCCCAAACATAATTGCTGCCAACATATCCTTTTCGCTTATTTCCTTACTACCGGCTTCCACCATATTAATTGAATCCTTAGTACCCGCCACAATTAAATCAAGATCACTTTGTTCTAGCTCATCGGTCGTTGGGTTAATAATAAACTTCCCCTTAACGCGGCCTATATTAACTCCGGCGACTGGCCCTTGAAAAGGGATATTACTTATGCCTAAAGCTAATGATGAACCAAGTAACGCCATCATTTCTGGTGAATTATCCTGATCAACTGATAAAACCGTATTAATAATTTGAGTATCATTCATAAAACCAGTTGGAAATAAAGGTCTAATCGGGCGATCAATCAAGCGCGCTGTTAAAGTCGCATTTTCCGTTGGTCGTCCCTCCCTTTTAATAAATCCACCCGGAATTTTACCAACCGCATATAATCGTTCTTGATACAGAACCATTAACGGGAAATAATCATAATTAACTATGTCTTCCTTAACTACCACCACACTTAAAACAGCCGTGTCTTCATATCTAACTAACACTGACCCATTAGTTTGTTGGGCTAATTCCCCCACCTCCACCGTAATCTTTCTACCTCTAAAATCAAAATCAAACTTTTTTCTTGCCATTATTCGCACTCCTTCTTAAAAGAAAAACACTCAAAAAAGAGTGCCTACTTTCTTAATCCTAATTTTTTAACTACATCGCGGTATTTAGTAACATCTTCCTTCGCTAAATAATTTAGTAAACGACGACGTTGACCAACTTTTTTTAATAACCCACGTTTAGAATGATAATCATGAGTATGTTTATTCAAGTGTTCCGTTAAAGCCGTAATTTCCTTTGTTAATATAGCTATTTGCACTTCCGGTGAACCAGTATCACCCTTACCACGCGCGTATTGTTTAATAATTTCTTCTTTCTGTTTAGTAGTTAAAGCCATTTTGTTCCTCCTTATTTTTTATTTGCCTAATCCTAGTTATAGTCGGAGAGCCATTAACCACGATTAGGTAATCATTATATAATATACAAAATATCTTATGAAAAAGCAAGTTTTTTCTTATAAGATTATTTTGTCAATTACAAAGTAATCTTTTAATTAATAAAATTAATCTTCCTTTATTTTTTCAATAATCCGTTCTATTTTATTACCATAGGCGATAGATTCATCATAAACAAACTTTACTTCCGGCATTTTTCTAAGTTGCACACGGCCACATAGTTCCTTGCGAACAAAACGACTCGCCTTCTCTAGACTATTAGTTATAACTTCTTTCTTATTATCATCTAAAACGGTGAAATAAATTTTCGCTAAACTTAAATCTCTAGTAACATCAGCCCCAGTAATAGTAACAAACTTGATTGTCTCATCTTTTATTTCTTCGGCTAAAATTTTACTTACCTCTCTAACAAAAAGGGTTGCTAGACGTTCACTTCTAATACTCATATTTATCACCTTTATCTTTTTATAGCTACCATTTCATAGGCTTCAATAATGTCCTTTTCCTTCATGTCATGACACTTATCAATCGTAATACCGCATTCAAAACCTTGCTTTACCTCTTTAACGGCGTCCTTCTCCCTTTGGATAGTACTAATATCCCCATCAAAAATAACCATACCATCCCTTATTACTCTGGCTTTGGCTCCTTTTTTTATGATACCACTATTAATATAACAACCGGCAATATTACCGACTTTAGAAAACTTAAATATTTTCCTTATTTCTGCTTGCCCCAAAATATTTTCCTCATATTCTGGATCTAGCATACCTTTCATCGCTAAAGTCATTTCCTCAATTATCTTATAAATAACAGTATGTAACCTAATATCAACATTATATTCTTTAGCCACTTCTTGGGTTTTCGCTGATGGGCGAACATTAAAACCAATAATAATCGCCTCGGAAGCATTCGCTAAAACAATATCACTCTCACTAATATTTCCAACACTACTTCTAATTACATTAACTTTAATACCTTCAACATCAATTTCCACTAAAGCTTGCTTTATAGCTTCCTCACTACCCCGCATATCCGCTTTTAAAATAACATTTATTTCCTTAATTCCATCTTGGATTTTTTTAAATAAATCATCTAATGATAACGCGGTTCCCTTTTTAGATAAAGTAGCCAACTTTCTTTGACGCATTTCCGCAATCGTGCGGGCTTTCTTTTCACTTTCAAAAGCCATAAATTTATCACCCGCCA
>Ga0265293_10009332_pt1 | contig 14143 bp, 13 predicted proteins | sample Munlanlewell138R_FD_192505 | JGI IMG/M metagenome (GOLD analysis project Ga0265293, IMG submission 192505) | Leachate microbial communities from a municipal landfill in Southern Ontario, Canada - Leachate well 138R | ecosystem: Engineered > Solid waste > Landfill > Unclassified | place: Canada...
TTAAAAATGTAAAATGTCGGGATATTGACATTTTATAACTTTACATTGTCATTTTGATTTTTGATTTTTACATTTTCAATTTGAAAAAGGTTTTAGTTTTCGGCACATTTGACGGCCTGCATCCCGGCCACATCAACTTTTTTGAGCAGGCAAAAGCGTTGGGCGATTGTTTGGTCGCGGTGGTGGCGCGCGACGCCACGGTGGAAAAAGTGAAAGGCCGCCGGCCGCGCAAAAATGAAAACGCGCGATTGTCCGATGTCGGAAACGCCGGCATCGCCGGCGAGGTTTTGTTGGGCAATTTGGGCGACCCCTACGCAATCATCAAGCAGATAAAACCTGATATCATCGCGCTGGGCTACGATCAAACTTCATTTACGGGGAATTTAGAATTGGAATTAAAAAAAGCCGTAATCCCGGCAAAGATAGTGCGCCTTAACCCCCACAAACCCGAAATTTTTAAATCCAGCTTAATAAAATAAAAAATGGGCTATTTCGAAAAATGAAATGCGCCCACAAACATGCAAGTAATTACAACCATTCCGGCAAAGAAAAAAATCCCAAATAATATGCCGCCAACCCCAGCTTCCAAATTGTATTTTTCGAACATGCTGATTTAAAACAAGCAATTTTTACCGATTTTGTCAATGGAGGAGAAAATAATTATCATTGATAAATTATCAATAAATTGTAGATTTTTCGGCGGGAACGATAAACCGGCAGTTTTGGTGTTGCATGGCTGGGGGGTGGGTTCGGAGGCATGGGTGGAAGCCGCAGTAATGCTCGCGCAGGAAGATTATCGGGTAATCGTGCCGGATATGCCCGGGTTTGGGAAAAGCGCGGTACCGGAGAAACCTTGGACAGTTGATGATTATGTTGAATGGGTGAAAGATTTTGCCGATAAGTTGGAGATGGACGGGTTTATTCTAATTGGGCATTCGTTTGGCGGGCAGGTGGCGGCCAAGTTTTGCGCGATTTGTCCAAAAAAAGTGAACAAATTGGTTTTGTGCGCCGCGGCGGTGATTCGCAAGCCGCGCTTGGGGTCGCGTCAGCTTTTGGCAAAATATCTGGCTAAAACCAAGGTTATTTTCCAGCATCTTCCATTGGGGATATATCCGGTTTTGCGCAAGATCGTCTATCGCATTGCCGGCACGCGCGATTACGCGCAACTGCAAGGCGTGATGGCGCAGACATTTTTGAATGTTGTTGGCGAAAGTGTGATTGAATCCGCAAGACAAATCAAAACGCCGACTTTGATTGTTTGGGGCGATAAAGACCGCGAAACTCCGATAGAGGATGCGCATGGAATAAACAAAGCGATTGCCGGTTCGCGATTGGAAATTATCCCCGGCGCGGGGCATAAATTGCACCGCACTCACCCCCAAGAATTGGCCAAAATAATTTGCCAATTCTTAATGTCAAATATCAAAATCCAAATGTCAAACAAAGCACAAAATCAAAATGTCTAAAAATTGAGACTCTTTTGGATTTTGAACTTTGGATTTTGTTTGACATTTGAGCTTTGAAATTGGGATTTATAAAATTATGGAACTCTGGGCCTATCCTTATCTTTTCTACTATTTGGGAATGTTCGCTTTTTGGATGTTGGCAATGCACCGGCAGATTTTGTTTTGGCTTTATTTGTGGCAGTTGAAAGAATATCATCCGGGGCGTTTTTTGGCGCATTTTGAAACCCGGAAAGGCAAAAGTATTTTTTTGAATCCGCTTTTTTTGGGGAAAATTGCCGCCTTGTTGTTCTTTGCCGGTTATTATTATTTTGTCCATAAAATCGGATTGATCATCGGCTTGGCTCTGGTGTTGTATTTATTACAGGGTGTGCGCACCTTTTGGGGAATTTTTCGCCACAATCTGATTCATCCGGAACTCACACAAAAATCAGTGTTCCTGATTGCCGCGGCGCATTTTGTCGTCTTTGGCTCAGGCCTCGCGATTTTTGGCTTGTTATTGGGCGAAATGAGCCTGATCCACTTTGCCGTCTCCGCGTTTTGTCTGATGGTAATTGACATTTTAATGCCATTAATAATTTCTTTGGTGGTTTTGGGGCTTCAGCCGCTTACCATTTGGAAAAAAAATAAAATTCTGAATCAGGCGCGGGAGATAATAAAAGGCAGAACGGATTTGTCGGTGATCGGCATCGCCGGCAGTTACGGCAAGAGCGGCGTCAAGGAACTGCTGGCGCACATTTTGTCGCAAAAATATAAAGTTTTAAAAACCCGGGCCAACCAAAACACGGAAATGGGCGTGTCGCAAACCATCATCAATGATTTGAAGCCCGAACATCAGATTTTTGTTTGCGAAATCGGCGCGGTGCACAAAGGAAAAATCGCGCAAACTGCCGGCATCGCTAAACCCAGAATCGGCATTCTTACCGGCATTAGCCAACAGCACTTGGGCGTGTTTGGCAGTCAAAAAAATATCGTTGACGCCAAATTTGAACTTTTGGAAGCTCTGCCCGAAAATGGTGCCGCGATCTTGAATTTTGCCAGTCCGCTTGTCCGTGATAATTATGACGTAAAAAAGAACAAAATCAACGCACAGAAAATAATTTTTGCGGGCAAAGATATTTTTGCGTCGGAGGTTCAAACAAAAATTGATAATTTATCATTTATTCTCAATTATCAAGATCAAAAAATAAAAATAGATACCAATGCGAAGGGGGCATGGATGGCGGAGACAATCATATTGTCAATTGCCAGTGCGGCCAGCGCGGGCATGGAATTGGCCGCAGTCGCCGCGATTGTCAACCAAACCGACTTTACTCCCTTCAACATCAAGAAAATTTTAGTGGAGGTCAAACCTCCACTTAGTGGAGGTCAAACCTCCACTAATTCAAATTTTAATGTTTTGGATTCTACCTATTCGGCCAATCCCGACGGGGTGATGGCGCATTTGGATTATTTAAAGCTGTGGGAAGGGAAAAGGGCGATAATTATGCCGTGCTTGATTGAGTTGGGAAACGAATCAAAAAAGATTCATTTTGAAATCGGCCAAAAGATCGCCGAAGTTTGCGATCTGGCGATTATCACCGCCAAAGAACGCTTTGGCGACATTAAAAAAGGCGCGCTGGCCGCCGGAATGGATGCCAAAAATATCGTCTTTTGCGATAACCCCAAAAAAATTGCCCAAATATTAAAAAACCGCCTCTCCGCCGGCGATATCCTGCTCCTTGAAGGCCGCCTGCCGCAAGAAATCATCCGCGAAATTGCCGAATAGTTTTTGTTGGTTTTGCCAATGGTTGAGATAAGATAAAAATACGGCTAAAATAAACGATTATGGTAAATCCGTTTCGACCCATATCAATCTCGCTGTCGCCCAACGTCCAGTCCGATGACGTGAAATTGGCGTTTTCGTTGCTATTTCAGAGGGTTAGACCCTCTGAAAATTCAGAGGGTCTAACCCTCCAAACAGAATTTGCCAAATACCTGGGCGCAAAACACGCGTATGCGTTCAATAGCGGGCGAAGCGCGTTAATGGCGATACTGGCGGCGATGGAGCTGGAAAACGGATCAGAGGTGCTTTTGCAGGCGTTTACGTGCAATGCGGCGGTCAATCCCATCCGCTGGGCGGGGTTGGAGCCGGTGTTTGTTGACTGCGACGAAAATTACAATCTCTCGGCGGCGGATTTAAAGAAAAAAATCACCGGCAAAAGCAAAGCGGTGATGGTTCAGCACACCTTCGGTTTGCCGGCCGAGATTGACGCGATTCAAAAAGTTTGCGCCGAACACAATTTGATTTTAATTGAAGATTGCGCTCACTCTTTGGGCGCGGAATATCACGGCCGCCGGATTGGCACCTTTGGCAAGGCCGCGTTTTTTTCTTTCGGCCGCGACAAAATAATTTCCTGCGTCTACGGGGGGATGGCGGTGACCGATGATCAAAATTTGGCCAAAAAAATCGCCGCATTTCAAGAAAAAGCGGGAAATCCAAGCGATTGGTGGACATTCCAGCAACTATTGCATCCTGTCCTAATGGACAAAATAATTTTGCCCTCATATTCAATTTTGGGAAAGCATCTGCTTGTTCTTTTTCAATGGTTTCATATCCTGTCAAAAGCCATTCATTGGAAAGAAAAGCGGGGGTTGGCACCGGATTATTTTCCCAAGCGGTTGCCGGACAAACTGGCGGTTTTGGCGCTTAATCAATTCAAAAAACTGGAAAAATTCAACGAGCACCGGCGCAAAATTGCGGAATTGTATTATAATAAATTGAAGGGCGGCGATTGCGTTTTACCGGCGCGGCCAAGCGGCAGAAAAGCGGTTTATTTGCGATTCGCGATCCGGCGCGATTGCGCGGTAAAAATGATAAAAAAAGCGTGGCGAAAAAACCTGCTTTTGGGTGACTGGTACCGCACACCGGTGGATCCGTTTGACACCTTGCCCGAAACCGTGGGTTATAAAAAGGGCAGTTGTCCCAACGCCGAGGCATTTGCCGGCAAAATAATCAATCTGCCGACCCATATCAATATCGGGGAAAACGAAGCAAGAAAAATTCTAACCTTTATCAAGCAATGCAAATAATGGATATTGAAAGCAGGAAGGAGTGGGAGGGGATTTTGGAAAAATGCGAAGATAAGACGTTTCTCTCCTCATGGGAATGGGGGGAGTTTTGGGCGGGGCAAGGGAACAAAATCAAGCGGCTGGGGGTTGGGGATAAGTCGGGGTTGAAAGCGATTGTGCTGGCGGTTAAAATAAAAGCGAGACGAGGCACTTATATCCTGATACAGCATGGACCGAACATAATTGAAACAAATCCGGAGGAAATAAAAAAGATTCTCAAGGAATTATTTTTTGGGTTGGCAAATTGGGGTAAAAGCGAGGGCGCGAGCTTCATTCGTTGCGCTCCAATGCTGGCGCGAACCGAAGAAAATTTGACATTGCTTAAAAACCTGCAATTTCCCGAATTCCGGTTTTTGCTTTTTCAATCTCAGTTTTTAATTTCTCCGATGCATGCCAATGCTTACGAAGCGACATGGAAACTGGACATTATGCCCCCCGAGGAAGACTTGATGAAGGCGATGCGCAAGACGACAAGATATTTAATCCGGCAGGTGCAGAAAAATCCGGAAATTAAAATTGAAATGAGCGACAAGCCCGAAGATATTGAGGTTTATCAAAAATTAAACGAGGCGGTAGCCAAGCGGCAGAAGTTCTCGGCGTTCGGGCGTGATTATATCAAGCGCGAATTTGAAACTTTCGCCAAAAACGGCCGAGCGCGGTGGTTTGTCGGAAAATATAAAAACAAACCGGTTTGCGCGGCGTTGGTAATATTTTGGTCGGGAATCGGTTTTTATCATCAGGCCGCGTCGTTGGGCGAATATTCCAAATATTCCATACCTTATCTTTTGCAGTGGGAAGCGATCAAAGAGGCCAAGCGCCGCGGGTGCGGATTATATGATTTTTGGGGCTATACCGATCCGAAAAAATATCCGAAGCATCCCTGGGCGGGCCCAACGCTGTTTAAAATGGGTTTCGGCGGAGAAAAATACGAGTATGTTAAAACGATGGATTTGCCGCTGTCGTGGAAATATTGGCCCACCCGCTTATTTGAGAAGGTCAGGAAATTGAAAAGAGGTCTGTAGTTATAAATTTAAAATTAAAAAATCAAAATGAAAAATGACAATTAAAAATTTAAAATGTCGCTAATATCTTGTTTCGCATTTATAATTTTTCATTTTACACTGTCATTTTTATTTTTGATTTTTTAACTTTTAATTTCTATCGATGGTTCGGAGAACCTATAAAAAACCGCATCGGGCGAGAAGAAAAAAACCGCTTTGGGTGAAAGCCGGTTTTTGGCGTGCGATTTTTCTGACGGGCGCCGGGGGATTCACAATCTGGCTGGTTTGTTTTTCGCCGGTGTTTGAAGTGAAAGAAATTGAAATTGCCGGGGCGCAAAAAATAGAAGAACGGGAATTTGTGGATGTCATTGAAAAGAGCGTGAACAAGCGAATCGGCCTTTTTGATTCCAAGAGCATTTTGCTTTTCAATCTTGATCAAACAAAACGGGAATTACTGGCGCGCCTGCCGCAGGCGCAGGAAATCAAAATTGAAAGAGAGTTTCCGTCAAAAATTATCGCGTCGGTGCAGGAACGCCGCGCGGCGGCGGTGTTTGAAAGCCAGGGAAAACTTTATTCTTTGGATGAGGCGGGAGTGGCATTTGAAGAATGCGCCTCTGCCGCCGGTTTGATAAAAATCCTTGACGGTTCAACGGCGGTGGAGATTGGCGCCAAAGCGATTGAAAAAGAAGTTTTAAATGGAATTCTGCGCATTACCAGCGAATTGCGCGCTTCCACCGACATCGCGTGCGAAGAGGCGATTATCGCCAGTCCGGAAAGAATCAATCTGCCGGTCAAAGAGGGCTGGCAAATCTATTTCAATCCCCGCAAAGACGCGGAGAGCCAAATTATCAGGCTGTTGGCGGTGATCAAAGAAGACTCTTTCCGGGAAAAAAGAAACAATCTGGAATATCTTGACGTGCGCTTTACCCGCGTCTACTTGAAAGAAAAAAACACCGATCCGGCGGAGGAAAAGGCGGAAGAAACGGTTGACTGAACCCGCCGCGGCGGAATTGCCAAAAATTATGGGATTTTACAAAAGACAACCCTATGTTCCCGGCGCCAAAGCGCCGTTTGCGCTGAGCCGTTCCAAAGTGGATATGTTTTTGAAATGTCCGCGCTGTTTTTATTTGGATGTGCGTTTGGGCATCAAAACGCCGTCAATGCCGGCGTTCACGTTAAACAGCGCCGTGGATCATTTGCTCAAGAAAGAATTTGACATTCGCCGCGCAAACGGCGCGATTCATCCGTTGATGGCAGCCTATGGCATTGACGCGGTGCCGGCGCAACACGACGAACTGGAAATCTGGCGCGAGAATTTCAAGGGGATCCGGGTTTTGCATCCGAAAACCAATTTTGAACTTTTCGGCGCGATTGATGATTTATGGATAAACCCAAAAGGAGAATATCATATTGTTGATTACAAGGCCACCAGCACTGTCAAAAAAATTGATTTAAACGACCACTGGAAAAAATGGTATAAAATCCAGGCGGAATTCTATCAATGGCTCCTGCGCGTGCGGAATTTCACCGTCAGCGACACCGCCTATTTTGTGTTTGCCAATGCCGGCAAAGACCGAGAGGCGTTTGACGGCAAATTGGAATTTCAGGTAACAATCGTGCCCTATGAGGGCAATGATGCATGGGTGGAAGAAACGCTGGCAAAAATGAAGGAATGTCTTGATGCGGATAACCCGCCCGCGCCGACACCGGACTGCGAACATTGCCAATATATTGAGAAAGCCAAAGCGATTTAGACTTGTCCATAGAATATTCCGGGCCAGAGTCCGGGGTATTCCGGCGGATGAATAAAAAATGATCAAGCAGGCGTTATATGTTTTTTTGGCGGCGATATTGCTGGCGGCGGCAACCGGAGCGGTTTTTGAGTTGGAGGGAAAATCGCGTCAGCCGCAAGAGACGATCACGATTTTACGCGGCCAAAACGCACCGCAGATCGCCACGGACTTGAAGTCCGAGGGCTACATCAAGAGCAAGCTGAGATTTTTGTTTTATCTGGCGCGGGACGGCCACTGGCGCAATTTAAAATCGGGAGAATATGATCTGGCCGGATTGAATGATCGTCAAATCATTGAAAAAATGGTTTCCGGGCAAACCGCGCCGAAAATCGCCACAATTATTCCCGGATGGACCGTGGCCGACATTCAAAAAAGCGCCGGTATTGCCAAGGTTTTGCCGGACGCTGATTTTGGCGCCGTTGACGTTGAGGCGCTCAAAGGCAAATTTGATTTTTTGCGGGAGATTCCCGCCGCCGCCGATTTGGAGGGATACCTTTTTCCCGACACCTATCAATTGCCGGAAAACGCCTCAATTGACGATCTGATAACGCCGGCGCTGGAAAATTTTTCCGCGAAGTTGGATTTGCTGGGCCGGGAAAAGATCGCCGCGAAAAATCTGTCCGTGCGCGATACGGTGATTATGGCCTCAATCCTGGAAAAAGAGGTGAGAACCTTGGAAGACAAAAAAATCGCCGCCGGCATTTTGTGGAAGCGGTTGGGCGCGGGGATGCCTCTGCAAACCGATGCGACTCTGCTTTATTACAAGGCCGGCAGTCCGGACCATATTAACAAAGATTTGGATTCGCCCTATAATACATACAAGCATACCGGTTTGCCGCTGGGGCCGGTTTGCAATCCCGGGTTTGACTCCCTTGAAGCCGCGATTGAACCGGTTCAGACCGATTATTGGTATTATCTTTCCGCCGCCGATGGTGCCACCGTTTTTTCCAAAACCTATGACGAACATTTGCAAAACATCGCCCGCTACCTTGAATAAAGTTATTAAATAAAAAATATGGAAATTAAAAATCAGATCGCGTTTTCCGCCGCCATTATCAGCGCCGGCATCATCATCGCCACTGCCATCGGCGCCGACAGTTTTTTCCGCGCTCGGCAACTGTCGGACGTTTTATCAATCACGGGGTCCGCGGAAAAGATTGTGGCATCCGACATCATTAAATGGCAAAGCTCAATCACGCGCAGTGTCAATGCCGATCAGCTGGCGGGCGGGAGCGCGCAAATCAAAAACGACATTGACGTCATTAAAAAATATTTTATCCAGTCCGGGGTTTTGGATTCGGAAATCACCGTCAATCCGGCCACGGTTAATCCGGTTTGCGAAAGCCAGGGAGGAATGTTCTATGACCGCTATGGCAATCAGTCCTGCGGCAGCAGCCGGGCAATCGGTTATAACATTCAGCAGGTAATCATCATTGAGTCCGGCCGCGTTGACGAAGTCGCCCGGCTGGCGCAAACCGCCGCCGACGAATTTGTGGGCCAGGGAATAATTTTCACCACGCAAAATCTGGAATATTATTATTCCAAGCTGGCGGAGTTGCGGCTTGATTTGCTGGCGGAGGCCACCAAGGATGCGCAGGAGCGGGCACGGCGGATTGCGCAAAGCACCGGAAAAAAAATCGGCGCCTTGCAATCGGCTAGCCAGGGAGTTTTTCAGGTGACCGCCAAGAACTCCGTGGAGGTTTCCGATTACGGCGCCTATGACACTTCTTCTTTGGAAAAAAAGATTACCGGCGTGGTGCGGGCGTCATTTACTATTAAGTAGTGTTGGCTGTAAATTTAAAAAACGGCGCGATGATCATCAACCGCCGTTTTTTTGATTGACAAAAATATTTATTTGCCGTAAATTGGGATAAAATAAGGCAATGTCCTTAGGACATAAAGCGGCCGTATTGGTGCCCGGTTAAATTTTCCTCCCTAACCGGGTATCAACGCGGCCGTTTTTTGTCTTTGCCAGCGGACGCCAATCGGACAGGGTATTGCATAAATCGGGTAAAATCTGCTATCATCTATTAACGCCGCGGCCGGAGTTTTTTGCGGTCGCGGGCGAGGTCGACAAATTCAGCAATGCCAAGCGCAATGCCAATAAAGTTGAGGACTTTTAAAGTAAAAGAAAATATGCGAATCAAAACCAAGATTGTGTCGCTGGCCGCGGCAACTTTTGCCGGTTTGCTCTTGGGAGGAAATGCTTTTGCCGGCGGCGCGGAGCAAAATGCCGATTATCAAACGATATCGGCGCAAATCCAGGAAGTGCAGAAAAAGGTTTTGCAATTGATGACGGAAACGCAGAGCGGGAAAAAAGCCGCTCCGGTCGTGAACATGGAATTAACTCCGGAAAAACTTGATAATATTGAAAGGGAAGTGACGCGAATCGCCAAAGAAACCGAGCGATTGAAAATCGAAGTCGCGATATATCTCACGCTGGAAGATATTCGCCGAAAAACCATGGAGTTGGCTACGCAGATCACCGCCGGTTTAAATGTTTCCGCGTCAATGATTGCGGCGGCGCCGGCCGCGCCGATTGTTGCGGCCTTGCCCGCGGATTTGCCGGCCTCAAAACCGCAAGCAAACGAAGAGATTGAGGCGCAAATCGCGATTGTCCGCCGCCAGATTGACGAGTTAACCGAAGAAATGGTGGCGCAAACCGCGGCGGAGAAGGAGATTCCGGCCGAAGAAAGAACCGTGGCCGGGACCGAAGATGAAGGCGCAAAGGGGAATGTTGCGGCCTCCGAAGAAAAAGACGCTTCCTTGACCGTGGAAAAAAACGGCGGCCAAGATAGCGCGGAAACGAAAGGAGGTTTGTGGCAAGCCGTGGGAGATTTTTTCAAAAAACTTTTTGCTTTCTAATTTTGATTGCCCAAGCGCCGGTGCCTGTCCGGCGGCAAACAATTGAACGCGGCGGCAGACCGCGTTTTGTTGTCTTCAAACGCCATAAAGGTTATAATTGACAATGGATAAGATTGGATTTTCCAAATTGCATATGAAAAACCTCAAAAATAATTTGCGGCAATTTTTTTTGCCGTGCGAAGAAAATGGCGGCCGCGCCCGGATTTTTTCAGGTAATTTTTTATTGTTTTTTTTGATCGGTATCGCAGTTTTGAAAATCGGATTTGCGCTGTTTCTGCATTCGTTTTCGGGAAATCCTTTTTACGCCGACATTACCAAAACCGCGCTGATTGATCTGGCGAATTATGAACGTTCCCGAAGCAATTTGCCGCCGCTGGCGGAAAATCCGGTCTTGAATCAGGCGGCATATATGAAGGCGCTGGATATGGCGCAGGGCGGCTATTTCAACCACGTGAGCCCTTCGGGGGTTAATCCTTGGCACTGGTTTTCCAAGGCCGGATATAATTATCGTTATGCCGGTGAAAATTTAGCCATCGGATTTTTGGATTCCGGGGAGGTCCAAAAAGCGTGGACCGCATCGCCGACCCATCATGCCAACATTATTAACAATAAATATCAAGAGATCGGCATCGCGGTTTTAAAAGCCAACTTTCAGGGAAATCCCGCCACGATCGTGGTGCAGATGTTCGGCGCCCGGTCCGGCCGCAAGGAAGCCGCGCCGGCGGGCACCGCATTAAGCCAGGCGCCAACGGCACCGGAGGAAAGCGAAGTAGCCGCCCGCGGCGTTTTGGGCGCGCAGACCGCCGCGCCGGATCAGAATTCGGCGGGATTTAAGATTGCGCAATTTTTGGCGCGGGATTTTTATTTTGTAATGCAGTGGACGGTTTATTTGTCTTTGGTCGCGGTGATATTGCTTTTGTTGGTCAATTTCACTCTTAAAGCGGATTTGGCGCACGGAGATCTTTTGGCGAAAGCCGTCGGATTTATCGCCGTGATGATCGTTTTCGCGCTTCTGGACTACGGGTTGATTGCGGCCCTGGTTCCCCGAAATTTTGTTGTTTAATCCCTCCTTGTCCCATGGCGAATGCAAAAAAGAGAAAAAAAACTCGCCGGAGGTTTTGGAACAGTCCGTTTTTACCGCTGGCGCTTTTGCTGGCGTTTTTGGCGTTGATTGCGCTGTTTTGGGGCAACATTTCCTGGGTCGTGAACGCCAATATCTGGCGGCAAATTTTATCGGACGCGTTCCCGCAAATTTTTCCGCGGCCGTATGTTTTGGTCGTTAAGAATCCTACTTTGATTTCCGGCACGCCGGAAGTTGACAATAAACCGGCGATCAAGTCGCCGGAGGCGGAAAATTCTCCCGCCTCGGCGCAAAAACCCCGGCGCGATATGCTCACCATTCCCGGAATCAACATTACCGCGCCGATTATTACCGCCAAGACCGGCGACGCGGAAGTTATTTCCGGCTTGCTGGATTCGGGCGTGGTGCTCTATCCGGGTTCGGCGCCATTCGGCGAGAACGGACAAACCGTCATTCTGGGACACAGCGCGCCAGCCGGCTGGCCGAAAATCAAATATGAATGGGTGTTTTCCAAGATTAACGAGCTGGAAAAAGGCGATATGGTGGTGGTAACCTATGACAACATCACTCGCTATTATAAGGTGGCCGGATCACAGATCGTGAATCCCAAAGACGGCGTGCCGGCGCCCACGGTGGAAGGCAATTCGCTGATGCTCATCAGTTGCTGGCCGCCGGGCAAGGACACCAAACGTATCGCCGTGGAAGCCGAATTATAAAACCCCCTCGCCGGGGTTTTGCATTACCGTGTCCATACCGGCATCCGCCCTTGACAAAAACCCAAAAATATGCATAATTAAAACCAATAGTTCTTTGAGGTAATGAGAATGAGAATGAGAATGATGTCGCTGGTAGCGGCAATAATTTTGCTCGCGCTCTGCGCGAGTGGTGGTATAGCCATAGCGAACGAACCTCTACCTATTGGGCAGTCAAGCCTAACAAGGTTTGGCGGTGTAGTAGCCACTACTACAACAATAACCGCGGTGACAGGGGCTCCAGCTCAAGCTTCGGTTGTAACTTCAGCTTCGGCTGAGGTTAAGCCTGTTCCATCTGTCTGGGTCACTCAAGCAATGGAATGGGCAGCTGGGATGTATGGCATAGGGCCTGAGGCCTTAAATAGGGACATTCCGGCGGGAACCGTTTATCTTGGTTCTGAAGGAGCCTTGATGAATGCGGTTACTGGGATTCCGCAAGCCACTGCTAAGGGATTTGCAACAACCTTGGTCAGTCGATGGAGCGGAGTAGGCTACAGCGGCAATTTTGCCTTTGCCGCCGCCTACGGACAGAATATTATGAAGCCTGGCACCTTGGAAGGTTCAATAAGCACGATCGTAATTCTGGTCTTCGATATTCAAAGCCAGAAGGTTGTGCCCTATTACTTCTGGGTCAATACCTTAACCCAGAAACCGGTATATGAACCTTTCCCCTGCTTCGCATGAAGCAACCATAACGTAATTTTTTTAACGGGTGGTTGCTTCTCTTTTTCTTTTATGCTATATAAACTTAATCTTAAATAAGACGTTGTCCTATTGACATTTTATTTAATTTAATATTTAATATAAGATATAATCTAGCAACTGTATACTGTATAAAATATAATAAATCTAATAAAATTATTATGGCAAATCACTTTTTTATTAAAAGTTTAGTTTTTCTTGGTGTAGTTTTTTTAGTTGCTGTGTTTTCCAATGAGCAAATAAACGCGGCATTTACCACTGGTACTCCGGTAACTTCTTCATTTACCACTGGTACGCCAACGACTTCTAGTTTTACTACTGGCACACCTGTTACATCCAGTTTTACCACTGGTACTCCGGTAACTTCTTCATTTACCACTGGTACGCCAACGACTTACACCAGCACCTACACGCTAACCCCGCATCAGGAAAATCCGCCGCTTTATGTCTACACGCCGCCGACTTGTACCAGCGAATGTTCTTCGGTGGGACAGCGCCGTTGTTCGGGAAACGGTTATCAGACTTGTTATAAGGCCGGCAACGGTTGCCTGTATTGGAGTTCGGTCACTTGGTGTGCCGCCAATCAAACCTGCATTAACGGTTCTTGTATTGCCTCTTGCACCGACGAATGTTCCATCAATGGCCAGCGGGTGTGTTCGGGCAATGGCTGGAAGCAGTGCGGCAACTATGATTCCGACTCTTGTTTGGAATGGGGCAACATCACCCAGTGCGGGTGGAATCAGACCTGCGTCAACGGTTCCTGCGTGGACACCTGCCAAAATCAATGCGTCTTAAACACCCATGAATGTTCCGGGTCTTCGGGAAGAACTTGTGTCCAAAGCGGACAATGCACTGCCTGGGGAACATGGCAAACCTGCGATTCGCGGTGCTATTCCTGCGGCGACGGCCGCTGTGAATGCGGCGAGACCAAAGCGTCCTGCCCGCAAGATTGCGGCTACAACACGCCCACGGTGAATCTTGATTATTACGGCCAGGTCAAATGCGGCCAAAACGCCACTCTGCACTGGACATCCGCCAACGCCACTTCTTGCTCCGCTTCCGGTTCGTGGTCGGGGAGCAAAGCCACTTCCGGTTCCGAGCAAGTGGGCAACTTCACCGGTTCCAGAACCTACACCATCACCTGCACCGGCTCGGGCGGCAGTGCTTCCGACAGCGTGAGCATCACCGGCACCGCCGATGATTTGGAAGCGGACGCCGGTCCGGACAAATACATCAACGACAACGAAAATTCCGTGCGTCTGGACGGTTCCGTGGACGGAAACTACGATTCGCTTTCCTGGTCCTGCACCGGCGGCAGTCTGTCGTCTTCATCCAGCCTGCGCCCGACTTTCTACCGCCCGGATTATAATTACAA
>Ga0265293_10009333_pt1 | contig 14140 bp, 11 predicted proteins | sample Munlanlewell138R_FD_192505 | JGI IMG/M metagenome (GOLD analysis project Ga0265293, IMG submission 192505) | Leachate microbial communities from a municipal landfill in Southern Ontario, Canada - Leachate well 138R | ecosystem: Engineered > Solid waste > Landfill > Unclassified | place: Canada...
CACCATCGGCCTGCGCTTTCGTTCCGGTCAGCTTGCGCGCAGAGGTAAAGGCAAACAGATTGGGCTTAAGATCATCGGCATAAAGGAAGTCGCGCTTTGCCACGCCCCGCGACACCTGCATGTAAATGGTTCCCTCATCCAGCGCGTTGCGCAAAATGAGCTCGTTCTGGATGGCTTCGATGTCTTCCAGCGGCATGGGCAGCGGAATGCCGATTTCTCCCAGCGAACGGCTGAGACGCTGCAGATGCAGATCATTGTCGACCATGCGCCCGCCGATGACAGCGCTGACTTCATAGATCGCGTCGGCGAACAGCAACCCGCGGTCAAATATGCTGATCCTGGCTTCGTCTTCAGGCACGAAACGCTGATCACAATAGACATAGGCCATCACGGATGCTCCCTGAGAACTGCCGCGCCACCACACGGGCGCAAGGCCGAGTGATGACAATCGGCGCGCGAAAAGGCCAATTCCGTTTCTGCAACTCGCGATGCCAAAATTGATATCGGCGGGCCGCTCAGTTCCCATGCAGGAGAGAACAAGCCGCGTCATCGCCAATAGCGCGGCACGAGATCAGGAGTAGAGCGCTTCGTAAACTTTCGCCGCTTTTCGGTCGATCGTCTCGACAAGGCAGTCATAGCCGGATCGGGAGATATTCAGCGCGGGACGAATTGTCGTGCCTGCTTCTGCCAGAAGCTGCTGGAAATCTTCGACACATCGCTTTCCCATGGCATCGGTCGAGCCGATCTCGTCAAGCAACGCTTCCTCAACCAAAGTCAAAACGGCACTGTCATTCTTCGCTGTTCGTCTGTGCTGGTCGGGAAGCGTTCCGAAAAGGTCGAACAGCAACTGCAGACCATTGAACAATCGGTCATTTTTCAACAGTTGGCTCAGACTGCTCTCAGCCTCTGTGCAAGTCGCCCCGCAAGATTGCCAGTGCCGGAAAACCGAGACGACAAATGCCTCGTCATCCGTCAGATCGGAAAATCCGAGCGGGATAAAATCACTGGCTTTCATAATTCCGGTCCGACACCCATGCAGGCCCTTTCTAACCGCCCGAAGCCGAATCCAAAGTACTATTTTTCAACCCACGGAAGACCTTGTCCGCAGGCTTGCGTTGGCGTACTCGGAAACCATCGGATTTTTGGGCTGACTGGAGGTCCCGTTAAATGGGACCGATCATCAGCTTCACACAGTTCATGACGTTGGGGATGAGATGAAACTCTACGCGGATTATCTGGCCGAAATCAGCAACCGGAAAGATCAGGGGCTGGCCCCCAAGCCGATCGACGATGGTGCGCTCACCAGCGAGATCATTGCCCTGATCGAGGATGGCGGGAACCCGCACCGGGACGACGCCCTGAAATTCTTCATCTACAATACGCTGCCGGGCACGACCAGCGCGGCCGGCGTCAAGGCGGCCTACCTGAAGAAGATCGTGCTTCGCGAAACCGTCGTGCCGGAGATCACTCCCGACTTCGCGCTCGAACTGCTCTCCCACATGAAGGGCGGGCCTTCGGTTGCCGTGCTGCTCGACATCGCCCTCGGCGATGACGCGACCATCGCCGCCAAGGCCGGCGACGTGCTGAAGACGCAGGTCTTCCTTTATGACGCCGACATGTTCCGCCTGCGCGATGCTTTCAAGGCCGGCAATGCCGTCGCCACCGACATCCTCGAAAGCTATGCGAAGGCTGAGTTCTTCACCAAGCTTCCCGATGTCGAGGATGAGATAAAGGTCGTGACCTTCATCGCCGCCGAAGGCGACATCTCCACCGACCTTCTGTCCCCCGGCAATCAGGCGCATTCGCGCTCGGACCGCGAACTGCACGGCCAGTGCATGATCTCGCCGGAAGCGCAGCAGGAAATCGTCGCGCTGCAAAAGCAGCACCCGGACAAGCGCGTGATGATGATCGCCGAAAAGGGCACGATGGGCGTTGGCTCCTCGCGCATGTCGGGCGTGAACAACGTGGCGCTGTGGACCGGCAAGCAGGCCAGCCCCTATGTGCCCTTCGTCAACTACGCGCCGATCGTGGCCGGCACCAACGGCATTTCGCCGATCTTCGCGACCACCGTCGACGTGACCGGCGGCATCGGCATCAACCTGAAGAACTGGACCAAGAAGCTCGGCGAGGACGGCAAGCCGATCCTCAACAATGACGGCAACCCCGTGCTGGAGCAGCAGTTCTCGGTCGAAACCGGAACTGTCCTCAGGATCGACACGAAGAACAGGAAGCTGCGCGATGAGGACGGCACCGAGCTCGTCGACGTCGCCTCCGCCTTCACGCCCCAGAAGATGGAGTTCATGAAGGCCGGCAGTTCCTACGCCATCGTCTTCGGCAAGAAGCTGCAGACCTTTGCCGCCGCCACGCTGGGGGTCGAGCCGACGCCGGTCTTCGCCCCCAACAAGGAAATCTCCGTCGAGGGTCAGGGCCTGACGGCGGTGGAGAAGATCTTCAACCGCAACGCCGTGGGGGTCACCCCCGGCAAGATTCTGCATGCCGGCTCTGACGTGCGCGTCAAGGTCAACATCGTCGGATCGCAGGACACCACCGGCCTGATGACCGCGCAGGAGCTGGAGGCGATGGCGGCGACCGTCATTTCGCCGCTGGTCGACGGCGCCTATCAGTCCGGCTGCCACACGGCTTCCGTCTGGGACAAGAAGGCGCAGGTGAATATCCCGAAGCTCATGTCGTTCATGAACAATTTCGGCGTGATCACCGCCCGCGATCCCAAGGGCGTCTATCATTCGATGACCGACGTCATCCACAAGGTGCTGAACGACATCACCGTGGACGACTGGGACATCATCATCGGCGGCGACAGCCACACCCGCATGTCCAAGGGCGTGGCCTTCGGCGCGGACTCCGGCACCGTGGCGCTGGCGCTGGCCACCGGCGAGGCGACCATGCCGATCCCGCAATCGGTCAAGGTCACGTTCACGGGCAGGATGAAGCCGTGGATGGACTTCCGCGACGTGGTCCATGCAACACAGGCGCAGATGCTCAAGCAGCACGGCGACAACGTGTTCCAGGGCCGCATCATCGAAGTGCATATCGGCACGCTGCTGGCCGACCAGGCCTTCACCTTCACCGACTGGACCGCCGAAATGAAGGCCAAGGCCTCGATCTGCATCAGTCAGGACGAGACGCTGATCGAGTCGCTGGAGATCGCCAAGTCGCGCATCCAGATCATGATCGACAAGGGCATGGACAACGCCGCCCAGACTCTCAAGGGCCTGATCGCCAAGGCCGATGCCCGCATCACCGAGATCCGCCTCGGCGAAAAGCCGGCGCTCGCCCCCGACGAGAATGCGAAATATTTCGCCGAGGTCGTCGTCGATCTCGACTTGATCGACGAGCCCATGATCGCCGATCCCGACGTCAACAATGCCGATGTGTCGCGGCGCTATACGCACGACACGATCCGCCCGATTTCCTACTATGGCGGAACCAAGAAGGTCGATCTCGGCTTCGTCGGCTCGTGCATGGTGCACAAGGGAGACATGAAGATCGTCGCCCAGATGCTGAAGAACATCGAGAGGGCCGAAGGCAAGGTCGAGTTCAGGGCGCCGCTGGTTGTCGCCGCCCCGACCTACAACATCATCGACGAGCTGAAGGAAGAAGGCGACTGGGAAATCCTGCAGCGCTATTCCGGCTTCGAGTTCGACGACCTGATGCCGAAGAGCCAGGCGCGCACCGAATACGAGAACATCCTCTATCTGGAGCGCCCCGGCTGCAATCTGTGCATGGGCAATCAGGAAAAGGCGGAGAAGGGCGATACCGTGCTTGCCACCTCGACGCGCCTGTTTCAGGGGCGCGTGGTCGAGGACACCGCCGAGAAGAAGGGCGAGTCGCTTCTGGCTTCCACTCCGGTCGTCGTGCTTTCCGCCATTCTTGGCCGCACGCCGAGCGCCGAGGAATACAGGACCGCAGTCGAGGGGATCGACCTGACGAAATTCGCGCCGCCGAAAACCACTCCGATCGATTCCCTGTCGGTCCATTTCTAGGATTCCGTCTCGTTGATCATCAAAGCAGCCTGCCGACGTGGCGGGCTGCTCCCGGTGCCTGCGCAAGTTCCTTAAAAGGTGACGGTTGTGGTTCCGCCCTTCGTCGGCCTTGTGCCTTGCGGAATCATCGGCCGGTCACCTTCGCACCAGCCGCTGGTTGCATCGGCAGCCGCAGGACTATATCCGGAGGAAAAGCCAGCCACGACCTGCCTCTGTCACATCGGCCGGTCTCAGCCGTTTCTCTCAGACCCGGTTCCAGGAAGCGTAGCAGATGCATGGTGAGTACAAGGTTCCCGGCGGCAAGCTGATCGTCGCCGATATCGAAATGGCGCATGAGCGGATCGCATCGGCACAGATATCCGGCGATTTCTTCCTTGAACCGGAAGAGGCTCTCGGCGCCCTTTCTCAGGCGCTGGTCGGTCTTGCCGGAACGGCTTCCGTGCAGGAGATCGCAGCAGCGATCCGCGCGGCTTTGCCGGAAGGCGCGCAGCTCTTCGGCTTCACGCCTGAAGCCGTGGCCATCGCCGTGCGCCGCGCCCTTGGTATCGCCAAGACCTGGCAGGATTTTGAGTGGAACATCGTCGACGCCAAGGCGGTGACACCCGCCATGCATGTGGCGCTGGACGAGGTTCTGGCGCGTGAGGTTGCCAGCGGCAGGCGGGCGCCGACGCTGCGGTTCTGGACATGGGAGAGGTCCGCGATCATCATCGGATCGTTCCAGTCGCTGAAGAACGAGGTCGATCTGGAAGCGGCGAAGGAGCTGGGCGTCGAAGTCGTGCGCCGCGCCACGGGAGGCGGTGCAATGTTCGTCGAGCCGGGTTCCGCGATCACCTATTCGCTCTACGCGCCCGTGGACCTTGTGGCGGACATGGGCTTTGCCGATTCCTACGCCTTCCTCGACAACTGGGTGCTGAAGGCGCTGAACGCCATCGGCATCGAAGCGGTCTACAAGCCGCTCAACGACATCAGCAGCCCGAACGGCAAGATCGGCGGCGCCGCACAGAAGCGGTTCGGCAGCACCACCGTGCTGCACCACGTGACCATGGCCTATGACATGGACGCCGACAAGATGATGCGCGTGCTGCGGATCGGCCGCGAAAAGCTGTCGGACAAGGGAACGGCAAGCGCAGGCAAGCGCGTCGACCCAGTGCGCAGCCAGAGCGGCCTGTCCCGCGACGACGTCATCGCCGCGATGAAGAACACCTTCGTGGAGCTGAACGGCGGTGTTGCGGGCGATATCACCGAGGCCGAATATCAGGCGGCAGCGGAGCTGGTGGAATCGAAATACGGCACTGAGGAATGGCTTTACAAGCTGCCCTGAGATGAAAGCCGCACAGGGCTCTGCCCCAGGCGGCTTCTGCGCTTCATCTGAAGCGGCGGAACGCTACCGCGCCGGAACAGAAGCCCAGCCGTAGTTCTGCTTCAGGAATTCAGCCGCCGCGTCCGAGCGCAGCGCCTGCACCACAGCTTTTGTCTTCGGGTCGTCCAGATCCTTTGCATTCACCGCAAAGCTGATCGCGTAGGCATCGGTAATCCCGTTGCGCTCTTCGACATAAAGACGCTCGGCATCGCCTTCGAGTTCAAGCGAGCGGGCGAAGGTCGGATACATGACCGCAAGCTTGCGCCCCGCCTCGTCATAGGCGCCGGCAGTGGCCGTAAGAGGCGTCTGGACGAATTTCAGGTTCCGGGGATTGGCGGTGATATCGGCAGGTGAGGCTTCATAGATCGCGCCCTCGCCCAGTTCGACAAGACCCGCGCTCTGCAGCAGCAGCAGGGCGCGGGCCGTGTTCACGCCATCATTGGGAATGAAGACCGTCTCACCGTCGGGAATGGCGTCCAGACTGGAATAGGCCCCGGAATAGAGTGCAAAGGTCGCGTGATAGACCGGCTGGGCAATGGCCAGCTTCGCGCCTGTACGGTCGTTGAATATGTCCATGTAGAGCTTGTGCTGGATCAGGTTTCCGTCGATCTCCCCATTGGCCAGCGCCGGGTTGGCCTCCGCGTAATTGAGAAAAACGGTCTTCTCGACCTTGTAACCCGCAGCCTCGATTTCAGGCGCGATGGCGGTGAGAATGTCCGGTTTCGTGTCGTCGGCCGAATGGAACGGAAAGAACGACACGCCCAGCCTGATCGTCTCCTGCGCCTGTGCGGCACCTGCGAATAAGGATAGCGTGGCCAGTATGACTGCAAGTCCTGCTATGTTTTTCATGAATTCCGGGCCTTCCCTTTTCCATCGAGTTTTCTGGCGAGGGCGGACCCTGAAAGCTGGATAAGTTGCACGAACAGGGTCATCAGCAGAATGATGACCCACATGAGCTGCTGGTTCCACATATAGAAACCTTCCTGCAAAGCCAGGTAGCCGATTCCGCCGCCGGCAATAACCCCCACCACCGTCGAATAGGCGATCAGGCTGATGATCGCGGAGGTATAGCCCAGGATCAGCGCCGCGCGCGCTTCGACGAGAACGAATTCCGTTATCAGCTGCCAGCGGTTCGCGGAAAGGGCGTGCGCCGTCTGGTAGAGTTGCGGATTGATGTCTGCGACAGCCTGTTCGACCAGCCGTGTGACGACGGCAACCCCTACGATCGTGAGCGACACCATCGAGGCGTAGATCCCATAGGCCGTTCCGACCAGAAACCGCGCCAGCGGGGCCACGATGATCAGCAGCAGGATGAACGGCACCGAGCGTATGAGGTTGACCGCGACGGACAGCGGAGCGGCAAGGACCGGGCTTTCCCAGATGGCGCCGCGCTGACTGAGCGACAGGAATATCCCTGCTGCCGTGCCAAGCACCGCGGCGATCGCGAAAGACACCGCGACCATGTAGAAGGTCTCGACAAACCCGGTAGCGATCTGGCCGCCAAACCGGGTCCAGGTCTGTGTGAACCAGTCAAACATCTTGTGGCGTGCCCCACAGCGCCTCGATGGGATCGACGCGGAAATCCACGGAATTTCTGATCGGGCCCATGCGCCGGACCGCACCGTCTTCAAGGTGCAGCACCCGGTCGCACATGTAGCGAACAACGTCCAGATGATGGGCCACCAGTATCATGGCCATGGAATAGTTGCGCTGCGCCTTTTTCAGAAGGTCCAGTATTTCCCTGCTGGTCTGAGCATCAAGGGCCGAGGTCGGCTCGTCCAGAAACAGCACCTGCGGATCCGTGACCAAAGCGCGGGCAATGGCCACGCGCTGCGCCTCGCCGCCGGAGAGGATAATGGGATAAGCTTCTGCCTTCGTTTTGAGACCCACGAAATCCAGCATCTCGCGCGCCTTCTGCATACGTTCCGTGCGCCCCACCTTCCGCAGCTTCAAGGGCAGGGCAACATTGTCCAGAACGCTGCGATTGTAGAGCAGGCTGAACCCCTGAAATACGGTCGAGGTCCGTCGCGTCACATCGCGCACGACCGACCTGGGGGTGCTGTCTTCAATTGTGGTGGCGCCGAAATTCAGGGTGCCGCTGTCGGGGGGCATCTGCAGGCTGAGCACGCGCAGGAGCGTCGTCTTGCCCGCGCCGCTCTTGCCGACGACGCCGAGAACTTCGCGCGGGCCCACCCGGAAACTGATGTCTGAGAGCGCCGCAGTCCGGCCGCCCTTGCCGGGGGCGTGGAACGTCTTTGTGAGGTTGTTAACCTCGATGACCGGATTATCGTTCAGCATCGTTACCGCTTCGGCTTTGCGCTGTATCCATCAGACCACAAGCAGATGCGGGCCGGTCGTGCCATCGTGCCTGACCTCGCGGGGAGCCCCGCAGGAATGCCGGCGACCGAAATCCAGTGCGAGCGCCATCAGTTCCTCATCCATCTCGCCTTCGGTAAGATCGAGCAGGAAATCGTTGCCTGCCTCGACATGGTTCCTGCGCAACTGATGCAGGAGCAGGAGCAGCAGCCTCTCGTCGCGGGTCACCTCGGCCGCATGGGCGGTGTCTGCCATGTCCAGCGTCTGAAGCCTGTCGCCCTTCACCCGCAAAAGCGCGTCCGAAATATGGGCCAGGCCATAAGCCAGCGGAAGACCTGTTCGCACCCCCCAGCGGGCTGCAGCGGCGCGGTAGGCGAAATTCCACGAACCTCGCCCGGGATTACGACACGTTTCCACAAGTCCCCTCAAAAGCGGCAAAAGCGCCTGCTCGAACGCATCACAGCCGATGACATCGAGAGGCAGCAATTCGGCATCGCTGGGATCATGATGACAGCTGATGCCTTTTTCTCGCAGCATGGCTGGCTCCGGCTTCGGTGCAATTGTGAACAATATCCCTTACCTTGCGATCCGGACGGCTGTCGCCTGCGGGCACGAAGCCCGGCATCTGCGCTGGGTAAAGTGGTTATAGTCCGAAACAGCGCGCGGCCATACTCCTTAAAGGCACGGCCAGACGTTTTCCGGAGTGATCCCCACCCTCACGCTACTCCTCTTTCAAGTCTTCGTTCTTTGGAAACCTTCTGAAATGGGCGCTGGCCGACTCATCGGCCTCACTGATTTTCTGTCCTGATGCCTTGGGCCTGAAAGTCAGAAACCGAAAGCATCCGTGCAAACTGCAGCCATGGTGGTCATAAGACTGTCCGTTCAAATGCCGTTTTCATCCCGGCACGATCTTTGAAATCCCATTCCTCCGGCGCCGGTCCATACGCGACGTACGTTCTCGACCCGTGCGAGCCGCATACTCTACTAAATCCATAGATTTCAGCAGCGCAAACTGTGCAGCCGGCGCGCGCGAGGTAACGGACAATGGCTTTCACACCCCTTGAACTACGCCCTGTTGATAATGTGGGCGCGCGCCGCCGCGCGCTGTTGCGTGGCCGCATAATTTGGGTGATTGCGCTGCTGGTCCTGACTTATGTCGTGGCCGGCATTGCCCTCAACCCTGCCATGCGCTGGGATGTGATTGCCGAGTACATTACCGCGCCGCTGATCCTGCGCGGTCTGTGGCTGACGATCTCGATCACAGCCGGCGCGGCTGCCATCGGTCTGGCGGGCGGGCTGGTTGTGGCCATGGGCCGCATGTCGGAAAACCCGCTGATCCGGGTCATCGCGACCGGTTATGTCAATCTGTTTCGTGCACTTCCGCTGCTGGTCCAGATACTTATCTGGTACAATCTGGGCACATTCCTGCCGGAACTCGGCATTGGCATACCCTTTACCGACATCGGTTTCTATGCGCCGACGAATGATGTCCTGTCACCTATGGCGGCCTGCCTTGTGGCACTCGGACTGAACCAATCCGCCTATATGGGCGAGATCATCCGGGGCGGACTTCTTTCAGTCCAGCATGGGCAGATCGAGGCGGCGGTAGCGCTGGGCATGACGCGGACGAAGGTGCTCTGGCGCGTGGTGGCGCCGCAGGCGGCGCGCTCGATCATCCCGCCCATGGGCAACGACATCATCAATCTGCTGAAGGCAACCTCGCTTGTTTCCGTTGTCGGGGTCGGCGACCTGATGACCCGGGCACAAGGCATCTATGCTGCAACCTATCAGGTCATTCCGCTGCTGCTGGTCGCCAGCTTCTGGTATCTCGTGCTGACGGCACTGCTGGCATTCGCACAAAATGCCCTTGAGCGCCGCTTCTCCGCCGGCACGCAACCAGATCACCATGACACGCGCAGAAATTCGAAAGCCGAGCCGCTGCGGCTGCAGATTTCAGCGCGGGAGGCTGTGTGATGGCCGCGCCTGTGTCATTGCCGGCTGCGCAGGAGGGCTCCGCGCTCATCCGCGTTCGCTCTGTTTCGAAATTCTATGGTGGCGCAAAGGTCCTCGATGAGGTCTCGATGGATGTCCGCAGTGGAGAGGTCCGCTGCATCATCGGGCCCTCGGGTTCCGGCAAGAGCACTTTGCTGCGCTGCCTGAATGCGCTGACGGGCTTCGACAGCGGCGCCATCGTCGTTGGCGATACACGGGTCGGCTACACAGAGCGTGACGGCCGGCTGCTTCCCTGGACCCCTCGCCAGGCTGCGGCCTTTCGCAGCCGTGTCGGTCTTGTTTCACAGCATGTGAATTTGTTCTCTCATCGTACGGTGATCGAGAACGTCATCGAAGGTCCGAAGTATGTTCTGGGTGTGCCGGCTCGCGAAGCACGCGAGCGGGCGGCGGAATTGCTGGCACGCGTCGGTCTTTCGGACAAGCATGACAGCTACCCGATCCAGCTCTCCGGCGGACAGCAGCAGCGCGCCGCCATCGCCCGCGCGCTGGCTATGCAGCCACATGTGATCCTGTTCGATAAAGCCACAAGCGCGCTGGACCCCGAGCTTGTGGGCGAAGTTCTTGCCGTCATCCGCCAGCTTGCCGCCGATGGCATGAGCGAGGGTGATGCCATCGCGTCCGTACTTCCCGAACGCGATTGTCTCGCGGCGGCCATTCAGACGGTAGTCCCACTCTTCTATTGGTACACCTGTAACTATTTGATTTTCATTGAAAAATCAGCCCTTATCAAGCGACAGCCCGATCGCTGGGACGTTAAAATATAAGATGCTGTTTTTATTGATTTTTTCGTGATTTTTTGTTTGAAAAATTCTGTGGATTATCGGCATCTATCGGCCATTTCACGGGTGTCGTAAACGGCAATAATCGAAGCTAGCTCTTCTAACAAAGTACCGTCAGCATCTACGAAATCGATACGCTGATTGGACTCCTGTCATCCGAGAGGGAGGCAGCCATAGGAAGTTTCAGGAGCCAACCGGCAAGGGATCGGTCCCCTCGCTGAGGATCGCGAGATAGCGCTGGTAGCTGAACACCCTCCCCCGCTTGCGCCCAGTGATCTCCTCGACGACGCCCATCTTCTCCAGATCGGCCAAGGCCGCATTGACTGTCGGCGCCGACAAGCCCGTTTTCTGGACAAGCTGGTTGGAGGTTAGGAACGGGTTCTGCTGAAAGAGATCGTGGATGCGGAGCGTCGAGCCCGCGCGGTCGCTTTCGTTCGTGATCCGCTCGCGATCTTCCTTGAAGAGATCGACAATCCGGGTGGCTGCCTCGAAAGCTTGGTTCGCCGTTTCGGCTACACCCGCCAAGAAGAAGTCTAGCCAAGCCTCCCAATTGCCGTTTTCTCGCACCTCCTGGAGCAGACGATAGTAGTCGGCACGATGCGTTTTCAGGTAGAGGCTGAGATAGAGCAGCGGCTTGCGGAGCACCCCGTTGACGCAAAGATACAGCGTCACCAAAAGGCGACCGATGCGGCCGTTGCCATCGAGGAACGGGTGGATGGTCTCGAACTGGACATGCAGCAGTCCGGCCTTGATCAGTGCCGGCAATTGCGATCCGTCTTCGTGAATGAAACGCTCCAGCGCATCGAGGCAGGCATCGAGCTCAGTGACGGGCGGCGGAACATAGAGCGCATTGCCGGGGCGCGAGCCGCCGATCCAATTTTGCGTCCGGCGGAACTCCCCCGGGCTTTTCGTGCCGCCGCGTCCACTTTGCAGAAGCCGGGCATGCATCTCGCGGATCAAGCGCAACGACAATGGAAGCTCTTCCAGCCGCTCCAGACCGTACATCATTGCATCGACATAGTTCGACACTTCGCGGATGTCGTCGATCGGCTCCCCGGTCTGAGCCTCCGTCTCGAAGCGCAAAAGATCCGTCAGTGTGGATTGCGTCCCCTCGATCTGGGACGAAAGCACCGCCTCCTTACGGACGTACATATAGAGGAAGAGTTCCTGGCGCGGCAGCAGCATGGTGATACCGTCCAGTCGCCCGAGTGCCCGTTCGGCGAGGCTCAGTCGGTCCAGAAGCGCCAGCACGTCGATTTGCGGCTTCGGCGGCAGAGGCGGCGGTACGAAGGCACGCACGATCTCGCTCGCGACAGGGGTTTCGACATATCGGCCAAGGCGCTGATCTGGATTGGAATCGGTCATAGAGGCATGATGTCAGCCCGGCTCTATTTAAACAATATCCTTCACGCTTAAATAATAGAGACGCTAACGCAAGCGAGCTTAAATAGGCTCGTCGCTCTCGGCCTACTCCAACGGAAGGATAAAGCCGTCCGATCAGCATTGGATGGGGCATCCGGTGCGACGAATCGGATAGGACCGCGGTCTTCGTCAATCACCGCAGAGAATCTTCATAGCCTACCCACATGCCTGACCTTCCGCATACCAAACTGCTTGCCCGCAAGATCTCCGACTTCTGCCGCCTCCGTCTCGATCCAGCATTGCCCCCGCAGGAAAGCACACGGATCAAAGGATTTCTCCTTTGTCTGATCGCCCAGTCGCAAACCCCGCCTCGCAAGGTGCGCGGCTACGATTGGGATGAAATCGCCCTTCAATGCGGCCTCGACACAGACATTCTTCGGGACGCGAGAGAGGTGATCGAACCGGCCCTCGACGCAATCGTCCGGAACACGAAAAATCCTACCCATCGCCCTTCCGCCAAGATTCGAATCACAGAGCAGTCAAAGCCGCGTCCGCGACGCGGCCGTCCTCCGAGACAGCCAGTGGAAATACCAAGCGCCGCCGGCCACCTAGGGGCGAAGGATCGATCGGAGCAGCAGCCCACGATGAACCGGCGGAAGCCCGGCATCAAGCCGCGCGCAATCGAAGAATTCCCAACACCTCTCTTCGATGATTGGCTCGACCCACCAACCTTCAGGGAGGCGCTTGAGCTGCACATGCGCCGCCATGGCGACAGCTATTGGCATCTACACCGTGCCGTCGTTCGCGATGACGAAAAGCTCGACCATTCGACGATCCGCCACTGGCTGCAGGGATCGAAGGCGCCCCGCAGCGTTGCGAGCATGGAGGCTCTCAGTCGCATCGAGCGCCGCTATCGCCTCCCGGCCGGCTATTTCAAAGCAAAGCTCCCGCATCAGACGCGGTCGACCTCGGGCTACGTCCTCGACGATATTGCCCCGGCAGAGCGACGGCGACTCGCCTGGCACCTGCCCGACGATTTCAACGCACGCCCGCGTCAGGAACAGGAGGAAATCCTCGAATGGGTGCAGCGCGTCATCGTCAGGGGATCGACCGACTACAGGCGGTTCCAAGCGGCCGCGATGAAGCAGCGTTACGCAATCCGCTTTCCAGGGATCACGTACGGTCAGTCCGAAGCTGCGGACGAACGGTATCGAAGCAGATACGATGAGCAGGACGAGGACAGCATTTCTTTCACCGACCCCGACCTGAGATCCGGCGTCATCGATGCTCCACCTGTCCCGGCCATGGAAATGGCCGAGCTGATCCGTTTCAAGACCGCGACGCTCACCGCATTCGGTCTGCAGCGGAACGGTGTCTGGGGCGAGGAGACGGCATCGCAGAAGGTCGAGCATCTTGGCCTGATGTTCGGCGCATTGGCCGCCCACCCGCGCGGCCCTGTCCGCGGCTACGGAGTGCCGCTGCAGCACCTGACCTTCGGTCTGCTCGTCTTCCCCTCGATCTGGGACTGGTATGTACAGTGGCGTGAGAGGCGGCGTGGTTTCTATACGGCCTGGGAAGTGGATATGCTGCGCATTTCGCTCGCCCTCACACGGAGGGAAACGGGTTGGCTGCGGCAGCACCCTCGTCTCGGATCACGACTCCGGCCGATCGAGGGACTGGTTACGCAGGCGGACATCGACCGCGCCTGTGCGGACTGGGACGATGCGTGCGACCTCTATTTCAGGCATGCCTCCTCCCGCGTGAAAGAAATCCAGCGCGTCGCGCGGGTCCATCGTGACCCGTTCGAGCCGATCATGCCGGTATTGGAGGCCGACAGCCCGGTTGGCGAATATCGGAAGATCACGGAAGAAATCCTTCGGCTCCTGCCGGACGAGCGGCTCTATCGTCGCCCGGCGGCAGAAGCCGTCCGATCATTCCTGATGCTGCGCTTCGGGCTGCACCTTGGATTGCGGCAGAAGAACCTGCGTCAGCTGATGGTCTGTGAACGCGGGCGGCTGCCGCGGTCCGAGCGCCAGCTCGCCGATATGAAGCGCGGCGAGATCCGATGGAGCGAACGTGACAGGGGCTGGGAGGTGCTGATTCCGTCGGTCGCGTTCAAGAACGCCAATTCGTCCTATTTCGGGAGCAAGCCCTTTCGATTGATACTCCCTGACCTCGGCGTGTTGATTTCCGCTGAGAGCTGACCCGGGATTGAGGGATTTTTCCATTGAGAAGTGACCCATGTTTGAACCCACCCCTGCTGGTTGATTGCAGGGGACTTTGGAGTGATAGACATGGCGTTACTG
>Ga0265293_10009334_pt1 | contig 14140 bp, 12 predicted proteins | sample Munlanlewell138R_FD_192505 | JGI IMG/M metagenome (GOLD analysis project Ga0265293, IMG submission 192505) | Leachate microbial communities from a municipal landfill in Southern Ontario, Canada - Leachate well 138R | ecosystem: Engineered > Solid waste > Landfill > Unclassified | place: Canada...
CCGTGGATGTGGCGTCCGACGCACAGGATGAGCAGGCGGGCTTATCGTTGAAATTCGATCGTTTTCAGCGCAGCGTCGGTTTGCTGGCGCTGCCGGAAGGCTTCGTTCCCCGGGACGTCACCCTGAAAGTGGTGGAGGGGGCGACTGTGCGCGTAACACGCCGCATCAGCTTACCGGTAGCTCAGTGACGCCTCGCAATGTTATAGTTAACCCTAGCATACAACCATTTTAGGTTGACACGGAGTGCAAAAATGAATACCTCAGTTGAAACCGTTGACCTGCAAGCGCCGCCTTCGCCGCTGATTTTTACGGATGCGGCGGCCGCCAAAGTCAAGGATCTGCTTGCCGAAGAAGGCAATCCGGAACTGAAATTGCGCGTGTTCGTCCAGGGCGGCGGTTGTTCGGGCTTCCAGTACGGCTTCACGTTCGACGAAACCATCAACGATGACGATACGGCCATCGACAAGGAAGGCGTGCAATTGCTCGTCGATCCGATGAGCTTCCAGTACCTTGTCGGCGCGGAAATCGACTACAAAGAAGATCTCGAAGGCTCCCAGTTCGTCATTCGCAACCCCAATGCTACGTCCACCTGTGGCTGCGGGTCCTCGTTCACCGCGTGATGCGCTGACGGCATCGTAGATGGCGCTTGCCGGGGGTTTGTGCGCCCCTGGTGCGATGCGCTAGATTGAAATGACACCCCATGGCGCCGGTCCGGTGCCGTGGGGTGTTTTCATGCGGGGTAGCGGCACCCCAGCGGACTGCTTCTTCCGGCGCCTGTCACCGACGGCTGGCCCGCATGGACGCCGGCATCATGCGCCCAGGCCAGCCAGGCGAAAGCCAGCGCTTCCATGCTTTGGACCGGGATGCCCAGCTCGGACGTCGGCCGCACCGGGCACGGGACGCGCATTCGTATGTCGCGCAGCAATCCCGTATTGAATGCGCCGCCGCCGCATACCAGTACATCCTGGATGCCGGGCGGAGCATGTCGGCCGATGGCGTCGGCGATGGTCGTGGCGGTCAACGCTTGCAAGGTGGCCTGCACATCGGCATCCCGCAGCGGCCGGGCGAAGTCGCGCAGTCGATGCTCCAGCCAGGCGCGGTTGAACAGGTCGCGTCCCGTGGATTTCGGCGGGGGCAGGGCGAACCAGGGTTCGCTCTCCACCAGTTTGTCCAGCCAGGCGCCGTCGACGCGCCCCGTGGCGGCCCATTGGCCGTCCTCGTCGTAAGGCAAGCCCTTTTTTTCTTGCATCCAGCCGTCCAGCAACACATTGGCGGGGCCCGTGTCGAAGCCTCGCGCGGGTGCGCCCGGCTCCAGTATCGTGATATTGGCGATGCCGCCCAGATTAAGCACGACGCGCGGCCGTTCGCTGTCGAACAAGGCTTGGTGAACTACGGGTACCAGCGGCGCGCCTTGCCCTCCCTCGGCGACATCCCGGGAGCGGAAATCCGCGATGACGTCGATGCCGGTCAGCGCGGCCAGCAGGGCGGGATTGTTCAGTTGTATCGTGTAGCCCGCCGCCGGATCGTGGCGCACGGTCTGGCCATGCGCGCCGATGCCTTGAATGCGGGCGGCGTCGAGCCCGCCGTCCTGCAGCACTCGCCGCACAGCCTCGGCATAGCATCGCGCCAGGGCATTGGCGGCAAGATGCGCGCGCGCCAGTTCGTTCGGCCCGGGGGCGTTCAGCGCCAATAGTTCCTTGCGCAGATCGGGCGGGAGCGCGATGGACGCTTGCCCCAGGATACGGGGCTGCCGAGCATTCGAAAAGTCCGCCGCGACGGCATCCACTCCGTCCGTGCTGGTACCCGACATGAGTCCGATGTAGAGCTGCGCGGCGGGCAAAGCCGGCGGCGTGGCGCTATTGCTCACGGAATCCGTCTCAGCGCTGCGCGATTTTCGTTTCCGTTCGGCCGTAGCTGGCCAGCAGGTCGATATGGTCCCGATACTGGGCGATCACCTTGTCGAATGCCCTGCGCTCGGTCCCTTCCAGCTTGCGGGCGATCGGCACGTCGACGGCCATCGGGTCGATCTGCTTGCCGTCCACGAGCAGCTCGTAATGCAAGTGGGGGCCCGTGGCCCAGCCGGTCGAACCGACGTAGCCGATCAACTGCCCCTGGGCGACGCGGTCCCCGGGCTTCAGGCTCTGGGCGAACCGGCTCTGGTGGGCGTAGAGGGTGCTGTACTTGCCGTGGTGCTTCAGGACGATGGTCCTGCCGTAGCCGTTCTTCCAGCCCATGGATTGCACGACGCCGTCGGCTGTCGCGTGGATGGGCGTGCCGGTGGGGGCGGCGAAATCCACCCCTTTGTGTTGGCGCCAATTGCCGTGAATGGGGTGGCGGCGGCCGCCGAACGTCGAACTGATACGTGAAAACTTCAGGGCCGTGCGCAGGAACGCGCCGCGCAGGCTCGCGCCGTCGAAGTCGTAATAGCCGCCCCCGTCTTCGGACTCGAACCATACGGCCTGGTAGGATTTGTTCTGCGCCTCGAATTCCAGGGCCAGGATACGGCCGGCGCCCGTGGGCACGCCATTGTGGCTCATGGACTCATAGATCACCCGAAAACGGTCGCCTTTGCGCAGATCCTGAAGAAAATCGATCTTGCTGCCCAGGATTTCCGCCATCTGCAGCGTGACGGCGTCTGGGATGTCCGCATCATCGGTCGCGGCGAACAGCGAGCTTTTTATTTCGGCCTCGGCGATGCGGACTTGCGCATCGCTGGCGGCGCGTTTTTCCTCGGCGACGTAGTCGCCTTCGGCGTCGGGCCGAACCTCCAGCCATTTGGCGGCAGGCTCGCCGCCGTCGCGAGAGAAGGGCGTATGGTTGTAGCGCAGCCACATCAGGTTGCCGTCCTGGTCCTTGGCGGCTTGCAGGCTGCGGCCGGGGTAAAGCTTGTAGATGGCTTTCGCGTTTTTGTCGCTGGCGAGGAAATGCAGCAGTCCGGGGGCGTCGACGTTCAGGCGCCGCAGCAGCGCCGCAAGGGTATCGCCGCGACGGATGTGGGTTTCACTGATGAAGGGCTGGGAAAACCGGGAGTCGGCTTGTGGAAAGGGATCCGGCAGGTCCAGGGTCGTATGCGCCTGATAGATGGCCGGCGCTTCGGGGGGGCGAACCACCGCCAGGGCGGCGGCGCCTGCGAACAGGCCTAGGGCGATCAGCAAAATGCCGTTTTGAAGAACATGGCTCGAGCGCTGGGGAGCGCGATGGATGATACTTCGTGAGGGAACGTTCGATATCCCTGTCTTCGACATAAAGTAAACCTAGAAGTGGTGCTGAATTCGGTGATCGACGCGTGTATCGCCGGGGCGGCATCCGGATGCCGCCCGGACGGAGGCGCTGAGGCGTGCGCTGCTCTGATAAGATGTTGCTGCCGCGGCAAAAACTACGTTTTTGGCATATAAACAAATGCGAGCAGCCATGCAGGCATTGCGCTCGCACGTTATGCTAGCGTATTCGCCCGGGAATTTCGAGTTTTTTTCGTTTCTGAAACATTTCAAATCACATCCGTATCCGCATATGTCGTCGCCAGTTGCCGCCTCCCCAGCCCCGGAAGTCACCGAAGCCTTGCGCATCGTCAAGCGCGGCTGCGACGAATTGCTCGTCGAGACCGAATTCGCCGCCAAGCTGGCGCGCAGCCATGCAAGCGGCCAGCCCTTGCGCATCAAGCTGGGCCTGGATCCCACCGCGCCCGACATCCACCTTGGCCATACGGTCGTGCTCAACAAAATGCGGCAGCTCCAGGACCTGGGCCATACGGTCATTTTCCTGATCGGCGACTTCACGTCCATGATAGGCGACCCCAGCGGCCGCAATGCGACGCGCCCGCCGCTCACGGCCGAACAGGTCCAGGAAAACGCCAAGACCTACTATGCCCAGGCAAGCCTGGTCCTGGATCCCGACCGCACCGAAGTACGCTATAACTCCGAATGGTGCACCCCCCTCGGGGCGCAGGGCATCATCCAACTGGCCTCGCGCTATACCGTGGCGCGCATCATGGAGCGGGACGATTTCACCAAACGCTTCAAGAACGGCGTGCCCATATCCGTCCATGAATTTCTCTATCCCTTGCTGCAGGGCTATGATTCCGTCGCCCTGAAGGCCGACCTGGAGCTGGGCGGCACCGACCAGAAATTCAATTTGCTGGTGGGGCGCGAGCTGCAAAAGGAGTACGGCCAGGAGCAGCAATGCATATTGACCATGCCTCTGCTCGAAGGTACCGACGGCGTCGAGAAAATGTCCAAGTCCAAGGGCAATTACATCGGCATCTCCGAAGCGCCGGACTCCGTCTTCGGCAAGCTGATGTCGATTTCTGATACGCTGATGTGGAAGTACTACGAGCTTTTGTCGTTTCGCACGCTCGACGACATCGCCGGCTTGCGCAGGCAAACCGAGGCGGGCTTGAACCCGCGCGAGGTCAAGGTCGCCCTGGCGCAGGAAATCGTCCGGCGCTTTCATGGCGCGCAGGCCGCCAAGGATGCATTGGCCAGCTTCGAGGCGCGCTTTCGGGATGGCGCGATTCCCGACGACATCCCCGAAATCCAGCTTGGCGCGGGGCCGATGGGCATACTCAAGGTCCTGCGCGAAGCGGGCCTGGCGGCGTCCGGCTCGGAGGCGCAACGCAATGTCGAGCAGGGCGGCGTGCGAGTCGACGGCGACCGCGTCGAAGACAAGTCCTTGTCTCTGGCTGCCGGCACCTATGTTTTGCAAGTGGGCAAGCGCAAGTTCGCGCGTGTTACCTTGTCGGGCTAGCAACCCGTTTTCAGGAGTACAACATGAAGCTGCACTCTAAATCGTTTGTCAATGAAGGATGGATTCCGGAGGCCAACGCGTTCGGCAAGCCTGATCCGAGCTCCCACGTGGTTCTGGCGGGCAACGCCAACCCGCATCTGGCTTGGTCCGGCGCGCCCAAGGATGCCAGGTCGTTCGTCGTGATCTGCCATGATCCGGACGTGCCCAGCAAGCCTGACGATGTCAATCTCGAGGATCGCGAAGTGCCGGATAGCCTGCCCAGGGTGGATTTCTACCATTGGGTCCTGATCGACGTGTCGGCGAACGTCGACGAAGTGGCCGAGGGTTCCTACTCCAACGGCATCACGCCGCGCGGCAAGGCGGGCCCGCTGGCGCTGGACGGCACGCGCCAGGGCCTGAACGACTTTACCAGCTGGTTTGCGGCCGACCGCGACATGAGCGGCGATTATTTCGGCTACGACGGTCCGTGCCCGCCCTGGAACGACGCCCTGGTGCACCGCTACGTTTTCACGGTGTACGCGCTGGACGTCGCCGAGCTGCCCGTCGAAGGGCGCTTCACGGGGGCCGAGGCGATCCAGGCCATGCAGGGCCATGTGCTGGCGCAGGCCTCCATTACCGGACTGTACTCGCTCAATCCCCGGTTGATCCCTCATTCCGCCGCCTGACGGTGGACGAGGCCGTTTCTTGCTTGAAGATTGTTCATGCCGGCTTGAGCGCGGTTTTCGTTGACGCGCCGCGCGCGCCGGAACGGTGTTGTTATTGCGACGATCCCGGTTTTTCTCGCTGAAAAACCGGGTATGCGCGGTAAAATACCCAGCTTCGTCTGGCGTTGCGCCGTCTTCACTTTTTACCAGGATACTTCATGTTTGACCGCTCCCTTACCCTTGATAAAGTCGATCCCGATGTCTGGGCCGCCATCCAGAAGGAAAACGTTCGGCAGGAACAGCATATCGAGCTGATCGCTTCTGAAAACTACGCCAGTCCGGCGGTCATGCAGGCGCAGGGCACGCAGTTGACCAACAAGTATGCCGAAGGGTATCCGGGCAAGCGCTATTACGGCGGATGCGAATACGTGGACGTCGTCGAACAGTTGGCCATCGACCGCCTGAAGGAACTGTTCGGCGCGCAAGCCGCCAACGTCCAGCCCAATTCGGGCTCGCAGGCCAACCAGGGCGTCTACACGGCGGTCCTGAAACCCGGCGATACGGTATTGGGCATGAGCCTGGCCGAAGGCGGGCACCTGACGCACGGCTCGCCGGTGAATGCATCCGGCAAGCTCTACAACTTCATTTCCTATGGCCTGGACGCCGATGAGGAACTGGACTACGACGCGCTCGAGCGCCTGGCCCGCGAACACAAGCCCAAGCTCATCGTCGGCGGCGCATCGGCCTATTCGCTGCGCTTCGACTTCGAGCGCATGGCGCGCATCGCCCACGATAACGGCGCGCTGCTCATGGTGGACATCGCCCACTATGCGGGCCTGGTCGCCGGCGGCGTCTACCCCAACCCGGTCCCCCATGCCGATTTCGTCACGTCGACGACGCACAAGTCCTTGCGCGGTCCTCGCGGCGGCGTGATCATGATGAAGGCCGAGTACGAAAAGATCGTCAACTCGGCCATTTTCCCCGGCATCCAGGGCGGTCCCCTGGAGCACGTCATCGCGGCCAAGGCCGTCGCCTTCAAGGAAGCGCTGGACCCCAGCTTCAAGGCCTACGCCGCGCAGGTGCTGGAAAACGCCGACGCGCTGGCCCGCACGCTGGTGGAGCGCGGCTTGCGCATCGTCTCGGGCCGCACGGAAAGCCACTTGATGCTGGTGGACTTGCGCCCCAAAGGCATTACCGGCAAGCTTGCCGAAGAAGCCCTGGGCCGCGCTCACATCACGGTCAACAAGAACGCCATCCCCAACGACCCTGAAAAGCCGTTCGTCACCAGCGGCATTCGCTTGGGCACGCCCGCCATGACCACGCGTGGATTCAAGCGGGCCGAAGCCGAATTGACCGGCCACTTGATCGCAGACGTTCTGGACAATCCCAACGACGAGGCCGTCATCGCCGACGTCCGCGGGCGCGTCAATGAACTGACGGCGCGCCTGCCGGTTTATCGTTAACCATCCGGAGTCCCCGGCGAAGGCCGGGGACGCGCATCCATGAAATGTCCGTTCTGTAATAGCGTAGATACGCAGGTCATCGATTCCCGCGCTTCCGAGGAAGGCGATGCCATCCGCAGGCGGCGGCGCTGCACGGCCTGTGACCGGCGGTTTACGACATACGAGCGGGCCGAGCTCCTGATGCCGGCCGTGGTCAAGCGCAACGGCAACCGTGTCGAGTTCGATGTCAGGAAGCTGCGCGGCAGCCTGGACCTGGCCTTGCGCAAGCGTCCCGTCAGCACCGAGGCCATCGACGCGGTGGTGGCGCGCATCGAGGAAAAGCTGCTGCTGTGCGGCAAACGGGAGGTCGACACCGGCTACCTGGGCGAACTGGTCATGAGCGAGTTGCGCAACCTGGATGAAGTGGCCTATGTGCGCTTTGCCTCCGTCTATAAAAGCTTCGAGAACATCCACGAATTCGTCAAGGCGATCGACGAGATGCGCGACGCCGGCCCCGACGCCCGCTCCCGCTAGGCTTGCGGGGTATCATGTGGGTTCCTGACGTTTGAGTTTCCACGGTCGTGAGCCTGATTCCTTATAGCAACGATGAGCGCTGGATGAGCCAGGCGATAGACTTGGCCAAGAGCGTCCTGCATTTGACTTCCCCCAATCCGCGTGTTGCCTGCCTGATCGTGCGCGGCGGGCAGTTGCTGGCGGGCGGCGTCACGCAGGCCGTCGGCGGGCCCCACGCCGAAGTCATGGCTTTGCGCCAGGCGCGGCAGCGCGGCCTGGACGTGACGGGCGCCACGTACTATGTCACGCTCGAGCCGTGCAGCCATCATGGCCGCACGCCGCCTTGCGTCGACGCTTTGCTGGCGGCCAAGCCCGCCCGCGTCGTCGTGGCCATGCAGGATCCGAATCCCCTGGTGGGCGGAAACGGGCTGGCCAAGCTGCGCGCCGCGGGCGTCGAGGTCTTGACCGGTATCTGCCTGGAGCGGGCTCTGGCACTGAATCCCGGTTTCGTGGCGCGCATGACGCGCAAGACCCCTTGGGTCTGGACCAAGGTCGCGGCCTCGCTGGACGGCCAGATCGCCTTGCAGGGCGGCCAATCGAAATGGATTACCGGAGAGCAGGCGCGCGCGGACGGCCATCATTGGCGCGCCCGCAGTTGCGTGGTCATGACGGGTTCCGGCACTGTCGTGGCCGACGACCCGCATCTGAACGTGAGGGAGTTCGCGACGCAGCGCCAGCCCATCCGCGCCGTGGTCGACACTCATTTGCGCATTCCGGCCACGGCGCGCCTGCTCGATGGCGGACCGGTATGGATATTCACCTGCAATGAGGACCGGGACAAGGCGGCGGCGCTGGCCGAGCGCAATGCCCGGGTTATCGTCATGCCCGGCGCGGGCGGACACGTTGATCTGCAAGCCGTGCTGCAATGGATGGGCGGGCAGCAGATCAACGAGGTGCATGTGGAAGCCGGATCGCGCTTGACGGGCGCGTTGCTGCAGGCTCAGTGCGTGGATGAGATATTGCTTTACAGCGCGCCGGTGGTGTTGGGGCCGGGCATAGGCATGGCCTACATGGATCCTTTGACCAGCTTGGCGCAAGCGCAGCGCTTCGACTTTTTGGACGTCGAGCAGGTCGGATCGGACCTGCGCATTCGTGCCAGGCGCACGGACCGTTGGAACGAGTTGCTGGTGTCAGTGACGTCGTACGTGGGCTGACTTCCGATTCCTATCGGGAGTTATTTTCCCGATTGCTGGCCTGTAAAACGCATGGAGTCTCCGGTTCTGATAGAATTATGGGCTTCGCGCTCGTAAAGAGGGCGAAAAGAATCAGGACAGGTGGCCGAGTGGTTGAAGGCGCACGCCTGGAAAGCGTGTATACGTGAATAGCGTATCGGGGGTTCGAATCCCCCTCTGTCCGCCAAGAATACGTTTACAACAGTAGACAACAGTATAGAAACCCGCATGTTTAAACGCATTGCGGGTTTTTTTGTGTCTACAGCCATTGACGGTAGTTGATTGACATAGACGGTATGCTGACGGTACTTTAGACGGTATCTACCTACCGTCAAGAATAAATACCGTCATGAATCTATCTGATGTGGCAGTCCGCCAAGCCAAGCCAAAGGAAAAGCCGTACAAATTGGCCGACGGCACCGGCCTGTACCTGCTGGTCAATCAGGCGGGCAGGTATTGGCGTTATGACTATCGGTTTGGCGAAAAGCGTAAAACCATTTCCTACGGCGTCTATCCCGTCATGACGCTATCGGCGGCACGTGAGGCGCATATTGCGGCTAAACGGGAATTGAGCGAGGGCCGCGACCCAATGGCAGCCCGCAAAGCTGAAAAGCAGGCCGAAGCCATGACGTTTAAGGCGGTGGCTGAAAAATGGTTCAAGCACTGGAAGCCCAGTAAGACCGAAAAACACGCGGGGGAAGTCTGGCGGCGGCTGGAACTGGATATATTGCCTACGCTTGGCGACACGCCAGCCAATGACCTGACGGCGGCGCAAGTACGCGACTGCATTAAAGCCATCGAGAAGCGCGGCGCACTGGACATTGCCAAGCGCCAATTACAGAAGTGCAGCCAGATTATGCGGTATGCGGTGGCCCACGATCTAGCCGAGCGTAACCCGGTAGCCGACATACAGCCGTCTGACATTCTGCCCGCCAGAAAGAAGCGCAACTATTCCCGCATTGACGCCAAAGAGCTACCCCAGCTATTGCGCGACATGGACGCCTACGTAGGTGGCGAGCATACCCGGCTGGCACTGCAACTGATGGCGCTTACCTTTGTGCGCACCGGCGAATTGATCGGGGCGAGGTGGGGCGAATTTGATATGGATGCAGGCCGCTGGACTATTCCGGCTGAGCGCATGAAGATGCGTACCCCCCATATCGTGCCACTGAGCAAACAGGCGTTGGCGGTGCTGCAAAAGCTGCAAGCCCTATCCTTTGGCCGTGAGTTTGTCTTTCCAGCGGATACTGGCAAGCCTACCCACATGTCCAATAACACCATCCTGTATGCGCTGTACCGCATGGGTTACCGGGGGCGCATGACCGGGCACGGTTTCCGGGGCGTGGCGTCCACCATCCTGCATGAGCAGGGTTTTGCCCATGAGCATATCGAATTGCAGCTTGCGCACCAAGAGCGTGACGAGGTATCAGCGGCGTACAACCATGCCAGCTACTTGCCCCAGCGAACGAAGATGATGCAGGCGTGGGGCGACCACCTGGACGCATTGCGCGTTGAAAATGTGGTGGCGATGCGGCGGGCATAATTTCTCTTACGCCAGCGCCTAGCCCGACGGGGCGAAAAGCCGCAAGCCCAGCGGCCTGATGCTGGCACCTAATTCTTTGGGCAGTGCTGAGGCGGCGCTATGGCGACAAAAAAGGTTCAAGGTCTGCATTTCCAAAGTGAGGAAAAACGCAAACCCAAAATACTCGCAGCGGCGCTTCTGGACGATGGCAGTCTGCATGACCTGGTAAAAAGGGATGTTGAAGAGGATTACGACAAGCTGCTATTGCTCTGCAAGCAGTACGGGATTGAGCGGGGCGAATCCATGTTCGTTCAATTGTCGCTGGCGCTGGCGCGTGAAATCTATCCAGAACCCAAGAAACGCGGACGCAAGTCAAAGTGGACGGATTTAAAAAAAGGGGCGCTGGTGGTAGAGGTTGAGCGCCTGGTAAATGCCGATGACCCCGCGCATGGGGTGGAATGGGCGTGTCGGCAGCTTGCCAAGCGCGAGCCTTGGGCGTCGTTCCTTGAGGCGAAAGAGGGCAGTGGCCTTGGCTCTGATCCCGCCGAAGCCTTGCGACAGATTTACTTCAAATTTCGTAATGACAAATGGGCGACCGTTTCCCGTGATGCATTCAAACAGTACGAAGCCGAAGGCGCTATCACGATATGGGAAGAACAGGTTAGCCACTTCGTGAAAAATTCCTACCTGAAATAAATCACGACTGATTAAATGGTATTAGCGTGAATTAATTCTGAAAAATATTTATCACACAAACAATCAGGCCATGTTCATTCCCATAGGGGTACAGCATGGCACATCAAGCCACACAAGCCGATGACCGGCTAATCACTGATAAAGAAGTAGCTCACTTGCTGGGCGCTTCGCGTTCCTGGCCTTGGAAGCTGGCGCAAGCCGGTAAGTTTCCCGCCCCCATTAAGCTATCTTCACGCTGCACACGCTGGCGGCTATCCGCAGTCCGCGAATGGATGGCCGACCCGCAAGCATGGCAAGCGGCCAACGTGGAGGGCTAACCATGCAGAAACAAAAAAGCCCCCCGAAGGGAGCCTACGCTGGGCGGCGTGGTTTCAATTTTAAGAGCACAGCAACGGCGGCGCAACATGCCCGCATATTGACCCTGCTGGCTATCCGCCCCCACAACACCGAAGAACTGCGGCAGGCTGGCGTGTATCAGGTATCGGCGCGCATTAAAGAGTTGCGCCAAATGGTGCACCAAATCAAGACCGACCGCATAAGCCTATGGGATAGAGATGGCTTCGAGCATCGCGGCGTGGCCCTGTATTCACTGCAAGGGGGCGGCCATGATTAAAGACCTGCACCTACTCGAAAGCGCCTTACGTGCTGGTGGCCTAATCCCTGACACCATCACGGCGGGCAGCCTACAACGCTGCAAGGCGGAAGGCGACAAGGGCACCAAGCGCAGCGGGGCATACCGCTTGTTTGATGATGAAATCCCCACATGCATATGGTGGAACTGGAAAACATCGGCCATGGGGGTTTGGGTATCGGACGAGCGCCCCCTGTCTGACGCTGACCGAAACCGGCACCGGCAGCTTATGGAGCAGGCCAAGCGGGAGCGCCAGCAAGCGCAGATAGCGCAATGGGCCGACAACCGCCAGTACCTTACCCGGCTTTGGGATAGCGCCAAGCCCATGACGGCCTCTTGTCCTGCTGGCATCTATCTGGAACGGCGCGGCCTTGTGGTTCCCCATTCCGAGGCACTGCGATTTATGCCTAGGCTGGAATATTGGGATAACGGTCTGGTTGGTACTTTCCCGGCTATGTTGGCGGCAGTAACCGATAGTGAGGGGGCGCTGGTTAACGTGCATCGTACCTACCTGACCCCCGAAGGCAATAAGGCCAACGTGCCTACGGTCAAAAAGCTGTGTAAATCTGCTGGGCCGATGGCGGGGGCGTCTATCAAGATCGGGCAGCCAGCGGCGCGGCCTGATGGGCGGCTGGGGCTGGGCGTGGCCGAAGGGATAGAAACGGCCATTGCGGCAACCATCCTAGGCGGCGTGCCTGTCTGGCCTTGCGTATCAGCGCACGGCCTAGCGTCATTTGAACCGCCCTCTGGCGTGCATCACTTGTATATCTTTGCCGACAACGACGAAAGCCAAACCGGCCAAAAGGCAGCCGCCGACCTGGGCAACCGGGCGGCGCGTATGGGCTTAACGGCGCGGATACTAACACCTGATGCGGTCGGCGATTGGAACGACGAATTGATTGCACGGGGGGCGGCGGTATGACTGCAATAGTAATTGCTCTGTTTCACGCCTTGGCGCGGCTGCATCATCACATGGGGCGTTGGCTCAATAGGGGGCGTTCATGAGCGAAGCGCAAGTAATCGAGCTGGACGTAGACGACGCGGCCAAGCCAATAGATCCATTTCCGGCGGAAGATGAGCGCCCATGCTGGCGCTGTTATGACGACTGGATAGACCGCAACGGCAAGAAGCTCAAACCCGGCGTCTACTACCACGGCGTTAAAGAAAATGCTGATTCGCCCCCGACTATTACCGACGACTGGCACTGTGGCCCCCTGCATGTGGTGGCGCTAACTGCGAATCAGGAAGATGGCGACCATGGCCGACTGCTGAAATATCGAAACGTTAACGGCAACTGGAAACGCTGGGCCATGCCTATGCAAATGCTGGCGGGCGATGGTGTGGAAGTGCTTGGCGTGCTGATGGCCGAAGGGCTGGCAATAGACCGGAAGCGCAAGGCGCGACTTCTGGACTACATCAATGCGCAACTTCCCAAACAGCGCCTACGGGCCGCCAGTACAACCGGCTGGCATGGCGATGTATTTGTTCTACCTGACGCGATCTTTGGCGGGGATGATATTTGGTATCAGGCCACGGAGCGTACCGCACCCTACGGCTTGGCCGGAACGCTGGAAGGATGGCAAGCTGATGTAGCGGCGCGAGCGGTAGGCAATCCCATGCTGACGCTTGGCATATCGGCGGCGCTTGCGGGCGTCTTGCTGGAAAAGCTCAATATCGACGGCGGCGGGCTGCACCTGTTTGGCGATTCGAGCGCAGGCAAGACAACTATTCTTATGGCGGCCATATCGGTATGGGGCGGGCCAGCGTTTCGACGCACATGGCGCACCACAAGCAACGGCCTGGAAGGCGCGGCCAAGATGCACTCCGGCACCATGCTTGCTTTGGATGAGGTGGGCGAGGTCAACCCCAAAGACCTGTACGAATCGGCCTATGCTCTGGTCAACGGACACGGCAAGACACGCGCCAATGTAAGAGGCGAGGCACGGCAGGTTTCACGGTGGCGAGTGTTTGTTCTGTCTACGGGCGAGGTAACCATTGCATCGAGGATGGCGGCGGGTGGCTTCGAGGCCAAAGCAGGCCAAGCCTTACGGCTGCTGGACGTACCCATTACCGGCACCTACGGCGCATGGGATGAACTGCATGGCCTTGCATCGGGGGCGGGCCTGTCTGACGCCATACGCGACGGCGCAACCCAGCACTACGGCCATGCGGGGCGGGCCTTTGTCGAAGTGCTGGTAAAGCACTTTGCCGAAGGGCTGGAACTATCCGGCAAGCTGGAAGCGATCATCAATAAGTTTGGTGCAGCCGATGGGCAAGAAACACGGGGGGCGCGAGTCTTTGCCTTGTGTGCCCTGGCGGGCGAGTTGGCAACGGGGGCGGGTATCGTGCCCTGGCAGCCGGGGCAGGCCGCCAATGCAGCGATGGAGGCGTTTACCTTATGGCGCGATCAACGGGCGACGGGCGGGCGTAACGCCGAGGACGTGGCGATACTACGGGCGGTCAATGACTTTATCGACAAGCATGGGGATAGCCGGTTTTCCAGCCTGGACGACCACAGCACGCCAACTGTGCGAGATCGGGCCGGATATTGGAAAGACAACGGAACCGGCAGGCTGTACCTGTTCAACTCGAACGGCTTGAAGGAATCGACACGCGGGTACGACCTGGGCCGGGTACTGTCGGCACTGGATGCGGCGGGGGCGATTGCTGACCGTGACTATGGCAAGCGGTCAAAGAAGGTACGGGAGCCTGGGGGG
>Ga0265293_10009337_pt1 | contig 14136 bp, 15 predicted proteins | sample Munlanlewell138R_FD_192505 | JGI IMG/M metagenome (GOLD analysis project Ga0265293, IMG submission 192505) | Leachate microbial communities from a municipal landfill in Southern Ontario, Canada - Leachate well 138R | ecosystem: Engineered > Solid waste > Landfill > Unclassified | place: Canada...
CCAGATCAACATGTTCTTTGAGAATTCGACCCGCACCCAGGCCAGTTTCGAGCTGGCTGGAAAACGGCTGGGCGCGGATGTGATGAACATGGCGATGCAGGCCAGTTCGGTGAAAAAGGGCGAAACCCTGGTCGATACCGCGCTGACGCTGAACGCGATGCGCCCCGATTTGCTGGTGGTGCGCCATCCGCAATCGGGCGCGGTGGATCTGTTGGCGCAAAAGGTCAATTGCGCGGTGCTTAACGCCGGCGATGGCCAGCACGAACATCCGACACAGGCGCTGCTTGATGCGCTGACGATCCGGCGCGCCAAGGGGCGGCTGCACCGGCTGAACATCGCGATTTGCGGCGATATCGCCCATAGCCGGGTGGCGCGGTCGAATATCCTGCTGCTGGGGAAAATGCAAAACCGCATCCGGCTGATCGGTCCGCCGACGCTGCTGCCCCCGGTTTTCGCCGATTTCGGCTGCGAAGTCTATCAGGACATGCGCGAAGGTCTGCGCGATGTGGATGTGGTGATGATGCTGCGCCTGCAAAAGGAACGGATGGACGGCGCCTTCATCCCGTCAGAGCGGGAATATTACCACCGATACGGGCTCGATGCCGAAAAGCTTGGCTTTGCGAAACCCGATGCGATCGTGATGCACCCCGGCCCGATGAACCGGGGCGTGGAAATCGACGGCACTTTGGCCGATGACATCAACCGTTCGGTCATTCAGGAACAGGTGGAAATGGGCGTGGCGGTGCGCATGGCCGCGATGGATATGCTGGCGCGCAATCTGCGGGCGGCGCGCCAAAACGGCGGGGTATGGGCATGATCGACATGCAGATGACCCCGCAAACCCCGCTGGCCGAGGGCGAGCATGTGATCCATTCCTTTCACCCCGACCGCGGCGCCTATTGGCGCGATCACGCCTGGATGGCGCTGACGGCGATGGTGGGCGGCATGATCGTGCTGGCGCTGATCGGCAATCCCCATGTCTGGACGGGCGCGGTCGCGGGGCTCGCGGCCGTGGCTGTGCGGGGGTTTTATCTGGCGGCGGATGAATTGAAGGCGCGCTGGGATCTGACCGAAACCCGCCTGCTTGGCCCGCAGGGGCGCGCGATTGCGCTAAGCGATATCACCCGGCTACGCGGGCTGGGCAGCGCTGTGCAAATCGTCACCCGCACGGGCGATAAACATCTGATGAAATATCAGGCCGACCGCGCCGCCACGCGCGAGCGGATTCTGGCCCGCGCGCCGGGGGCAAGCCAGTGATGAAAGATCCGCAATCCATGCTGTTCACCAATGCCCGCCTGATCGATCCCGAAACCCAAAGCGACACGATTGGCTGGCTACGCATCGCAGGCGGCGTCATCGCGGATCGCGGCACCGGCCCCGCGCCCGATGCCGGGTTCGATTGCGACCGCAAATGCCTAGCCCCCGGGATCGTCGATCTGGGCGTCAAGGTCAGCGAACCGGGCGAGCGCCACAAGGAAAGCTTCGCCAGCGCCGGGCGCGCGGCGGCAGCGGGCGGCGTTACCACCATGATCACCCGCCCCGACACCACGCCCGCCATCGACACCCCCGAGGTGCTGGAATTCGTGATCCGCCGCGCCACGCAGGACACAAGCGTCAATGTCCGCCATATGTCGGCCCTGACCAAAGGCCGGGCGGGGCGCGAAATGGTGGAAATCGGCTTTATGCGCGATGCGGGCGCCGTGGCATTTACCGATTGCGATCATGTGATCACCGATACCAAGGTCGTGCAGCGCTGTTTCAGCTATGCGCGGTCGCTGGATGCGCTGGTCATCGGCCATCCGCAGGAACCGCTGCTGTCGGCGGGCGCGGTCGCTACCAGCGGGGCCTTTGCCGCGCTGCGCGGCCTGCCGGCCGTGTCGCCCATGGCCGAGCGCATGGCGCTGGATCGCGATATGGCATTGGTGGAAATGACCGGCGTGCGCTATCACGCGGATCAGATCACCACCCGCCGCGCCCTGCCGGCGCTGGAACGCGCCAAGGCCAACGGGCTGGATGTGACCGCGGGCGTATCGATCCACCATCTGACGCTTAATGACCTCGACATCGGGAATTACCGCACGTTTTTCAAGGTAAAACCCCCGCTTCGGGCCGAAGATGACCGCCGCGCCATGGTCGATGCGGTGGCCAGCGGTCTGATCGATATCATTTCCTCGATGCACACGCCGCAAGATGAGGAAAGCAAGCGCCTGCCCTATCAAGAGGCCGCATCCGGCGCGGTCGGGCTGGAAACGCTGCTGCCTGCGGCGCTGCGGCTGTATCATTCCGGCGATCTGACGCTGGCGCAACTGTTTCGCGCCATGTCGTTGAACCCGGCGCGCCGGCTGGGGCTTGATGCCGGGCGGCTGGCGGTTGGGGCGCCCGCCGATCTGGTGCTGTTCGATCCCGATGCACCCTTTGTGCTGGACCGTTTCGCGCTGCAATCGAAATCGAAAAACACCCCCTTTGACGGCCAGCGGATGCAGGGCCGTGTGCTGGGCACATGGGTGGGCGGTGCCCGCGTGTTCGGGGGGGCAAGCGATGCCTGAGATCGTTACCCCCGGCACATGGCTGATCGTCACGGCGGCGCTGGCCTTTCTGCTGGGATCGGTGCCCTTTGGCATCGTGATGGCGCGGCTGTTTGGCCTCGGGGATCTGCGCGCGATCGGGTCGGGCAATATCGGGGCCACGAATGTGCTGCGCACGGGGAATAAAACCGCCGCCGCGCTGACGCTGATCCTTGATGCGGGCAAGGGGGCGATTGCGGTGCTGGCCGCGCGGGCGGTATTTTCCGAGGATGCCGCGCAACTGGCCGGGCTTGCGGCGTTTTTGGGGCATTGTTTCCCCGTATTCCTGCGATTTCGCGGCGGCAAGGGCGTGGCCACGTTTTTGGGCACGCTGCTGGCGATTGCCTGGCCGGTGGGGCTTGCCTGTTGCGCAACATGGCTGGCGGTGGCGCTGATCAGCCGGATATCATCGCTGGCGGCGCTGTCTGCGGCGTCATTATCCACATTCTGGGTGCTGGTGCTGGCCTTTGACCAGATGTTGTTCATAAGCGCGGCGCTGACGCTGCTGGTGTTCTGGACGCACCGCGCCAATATCGCCCGGCTGCGTGCGGGCACCGAACCCAGGATCGGGCGGAAATAACCTAGTCCCGGCGCGCGGCCAGCTTTTCTATCGCCTCGGCAGTGCGGCGGGTGTTGTCGTGAATACCAAGCGCCAGATAAAGGACGCCGCCGATCAGCACGACATAAAACGCCCCGCCAATCAGCGCGGCAATCCCCATCCATACGCCGCCCGGCTGCCCGCTGACCATCAGCCCCACCGCGGCGATCAGCACACCGATGCTGATCAGCACCAGCAAAATCGCCACCAGTTTTTCAAACGAATTGATAAAGAAATTTCGCATCATCTGTTCCCCTGTTGATCAAAAGTAACTGAAATCCTCATAAATCCGGGTCAGATCGCCGCCCCATGCGCCGTGATAGCGCGCCAGCAATTCATCGGCGGGGGATTTGCCCGTTGCCACGCTATCGCGCAGCGGGTCGAGGAATTGCCCCTCGTCGCGGCCACGCGCCCGCAGCCCGGCATCCGATATCGCCACCGCTTCGCGCGCCAGATCGCGCAGCTTCACACCGCCCGCAGCACCCGCCAGCCCATCGACCGAGGCCGCGACGCGCAAAGCCTCGCGCCCGGCGGCATCCAGCCCCTTGACCAGATCCCATGCCGCATCCAGCGCGCCCTGATCATACATCAGCCCCACCCAGAACGCGGGCAGCGCGCTTAGATGCGCGGGCCCGCCAGCATCGGCGCCGCGCATTTCCATAAAGGTCTTGATCCGCGCCTCGGGGAAAATCGTGGTCAGATGATCGGCCCAATCGGATAATGTGGGCTTTTCCCCCGGCAGCGCCGGCAATTCACCACGCAGAAAATCGCGAAACGATTGGCCAAGCGCATCGATATATTTGCCATCACGATAGACGAAATACATCGGCACATTCAGCGCATAATCGACGTAGCGTTCAAACCCCATGCCGTCTTCGAACACGAAGGGCAGCATGCCGGTGCGCGCGGGGTCAAGATCGCGCCAGATGCGCGAACGCCAGCTTTTATGGCCGTTGGGCTTGCCCTCGAAAAACGGGGAATTGGCAAAAAGCGCGGTCGCCACCGGCTGCAACGCCAGCGCCACGCGGAATTTCTGCACCATGTCGGATTCCGAGCCGAAATCAAGATTCACCTGAACCGTGCAGGTGCGATACATCATCTGGGTGCCGTGGGTGCCGACGCGGCCCATATAATCGGTCATCAGCCGGTAACGCCCCTTGGGCAGCACCGGCATCTGATCATGCGTCCAGATCGGCGCGGCGCCCAGCCCGATGAACCGCGCGCCGATATCCTTTGCAATCACCGCGACTTCGCGCAGATGGCTGTCAATTTCCTGTGCGGTCTGGTGGATGGTTTCGACCGGCGCGCCCGACAGTTCCAACTGCCCGCCGGGTTCAAGGCTGACATTCGCGCCACCTTTTTCCAGCCCGATGATATGGCCGCCTTCAAACACCGGCGCCCAGCCGAACTGCTGCTGCAAACCTTCGAGCATGGCGCGGATGGATCGCGGGCCCTCATAGGGCAAGGGCGCGAGCGAATCATTCAGATAGCCGAATTTTTCATGTTCGGTGCCGATGCGCCATTCGGAATCCGGTTTGCACCCGGATTCGAGATAGGCCGCCAACTGGTCATACTGTTCGATCGGCCCGCCGCCGGATTGTGGGATGGACATAAAAACGCTCCGGTTGCTGGCTGCCTGTCACTCGCGCCAGAGTTGGGACCAATTCCGCCCGATGTCAATGCAGCCTGCGTGCGCCCGATTGCCAAACCGCAAAGCTTGCATTCACGCGCGAGGATGCGGCGCGCAAGACCTGCGGATAATCCACGCCGTCAAAGGCGGCCAGCGCATCGAAAATCGCATTGGCGCCTGCGGCATTGGCCGGAATGCGCGCCGTTGGCTCGGCGCGGCGTTCAAACAGCCACACCATGCCCCCCGCGCCATCGGTTCGGATCGTGATCGCGATCACATCGTCAAAGGAAAAGCTCTGCCCGCCCAAAGCATCGAAATAGGTTAGCTGGCGTTCGGTGATTTCCACCAGCCCCGGCCCGTCGCTGCCCCGGCGCAGCCGCGCGCGGTGAAACCCGGTGAACAGCAAGATCGCGCCGCCCACGGTGATTGCCATACCGATCATCGGCATCAGCCCCGTGCCATTCACCGCATACCAGATCCCCAGCATCGACAGCGCCGCCCCCGCCAGGGTTTCGCGCCAGCGGGATAGAAAGGCCATGACTTCGGGGCGAACCATGCTCATTTTTTCACGCTACCAATCGCCCAATGCGGCCTGCCAAAGTGTCATCGCGGCCACCGCCGCCGTATCGGCCCGCAATATCCGCGGTCCAAGGCTAATTTGTGTCACAAAGGGCAAATCTTGCAACCTTTCGCGCTCGGCGGAGGAAAATCCGCCCTCGGGCCCGATCACGATCGCCCATTTGCCGCGCGATGCGCCCGCAAGGCCGGTGGCGGGGCCGACCAGCCCTTCGTCACAAAACAATAGCCGCCGGTCAGCGGGCCACTGGTCAAGCACGCGGCCAAAGGGCTGCAAATCCGCCACTTCGGGCACGAAGGTGCCGCCGCATTGCTCGGCCGCCTCGATCGCATGGGCTTGCAGCCGGTCTTGGCGGATACGTTCGGAATTGGTGAAATCGGTGGTCACCGGCAGGATGCGGGCGGCGCCCAGTTCGGTGGCCTTTTCCACGATGAAATCGGTGCGCGCCTTTTTGATCGGCGCGAACAGCAGCCAAAGATCCGGGGGCATTTGCAGCGGCGCGCTTTGTGTGCGACATAGCAACAAGCCGCCGCGCTTGCCGGCATCGACCACCTCGGCCAGATATTCGCCATCGCGGCCATTGAACAGCGCAACGCTTGCCCCGGTGCCAAGCCGCATCACCGCAAAAAGGTAATGCGCCTGATCGCGGGTCAGAGGAACCGTTTGCCCGGCATCCAGCGGGTGGTCTACATACAATCTGATTTTGACTTTCGACATAGGCCAAACATATGAGCGAAACGCACCAGACGCCAGAGACAGCCGGACAGGTCGCAGACGCCCCAAAGGGCAATTGGGTTGACCGCTATGCCCCGGCAGCCGCCCGCCCCTATCTGCGGTTGTCGCGCGCGGATCGGCCGATTGGCACATGGTTGCTGCTGCTTCCCTGCTGGTGGGGGGCGCTGCTGGCCGCGCTGTCGGTGGGGCGGTTTGATCTGGGCACGCTTTGGGTCATGGCGGGCTGCGGCATCGGGGCCTGGCTGATGCGTGGGGCGGGCTGCACATGGAACGACATCACCGACCGCCATATCGACGGATCGGTGGCGCGCACCCGGTCGCGCCCGATTCCCTCGGGCCAGGTCACGGTGCGTGGCGCGCTGATCTGGATGGCGGTGCAATCGCTGGTGGCGTTTTGCATCTTGCTGAGCTTTCACCCGCTGGCGATCTGGCTGGGCATTGGATCGCTGGCGCTGGTGGCGATCTATCCCTTTGCCAAACGCTTTACATGGTGGCCGCAGATCTTTTTGGGGTTGGCGTTCAACTGGGGCGCACTTTTGGCCTTTGCCGCGGTGGCGGGCCGTGTCGATGCCAATGCCGTGGCCCTTTATATTGCCGGGATCGCATGGACGCTGTTTTATGACACGATCTATGCCCATCAGGACAAAGAGGATGACGCCCTGATCGGCGTGAAATCCACGGCGCGGCTTTTTGGCGAACAAACCCATGCCTGGCTGCGCCGGTTCATCATCGTGGCCGTGCTGATGATGGGGGCCGCCGTGGTGGGGGCGGTCGCACCAAGCGGCAATCTGTTGCTGTTGGTGGTGGCGATTGCGGCGCCGTGGCTGTTTGGCTGGCACATGACATGGCAGTTGCGCCAGCTTGATATCGACGATTCGGCCAAATGCCTGAGATTGTTTCGATCCAACCGCAACGCGGGGCTGTTGCCTGCGCTGATTCTTGCCATATCACAACTCGTTTGATTGCGGGGCGGGCACTGATTGCCTAGACCAAGCGCGAATGGAACAAGCGGACATCCGGCCTATGCGATTGCTTTCCTATCTGCCCTATATTGCCGCGCTGGCGCTGGCGCTGGTGGCGGCACTGGGGGCGGCCTATGTCGCCGCCGGCGCGATCGAGCGGAACACCCTTGCCGCTGTCGATCTTGCGCTTGAGGAAGACGGCCATGGCTGGGCCAGCGCCAGCGTCGATGGGCTGCAAGTGCGTCTGACCGGCACCGCCCCGAACGAGGCCGCGCGGTTTCGTGCGCTTTCAACAGCGGGCAAGATCGTCGATGCCGCCCGCGTGATCGACATGATGGAGGTGGACGATCCCGATACGGTGACCCCGCCCAAATTCTCGGTCGAAATCCTGCGCAACGATGATGGCATTTCGCTGATCGGGCTGATGCCCGCCGCCACGGATCGTGCCGCGATCGTGGCACGTGTGGGCGGCGCTGCGGGGGATGAACCCGTCACAGATCTGTTAGAACTGGCCGATTACCCGGTGCCCGAGGCCTGGGATATCACGCTGACCTTTGCGCTGGATGCGCTGGCGATCCTGCCGCGATCGAAAATTTCCGCCACGCCCGGGCAGGTCGATATCACCGCTATTTCCGATAGCGAGGCCCAGAAACGCCGGCTGGAAACCCTGCTGGCGCGCGCCCGCCCCCAGGGGATCACGGCCAATATCGACATTTCCGCCCCCCGCCCGGTGATCACGCCCTTTACGCTGCGATTCCTGATCGACGATGAGGGCCCGCGCTTTGATGCCTGTTCCGCCGGATCGGACGAAGGCGCGGCCACCATCCTTGCCGCCGCGCGCGAAGCCGGGATGCAGGGCGAGGCCGAATGCACCATCGGGCTGGGCATTCCATCGACCCGCTGGCCGCAGGCCGTCAGCGCCGGAATTGCCGCGGTGGCGGAGCTCGGGGGCGGCTCGATCACCTTTTCGGATGCCGATGTCAGCCTGATCGCCACCGACGCCACCGCACAGGCGAAATTCGACCGCGTGGTGGGCGAACTGGAAGCGGCGCTGCCCGATAGTTTCTCGCTTCATTCCGTTTTGCCCGAAGCCGTGGCCGAGGATGGCAGTGCCGAGGGCGCAGGCCCGCCCGAATTCGTGATCACCCGCGCCGAGGATGGCAAGGTCGAAATGCGCGGCCGCGTGCTTGATGAACGCGCGCGCACCGCCGCCGAAAGCTATGCACAGGCGCTGTTTGGCAGTGCCGGTGTCGATGCGGCCATGCGGCTTGACGAAGATCTGCCCAGCGGTTGGGCCCTGCGGGTTCTGGGCGCGATCGAGGCGCTAAGCCATCTGAACAGCGGCAGCGTCACCGCCGATCCGGCGCTGATCACCGTTCAGGGGATCACCGGCCAACCCAATGCCCGGGCGGAAATCACCCGGCTTTTGTCCGAAAAGCTGGGCGAGGGTCAAAATTTCGAAATCGCGATCACCTATGAACGCACGTTGGATGAAACGGTCGATATTCCCACGCCCGAAGAATGTGTGGCCGCGATCAACAACATCCTGAACCAGAACAAGATCACCTTTGCCCCCGGATCATCCGATATCGAAGGCCCGGCGCTGGCGACGCTGGACCGGATCGCCGAACAGATCCGCAAATGCGATGGCGTGGAAATGGAAATCGGCGGCCATACCGACAGCCAGGGCCGCGAGGAAATGAACCTGCAGCTAAGCCAGGCCCGCGCCGATGCTGTGCTTGATGCGTTGCTGGCGCGCCGTGTGCTGACCTCGGCGCTGACCGCGCGCGGCTATGGCCCGGCCCGCCCGATTGCCGATAATGGCACCGAAGAGGGGCGCGAATTGAACCGGCGTATTGAATTCATGCTCTATCAGCCCGATGAAGAGGATGGCGAATCCGAATCCGAGCAAGAACCAGAGACCGAAAATGAATAGATCCGAATTCATCATCGTCACCGCGATCATCCTGTTCGTGGCTTTTATGCTGGGCTGGTTTGCGCATTGGGTGCTGGGGCGGTTCGCCCGCGTCGGCAGCGGCGAAATGAACGATCTCGATCACATGGCCCAGGCCCTGCACGAGGCCGAGGAACAGCGCGATCAGGCCATCGCCTATTACCAGCAGCGCGAGGCCGAAATGACCAACCAGCTTTCCCAGACCGAGGCCGAATTGCGTGCCGCGATGGATGGGTTGCGCGAAGCACGCTTTGAAACCGAAAGCCTGCGCAAGGCCGAACGCGGCGCCTAGCGATCCCAGCGGGTCAGCGCATCCTCATCCGCATCTTTGGCGGCGACCCATTCGGCCCCATCCGCGGCGAATTCCTTTTTCCAGAATGGCGCGCGCGATTTCAGGTAATCCATCAAGAATTCCGCCCCCGCAAAGGCATCGCGGCGGTGGCGCGCGGCGGTGGCAACCATCATGATCACCTCGCCCGGCTGTAACGTGCCATGGCGGTGGATGATCAGCGCATCGGCCAGCGCCCAGCGTTCCACCGCCTGCTGCGCAATCGCGGCCAGCGCGCGTTCGGTCATGCCGGGATAATGTTCGATCTCCATCCGCGTCAACCGGCCGCCTTCGTCGCGCACCAGCCCCGAAAAGCTGACGATCGCGCCGGCCCCATCAGCGCGGGCGGAAAAACGTTCAAGCTGATCGCCGGGCGAAAACGGATCGGGGGCCACGATGATCTGCATCGATCACCCCCCGGTCATCGGCGGAAAGAATGCCACTTCGCGCACCCCGGCCAGCGGCGCGTCGAAATCGGCCAGTTCCTGATCCAGCGCCACCCGCAACGCCGACAGATCGGCAAAAGCGGCGGCATAGCGTTCTTCGCGCGCGCGCAATTCGGCCACCAGATCGGCCACCGTGGCGGCGGCAGTTTCAATCACATCGCGCGGCACGCCGATCCGTTCGCGCACCCAGGCAAAATACATCACGGTGATTTTCATCGCGCGCCCTCCTGCAGATACGGCATGGCCTTGCGCAGATAATCCGCGCCGGTCACGACCGTCAGTATAGCCGCAACCCACAATAGGCCAACCCCGGCCCAGAAAAACCACATCATCGCGTGAAATTTCCAAGCCAGCCCGTTTGGATCGGCGATCCCCCCGTTCAGGATCGTATCGATACCGGCGGCATCCATCCCCTCGCCCGCCAGCGCGAAATATTGCGCGAAAATTCCCGCGCTCAGCAGCACGACAATCGCCACCATCTGCGTTGCGGTTTTCCATTTCGCGAGCTTCGTGACCTTCAGCAGCCCCGCCGTTTTTCCCAGAAATTCGCGCAGGCCGGAAACGAATACCTCGCGAAACAGGATGAGCGTGGCGGGCAGGACGATCAGGATATTCATCCCCGAAAGCGTCGAAAGCACCAACAGCGCCGTCAGCACCATCGCCTTGTCGGCAATCGGGTCAAGCATGGCGCCAAACAGCGTTTCCTGTTTCCAGCGCCGCGCCAGATAGCCGTCAACCCAATCGGTCGCCGCAGCGCCCGCGAAAAACACCAGCGCCAGCCAATCGGCCAGCGGGCGCGGCGCCAGAAGGAACGCCAGCGCGATCGAGGGCGCCGCCGCAAGCCGCAGGATCGTCAGAATATTGGGGATGTTCCAGGTCATATCGCCAGCCTTATCGCGTCACTGCTTGTCATGGAAGAAGGCATAAAGGGTTTCGGCCAAGGTATCGGAAATCCCCTCGACCGCCTTGAGATCGGCAAGCCCCGCCCGGCTGACCGCCTTGGCCGAGCCGAAATGCGCCAAAAGCGCGCGTTTGCGCGCCGCGCCCACGCCGGGCACATCGTCAAGCGGGGTGGCGCCGATCGCCTTGGACCGCTTGGCCCGGTGGGTGCCGATGGCGAAACGGTGGGCCTCGTCACGCAGGCGTTGTACGAAATAAAGCACCGGATCATTGCGTTGCAGCGCAAAGGGCCGCGCGCCGGGGCGGTGGAATTCCTCTTTGCCGTGGTCGCGATCGATGCCTTTGGCCACGCCGATCACGGGGATATCGTCGATCCCCTGTTCACGCAGGATCGACATCACAGCGCCAAGCTGCCCCGCGCCCCCGTCGATCAGCAACAGATCGGGCCACATTTCGCCCTGCCGATCCGGGTCTTCCTTGATCAGGCGGGAAAAGCGGCGGGTCAGCACCTCTTTCATCATGCCGAAATCGTCGCCCGGCGTCAGCTCATCACCGCGAATATTGTATTTGCGATACTGGCTTTTCATAAAGCCCTCGGGGCCGGCCACGATCATTGCGCCCACGGCATGCGCGCCCTGAATATGGCTGTTATCGTAAACCTCGATCCGCCGGGGCGGGCCATCAAGGCCAAAGGCCGCGGCCAGCCCATCAAGCAGCCGGGCCTGCGTGGCGCTTTCGCTCATTTTACGGGCCAGGCTTTCGCGGGCATTGCGCGCGGCATTGGCAACGAGTTCGGCCTTTTCGCCGCGCTGGGGGACCAGCAATTCCACCTTGTGCCCGGCGTTCATGGCCAGCGCCTCGGCCAGCAAATCGGGATCTTCGACCGGATGGCTCAGCAGCACCATACGCGGCGCCTGTTTGCCATCGTAAAACTGCGCCACAAAGGCCTGCAACACTTCGGGGGCTTCGGCCCCGGCGCCGGTGCGGGGATAGAAATCGCGGTTGCCCCAGCTTTGGTTCGCGCGGATGAAAAACACCTGCACGCAGGCCTGCCCGCCTTCCAGATGCAGGGCAATCACATCGGCATTGCTGACCGTGCGCGGGTTGATCCCCTGAATTTGCTGCACCGCCGTCAGCGCCTGAATCCGGTCGCGCAAACCTGCGGCGCGCTCAAATTCCAGCGCCTCGGACGCGGCCTCCATTTCAAGCGCCAGATCGGCCTGCACGCGGGTGCTTTTGCCTTGCAAAAAGCGTTCGGCATCGGCCACCAGCCCGGCATATTCCTGCGCGCTGATGCGATTGACGCAGGGCGCCGAACAGCGCTTGATCTGATAGAGCAGACAGGGCCGGCTGCGCCCCTGAAACATCGAATCCGAACAAGATCGCAGCAAGAACACCTTTTGCAATTGATTGAGCGTGCGATTGACCGAACGCGCATCGGCAAAGGGGCCGTAATAGGCACCTTTGACGGATTTTGCCCCGCGATGCTTGGTGATCTGCGGAAAGGGATGATCCTTGGTGATCAGAATATTGGGAAAGCTTTTGTCATCACGCAGCAGCACGTTATAGCGCGGCTTTAACTGCTTGATCAGGTTTTGTTCCAAAAGCAGGGCTTCGGCCTCGGTCCGGGTGGTCAGAAACATCATCGAGGCGGTTTCCGAAATCATCCGCGCGATCCGCCCCGAATGCCCGGCGGGATTGGCGTAATTGCCCACCCGTTTGCGCAAAGCCCGCGCCTTGCCCACATAAAGCACCGCGCCTTTTTCATCGAGCATGCGATAGACGCCGGGCGAATTGTCCAGCGTGCGCAAATAGGCTGCGATACGGGCATGGCCGCGCAGGGGCGATTTGGGGATGGGTTCGGTCGCGTCGGTCATGCCGGGATCTGATTCTCCTGCTCGGCTGCAATCATATAGGACTGGCTGCAAGTGCAAACCTGCCCACGGTTCTTGTGGATAACTTTGCGGATAACCTTGGGGCATCGTGTTTTTTTCGTTGTATCATGATGCATTCCACGGTTTGCCTGTTTTTTGGGCGCATTTGTAACGCCCTGTTTTTTAATGGAAAAATTATTAAGGCCTGCAAATCTTTGAAATCGTTGCGATTCCCTTAACGGTTTTGGGCCCTCAGCGGCGCTGGTGCATAAGTCAAGCCGCCATGGCCGCCAAATCCCCGCCAGATGCATCATTCCAGCCCCAGAACATCGGGCGTGCGCCAGCCCAGATGCTGCCCGCCATCGGTGCACAGCAACTGCCCGCTCACCCCGTCGGCCCCGATGAAATAGCGCAGCGCGCCGGTGACATCTTCGGGGTTCGATCCGCGGCCCAAAACGGTGGCGCTGCGTTGGCGGGCAAAGTGATCGGCGCTTTGGCGCGCGCCCTGCAGGGTTGGTCCCGGCCCGATCGCATTGACGCGGATCGCCGGGGCCAGGGCCCGCGCCGTCGTCTGGGTCAGTGCCCAAAGCCCCATTTTCGCGATCGTATAGGTCATGAAATCGGGGGTCAGCTTGCGCACCCGCTGATCGATCATGTTGATCACCAGCGCCCCCGCCACCGGTTCGCCCCGCGTATCCACGCCCGCAGGCGGCGCAGCGCGCGCGAAATGCTGGGTCAGAACAAAGGGCGCGCGCAGGTTCGATTCGATATGGCGATCCCAGCTTTCGCGGGTGGCGCTGTCGATCGTGTCATATTCAAAGATCGACGCATTGTTGATCAGCAACGTCAGCGGCCCGCCCAGCGCATCGGACGCGCGTGCAATCACCCCTTGGGTGGCCGCCTCATCCAGCAGATCGGCCTGCAATGTTGCCGCCCGCACCCCGTGCGCGCGCACGCCATCGGCGGTATCATCCGCGCCCGCGCGCGATGCCGCGTAATGCACGGCCACATCCCAGCCCTGCGCCGCCAGATCCAATGCCATCGCCCGGCCCAGACGCCCGCCTGCCCCGGTCACCAATGCCCGCCCCGGCTTCATCCCATCCTCCGAAAAACCCGTTGAAGATTATCGCGATTTCTTGCAATCGCAAGGGCCGCGCCCGATACGCGGGCGTGCGCAATCGGGGCATTTGGCCGATCTGGTGATCCGTGGCATCCGCAGCTTGCCAAAGATCGCCAGGATCATCATGGCCACCAGAAAAAGCGTGACGACCTTGATCATGATCTATAGCCCATAGCGCGCGAAATTGGCGCGATCCTCGACCTCGGCCAAAGCGGAACCGATCAGCCGTGCGCCAAAGCGGCGCCACATGCTGCGCCGGGGGCCGTAAACCGCAAAGGCCAGCTTGTCGCCATAGCGTTCCTTCATTTTGGGCACCAAATGCCCGATCCCGTCCGCGATCCCGTTTTCCAGCGCCTGCGCACCGACCCAGATATCGCCGGTGAACAGATCGGCGCCCGATGGCAGTTTATCCCCGCGCCGCTCGGTCACATAATCCTTGAACGCGATA
>Ga0265293_10009338_pt1 | contig 14135 bp, 8 predicted proteins | sample Munlanlewell138R_FD_192505 | JGI IMG/M metagenome (GOLD analysis project Ga0265293, IMG submission 192505) | Leachate microbial communities from a municipal landfill in Southern Ontario, Canada - Leachate well 138R | ecosystem: Engineered > Solid waste > Landfill > Unclassified | place: Canada...
ATGCGACCAAATCACGACATTCTTGCTCAATTTCAGGGTAAATTTTATTTGCAACAAATTGTGATTGTTTTCTTAGAAGAGAGGTCTGTTTACTATCCAAAATCGGAATAATAGTTTTATATATACCATCATCTTTTTTCAAAAGTCGCTGCGACATTAACAGTAAAAGTTGGCTTTTAGTATAATTAACTTTTAGAGAATCCAGCTGTTTCAGAGTAACTCCGTTTTTCATTGCTAATAAAAGCTGCCAATTATTATCAGAACTAACAATCGTGCTCGGATGATACGAATTGTTCATTGAGCAATAGCAGATATCTTCCCAATTTTCCAAATTATTATAATCTGTTGTTTGTGCAAATAAATAGGTATTGCTTGATAATAAGCTGCAACAGATGCAAATACTTATAATCCATCTTAAATTTTTATTGTTTTCTTTCATTGTATATTATGTTTTGGTGATGTTCTCTTTTAGCTTGCACATAACGTTTGGCGGTAGAAGCAGTGGGGGAGTTCGTAGCTTATCGTCCTCATCCGCTGCTAAAAACCACCCAATGCGAGTTTTGCTGACCCGAAGTCATCACATCCCCCACATTGCTTTTACCGCGTGTTAGGTGCTGTTGGTTAGGCTTTCAATTCTATTGCCAAACGGTAAACTTTCCAATATAAAAGTTAGCCTTTCGTGTTCTATCCTTTCCAACCTGTTACCCAAAGCTAGCGATTATTTTTAATTTCAGAGCGTTTTCCTATTTTTTTATTCTTTTTGCGAAGTAGGAGCGCAGCGACTACTTTCTTTCTTTTTCTTGTTTGTCAACCCGTTACACAACGCTGGAATTTTCCTATTCTGCTTATGCTTACCAATATTGGTGAAATTTCCACAATCCCAACCAACTTACTATCCCACGAAGCGATTGGTTTCCTGCTGTTTCTTTTAATTTCAACCCGATGCGAAAACCTATGATGTTTTCCTTTCAATCGAAGACTTTACTAATTCACTATTCTGAAGTAGGAGCGCAGCGACTACTTTCTTTTCATTTTATCGTTATCTGCTTGTTCTCTGTCCAAAACTTCAAAACGCTCTATTTTCCAAATTTTCAAATAGCGAACATATCCGTTATAAAATTCCGTCAATATTCCGCCATTTCAGCTGGCTTTGGGGTAAAGTTTTTTTAAAATTCTTTCTTGTATATTGGTGTTACCGAGGTCTTTGCGATTTTCTCCAATTGCACCTAACGGATGGGGGTACGTAAAGTGCAGGTGATTAATACATTTCATGTTCCGCCCGAACGAAGTTACGATATTTTGGGAACTATTCCCACCCCAACCCGCCTGCATTTTATGTACCCTGTGTTGGCAAGTGTTACCAAAATTTCCGGTTCGCCGACCCTGGCGCCCCCTTTGCATTCTCACAAATTCTGTTAGCCTTCCCGCCATTCCACTCCCTGCGGGCTAGGATTCCCTCACTTTTTCGGGTAAGCGACCCTACCGTGCGGGGTGGAGGCATTGCAAAGCTGGACGGCGGGAATGGAATCAGAATTTGTTCTCCCAGCAAAGGGGGTGACAGGGTTGGGGATATGCTGAGTGACGTATCCATACCAAGCCTTGACTTGATTAAAAAGGCTGAAGGCAACGGGGCAAAACAGGCTCAAATTCCTCACAAATTTTGTTAGCCTTCCCGCCATTCCACGCCCTGCGGGCCAAGATTCCCTCTCTTTTTCGGGTAACCAACCCTCCTGTGCGGGGTGGAGACGCTGCAAAGCTGGACGGCGGGATTGGAATCAAAATTTGGCACTGCTCAAGCGAGGGAGGGCGAGAACTTTACTGATTCAAGGAAAGGCATAGAAACCTACTTTACAAAGCCTTTTCCCATTTTGGTAATTGTTGCCAACGGATGGCGGTAGAGGCAGTGGGGGAGTTCGTGGCTTATCTTCGTCATCCGCCGCTAAAAACCACCCAATGCGAGTTTTGCTGACCCGAAGTCGTCACATCCCCCACATTGCTTTTACCGCGTGTTAGGCACTGGTGTTTAATGTCTTCGCCTTTTGTCTTTTTCCTAACGATGTAGTACCCGATTGTTAAAAGCCTATCCCACGCTAATTTTTAAATGCTATCCAAAACTAGCGAAAATTTTTATTTTGCGAATGCTTTTCCGCTTTTCTTTATTCCTTTTTTGTGAAGTAGGAGCGCAGCGACTACTTTCTTTCTTTTCTTTTTGTCAACCCGTTGCAAAAAAGTTGAATACTAAGTTATTCAGCTGATGTTATCCAATTTTGCTCTAATTCCTACAATCCCAATTAATTAACTATCCCACGAAGCGAAAAATTTTCCAACCGTTTTATTTCAGCCCGTTGCAAAACCCTAGAAATTATCCTGTTCAGTTGATGTTATCCAAACTTGGTCTATTTCCACAGTCCCAACCGATTTACTATTCCACGAAGCAATTGGTTTTCCAGTCGTTTCTTTAATTTCCACCCGAAGCGAAGTTTAGTGCTGTATCCATTTTTTTTCAGCGAGCGAGCGTATTTGCTTTCTATTCAAAATGTTATCTACGTAGTTTAAATATTTCCCTTTTTGCCTTAAAATCTCAAAATTTTCCGAAACGAAACCGTTTCCTTAAAATCTTGTATCATTCGGGTTCAATTTCAATCTTTTTTCAGATTACTTGTAGATACTTTGGTGTTTCTTTAGCTTTTTCGGTTCCCAGAACACTTGTGCCTAACGGATGGCGGTAGAGGCAGTGGGGGAGTTCGTGGCTCATCGTCCTCATCCGCCGCTAAAAACCACCCAATGCGAGTTATGCTGACCCGAAGTCGTCACATCCCCCACATTGCTTTTACCGCGTGTTGGGCGCTGGTACTTAGTCTTTCATTTCTGTTTCCAAACGGTATATTATCCAATATAAAAAAGCGATTCGAGTTCTTTCTTTTCCAACCGCTATCCAAAACTAGTGAAATTATTTATTTTGCGAATGCTTTCCTCGTTTTTTTTATTCTCTTTTTCCTAAGTAGGAGCGCAGCGACTACTTTCTGTCTTTTTTATGTGTCAATCCGTTACAAAACGCTGGAAATTACCCCATTCAGTTGATGCTATCCAATTTAGGTGTATTTTCCACAAACCCAACCAATTCACTATCCCACGAAGCGATTGGTTTCCTGCCGTTTCTTTTAATTTCAACCCGATGCGAAAACCTATGATGTTTTCCTTCCCATCGAAGGCTTTACTAATTTTCTATTCTTAAGTAGGAGCGCAGCGACTACTTTTTTTTTATCTTCATCTGCTTGACCGCTGTCCAAAACTTTAAAACGCTCTGCTTCCTTAATTTTTAAATGGAGAATAGCTGTCCGTTAGCCAATTCTGTCAAAATATTCTTGTTTCAGCTTGCTTTGGGGTAAAATTTTCTTGATTTTTCTTTCAGCACATTGGAGTTATCGTGTTTGTTTTTTGTACTTGCGCCCAACGGATGGCGGTATGTTTTGCGCCCCGTCGAGCGTGGATGGGATTTGTCCACCGTTACCCGTTGAATTGAAACTAAATGTTGCGTTATCAGCGGAACAGTGGGGCGTAAAATATACCGCGTGTTAGCAACTGGGTTTTGATTTTGTGTGGTGGAAATCCTAATAGCCCCTTAGGGCTAGGTGCGTGGGAAGATTGTAAGCTTATTGGCAAGCCTTGGTCAAGGGTGGGCTTGTGCGGCTTGCCAATGTGCTTACAATGTGCGGTGGGTTTCCTTAACTCTTCACAATTTTCCCTAACGCTTCGAGTAGCTGGGGTTTTTCTTCTAACCCTATCTTTGCTACGGCATAGAATTCACTCATCCAGTCGTCAATTTTTGCAAATGCGGCATCTTTGGCTTTGGTGGCATCCTGCGATTCGCCTTTTTCTCTTAAATATTCGGCTCGTGCCTTTTCGAGCTCTGTTACCTTGGTGTTTGTGGCTGTTATATCCTCTGGGGTAATCTTTAGGCGGGCGAGCTTGCCCTGTATTTCGGTGTTGGTGGTAGCTACGGAGTAGAATTTCTTAACCGTTTCTATCCATTTTACATACGATTTTTGTAGAGAGCCATCGAGGGCAAGCTGTTTTAGTGTTACGGGGTCCTTACGGAAAACTACTTTTGCTTTCTTGCGATGCAGGGAGTAAATGGTCTCTAGGTCTTTCTTTCTATTAGAAAAATCGGCGTAGGCTACCGAGGTTTCGTCATCTTCGGTTTTGTTAAAGTCGAAAATGTTGCGGGTTTGTTCTAACAATTGTTTCCCTTCGGTAATTAATGCACTATCATAGCCTAGTTCTGCCATAACGGTTGCAATTTCTGGCTGCTCTTGTACGTTCTCGAGCGCTACTCTGTAAAGTTCGAGCGTGCCTGCTTCGGTTGATTTTAAGTTTGATGCCATAATTTGTTGATTTTAGGGTTACTAATTAATGCAAACTATTTGTTGTGTGTTGCGTTTGAATTTTTCCCTGTTACATCTTCATTCCTACTCGCTGCATTTGCGTTCATACTGGCTGCTCGTCTGTTCCTACTCGTTGCTTATGCGCTCCTACTGGCTACTCGTCTGTTCCTACCCGTTGTATTTGCGTTCCTACTGGTTGCTTGCCTGTTCCTACTCTTTGCAATTGTGCTCCTACTGGTTGTTTCTGTCTAATTTCTTGTATGAACGGAATAAATGTAATGAAAAATATTGTTACTGCTCAACACTTTACCTAAAATTTACTTTATTGTGTCCTCCTTACCCTAATTTCCACGTGGGTCTTAGACGTGAAAAATATTTGGCGTTTTAACAATGTGCGTTTTTAATAGTCTTCTTTTCTGTTAGTATTTCTGAACTCACTTGTTTTGCTGTACTCTCAGAATTGGGCTATACGCATAGATTTAGTTTTTATTGATTAAACACGCACGTTAAAATAGTGTTCTCTTTTGAAAAAGGTAGTTTGTATTGCTAGTTGTGGGATGGCGGAAACTGCTCTTTTGCAAACTTGGGCTTGTGTGTGGGCTTGTGCGGTTTGCAAATGTGCTGTTTTGTGCGTTGGCTGTTCATTATATCATTTTTTCTTTTTCTGTCTTTATGTAGCAAATTGTCCGCTGTGTCGTTTTTACACTTGCCCCTAACGGATGGCGGTATGAAATCGTTGGGGAGTACGGAGATACTTCACTATCAAGGTACAACAAACCTTGATGCGAGAGATACTGTTTGCATAACCAATTAAACCCCAATGTTTTATACCGCGTGTTGTAAGCTGGTGTTCATTGTTCAAAGTCAATCTGTTTAAAGTTTTTACAAATCTAATCTTTATTCTTATCAATACGCACTGACCTTTATACGGAGCACGAATTTATTTTGTTTTTTGTGGGGGGGGGAATCCCAAACCGCCCTTAAAGGCGGTACTTAAGGCTGGCTTTGTAAGCTCTTCCCGCAAAATTTGAATAGCAGGGTAGGACATTGTGCGTTTTGCGGGATGTGATTACAAATAGCATGGTCAAGTCACATATTAACTGTTAGTTTGCAATAAACATATAATTATTGATTTACTTTTTGCTACTTTTCAATTTCTTTGTTAATTATTGATAATTTTGTTAATTAAAATAAACGGGATGAACTTCATATAAAAATACAAATGCAATGCTAAAAGTTGTAATAATTATTATTTTCAATTTCTACTCTTTAATAATCTTTAGCCAACAGGATAATTTTATTGGAGGTATTTTGTTTAATGTCAATGGAATACAGATTGAAGGCAATGACACTTTTTGGCCAAATTCCAATGGTTCTATTACAGGAGGTGTCGGATTATCTACTGGTTTATCAGTACAGCATTATTTGCTAAAGAGGTATTACTTCAATTTTGAAATCCGCTATATCCAAAAAGGAAGTGTGTTTGCATTTCTAGATCAATCTGCAACTACATATTCTGAAATTTTGAGATTGAATTATATGGAGTTACCTGTTTCACTTGGATATCAATTAAAAATTAAAAATAAAAAGTACTTTATTGAGACTGGTTTTGCTTATGCTAAACTATTTTCCTCAAAAGGTAACATAAATGAATTTGTGAATCGTTTTGGTACAATTAATTCTGAAAACTTTAATGATTATGATATTTCATGGTTTAGTAGTTTAAAATATCCTATAAATAAAAAGAATAAAGGGAATCTGCTTTTAGGATTGCGTTTTTCTTATTCGTTATTTACTATACACAGAGATTATAAGCTTAAAAATATGGTTTATGGTTTGCAAATGGATTACAAATTCAATAATTGATTTTTCCTCGAATAATCAAGTAAAAACCCTTGAATACATTTTAAACTTTATAAACAAGATAAATATCATTCATCCAAGTTTATAAGAAGCATTAGTTCCCTTGCTGAGATGGTTTGCGTATAAATATCAGACGCATAAAAGTACCCTAAACCACCAGTTGATAAGTTTGTTGGGACATTTGCCGGCATAGTAGAAAATAAATTATTATTCCAGTAGGTTTCTTTTAACACAGCGATTAAATAATTCTCATATTGCTGAGATATGAAAGACTTTTTTACCGTTATTTTATATGACATCCCTATACTCAACTGACTTATGCGCTCACTATACATTTCAGACAAAAGCCCTTGTTGGTCAACAACGCTAAAATAATATAATGATGATTTCGATTTATCATAACCAAATATAGTATCAACTGCAAACCAATGGTATATACTTGATTCTATAGCGCCAAAATTAAAAGTATTTTGATACAATAATGGACTTACCAATACACCTAAAGAATCATACCCACCACCACCTGATTTAGTGGGTAAATCAATCGAATTGAAATCAAAAGATTTAACCTCCCCCATAATATCAGAAGCTGTATACGTTTTGCCTGAATAATAAATTGTTAAAGTATGAACAGCCCCTGGTATACCTTTTATAAGGTTTTTTGAAACGTATGTGCCTTTCCTTTTTTGCTGGCTATTAATATTTGGGTGATTAATTGCTTCAATAAATTCATAATTATTGTCACCAATTTTTAAGTTTACTTCTGCACCGGATATTGAGTCAATACTATGCTCATTTAATAACATAGGCTTTGTTAGCGTAATTTCATGGTATTCCATTTCTGAAGTAATTCCACCGGTTATTACAATCTCAGCGTTTGTTTTTTTATTGCCAGTAATTTTTGAAATATCCTCATAATATGAATCTTCGCAAGAAACAAAAATTAATGATAGTGTAATAACCATTAATTTTATATTAAAAATGTAAAGATACTTAGTTGACATAATTGTTAATTGAATTTAAAACTATATGAAAAATTAGGAATCACTCTAAAAAAATGAAATACTGATACTTTGTCGCCAATTCTATTATTAAAATTATAACCCATTGGATTACGTTTGGCATATAAATTATAAACCCCGATAGTTAAGTTATGCTTTGTTTTTTTCTTAGCCGGAGGGTCAAAAATTAATGCTAAATCTAAGCGATGATAGTTTGGAAATTGTCCGCTATTCCGTTCAGAATAAATTGGTATTTGTGGCTGCCAATCGAATGAAGCAAGATCACCAATGTGAGGGAAACCTGCTTGATAACCAATAGGAAAAGTTGCGGGACGACCGCTTGTAAAAGTCCAAAACGCACTTATCTTAATCTTTTCTGTAAATTCATGAACTATTTGGACTTTAATATCATGCGGAATATCATAAGGAGCAGGGTATGTATCTTTAGATGTGGCCCCTTTTATTGTGTATTGAGCTCGAGAGAAAGCATAGCTTACACTACCTTTTGTTTTGCCAGTTTTTTTCGTTAAAATAAATTCAAAACCATAGGCATTGGCTTTTCCGCTTCTTATTTCACCATCAATATAAGGGTTATCGGTCAGTATGGCATGATCAATATAATCAATTTGATTGTTAATTAAACGATAATAAGCTGTTGTTGAAAACATTATTTTTTCTCTGTCCCAGAAATAGCTAGATAAAAAATTATTGCTAATTAGTGGTTTAATATTGGCTGAAGCAGGCATCCATGTTTCCAAGGCAGTGTATGAATACGCATTGTTTGAAAGTATTTGAACAAATTGTGATGCTCTTGTGTATGCTACTCTATATGAATTGTTTTTTGACTTATTAATATTAATAATTACTCTTGGTTCAATGTTTTTATAGGTATTCCAAACTCCTTTATTTTCAATATTAATTTTTATAGGTAAATAATTTTCATCAAAAGAATACCATTTTGCATTTCCCGTATTTTGAAACATCGAAAATCGAATCCCATATTCGGCATCAAAAATATTATTAAATTCTATTTCATTTGAAATATAGGCACTTGATTCTATTGCTGACATATTGGAATTTATGCTTTCCATATAATTTGATTGCCCAGGGGTATAGTCGTGTAAAATTGAATTAACCCCTAATCGTATGGTGTTTTTGGGATTAAAATACCAGGTAAAATCTAATTTAGCATTTATATCTTCAACGCCAGTTTGCCAAGTATATGGTTTTGTATTTTTAGATTCGGGTAATGTAAGTGTATTTTTGTACTTACTATATAGTACTGTAGTATTTAAAAAAGCATTATTGTTAACTATATGGTTCCACCTGAGAGTAGATGTTGTATTATACCACTTGTTGTTGAACGATGCCAATGTGTTTATAAAGTCAGTCCCATGATATACTGAAAAAAACAAATGATTATTTCTGTTGATTTTATAATTTATTTTACCATTTAAGTCATAAAATGAAGGAACAATACTAATACTTTCTGATGGTTCTACAAATAAGTCAAAATTGCTTTTTCTTGCTGACATTACAAACGATGACCTTTCTTTTATTAAGGGACCAGTTACTGTTAATCTAGATGCAATTATACTAACACCACCGTAAACTGAATAATTATTACGATTACCTTCTTTCATTTTTGTATCGATTACAGATGATACTCTGCCTCCAAATTGTGCTGGATACGCAGTATTATAAAATTTCACATTTTTTATTATATCGGGGTTAAAAACCGAAACAAAACCATATAAATGAGAAATATTATAAACCGGAACTTCATCTATTAAAACATAGTTTTGGTCTCTATTTCCTCCTCTAATATATAAACCAGACGAACCTTCGCCAATGTTTTTAACTCCAGGTTCCAGTTGTATGGCTTTAATAATATCATGCTCACCAAAAGCTGTTGGAAGCATTTTAATGTGTTCAATTGAAATTGTTTTGTGAATATTTTCAATTTGTTTCGATTTCTCAGAAGTGATTACTACTTCATCCAAATAAAGAATATTCTTTTTCAATTTGACATTAACTAATGTGTCTTTTGTTAAGTTTATCCTTATTTCTTGATTGTAATATCCAATAAAACTAAAATTTAGAACATAAACATCTTCGTTTAACGTAAGTGAATAAAATCCATAAGAATTTGATATTGTTCCTAAACCAGTTAAATTAGCTATGATATTACAACCGATTAACTCCTCACCGGAATCAAAATCTGAGATATACCCACTAATAATATGTTTTTCGTTGCTAAATGCTTTGGCGCAAAACAACAAAAATAATATTGCAAACAATTGTGTTTTGATGGTACTTTATTTTTAATATAAAAGCAAGAATACTATTGATGTCGCTATATATTGATTGATAATATACTTGCTTCCTATTGAGTTACTGCCAGAAATAATAGAATGTATAAGTAGGAGTTTGATTTTTGTAATGCTTATAAAATAAATGGATTCCTTCCTCATCATAAGGACCATATGTTTTCTCATCTCCCGGATGTTTTAGTTGACAGTTAGCAAGATGATTTTCAGTATTATAAACACAAACAATGTATATAATATTATTGCATATCTTTTTAGTTCTTTTAAATGTCAATTTAACTTTGTTTGCACCCCAAACATCAACATCATAATATTCGTACCCCTGGCTTCGCAGGGGAAACCAACGACAAAAATCAAATTTAGCTTCCATTTCTTCTTCTTCCATTTCCTCTTCGTCCTCACCTACAATAGAAGAGCCATGAGAAACCAACGCGTAGTTATTAACTTTATCTTTAAAACTAACATTAATAATATCCAATTGTATTGTTACACTTGTCACCTTGATTCTATCATTAAAATCAACAAAATCTGCATCTTCAACAACATTACATGAATCGCAATTTGTCTTTTCTTTAGGAATTTCAGGGTTTATAATTAATTCATAACTCTCAGCATTATGGTTAACAAGTAAAGTTCCATCATCCGAACTAACTCTTAATGTAACAGAATTATTACCAGATTCATCAAATACAATAAACTGTTTCTCAGAGGCTCTTGCTTCAGGAACTGTTTGTTGTTCATTGTTATAGGCTTTATTATCTTTTGTACAACTATAAGTAATAGTTAATACAACTATTATAGCTGCAATTGAACTAAACAAGCAAATAGTTTTTTTTATAAATAAATAGCACATTAAATTTTTCATGTTAATAATTTTTTAATAGTTGCAAACTGTTAATGTGGCCAATTTGCTTGCCACATGAATAATTAATAGCAGGAGGTTTTTACTATATCGTGAATTGGTAAGATCGCCTATTTATTTGTAAATAAAGGTATGATAATAATTTCAATGTTTTCAAAGAAAATATATTATTTAATAAACGAGCCATTTTTACAAATAAAAGCTGCTGTTTTTATAATGAATGAAGTGACTTATTGATAATCTGCTTTACTTTTCCTAGTTTTCTGTTTGATATGTAAATAGTTTCATTCGGTTCTATTAATTAACTTGGTCTTTTCACAAAATCAATATATAATACACTACTTAACATTCACTAAATTGTTTCTATTTAAGCGAATAAAATCAAATTTTGAAAGTTTTGATTCATAATATTTAAGAATTTTGTTGTTGAAATTGGTTTTTCTTCAATAAAGTGCATTGTTGTAACATATCCGTCACACATTATATAGAAAATATTTCCAATATTAACAATCGTAGTTGTCTGCCAATCTTTACGGAAATATTTATATCTCTTTGGGAGCTAAAGTCTTTTATCATTTTTTTCAGGTTTCAACTATATTGTGTTTCGGGTAAAAACAACTCTTTTGCAAACTTTGGTTTGCAGGGCTGGCTTGCAGCGGTTTGCAAATGTGTTGTTTTGTGGGCGGGATTTCTTTCTTTGTGCGGGGGAGAAAAAACAAAATAAATTCCCCTCAAACTGCATCGCCCTATCAACGGAGTACCAATCCAGTCAATCCGTTTTTTGTAATTATTTTCTATCATTTTTCATCGTTTCAACGTGTCGTGTCGGTTTCATACACTTGCTTACAACGGCTGGGGGTTGTGAGCAGTGGGGGATGGCGTGGCGCAGCGTCGTCATCCGCCGTTAGTGCCGCCCCCGTGCGGGTTCTGCCGACTCGAAGTCATCGCATCCCCCACATTGCTTACACCCCTTGTTATGGGCTGGCTATTTATTTTCTGTCGTGTCTTTAGATTTGACATATAAATTTGCTGCCTTTTTCACGGTTTTACACGTGCGTAGGGACAGGCACACTCATTGGCAAACTTTGGTTTCAGCGTGTCTTGTTGGACTTGGCATTGTGTGTGACTGTGAAGCGTTGATATTCCTCGCTGTATCAGCATTAATTAATACTTCTACATTCAATTATAATCCTTAATTTGAGGAAACTACTCAAAACGTTGTTTATTTACTTCTAAAGATACTTCAATAAGCTTGGTGTTAGAATACTGTAACCAGATGATTTCTTTCAAGTTTCCAAAAAACGCCATCAGGAATTTTAAATCCTTTGACCTGAGTAGTTATACAAAACTTTAGAGTCATTAGACTCCTACTCAAAGAGCGTAAATCCTACCTTGAAGCAAAAGAGATCATGACCCTCATGGAAGAAGTCATGTGAATATTGTAACCCAAGATGAATTTCCGAACTTACAAAGTAATTCAACCCAACTCCAAGGTGGAATCCTATCCCCGTATCAGCTTTAGATGTTGGATTAACTATAAGATTGCTATTCACAAGAACTTGGGTTGACTGTAAATGTCGGATACCTCCTCCGGCATTAAGAGCAAGGGCAACCTTGTTGAACAGTTTGGGGTTGAACCTCAAACCAATGTCGCCAATAAAAACCGAATGGTGGTCATAGGAACAAGCCTCAAGTAAACTGATTTGTTTGTCGCTGCTCATAGCATAACCAGTAGCCAATCGGAATGAAAAGTTTTTGTGTAAAGGGTACAGTATCTCGCTACTGCCCCCAATGCCGTTAACTCCTTCAAGTATAACAAACCCAACTCCCGTTTCAATTTGTAGCTTGTTCTGGGCAATCCCTGCAAAAGCAATTAACAGGCAAAAATTTAAAAGTAAAAATTTCATAATAGAAAGGATTTTATTACCTGTAGCTATCCTTAAACCTAATCAACCCTGTATTATATGTATCTCCCATCATACCATCATCAATATGTAAAGAAATAGATCCACAGTTCATATCCCAACTTTTAATGGTATAGGACAAACCTGCCGTTCCAGTGTACTCTTGTCCTGTTTCCTTATCCACATCTTTATAGGTAAAACTACTATTTATTGTTAATTGATCTCCAAAATTGTCAACTTCAACCCAAGTAAAATGAACAGTTTTAGTGTATGTTTCTACATCCCAGTAATAAAGGTATCGTCCTGTGGTTCCATCTACAGTCCACCATTTGTTATTGATTTGTTTGCGTTTATCAGGGTAGAAATATTGTTCACTTATTTCACCTTTTACGGATTTCATCAATAAGCGTAGTTCTGGTGCACCCTTTACCCATCCCTCAATTTTATTAAGATTAGGACATTTAATTTTCATTAAATATTCGTGTTTCGTTCCTGTTCTATTCGATTTGGTATAAGAGTCTTGGGTACAAGAGCCCTTGTATGCTTTACCATATTGGTCGACACGTTCATTTAAAGATAAAACCCATACCTCATTTTCACTTGCAAAAGATTCGTTAATAAGAAATTCAGTGTTTGCAATAGCTCCATTTTCATCAATAAAAATTGAACTAAAAAACTCAACGCTATCGTGAACATTCAATGCTTCAATTACATAAATGATATCATTGCTTTTTGTCCCTTTTAATATAGACTCTTCAAAATAGGGGATAAAAATTTGTGGGTAAAGGCCGTTCATATTTAACTTGTTAACAATAGAGTCAAATTCAGAAGAAATGTATCCTTTACTGAAATCATTTTTATACAAATTAACCACTTCATTCAATAAAACATTATCATCACCATCAAATTTTTTACTCACGCTTTTATACACTGCATTTCGGAAGTTCTTATTTGCAGACAATCTTGCAACTCCCCGTTTTAGAATATCTAGTTCTGCTTTATTTAAAACAAAGTTATCCTCTGATTCATTCAAAACAATGTTATTGTTTGGGTTAAAACTGTCTTTCTCACATGATGTTAAAAACGATAAACTCGTGAGGACTGCAACTATTATTAAACTTTTAGTTTTCATTTTCGTTTATATTTATGAATTAATATTAATTTATTTGCCGCCTCACCCCAACATTGATTTCGTCGTCATGCAACGGGGTGGGGTTTTTTTTATTGCAGTTTTTGTTACTGGAGAGTTTGCCTAGGAAAACACGAAAAACCTAAACTTCCAGACCATTAGGGTTCTGAACCTGCTTGGTCAAGCGACTTATAATATGCTTGTTCTATTTGTTTTTATTTAATACAGTGGTATAAACTTATATTGGTTACAATCGTTAACGATTGTAAAATTAAATAAATTTCCGAATTTTAAATAACATTTTGGAAGAAATGTTTGAAAAGTTAGTTCTCTTAACATATCAATCGATTAGATTATTTCTTCTTGCAAGATGTTCAAGGCAAGGACAAGATGAAGGCTCTTTTGGCTGCGAAGAAATCGCTTGTGCGGTGGGGCAGCCAAGTGTGCCTGTGTGCATAGGCACATTTAGTTTCTTATTCTTCTGTGTATGTAGCAAATTTAGGTCTTTCACGGTTTTCTTCATAGCTTGCCCATAACGGATGGCGGTAGAAGCAGTGGGGGAGTTCGTGGCTCATCGTCCTCATCCGCCGCTAAAAACCACCCAATGCGAGTTTTGCTGACCCGAAGTCGTCACATCCCCCACATTGCTTTTACCGCGTGT
>Ga0265293_10009340_pt1 | contig 14135 bp, 12 predicted proteins | sample Munlanlewell138R_FD_192505 | JGI IMG/M metagenome (GOLD analysis project Ga0265293, IMG submission 192505) | Leachate microbial communities from a municipal landfill in Southern Ontario, Canada - Leachate well 138R | ecosystem: Engineered > Solid waste > Landfill > Unclassified | place: Canada...
TTTTGCAGAGGATTCGGTTCTAGAACTCGCTGTCCATCGGCACCTTGAAGACCTGGCCCTGTCCGTAACTGAAGGACACGTAGTTCTGGCCGATGGCCGAAACACGATAGTCTCCCAGCTTCTGGCCTGGAGTGACGACTCGAGTTCCATAGTTGGTGGAGATGATCGCCTGACTGCCGCTGACGATACCGGTGACGGTAACTTCAGGGGCGGGGATCGCGGGCTGCTCTACGGCCACCGTGTAATCGATGGGATCGGCCCCGGGCCGCGCCTTGGGTTCCCGATTGTCATTGCCGGGACTGACCGTGTTTCTCCGATCCGCTTGGGGCGAGGAAGGGGTGGCCAGGCGATTTTCGATCAGTTGATTGGTAAACGGATCCCGGTCTACGATGGTGGGTTTTATCAGTCGGGCTGAGTCGTCGGCGGTCGGGTCGCTGCTCTGGCTGACCACGGGTGTCTTGTCTTTGATGGTCACGTCGCCGGATGCGCCGTCCTGAGCCGACGCTCCGGTGGCCAGCAAGCCGGCGGCCAGGATCGCGGCGAAACCTTTTCGCCAGTGAGATGTGTGCATAGTGTGCCTCCTGTATTTTTGTGTCGGTGTTGGAGCTACTCTCCAGCCCGCGCTGGCGTACTCAGTAGGGCGCGACACGAATTTATTCCATTTTGTTCCAAATTAGTTTAAAAATACTATAATCCTCTTCAAAATTGAACCCCAAAGTGTCCCATCATGAACGAGGACAGCCAACCCGAAGCGGGAATCCCCATGGTTCTAGGGAGGTGCCGACATGGCCTCAACAGTTTGGAAAGGGCATCTGGCTTTCGGATTGGTTTCGGTTCCGATCCGTCTGGTGGTGGCAGCCAGGCCCAACAACGTCTCGTTTCACCAGATAAACCCGGAGACGGGTTCTCGAGTCAAGCAGAAGCTCTTCGATCAGACCACCGACAAAGAGGTGTCGAGAAAGCAGCTTGTCAAGGCTACTGACCTGCCTGACGGACGCACAGTGTTTCTCACCGATGACGACATGAAGAGCATTCTCCCCGAGAGCTCCAAGACTATGTCGGTGATGGAGTTTGTGAGCCTGAACGAAGTCGACCCTCTCTATTTCGACAGCTCTTTTTATCTACTCCCTGACGGGGACGCCGGAAAGAAGCCGTATTACCTTTTGTACGAAGCCCTCAAAGCCGAGAACTGTGCGGGGCTGGCCAAGATGGTGCGAGCCCGCCGGGAGTATCTGGTCCTGGTCCGACCCTCGGGCAAGGGGTTGGCCCTGCACACCCTGTTTTACGAAGATGAGGTTCGGGCGGTGGCCGAGTACGGAGACGGTGAGGGGGTGGAGATCGGCGAAAAGGAATTGGAGTTGGCCCAGATGTTCGTGCAAAATCTGGCCGCTTCGTTTGAACCGCAGAAGTACGAAGACAGCTATCGGGTGGCCCTGGAAGAGCTGCTGAGTGCCAAGGCCGATGGTCAGACCATTGAGACTCCGACAGCACCCGCGGCCCCCGCCACCGGCGATCTCATGGAGGCTCTGAAAGCCTCCTTGAACATGTCCAAGAAACCGCCCCAGGAGGAGTCCAAAACCAAGACCAAAGCAACCTCGAAAGCCAAGAAGTCTAAGAAGCAAGGCAAGGTTTCATAACCGCGCCGCGAAGCACGTCCTATGCCTGACTACTCCCTGGAACAGGTATCGAAGATACTCTCGGTTAGCGATCAGCGCTTGCGCTACTGGCAACGGATCGGTCTCTTTCCCCGCCGGGTCGAAGGCTATGATTGGTCCGATCTACAGCGCGCCAAGCTGTTGAGCCGATTGGTGGAGGAAGGGGTGCCCGCTACCCGCCTGGTGCCCTACTCACCGGTCTTGGAGGGTCACGCCTTCCACGGCGCCTCCAGGGCCCTGGTGGTCAACGAAGCCGGACTGACCAGAGAGGTCGAGAGCGGACAGATCCTTTTCAACTTCGAGGAACCCACTGTCGAGCAACGCCCGGTTCACTACTTGCCCCAGCCCGATGAATGGGAGCGCCAAGCCCAACTGGCCCTGCATGAAGGAGATACTGAACGCGCCATGGAGCTTGCCACCGGAGCCCTGGAGGCGGTGGGCGACGACCTCTTTTCTCTCAACAACCTGGGGCTGCTCTTTATGGACATGGAACAGCCTGAGCTGGCCCGGGAAACCCTCCAGAAAGCTTGCACTCATCCTGAAGCAGGGGCTCGACAGTGGTTCAATCTGGCTCACGCTCTGGACACCTCGGGCGACCCGGAAGGGGCCGTGGAGGCCCTGGAGCAGGCGCTGGCCATCGATCCAAACTTCTCGGCCGGGCGCTTCAACCTGGCCTACACCTGCGAAACTCTGGGACTGACCTCCAAGGCCTACCGGCACTGGAAGGCGTTTCTGCGGCGGCACCCGGACTCCGATGACGCCGAGCGGGTGCGCCTGCACCTGGATGCGTTTTATGGTGGCGATCAGGTGATTCCCCTCCACTCCCTACCTTGAGTCTAGGAGTGTGTCGGAGTAGTCGGACCGAGCAGAGCGAAGGACATTTTGTTCAGGCGGATAGTGAAATTTTGCCCTAATATGGGGCTATATTCGGGTGAAATGAGCTATTCGCATGGACAATAATGAACGAGCCTCTGCGAAGGGAGACTACTCCGACACGCTCCTAGAGGAGTACAAAAAGAAGCGCCGGTTCGATCAGAGTCCCGAACCCTTGCCGGCTTCTGAAAAAGGTCAGGGGGGCCGCTTCTGCTGGCAACGGCACGCCGCTTCTCGGCTACATTACGACCTGAGGCTGGAATGGCACGACTCCCTCTTGAGTTGGGCCGTGCCCAGAGGCCCCACCCTGGACCCCCTGGCCAAGCGCCTGGCGGTGCGCACCGAGGACCACCCGCTGGAGTATCTGACCTGGGAGGGGACGATCCCGAAAGGTCAATACGGTGGGGGAACCATGATGGTGTTCGACATCGGTTACTGGGAACCGGTGGAAGGGACGACCCCGGAAAACTGGCTCCAAAATGGAGAACTTAAGTTTCGCTTGTGGGGGCAAAAGACCGCCGGGGAGTGGACCCTGGTGGCCACCAAAGACGATTCCTGGCTGTTGATCAAGAAGCAGGACCACTGGTGCGTGCCGGGTTGGGATCCGGAAGACTTTTTGTGGAGCGCGGTCTCCGGACGGTCCTTTTCAGAGGTTGAGCAACAACGCACCGCTCCGGCCCCCCGCGAGGGAGACTGGCCTGAGGGTGCCCGAGCAGCACCCATGCCGCTGGAGATCAAACCCATGCTGGCCCACATCGGTCAACCGTTCGATAGCGACGAATGGAGTTTTGAACTCAAGTGGGATGGGGTTCGAGCTCTGGTCTACTGCCAGCAGCAGTCGCTCAAGATCAGCTCCCGGGCGGGCAACTCTTACCTGGCCTCTTTCCCCGAGCTTCAGCACGTACGGGCTCGCATGAAAGCGGAGAGCTTTGTGCTCGATGGTGAGTTGGTGGTTCTCGACGAGGAAGGGATCGCCCACTTCGATCGGATCGCCACGCGCCTGAAGGTGGACAACCTGGCCCAGGTCTACAAGTTGGCGCGCAGTCAAAGAGCGGTGCTCTACGTCTTTGACCTGCTCTACCTGGATGGACGGGATCTTCGAGATGTCTGCTGGCTGGAGCGGCGACGTCTTTTGGGTGAGACCTTTCGCCCTGACCACTGGGTCAGGCTTTCCGAGAGCCTTCCCGGTTCGGGAACCCAGATTTTTTCTCTCATCGTGGAGCGAGGCCTGGAAGGGGTGATGGCAAAGAAGCACTCCGCCCCCTACATCTCCGGCCGTAGCGACTGCTGGCTCAAGCTCAAATCCAGGCATCTGATCGACTGCGTGGTGGTCGGCTATACGGCCCCTCGCGGCGGGCGAAAGCATCTCGGTTCCCTAATACTGGCCCGCTACTACCAGGGAAAGCTGGTCTTCAAGGGTCGCGTGGGAAGCGGCCTTTCCAACTCCGATTTAAAACTCTGGGCAGCTCGATTGAAACCGCTCATCACCAGGGAGCCTCCGATTTCGGAGGACCCCCGAGCCGAGACCCCGATCACCTGGTGCGAGCCGCACCACGTGGTGGAGGTGGAGTACGCCCGTCTCTCCAAAGACGGTCGCCTCTTTCACCCGACCTATTCCCGGGAACGACCGGACCTGACGCCCGCCGATTGCGGCGAGGAGGAAGGCCCGGCTCGCACCGCGGCGTTCAAGAAAACCGGCGAGCAGACGATCAAGATTTCCAACCCCGGCAAGATCCTTTTCCCGGAGTCGGGGAATACCAAGTTAGACCTGGCCGACTACTATCAGGCGGTAGCCGAACTGCTGCTGCCCCATCTCAAGGATAGACCGCTCTCCCTTCGCCGCTTCCCCGACGGGATCCACGGTGGAGACTTCTTTCAGAAGCATCCGGCTCAGGGCATGCCGGACTGGCTCCGGGAGGAGGACCGGATCTACTGCCCCTCGACCGCCGGGCTGTTGTATCTGAGTAACCTCGCCTGCGTGGAGATTCATAGTACCCTCTCCCGCCGGCCCGCTCTGGAAACACCGGACGGGATCATGCTGGATCTGGACCCCACCGAGTGCGACTTTTCTAAGCTCAAAGAGGTGGCCTGGGAGTTGGGGGTGCTGCTGGATGAGGTGGAGTGGGACGGCTACGTGAAGACCACGGGTTCTCGGGGTCTGCACGTCTATATACCCCTGGCCCCGGGCTACACCTTTGAGCAGTCCCGCCTGGTGGCCGGGGTGTTGGGTGAGATTCTGCAAAAGAGGATGCCCGGGCTGATATCCCTGGAGCGAAGCCCGTCCAAACGAGCCCGGGGCACGGTCTACCTGGACGCTCCCCAAAACCGAAAGGGAGCCACCACGGCGTCCGCCTATTCGGTTCGGGCCACCCCCACCGCCTCGGTGAGCGTACCGCTGCGATGGGAAGAACTCGACACGCCGCTGGGCCCCCGGGACTTCACCATCAACAACCTCTCGGATTGGCTGCCGGGCCGGGCCGAACTGTGGAGCCTGGAGCCGGAGCCCGAGCATCGGATTGAGGATCTCCTACCTCGGCTGGAGTCCTTAGCATGAAGACAGGCTTCCAGCTCTCGAAGGCTAAGTGATAGAGGTGCGCTGGCTCGATCTGCTTCATGCCCGTTATCACAACGACGGATTGTTCTTCCCCGACGGATTCGGAGATGAATCTCTGCTCGAAGAAAGCCTGGTCCAACGGGCTACCCCCCGACCGGTGGAGTCGAGCCCCCTCAAGAAAGGCGAGCGGGAGCGTATCCTCCGTTTTCGCTCGCCCCGGGCCGATGATCTCCCGGAAGAATCCAGGTTTGCCGAAGCTCTGGTGGTTCTCCCTGCCGACTGGAGCCACCATACTCCGATCTGCGTCCAGTTGGCCGCCACCGGAGATGAAGGCTTCATGGCCCGCCGCCGGATCGTGGCTGAACCCCTGAAGGAGCTTGGCATCGCCTCCGTGGTGCTGGAGAATCCCCTCTACGGGTGCCGCCGCCCTCGAGGGCAAATTCGTACTTATTTGCGCCGGGTGAGCGACCTCTGGATCATGGGCCTGGCGGTGGTGGCAGAAGCCAGGGCGCTGCTGGAGTGGTTGAGAGAGCAGGGGTTTCAGAATTTGGGCGTCTGCGGGGTGAGTATGGGCGGGGCGATGGTCAGCCAGGCCGCTGCTCTCACCCCCTATCCTCTGGCCGTTTGCGCCTGCATCGCTCCGCACTGCGCCACCCCGGTCTTTCTGGAGGGGGTGTTGTCTCGCTACGTGGACTGGGAAGCTCTGGGAGAAGGCGGGCGAGAGCGGTTGGGCCGGCAGCTCGACGGCTCTGATCTCAGGCTGTTTCCCCGCCCTTCCCGACCCGATTGCGCCATCTGGCTGGGAGCCAGGCGCGACGCCTACGTAGACCCCTCCTCCAGCATGCTCAACGCCGAAGCCTGGCCGGGCTCAAAAATGAGATGGCTCAACAGTGGGCATGTCAGCACCACCATCTTCCATCGCAACCAGTACCTGCGGGGCATTCAGGAGGGGTTCGCCCGGTTGGCGACCCCGGCTCGGGAGCTCGGGGTCTGGTTGCCCTGACGGTGCAAGTGTTAACGGGGTTTCCGGCCGACCTTCTAGAATCAGAGCGCTTATGGAAGCGGAAAGTTATCTTCACTGGCTCCGAAGAACGGATCTCGCTACCGCGGATCTGGCTGATATTAGACAAGCGGTGGAAGTGGTCATGTTGGCTCTCCGGCAAGAGCTGGAAGAAGAACAAACCTCCCACGCTCTGGATATGTATGCCGTACTGGAGCCGATCCTGGAAGAACTCCGGGCGGGTTCGGTGCCCGTGGCGGCGTTGAACGAATTCAGGATCGAGTTCGACAACGATCCCGAGACCTACGAGCCTCCCGAGCAGGTGTTGGAGGAGGAGCTTCGGGGCATCGCTGCTGGGATCGGCCGGGAACACTGGTGTACAGAAAACTATGAAAGGTTGGAGCGAGCCGTGAACGCCTTCCTCGAGGGTGGTGAAGAAGTTGTTTTCTGGGACACGATCGACAGCCTGTCTACCGGTATCGAGTCGGCCCACGCTCAGTACTCCAGCACCCACATCCTGCCCAAAGAGGTAACCCTGGAGTCGCAGGTCGTCCACAAGCTACTGTTCGAGGGGATCGAAACCTGGAAGGCCGCTCTGGATTCACTGCGGGAGGACGAGGAGCCGGATTGGGATTGGTTGATGCAGACCGCCGAAGAGGGCAACCGGCTTCTGATAGCCGTTCAGATCTTTGAAGAGAGGGTGCGAAGCGCCCTTTCCTGAGAGCTCAAGGAGCCTCCAGGATTTCCACTTCGGCTAGGCCCACCAGGTACTCCACGGCGGTGTGATACAGTCCGGCGAAGCCGACTTTTTGGGCCTCCAGGGGGTCGCCACCCACCGCCTCGCGAGCTTCTTCTGTCGATATCCCGACCGCCTCGGCCGCCTCCTGCAGGAGGTCCTGCACCACTTCGGCGGAGGGAGCGAGTTCTTTCTCCTTGATGAGAGCGCCCAGGACCAGACCGATCTTGATCCGATCGGTGGCTTCGGCTCGGAGCAGAGGATCCTCCAAGAAGCTTACCAGGGCCTGCTTGACCATCTCTTCGGGAAACTCCCGACCCTGCAAGACCGGGGCCTGGGCGGTTTGCCAAAGCCGACGCAGCTCTTCATCGACGGCGGCCTTCGGCACCTCTTCAGACACCCGTTCGGCCACCGCCTCCAGCACCGCCTGGGAGGCATCGATCAAAAGTTGCTGACCTTGCTCTTCGTCGAGTTGAGCGGCGATGGTCTCCATGGCCTCGTCCAGGTCGCCTCCCAACCCGGCTTCTCTCAGACGCGCCTCGTCGTCGAGCTCCGGCTGGTCCACCTGGAAAGCTCGCCGAACCTCCACGTAAAAGGTCGCGGTCTTACCCGCCATCTCCAGCACCGGGTAGTCCGCCGGTAAAGACAAGGAGAAGGTCCGGGCGGAGAAGGTCTTCATCTCCAGCAGGTTCTCGATGAACCCGGGCATGTGCTCAAACGTCCGCATCTCCAGTCGAACCCCATGGCGCACACTGCCCGGTATCACCTGACCATCGACCACCGTCACGATGTCGCACTCGACTTCGTCTCCGGGAGAAAGGGCTTCGCCCGGTTTTCGCTCTCGGCGGGAAGCGCACGCTCTCAGCTTCTGATGCAGAGCTTCGATCAATTCATCAGCCGAAGGAGCAGGCGGACTGACCACCTGGACTTTCAAGTTTTCCAACGAAGGCAGCCGAATTTCGGGAAGCTTATAAGCCTCCCGACGTACCCCTTCGGTCATTAAAAGAATGATCCGATGAAGGAACTAACCGTGGAGACCGCCGCCCCCACCTGGCTCACCACCGGAATGTTGGTGGCCGCCACGATCGAGCCCGCCGCGGTGACCACGCTGGTGACTTTCTTGCCGGTGCTGGCTTTTGGGTCGGCCAGGGTGGCCGCTGCGGTGGCGGTGTCCAGACCGGCGATGGCCACGTTCAAGCCCGGCACAAACCGTCCGGCGGCCTTGGCGCCCGACTTCAAGGCTCCCTTGGCAACCGCTTTACCGGCGGCCTTGGCGGCTGCCTCTCCACCCTCTTTGAGCACCGTTTTGGCGGCCGTCCGTCCGGCCACCCCGGCTCCCTTGGCTAGGGTGCCACTTCCTTTGGCGGCCGCTGTGGCGGCGGCCGTGACTCCTCTTCGTGCGGCCTTATCGCCGGCTTCAGCCAGGGCCTGCTTGGCGGCGGTCTTGGCTGCGGCTTTCACCACCGTTTTGGAAGCCTTGGGGGCAGCCTGACGGAAGGCCTGGCTTCCGGCCCGGCGAGCCAGATGACCGGCAACTCCTTTGGCTCCCAGGCTGTAAGTCTCCAGGCCGTGCTTCACCAGTCTGGTACCGGTGGACAGCGCCGAGGTGGAGTCTCCCGAGGCCCGCGCAATGTCTCCCCCCTCACCGCTCTGCCAGGCTTTCTTGATGGAGTCGACAGCGCTGGATATTCCGCCTGGCAGGGCGATGGCCGAGCCCGCCAGCCCAGCCACCGAGCCCAGACCGCGGGCGCCTTGACCGAGCCTGCTGGAAGCCCGAGTGAGTGCTTTCAAGACGGCGTTTCCGCTGCTGGCCCCTTTAAAGGTTTCCCAGGCCCCTATGTCGTGACTGTCTCTCTCCGAGCCCGGGTTGGTGATCTGCTGCGCCGTCTGCGATTGTAGCCGGAGCAGGGGAGCGGCGTTGCTCAGGCTTGAGCCGGCTGCCGGTCCACTGATGAGCTGAGAGAGCGGAGCGGGGGAAAGGGAGGGCCCCCCGGGGGCTCCGGCCAGGGTGGGGGTTTGGGGAAGTCCCGAAAGGCTTGGCCCGTGGCCGGTGGGATAGCACTGTCGGGTTGGATTAAATCGAATTTCGCTCATCAGGATCTCCTTGGCTTAATGATACCTCGGTTTGACGAAAAGTTAATAAGAAGGCCAAAAAAGTTTTGTGAAGTACAGGAACAGCATGAAAATCGCCATTCCTTTTCTCTTGCTCCTGACCTTTTTACTCTCGGGCCCAAGCCTTGCCAAACCGGAATCCGGTATCGATCTCAAGGCCATGGATCAGACGGTTCGCCCCCAGGACGACTTTTATCACTACGTCAATGGAGCCTGGATCAACGAGACCGAAATGCCCGCCGACAAGTCTCGCTACAGCATGTTCAGCGTATTGAGCGATCGCACCCAGGAGCAGCTCCAGGTGATCATTCAAAGAGCCGCAAAGAGCGATGCTTCCTCTGGCAGCAACGAGCAAAAGCTGGGAGATATGTACAATAGTTTCTTGGATGTTGAGCGAATCGAGGAACTCGGCCACCAACCGATCAAGGGCGTGCTGGGCGATATCGCGAGCCTGCAGGACAAGAGCGCGGTGGCTACTCAACTCGGGCACCTGGAGCGCCGGGGAGTGGGTGGGCCGTTCGGCTTCTACGTCTATCCCGACGCCAAGAATCCCAGTGTCTACGGCCTGTGGATGTACCAGTCCGGCCTCACCATGCCCGACCGAGATTATTATCTGAACGACGATGAGAAGTACCAGAACTATCGTCGGGAGTTTGTGAACTACGTGACCGATCTGCTTTCCCTGATCGATTACCCCAGCCCGGACAAGGCTGCCGAGCGGGTTCTCAAACTGGAGACCGAGATCGCTGAAAGACAGCTCACCCGGGTGGAGAGTCGCGACGCAGAAAAGAATTACAACAAGAGGACCGCCTCGCAAGTGAAGGCCCTGATGGGTGAGTTTCCCTGGAACGCCTACGCCTCGGTCGCCGGAGTAGATTCGACTGAAGAGTTGATCGTGCGAAACTACGCCTACTTCGAAAAGTTCGGCGAACTCTTCGACCAGACCGATCTGCAGAGCTGGAAAGACTATCTCACCTTTCAGACCCTCGACCACTACGCCGACTCCCTCTCTTCGGACTTCGAAAACCGGCACTTTCAGTTTCATTCCACCACTCTCAACGGGGTACCGGAAAATGAGCCGCGCTGGAAACGCGCCGTGACCGCCACCAGCGGTGTGCTGGGCGAAGTACTGGGGCAGGAGTACGTGAAGCATCACTTCTCTCCGCAGGCCAAGCAGCGCATGGAGACCCTGGTGGAAAACCTCATGAAAGCCTACGGCGAGAGCATCCAGGACCTGGAATGGATGTCCGCGGAAACCAAAGAGAAGGCCTTGATCAAGCTGGCCGCCTTTAAACCCAAGATCGGCTACCCGGACAAGTGGAGAGACTACTCCGCGCTCACCATCAAGGCCGGCGATCTGGTCGGAAACTTTGATCGCTCGGCGGAGTTCGAGCACAGCTACCAACTCTCCAGGATCGCAAACCCGGTGGATCCCGTGGATTGGGGCATGACCCCCCAAACCGTCAACGCCTACTACAGCCCCACCCGCAATGAGATCGTCTTTCCCGCCGCCATCCTGCAGCCACCCTTTTTCAATATGGAAGCTGACGACGCGGTCAACTACGGCGGTATCGGTGGGGTGATCGGTCACGAGATCGGCCACGGCTTCGACGACCAGGGTTCCAAGTACGACGGAAGCGGCAACCTGCAGAGTTGGTGGACCGAGGAAGATCGGGCCGCCTTCGACGCTCTGGGCAAACGCCTGGTCGAGCAGTACGATGAGTTCGAACCTCTGCCCGGAGAGCACGTCAACGGGGCCCTCACTCTGGGCGAGAACATCGGCGACCTGGCCGGCGTGACCATCGGCTACAAGGCTTATCTCATGTCTTTGGAGGGAGAAGAGCCCCCCGTGATCGATGGCTTCACCGGGCCTCAGCGCGTTTTTCTGGGCTGGGCTCAGGTTTGGAGAGGCAAGATTCGAGAAGACGCTCTAAGGGCCAGACTCCTGAGCGATCCCCATTCCCCGGCCGAGTACCGGGTGATCGGCCCACTCCGCAACGTCGACGCTTTCTATCAAGCCTTCGGGGTGGAGCCCGAGGACAAGATGTTCCTGCCCGGCAGTGCCCGAGTCAAGATTTGGTAGAACGCACCCGCAGGTTATAGGAAGCTCCTTTCCGGTCCAGAACACCTCCGAGAGGTGACTATGAAGAGACTACTCGTTTGCCTGGTGCTTTTGCTCGCGATAGCTTCGACGGCTCAAGAGGGCACACCAAGCCCGGAGGTATCGGCTACCCCCGGGCTTGAGCTAGCGGAAGATCCAGCCCACAACGAACTCCGTCTCCTGCGCCAGCACATGGAAGAAGCCATGAATGCCCGGGATATCGAGTCCATCCTGGAAGGAGTGAGCGAAGAGGTCGTCTTCACCACCATGAACGGGGATGTGGTGCGAGGCAAGGAGAAGATCCGCGAGTACTTCGAGCAGATGATGAACGGGCCCGAGGCCCGGGTCAAGAGCGTCAAGACCAAATTCTCCGTGGACGATCTCACCATTCTCTACGGCCAGCCCGGAGGCACCCGGTTCGGGGTTGCCTACGGCCATTCCGAGGACGAATACACCCTAGCCGACGGTGAGACGTTTCAGGTGCAGCCTCGCTGGTCGGCCACCATGATTCGAGACGCCGATAGCTGGAGAATAGTGAGCTTTCACTACTCGGTCAACATGTTCGACAACCCTGTAGTGGACCAGGCCCTGAGCAAAATCGCCATGCTCAGTGGCGGGGCTCTGGTCCTGGGCCTGCTCCTCGGTTTTTTGCTTGGACGCCGTCGAAAGTCATAACAGAATAGACCCACTACCCTGGCGCGTTTCCAACGACCTGGCCGCCTGGTACCTGGTCGCCGGCAGTGATGAACTGCCTGAGGGGGCGGTGCGCCCGGCTCGGGTCGGCCGTCACGAAATCGTACTTTTTCGGGACCAGGGGCGGGTGTACGCCCTCGATCCTTACTGCGCGCACATGGGAGCCCGGCTCTGTCAGGGAGGGGTTCACAACGGATTGCTTACCTGCCCGCTTCACGGCTGGCAGTATCGCGGCGACGGCTCGGTGGCGGGGGGCACCCAGCGAGTGCGGAGCTGGCCGGTGGAGGAGCGAATGGGGGGCATTCTGGTCTTCAACGGGATCAAGGCGTTGTACGAACCGCCTTGTGAGCCGCCCGGCTATCACTGGTCGGGGGCCACCAGCGAACTTCTGGATTCACCCTGGTTCGCCCTCACCGCCAACGCTTTCGACACCCATCACTACCAGGTGGTTCATCGTCGCCGTCTCAAGGAGCCGGCCGTGGTCTTGGAGCCCGACCGTTGGACTTTTTCTTGCAGCTATCTCTCCGAAGTGACCGGTGGACAGCTCAGCGATCGCCTTATGCGGCGGCTGGCTCCGGACGGTATCAGGGTTACCATGACTTGCTACGGGGGCGTTCTCTTTCTGGTGAACTCCGTGGTGGGAAGCCGGCGGGCGTCGCTTTTGGTGGGGATGGAACCCGAGGGAGATCGGACCAGGCTGCGGCTCCAGATCGGTAGCACTGGCAAAGGTCTGCAGTCGGTGCTGGCCCGTTACCTCTACACGGCCTTCTTGAAAAGCGATTTGAAGCCCATGGCCGGTGTTCGTCTGCAGCCTTTCACTGGTCTGCCCGTGGACGCCACCATCGAGCGCTTCGCTCGATATCTGGAAGGCCTCCCAACAGCCCCATGAAGGGATCCTATCGAGCCCAGCCGGGGGCCTTAAACCTCGCCCTCATGATTCTAATCAGTGGACTGAACGGCTATCTCCTCTGGTTCTGCAGCCATCGCTCGGGCTGGCTCTTGCTCGGCGCCGTATTGGCTTTTTCCTATAGCAACCACACCATGTACTCCCTCTTGCACGAAGCGATTCACGGGGCGTTCCACCGCCAAAACACCGTCAACGATTGGGCCGGGCGCTGGTGCTCGGGGTGGTTTCCCACCTCCTTTCGATTGCAGCGCTGTTTTCACCTCACCCACCACCGCAACAACCGGACCGAATCCGAGCAGTGGGACTACCTGCGGCCAGGTGACAACCACTTCTTGAAGATGGCCCAGTGGTACGCCATTCTCACCGGTCTGTACTGGATTTTCGTGCCCCTGGCCTCGTTGCTCTATCTGTTTTTACCCGGGCTCTTGAAAATGCGGGTCTTGAGAAGCTCCGAGATGGCCAGTCAGACGGCCTCCGATGAGTACCTGGGAGCTCTGGATAAGCTGGACGAAAAGGGGGCTCGGCTAGATGTCCTTTACTCCCTCTTCTTTCAGACCACGCTCTTTGTGATTCTCGATCTCTCGGTCTCGGGTTGGGCTATGTGCTACGCCGCTTTCGCTCTCAACTGGTCGTCTTTGCAGTACGCCGACCACGCCTTCAGCCCGCTAGACGTGACCAACGGTGCCTGGAATCTGAAAACCCACCCGCTGGTGCGGGGGCTGCTGTTGAACTATCCGCTGCATCGAGCCCACCACCAGCACCCCACCGCTTCCTGGGCCGAACTTCCGCAACTCGTAGATCCGAACGAAGAGCCCCAACCCGGTTTCCTGGAGAACTGGCTTCGCATGTGGAAAGGCCCCGAAAAGAGGCCGTGAAGCGCTTCCAGGAGCCTCTGCTGTATCTGCTGTTGCTGGGTCTCTGGTTCGGCCTGCTCTACGGCAGCGCCAACTTCCTGGCCGGTCTGATCCCGTATCGGATCCCCATGGGCCCGCCTACCTGGAGCTTCCGACCCCAGTGGGCTCCGGTCTACCTCTCCTTGAACCTCCTGGTGGTGATCGCGTTTTTTGCGGTGAACTCTCGAGCCCGATTGTTCACCGCGCTGCTCCTGCAAACAGCGCTGGCCTGGCCGGTGTTCATGCTGCTGCCGCTGCAGGCGCTCCCGCTTCCCGAAGCACCGGATTCCTGGTGGTTCGCCGCGGCCGATGCTCTCAATCTGGAGGCGAATTTCCTTCCCTCCCTGCACGTGAGCTACGCCCTGACTTGCGCTTACTATCTGCGCCATCCCGTAGCCGCTCTATGGGCCTTGTTGATCTGCCTGTCCACACTCCTGACCTACCAGCACTATCCGCTGGACGTGGTGGTCGGAGCGGGTCTGGCGGTTCTGGCTGTGGGGCTCGTGCACAAGCGGTTATACACCCTCGCCCTCTGCTTCGGCGAGTTGGTTCGGTGTAGTGTCCGGCAGCGGCGGTATGCGCTGATCGCGGTGGCGCTGCTGGGCTATCTG
>Ga0265293_10009341_pt1 | contig 14133 bp, 25 predicted proteins | sample Munlanlewell138R_FD_192505 | JGI IMG/M metagenome (GOLD analysis project Ga0265293, IMG submission 192505) | Leachate microbial communities from a municipal landfill in Southern Ontario, Canada - Leachate well 138R | ecosystem: Engineered > Solid waste > Landfill > Unclassified | place: Canada...
CCAGCCACATCATGAACATTGCTCCCGCCACAAAAGTAGTGATGGAAACAAAATAGAAGTTGAAGTCAGCCGAGAAGGCCACACCCTGACTGGCCAGCCCCATGGACATGCCAAAGGCCTGCACCAGAGACAGCAATAAGGTGCCATAGCGGGTGTACTGGCTAATCTTGCGACGGCCAGCCTCACCCTCTTTCTTCAACTGTCCAAGCTGCGGGCTGACGGCGGTCATCAGCTGCATGATAATCGACGCGGAAATATAGGGCATGATACCCAGCGCGAAGATACTCATGCGCTCCAGCGCACCACCGGAAAACATGTTGAACAGGTCGAGAATGGTTCCCTCATTCTGTCGAAACAGGTTAGCCAGGGCGTCGGGATTGATACCAGGAACAGGGATATGCGCCCCGATCCGGTATACGATGATTGCCAGGAAGAGGAAGCGCAAGCGTGCCCACAACTCAGACAAACCGCCTCCACCCAAAGCAGAGAGAGAACCTTGTTTAGCCATTATTCTTCGACCTTGCCGCCTGCAGCGATGATGGCTTCACGGGCACCCTTGGTGGCAGCAACACCTTGCAGCGTTACAGCACGGGTTACCTCTCCAGACAACATCACCTTTACGGATTTGACGTTTTCGCCAATGATGTTGGCTTCTTTCAGAGTAACCAGGGTTACCAGGTCGCCAGCTACTTTGGCCAGCTCGGAAGTGCGCACTTCTGCACGCTCCAGCTGCTTCTGGGAAGTAAAGCCAAACTTGGGCAGACGACGATACAGCGGCTGCTGACCACCCTCAAAGCCTGGCGCAACCTTACCGCCGGAACGGGAGGTCAAACCTTTGTGACCGCGACCGGCTGTTTTACCCATACCGCTACCAATACCACGGCCCAGACGGACCTTGACGGTACGGGCGCCAGGGGCAGAGCGCAAATCATTTAATTGCATGTCTTAACCCTCCACGCGGAGCATGTAATAAGCCTTGTTGATCATGCCGCGGTTTTCCGGAGTATCCAGAACCTCAACGGTATGACCAATGCGGCGCAGGCCGAGGCCGCGCACACAGGCTTTGTGATTGGCCAGTCGGCCGTTGGTGCTCTTAACCAGAGTCACCTTGATTTTAGCCTGAGACATGATTACAGAATCTCCTCAACGCTCTTGCCACGCTTGGCAGCAACGGCTTCAGGGGACTGCATATTTTTCAGGCCCTTGAAGGTCGCCTGAACCACGTTCACCGGGTTGGTGGAGCCGTAGCACTTGGCAAGTACGTTATGTACACCGGCTACTTCCAGTACTGCACGCATTGCACCGCCGGCAATGACACCAGTACCTTCGGAAGCAGGCTGCATGTAAACGTTGGATGCACCATGAACCGCGCGAATCGGGTACTGCAAAGTGGTACCGTTCAGCTCAACCTGGATCATGTTGCGACGCGCTGCTTCCATTGCTTTCTGAATGGCCAGCGGCACTTCACGTGATTTACCACGACCATAGCCAACGCGACCCTTGCCATCACCAACCACAGTCAGGGCGGTAAAAGTAAAGATACGGCCGCCTTTTACGGTTTTGGCAACACGGTTAACCTGGATCAGCTTCTCGATGTAACCTTCATCGCTGCTTTCTTCGCGTCTGCCGCGCTTTTGTTCGTTATTAGACATAACTTAAAACTCCAGCCCGCCTTCACGAGCAGCATCAGCCAGTGCTTGTACACGGCCATGGTACTTGAAACCTGAACGGTCAAAGGCAACACGGGAAATGCCAGCCGCCTTGGCGCGCTCGGCAATCAGTGTACCGACCTTTTTGGCCGCTTCCACGTTACCAGTAACCCCTTCACGCAAGGCCTTGTCCAGAGTGGAGGCAGAAGCCAGCACCTGACTGCCGTCAGCAGAAATAACTTGCGCATAAATATGCTGCGAAGAGCGATGCACGCACAGACGAACTACTTCCAGTTCGTGCATTTTCAGACGTGCCTTGCGCGCACGACGCAGTCTTGAAACTTTTTTGTCGTTCATTTTGCTAGGCCCTACTTCTTCTTGGCTTCTTTACGGCGCACTACTTCATCAGCGTAGCGCACACCTTTGCCCTTATAAGGCTCAGGACGGCGGTATTCGCGGATTTCAGCAGCGACCTGACCCAGAACCTGCTTGTCAATACCGCGCAGGATCAGATCGGTAGCACTGGGTGCTTCGGCAGTAACATTGGCAGGCAGGTGATACTCAACCGGGTGGGAGAAGCCCAACGCCAGATTGACCACGTTACCGCTAACCTGTGCACGGTAACCTACACCCACCAGCTGCAGCTTGCGCTCAAAGCCGACACTTACGCCAACAACCATGTTGTTGACCAGCGCACGGGTGGTTCCGGCCATGGCACGGGATTGTTGATCGCCATTACGGGCAGCAAAACGAATCTGTCCTGCGTCCTGGGTGATCTCAACCGAAGGATGCAACTGCATTTGCAGTGCGCCCTTCGCGCCCTTGACGGACAAAGTCTGGCCATCAAGCTTAAACTCTACGCCCGCAGGTAGTGTTACGGGGTTATTTGCAATACGAGACATGCTTCCCCCTTAGAATACGCTGCACAGCACTTCGCCGCCGATACCGGCAGCACGGGCTTCGCGATCAGTCATCACGCCCTTGCTGGTAGAAACGATTGCGACACCCAAACCACCACGAACTTTAGGCAGCGAATTGGCTGATTTATATTGACGAAGACTTGGGCGGCTAGCGCGCTGCAACTCTTCAATGACCGGACGACCTTCGAAATACTTGAGTTCGACGGTCAGCTCTGGTTTAACGCCTTCGCTGACTTGATAGTCCGCAACATAACCTTCGCTCTTCAGAACGCTGGCTACGGCTACCTTCAAACGTGATGAAGGCATGCTAACTGCGGATTTCTCAGCCATTTGGGCATTACGGATACGGGTTAGCATGTCCGCTAACGGGTCCTGCATACTCATGGGCCAATAGCTCCTGGATAAAATATACGTCAGACAAGCTGACATTTTGCTACAACAAGAATAACAATAGACTCTTGCGAGCCGGACATTCTAAAGATTTGCCACAAACGAATCAAGCCCCTTTCGGGGCTTGATTCAGATTTATCGCATTTTTACCAGCTGGATTTAACCAAACCGGGGATGTCGCCACGCATCGCTGCTTCACGCAGCTTGTTGCGGCCCAATCCAAATTTGCGATATACGCCGTGTGGTCTGCCGGTAATACGGCAGCGGTTACGCAAACGGGCTGCGCTCGCGTCACGCGGCTGCTTCTGCAGAGCAATCTGTGCTTCCCAACGCTCCTCCGGAGTGGAGTTCGGGTTAGCAACAATTGCCTTCAGGGCAGCGCGCTTTTCCGCATATTTGGCGACCGTTTGCTGACGCTTCAGCTCACGGTTGATCATGCTTTTCTTGGCCATTTCCTGTTCCTCAAGTACGGAAGGGGAATTTGAAGGCGTTCAGCAACGCACGGCCTTCTTCATCGTTACGGGCTGTTGTGGTCAGAGTAATATCCAGACCACGCAGCGCATCAATCTTGTCGTAATCGATTTCCGGGAAGATGATCTGCTCTTTGACACCCATGCTGTAGTTACCGCGACCGTCAAACGAACGCGGATTCAGGCCGCGGAAGTCACGTACGCGCGGCAGGGAGATTGAGAGCAGACGATCCAGAAATTCATACATACGATCGTTGCGCAGTGTAACCTTAACCCCGATTGGCCAGCCATCACGGATTTTAAAACCGGCAATGGACTTTCTGGAGTAAGTGATTACTCCTTTCTGGCCAGTGATTTTTTCCAGGTCGGCCAGCGCGTTTTCGATAATTTTCTTATCGGTAACTGCTTCGCCAAGACCCATGTTCAGTGTAATTTTACTTACACGCGGAACTTCCATCACGTTGTCTAGCTTCAGGTCATCCTTAAGCTTGGCAACCAGTTCGTTCCGGTAAATATCTTTCAATCGTGCCATGGTGATCTACCTAGTCCTCAAGCCTCGACAGCTTTTTGTGTCGACTTGAATACACGAATTTTCTTGCCGTCTTCAATCTTGAAGCCAACGCGGTCGGCCTTGTTGGTTTCGGCGTTGAAAATAGCCACGTTGGAAACCTGAATAGGGGCTTCCAGTTCGACGATACCGCCCTGTTGTCCGAGCATCGGATTAGGCTTGGCGTGCTTCTTGACGATGTTGACACCAGTCACGAGAACACGACCGTCGGCAAGTACTTTTTGTACTTTGCCGCGCTTGCCCTTGTCCTTGCCGGCGATGACGATGATCTCGTCGTTACGACGAATCTTTTGCATGACGGCTACTCCTTACAACACTTCTGGGGCCAGTGAGACGATTTTCATAAACTTCTCTGTACGAAGTTCACGCGTCACTGGTCCAAAGATACGGGTACCCATAGGCTCCTGCTTAGCATTCAGGATGACGGCAGCGTTGCCGTCAAAACGAATGATGGAACCGTCCGGACGACGAACACCTGAGCGGGTACGAACTACTACTGCAGTCAGTACCTGGCCTTTTTTAACACGGCCACGCGGAATTGCCTCTTTAACGGTAACTTTAATGATGTCACCGATACGGGCATAGCGACGGTGTGAACCGCCCAGGACCTTGATGCACATTACTCGACGGGCGCCACTGTTGTCAGCCACATCCAGCATTGATTGAGTCTGAATCATTTTATTTCTCCGACCCGGTCCTTAAACAACTTCTACTCGCTCAACGATCTCGACCAGTGCCCAGGACTTTGTCTTGGACTGGGGACGGGTTTCACGAATAGTGACCTTGTCTCCGATCTTGCACTGGTTTTGTTCGTCATGAGCATGCAGCTTTGTTGAACGCTTCAGGTATTTGCCGTAAATCGGGTGCTTTACGCGACGCTCGATCAGTACGGTAATGGTTTTGTCCATCTTGTCGCTGACTACTCGGCCGGTCAGCGTACGGATTGTCTTCTGAGCTTCAGCCATGATTACTCACCTGCCTTCTGATTAAGCACAGTCTTGACGCGCGCAATGTCGCGCCTAACCTGGGTCATCAGGTGAGACTGGTTCATCTGTCCGGTCGCTTTCTGCATGCGCAGATTGAACTGGTCACGCAGCAAACCAAGCAATTGCTCGTTCAGCTGCTCTACTGTTTTTTCACGAAGTTCGTTAGCTTTCATTACATCACCGTCCGCTTAACAAAAGTTGTTGCGACAGGCAATTTAGCTGCAGCCAGTGCGAAGGCTTCACGCGCCAACTCTTCTGACACACCTTCAATCTCATAAATGACCTTGCCTGGCTGAATCAGGGCTACCCAGTATTCTACGGAACCCTTACCTTTACCCATCCGCACTTCAAGAGGCTTCTTGGTAATCGGCTTGTCCGGGAATACGCGGATCCAGATTTTACCACCACGCTTTACGTGACGGGTCAGGGCACGGCGGCCTGCTTCAATTTGACGGGCAGTGAGACGACCACGGCTGGTTGCCTTCAGGGCGAACTCACCAAAACTTACCTTGCTGCCGCGCAGAGCCAGACCACGGTTGTGGCCGGTCATCATCTTGCGGAACTTCGTACGCTTGGGTTGTAGCATTATGCGTACTCCTTAACGTGCTGCTTTTTTACGAGCGGGTGCTTCTGGCTTGATTTCTTCGTGACGGCCACCGATGACCTCACCTTTGAAAATCCAAACCTTTACACCGATCACACCATAAGTGGTGTGAGCTTCGTAAGTTGCATAATCGATATCGGCACGCAGGGTGTGCAGGGGCACACGACCTTCACGATACCACTCAGTGCGTGCGATTTCAGCACCGCCAAGACGTCCGCTCACCTGAATCTTGATGCCTTTGGCACCAATGCGCATGGCATTTTGTACAGCGCGCTTCATGGCGCGGCGGAACATGACGCGACGCTCCAGCTGCTGTGCAACGTTCTGGGCGACGAGCATACTGTCGAGTTCCGGCCTGCGGATCTCTTCAATATTGATGTGCACGGGCACACCCATTTTCTTGGTCAGGTCCTGACGCAGCTTCTCAACATCCTCACCTTTCTTGCCAATCACGATACCGGGACGGGCAGTGTGGATGGTAATGCGTGCGGTCTGGGCCGGGCGAGCAATCTCGACACGGCTTACGGACGCGTTTTTTAGTTTGTCTAACAGATACGCACGAACTTCCAGGTCGGCATTCAGGTAGTCAGCATAATCTTTGCTGTCTGCATACCAAACCGATGCGTGATCCTTGACGATACCCAGGCGAATGCCAATGGGATGTACTTTCTGACCCATCTGATCAACTCCGTTACTGGTCTGCGACCTTGACAGTGATATGGCAAGACCGCTTGATGATGCGATCTGCGCGGCCTTTGGCACGCGGCTTGATGCGCTTCATCGAACGCCCTTCATTCACGAAGACAGTGGAGACACGCAGGTCATCCACATCAGCACCTTCGTTATGTTCGGCATTGGCAATTGCTGACTCCAACACTTTCTTGATGATCTCTGCAGCTTTTTTGCTACTGAAGGTCAACAGGTTCAGCGCTTCGTCAACTTTCTTACCACGAATTTGGTCGGCAACCAGGCGGACTTTCTGGGCAGAAATGCGGGCGCCCGACAATTTTGCGGCAACTTCCATCATTTTAATCCTCAGCGTCTGCCTTTCTTGTCTGCGATATGACCTCTGTAGGTACGAGTCGCAGCAAATTCACCCAGTTTATGACCGACCATGTCTTCACCAACCAGAACCGGAACGTGTTGACGTCCGTTGTGGACAGCAATGGTCAGACCTACCATTTGCGGCAGAATCATGGAACGGCGTGACCAGGTCTTAACCGGGCGACGATCATTCTTTTCAACTGCAGTCTCAACCTTCTTGAGCAGGTGAAGGTCAATAAATGGACCTTTCTTAAGAGAACGTGACATATTTTATCCTTTGATTACTTGCGACGGCGAACGATCATATTGTTCGTGCGCTTATTGCTGCGGGTCTTGCCACCTTTGGTCGGACGTCCCCATGGTGTAACAGGATGACGACCACCTTTGGTACGACCTTCACCACCACCATGCGGGTGATCCACCGGGTTCATGGCAGCACCACGAACGGAAGGACGAACACCAGCCCAGCGGGAAGCACCGGCCTTGCCCAGAGAACGCAGGAAGTGCTCATGGTTGGACACTTCGCCCAGCGTTGCACGACAATCAACCAGAATCTTGCGCATCTCACCGGAACGCAGACGAATGGTTGCGTAGCTGCTGTCACGCGCCACCAGCTGCGCTGAAGTACCAGCGGAACGGGCCAGCTGAGCACCTTTACCAGGCTTCATTTCGATACCGTGAATCACCGAACCGACCGGAATGTTACGCAGCGGCAGGCTGTTGCCGTTTTTGATCGGCGCATGCGCACCGCTCATCAGCTGTTCGCCAGCACTGACACCTTTCGGCGCAATGATATAGCGACGCTCACCATCCGCGTACTTCAGCAGTGCAATGTTTGCGCTGCGGTTCGGGTCGTATTCCAGACGCTCAACAATGGCTGGAATGCCATCCTTGTTGCGACGAAAATCAATGATCCGGTAATGTTGCTTGTGTCCACCACCAATGTGACGGGTGGTAATGCGGCCGTTGTTGTTACGACCACCGGACTTCGACTTCTTCTCCAGCAGCGGCGCATAAGGAGCACCTTTGTGCAGCTCCTTGTTGACCACGCGAACGACAAAGCGGCGTCCGGGGGAAGTCGGCTTGCTTTTAACAATTGCCATCTTGCACCTCTACTTAGTTAGCACTGCTTTCGAAGTCGATATCCTGACCAGGCTCAAGGGTAATGTAGGCTTTCTTCCAGTCATTACGCTTGCCCACGCCACGCATGGTACGCTTGGTCTTGCCGTTTACCTTGACGGTATTGACATCAGACACTTTAACTTCAAACAGCTGTTCAACTGCTTTCTTCACTTCCAGTTTGGTGGCATCAGTGGCCACTTTGAATACAAACTGGTTTTTGCCGTCAGCCAGCACGGTAGCCTTTTCGGAGATGTGCGGGCCAAGTAGCACCTTGAATACGCGTTCCTGGTTCATCCCAACAACTCCTCAAACTTCTTGACTGCAGAAACGGTCATCAGGACCTTTTCGTAGGCAATCAGGCTAACCGGATCAGTGCCCTGCACATCACGCACATCAACATGCGGGATGTTGCGCGCAGCCAGGTACAGATTCTCTTCGACTGCGTCGGAAACAATCAGCACATCATTCAGGTTCAGGCCATTCAGTTTGCCCAGCAGCTCTTTGGTTTTCGGAGCAGAAACAGACAGCTCTTCAACCACTACCAGACGGTCCTGACGAACCAGCTCGGCAAGAATGGAGCGCATTGCAGCGCGGTACATCTTCTTGTTCAGCTTTTGTGAGTGGTCTTGTGGACGGGCGGCAAATGTCACGCCACCGCTACGCCAGATCGGGCTACGGGTAGTACCGGCACGGGCACGGCCTGTACCCTTTTGACGCCACGGCTTGCGGCCACCGCCAGAAACTTCGGCGCGGGTCTTTTGCTTCTTGCTGCCCTGACGACCACCGGCCATGTAAGCAACTACAGCTTGGTGAACCAGAGTCTCATTGAACTCGCCACCAAAAGTACGCTCGCAGACATCGATTGCCTGGGCGCCATTTACATTAATTTGCATTTCGCACTCCCCTCTTAACCGCGAGCTTTAACAGCTGGACGTACGACAACGTCGCTACCGGTAGCACCGGGAACGGCGCCACGCACCAGCAGCAGGTTACGCTCGGCGTCAACGCGAACAACTTCAAGGGACTGCACAGTCATGCGCACATCGCCCATGTGACCGGACATTTTCTTGCCCTTGAACACACGGCCTGGTGTCTGGCACTGACCGATGGAACCTGGTACACGGTGAGAGAGTGAGTTACCGTGAGTAGCATCCTGACCACGGAAGTTCCAGCGTTTGATGGTACCGGCAAAGCCTTTACCTTTGGTCTGACCAGTCACATCGACCAGTTGACCAGCAGCAAACAACTCGGCAGTGATCTGGTCACCAGCCTGGTATTCGCCTTCTTCAACGCGGAACTCAAGAACCTTGCGACCGGCTTCAGTGCCAGCCTTGGAAAAGTGACCTGCTTGCGCCTTGGTCACACGAGAAGCACGACGCTCGCCCACAGTGACCTGCACTGCGCGATAACCATCGGTTTCTTCGGTTTTCATCTGGGTGACGCGATTCGGTTCGACTTCAATTACAGTCACCGGAATCGACACACCATCTTCGGTGAAGATGCGGGTCATACCGCACTTGCGACCGACTACTCCAACTGTCATATTTCTGACCTCAATAGTGTACGGGGCTTTCACCCGCTATGGCCGCCCATTTCAGAGCGTTACACGACTAAAACGGGTGTTTTAGCCGAGGCTGATCTGCACTTCCACACCGGCTGCAAGATCAAGCTTCATCAACGCGTCGACGGTTTTGTCAGTTGGCTGAACAATATCCAGAACGCGCTTATGGGTGCGAATTTCATACTGGTCACGCGCATCTTTGTTGACGTGCGGGGATACCAGTACGGTAAAACGCTCTTTTCGAGTCGGCAAAGGGATAGGACCACGGACCTGAGCCCCAGTACGCTTCGCCGTTTCGACGATTTCCTGGGTAGATTGATCAATCAGGCGGTGGTCAAAAGCCTTCAACCGGATACGGATTTGTTGGTTTTGCATTTTGACCTCAGACTTTAGGTTAGCCTTGAACGGGCGCAATCTCCCGATAAAAGGAGGCGCAATTCTAATCTCGTGCAATGGCTATGTCAACCAATAAAGAAAGCCCCCATGTAGGGGGCTTTCTCGGCATCACCTAATTAGGCGATGATTTTTGCTACCACACCGGCACCAACGGTACGGCCACCTTCGCGAATTGCGAAACGCAGGCCTTCTTCCATGGCGATCGGAGCGATCAGGGTGATGTCCAGCTTGACGTTGTCACCTGGCATAACCATTTCAACGCCTTCTGGCAGCTCACAGTTACCGGTCACGTCAGTGGTACGGAAGTAGAACTGTGGACGGTAGCCTTTAAAGAAAGGCGTGTGACGGCCACCTTCTTCTTTGGACAGTACGTACACTTCGCCTTCGAACTGAGTGTGCGGCTTGATGGAACCCGGCTTGGCCAGAACCTGACCACGCTCAACGTCTTCACGCTTGGTACCACGCAGCAGAACACCAACGTTCTCACCGGCACGGCCTTCGTCCAGCAGCTTGCGGAACATTTCAACGCCAGTACAGGTGGTCTTAACGGTGTCTTTGATGCCGATGATTTCGACTTCTTCACCCACCTTGACGATACCGCGCTCAACACGACCGGTAACAACGGTACCACGGCCGGCGATGGAGAATACGTCTTCGATTGGCATCAGGAACGCCTGGTCGATGGCACGCTCTGGCTCTGGGATGTAGGAGTCCAGGGTTTCAACCAGGGTTTTAACCGCGGTGGTACCCAGACCGTTTTCGTCTTCGCCGTTCAGCGCCATCAGCGCGGAACCGGTGATGATTGGGGTATCGTCACCTGGGAAGTCGTACATGTTCAGCAGGTCGCGAACTTCCATCTCGACCAGCTCCAGCAGCTCCTCGTCATCAACCATGTCGGCCTTGTTCAGGAACACTACGATGTAAGGAACGCCAACCTGACGGGACAGCAGGATGTGCTCGCGAGTCTGAGGCATGGGGCCGTCAGCAGCGGAGCAAACCAGGATCGCGCCATCCATCTGCGCCGCACCGGTGATCATGTTTTTAACATAGTCAGCGTGACCAGGGCAGTCTACGTGTGCGTAGTGACGGGTCGGGGAATCGTACTCAACGTGAGAGGCAGCAATGGTGATACCACGTGCTTTCTCTTCGGGTGCGTTGTCGATCTGGTCATATGCTTTGGAAGCACCGCCACCACCCCAAACTTCGGCACAGACACGGGTCAGCGCTGCAGTCAGGGTAGTCTTACCATGGTCAACGTGACCAATGGTACCTACGTTCAGGTGCGGTTTTGTGCGTTCAAATTTTTCCTTAGCCATACTTTGGACCTCGAGATAAAATAATTTCGATCTGCAGATACAACAAAGGCAGATATCGAAATATCTGCCTTTGTTATGTTGGAGCTCATGAGCGGAATTGAACCGCTGACCTCACCCTTACCAAGGGTGTGCTCTACCAGCTGAGCTACATGAGCGTAACCTTTTAAGTTACTTGGAGCGGGCAGCGGGAATCGAACCCGCATCATCAGCTTGGAAGGCTGAGGTTCTACCACTAAACTATGCCCGCTTTGCAACTTTTCAAAATCTGGTGGAGGGGGAAGGATTTGAACCTTCGAAGCTTTCGCGTCAGATTTACAGTCTGATCCCTTTGACCACTCGGGAACCCCTCCGTAATTGAGGCCGCATTATGGACACCTACCCGGCTTGTGTCAAGCACTATTTGTGAATAATTTTAAGCCAGGCATGCCTTCATGCTCTAAACGTCTCAATTCCCGTCTTTCACACTAGCCTCCAGCCACGGTTACACAAGCTTACCAGGCTGGCAGGCCGGCCTGAAATTTGCTATTCCTGTAAATGTTGCAAGCCAGGGAAGTCTTTAAGCAAAGACTGGAGGGTGCGGTCATCCAGCAAGCGTTGCCCCGTCACTGACACCTCAAACCAATATGATGATTGCTGCCGCGAAATTTTTTTTAATTGTGCCTGATAACCAGCCAACTCCAGACGATCCAGTACAGCTTGCGCCGAGTTTTCAAACTGAAAAATCCCCAGTGAAATACCATTGGCCAACTCGCCCTGACTAATCAAAAAACCGTCGATCTTGCGCGCCTGCAGCTCTTTCAGCAAGCGTAATGTGGCAGCCCTGGAAGACAGCGGCGGCATATACACCCAGTATTCTTCCTCTGCTGCAACTTCCTTGGTCACCATACGTCCATCCACCCCCAGACTCAGCAAACGTTGCCGCACCTCGTCAGCGACCTCTTGCTGTGCAAAACCGCCCAGTAAAATGGTTTTTGCCGCCGAACGTTCAGCATCTTTAATCTCTGCAGCAACAGGAGGCACCAGACGTTGTTTTTCACCCAACAATAATACTGGCGGCAAAATTGATGTAGAGGCCAGCATACGCCCCGCAGCAGGACTTTCAGGAATCGGGCGAAGGTGATTCTGCCAAAAAAAATACAAAATATTGCTCGCAACAAGCAAAGCCAAAATCCAGCGCACAGTAAACTACTCTTCTATCGGACAAGCCAAAGCCAGGCCTTTAAAAACAAGGTCATCCGCCAGCCTGGCGGACTCAAAAAACGGCTTGATCAACAGCGCATCACCACCCGCCAGTAAAAACTGCACATCATCGCCCAACAGCAGCTCCGCATTATGCTGCACTGCCGACAGAAAGCCCCTGACCATACACCCCACTCCTGTTGACAAACATCCCACTGTGTCTATTTGCGGCCCTTCCATAAAGCTTCTCGCACCCACAGGCAGCCCTGTAGCATCGCCCAGCGACTTTTCCAGCAGCGAAACTCCTGGTGCAATCATGCCTCCCAGATGCTGCCCTCCATTGCGCACGTAATCTACCGTGATCGCAGTACCTGCATCAATCACAACACAAGCAGCTGACAACTGCCGGTAACCGGCAACAACTGCAAGCCAGCGATCAATGCCCAGCTGGGCAGGATGGGGATAGCCATTGATTACCCCGGCCAAACAAGCAGAAGATTCGGCAAACAGAATCTGCCCCTGCACAACCGTTTGCAATAATCTGCTGTGCTCGGCTTTACTGCCAACTGCAGAGCGAACCGCACATACACGACATGCTCGTATGCTCCAGTCCGCCTCTTGCAACACAGTCAACAGCTGTTCAATATGGTCGGCACAGCCAGTCTGCACTACCAGCCCGGAACGATCCAGTAATCGCCACTTAATTCTACTGTTACCAATATCCAGTTCAAGAATCATTCGCCAGCCTCAGAGACAGTTCACCACCTGCTATATATTCGACTCCATCAGCCGTCTTCAGCTTAAGCTCACCCCGCTCATTGACTCCGATCGCCTGCCCTTCAATCTGACTCGTTCCTGATGAAACCACAACTTGTTTCCCATGCCATAAATGCTTATCTTCCCACTCATTCTGCAATGCTGAAAAACCGCTGGCCTTCAACTCATCCAATAACCGGATCAAATGAGCTATCAGGCTACGAATCACCTCATATCTGGACACCCCATGGCCAAACTCTTGAGCAATTGATGTCCAGGGCTGATCAATACTCGAAATGTCACCCTGCATGTTTACATTAATGCCAATACCAATCACCACATGGCTCTGGTCAGCCAGATCGCCGACCAGCTCAAGCAATATTCCGGCAATTTTCTTGTCATTCGACAAAACATCATTTGGCCACTTTAAGCCAACATCAGCCCAACCAAGCTCGTTGATACAGCGCTGCACTGCAAGCCCAACGACCAAGCTCAATCCTTCCAGCTGCCGCATTCCGTCAGATACGGGCCAGACAAAGCTCAAATACAAGTTTGCCGCATAAGGACTTTGCCATGCCCTGCCACGCCGCCCCTTTCCTTGCGTCTGCTCTTCAGCGAAAACAACATCAACATGCCTACCTTCACGAATCAGACGCTTAGCGTAATCATTGGTTGAATCGACCGTTTTTAGAAACTCGACATGCAGCCCAGGTCCGCAAATATCTTGCAAACGCTCAAGACACAGCAACTCGACCTGCTGCAACAAGCGATAGCCCTTACCTGGCACACTTTCCACTTCACAGCCACAAACCTGCTGAACTTTTTGCATGCGTTTCCAGATTGCCGCACGGCTGATACCCAATGCTTTACCAATTTCAGTACCAGAATGAAATTGGCCATCAGCCAGAATAGCTAAAAGATCGTACATATCATTTTTCCAAGCAAAATGAACGCTGATTCTAACCCTGTTTGCATCACTCGGCTCACCCGCTTCAAGGTAAAGCCCGGCTTATAAAGACTGTATTTTCCATCAGGCACAAAAAACCCCTGCAGTATGTCTGCAGGGGTTTGTTGTTGGGCGCTTGACGGTGACCTACTCTCACATGGGGAGACCCCACACTACCATCGGCGATGCATCGTTTCACTACTGAGTTCGGAATGGGATCAGGTGG
>Ga0265293_10009342_pt1 | contig 14133 bp, 12 predicted proteins | sample Munlanlewell138R_FD_192505 | JGI IMG/M metagenome (GOLD analysis project Ga0265293, IMG submission 192505) | Leachate microbial communities from a municipal landfill in Southern Ontario, Canada - Leachate well 138R | ecosystem: Engineered > Solid waste > Landfill > Unclassified | place: Canada...
ATTGCCACAACTTTCGTCGCTTAAGCAATCCGCACTGCAACCATCACCGCTTACTCGGTTACCGTCATCGCATACCTCGCCTGCATCAAGCTCGCCGTTACCACAAAGCTCGGTGTCTAGTTTACAATTTGTGCAACCGTCATTAGCGACTTTATTGCCATCATCGCACTCCTCACCTGGATCCAAAACACCATTGCCGCAATTACGCTGCTCCCCGATGTATAACGGCGAGTGATCAATGCTGGACAATTCGTCTTCGCAGCCTACAGCGGCGAGAGCGAAGACTATGCTCGATAAAAATATTAGCTTAATTCGTTTAGACATACCTGTACTCCCGAAAAACGCAGCCACCAAGGCCGACCTGTATGATTTAATAGCAAAAACAACAAAGTATACCAAGCTTTATCATTAAAATTAGAAAATACTACCCCAGATGAACAACGGCAATTTACGTTGCTACGGATTGAAGTTTTGGCGTTTCACGAAACTGAGCACAAAGCGCGTTGAAGTTGGGGGGTAGCGCAAGATCACCCAAAGATTCGGCGCCAGTGCGCATTTTATGCGCTGGATGCGCGATATGAGCGCATACGGCACATAAAATAAGGCGCACGGCAGCCGAATATGCGGGAAGCTTGCGCGTAGGGGGGCATTTTGCCCCCCAAAAACATGCTTAAAATCCGTATAGTGGCGCCAATTTGTGTTTAAAAACCCAGAAATTTGAGCAAAGCTCGAATTCGGTTTAGCATCCATTTATGGACCCGGGTGGTGCGAAGGCGCATGCCCAAGTTGGGTGCCAGTCAGGGAGGACTGCAAGGCAGCGCTGGGCGGTGCTTGCCTTTGGCGGTTATTACTGCATAGGGTAAAAAGTATGTTGACGTTGACGCGCAAGATTGATGAAAGCATTGTGATTGGCGAGGGTGCGGATCAAATTGAAATAACGGTCAAGGAGATTCGGCGCAATCAGGTACGGATTGGCATTTCGGCCAGGGCAGATGTGAAAATTTATCGCAAAGAGCTGTATATTAAGAACATGGAAGCAGCGGCTAAGAAAGAGAGAAGGGAAAATTCGTAATCTTTGTTTCTGAATCATTGGCAGTATAACGACTTTAGTGTATCCTTTAGCCCGCCGCTATGTGAGTAGCTTGGCGGCGAAGTGATTTTTGAACCTAACTGTGGAGCAGAGCTCGCAGTATTTTGATGAGGAGTGGCATCCATGCTTCAGTGCTTCGTCTCGCTTAAGCAGCAGCAACCCCCGAGAACCGAATCGGGTTTGCGGAGCTTCTTTGAAGCTCTGTCGGCGGCAGTGCCGAGTTTACCGACGCTCTTTTGCACAAGTGCAGACGCCGTGCCTAAGGCGTATAGGACTGATGCTGTGGTTGAGGCCGCGCTGAACCCACGGTGTAAGTTCGTCGTCCTTCGCTCCGAGAGTAAGAAATTCTGGCAATGTACGTTTTTACTTCCCGACAAACAAGGTTGGGGGGCGGTGTTCTTCGATTTGCAAAGACCGGGCTCAGAAGTAAGACCCAGCGCCGACTCTTTGATCGAAACGGCAAAACGCTTATACAAGCACTTGGAGCCGCGAATTTTGCGTATGGGCGACTCCGAAGCGCGTGAAAAGCTGAAATCGAGGCACGGGCTAGTATTAATGCCAGGATTAGGGCGTTTGGAGTGGTTGCAAATCGTTCACCCCGACGTCTACAGCTCCATCTATAATATGAGTGACTTGGTAGCGAGCCCGGCGCACACCTCCGAGGTTAGCCCCGAGGACGGCTCATTGTTCCTGCGCGTCTACGGCGACCCATACGAGTGGGATGACGAAGAGAACGTATCGCTAGCCAACTTTACGCCAGGATTTTTGGCGGGTATTGCCAAGTTCCAAGAAAGCGACAAAGACACGTTGCGAGAGCTCGAAAAATTGTGGAGTCGTTCCGAAAAGACGGCTGAAAAAGCCTACGAAGTCTTTGAGGCGAGTACGAGTTCTACGCAAAGCCCCGCCATCAGTGTACCTAAACCCATGTTAGAGCCCGAGGAATTGCTGGCAGCCCAAGCCGCCACGCAGGCGAGCGCGAGCAAAGTTGCGGCGGAGTTGGAGTCGGAGAAAAAAGAGGAAGAGTCTGGTCGAACGACAACACCAGTGCAAGTTGCGGATCTAGACGCATTGCTCGAAAAAACCGAAGGCGGCGCCCAAACGGCAATCTCGACCCAAATCGACAAAATGCAGGAAAGCATACTGCAACGCATTAAACACGACTACGACGTCGCCGCTAAAGACTTGCTTAAAGTTGCGCAAGAAGGCATTAGCACCGTATTTTCGGTCAAAGCTAAAGGCGAATCTGAATTTTATGTAAGCTACCAAGACAGCGACCGAAAGGTTCTCCTCCTCAATGAACCCGAGGATTTAGCGAAGTTTCTCTCCCTTAACGACTGCTTAGTCAAAGAAGAGTCCAAGTCAAAAATCATAGAGCTCATCAAAAAGTACTATCGCCCAGGCGTTAGCTTCATCAAAGCGCTCTCTGATCTTCCCAAAGACGTTAAGCGCGACAGGCGTCTTGGGGAAATCGCCGATAGCTGCAAGCCCGAGAGCATCAGCGAGTTAAACGACGTTCGCACCCTATCGCTCTTTTACTACATCCCCGCCAACCGCGCGCTCGAAGAACTCCGCATCACGCAAATGGAGGACTTCCCGCTGATGGTCGAGTCCAAACGCCACTTCACCGAGCTTGAAAACGACGAAGACTCCGACGTCATCGCCGCAGCGCAGCCAGCGCAAAAAACCGTCGCCGAGCCCGAGGAACGAGTCGAAGCGGTCAAACTCAAACCCGTCGACACTAGCGTTCAAAGCGCCGAAAACGATGAAGGAAGCGGCATGAAGGCTCTAGCCTTGCTCATACTCCTGCTCATCTTGGCGGCCATCGTATTTTATGTCTTTTTCGATGGCGATCTCTCGAAGCTTGGTATATTTTAATAGCATGTTTCGTTAAAAGGACGGCATTAGCCGTCTTTTTTCGCATGATCCTTTGTTGGGGGAAGTCTCCCCCTACGCCCAAGCCACGCTCAAAATTAGCTAAAAGCTGCTCAATCATTTGCGCTGTATTCGCTGTTCGCTCATCCAGCGCAAAAGATGCAGCTTTTGCAAATTTATATCGCGGGGTCTTGGGCTACCCCCTCAGAATTTGTATTTTCTGGCCTACGCGTTACTGGCCATCCATAAAGGAAAGCCCATGGGAGCTCTTGAAGGTAGTCTTAGTTTTAAAAGTTATTACGTCGATGGCGAGCCGCCTAACGATTTTCACGCCGATTATTTGAAACGTTTGCAGCGCGGTGCGTTTGAGCCACTTAGCCCTGTGGGTGATGATGAGCGACATGTGGGTTGGGTAAGCGTACAGCACCCACTCCAAAGTGAATTTCGGCGCGAGGATATCTTTTTTAACCAATACATACTCTTTGGCATGCGTATCGACAAATGGGCGCTCCCCTCTACTTGGCTAAAAGCGCTCATTAAACAAGAAACAGAACTGCGTTTCGCTGGCCAAGATGTGAAAATTTCCAAGCGCGTCAAGGACGAAATCAAGGCTGAAGTCGTTTTGGCACTGCGCCAAAAGACCCTACCAACGATGAAACTCATCGACATCGTCTGGAACATCGCCGAGCATCAACTGCGTTTTTGGTCAAATTCTAAGGCAGAGAGCGAAGAGTTTGAGGAATTCTTCGAAGAAACCTTTGATCTACGCCTCCGCCCCGAGTCGCCCTATACCATGGCCGAGTTCCTCGGTTTTGAGCAAAAGGCGCTAGACAAAATGCTTTCCGCCACCCCTTGGATGCTTCAACCTCTTTAAGCCAAAGGCAAAATCACGATGGATCTATTTACTAAAATCGAGACAACGCGCCATTTTGGCGACACTTTCCTTATTTGGCTCTGGTACAAGAGTGAGATCAACGATGGGCTCTTTAGCCTAAGCGATGGTACGTCTCTTAGCCTCTTATTCGATAACCAGCTTATTTTAGAATCACCCTTAGCCGAAGCGGAGCGAGCGCAGTTAACTGGCGCCAATCCTTCAGTTTCCGAAGAAGCACGCGAGGCGCTACGACAGGGTAAAACCGTGAAGGCTGCAAAAATCGCACTCAGCTGCCGTGAACGCGAATGGAAGTTCATGCTTAACGCCCAAAGCTTGGCAATCTCTGGACTTAAGATTCCAGCGCTCATGACCAAGGCTAACGACGAGAAGCTCTACGAGCGCCAAGCGTTGATCGAAGAAGTTACGGCGCTTTTGCGTGGACTTTTTGACCTCTTCCTCAACGAACGCCTTGATGAGCAGCGCTGGAAAGAAGTAGCCACAAAAATCAATGAGTGGGCAGCGTAGCGAGCTGTTATATTAACCACGAAATACACGAAAATACACGAAAAGTTCTTTTTTATTCTTACATGTCCGACTTGACTTGTTATAATCTTTCGTGCCTTTCGTGTCTTTAAATTTTGAACCACGAAATACACGAAAATACACGAAAAACTTTTTTAGTCTTACAGTACCGACTTGACTTGTTATAACCTTTCGTGCCTTTCGTGCTTTTAAATTATTAACCACGAAAAACACGAAAATACACGAAAAACTTTTTTAGTCTTACAGTACCGACTTGACTTGTTATAACCTTTCGTGCCTTTCGTGTCTTTAAATTTTGAACCACGAAATACACGAAAATACACGAAAAACTTTTTTAGTCTTACAGTACCGACTTGACTTGTTATAACCTTTCGTGCCTTTCGTGCTTTTAAATTATTAACCACGAAAAACACGAAAATACACGAAAAACTTTTTTTTTAATGCTTTTATAAAATTAAAAGATACATTAGTTTTACATACCCAGCTTGATTCGTTAAAAACTTTCGAGCCTTTCGTGTTTTTCGTGGTAAAAAACTTTCGCGACTTTCGTGTTTTTCGTGGTAAAAAACTTTCGCGACTTTCGTGTTTTTCGTGGTAAAAAACTTTCGCGACTTTCGTGTTTTTCGTGGTAAAAAAAGCTTTCGTGCCTTTCGTGTTTTTCGTGGTAAAAAAAGCTTTCGAGCCTTTCGTGTTTTTCGTGGGAAAAAAAGCTTTCGTGCCTTTCGTGTTTTTCGTGGTAAAAAAAGCTTTCGAGCCTTTCGTGTTTTTCGTGGGAAAAAAGCTTTCGAGCCTTTCGTGTTTTTCGTGGGAAAAAAGCTTTCGAGCCTTTCGTGTTTTTCGTGGGAAAAAAGCTTTCGAGCCTTTCGTGTTTTTCGTGGGAAAAAAAGACGTTATTGATGGCAAAAATTCTGAGCATTGAAGAGGGCGATTGCTAGATTTTGTGCTTGTGCGCGTAAAACGTCTATTCCCGCGCAGTTCCAAACGATGTAGTCGGCACGCACTACGCGGTAGGCGTTGCTGTTTTGCGCGTGAACGCGTTGCCAAGCCGCTTTCTCGCTCAGTTTGTTGCGGCGACGAATGCGGAGCACTTGTGTTTGGGGAGCGCAGATGACGGCGATAGTGGCATCTAATGAGCGTTGCAGTTCTACTTCCCATAGTAGCGCTGCATCCACAACTACGCGCGAATGTGCGCGCAAAAACGCCTTGGCTCCCGCGACTATGGGTGGGTGCATAATGTCGTTTAGCCGCCCTAGCATGATGGGATCGCTAAAGACGAGTTGTGCCAATATTTTGCGATTTACCGCATTATTCTCGTCGATCGCCTCAGGGAACTGAATTTTGATTGCATTTACTATGCTTTTTTCGTGCAAAAGCTGATGTGCGTAGTTATCGGCGTCGAAGCAGTTCAGCGCGTAGTCTTTTGTTAAAATTTGGGCTAGCGATGTTTTGCCGCTCGCAATTCCTCCCGTAACACCGATTTTTATGCTGCTAGCCATCGATTTGCACTAAACCCATCAGCTCGAGTTTAAAAATAATAAAAAGAGCTGCTTCCTCGGGCATACCCGAAAGCGAAATGATGTCGTCCATGCTGGTAAAACCGTCTACAAGACTTAGCACAAAGCCGTCGTGCGAATCCAAACCCTCAATACGTTTCATCTCCTGAACCGATGCCGATATGCGCAACACGCGCTCTAGCGGCTCTAGGTATGGACGCGCTTCGACTTCTAGCCGTTGCTCTAAGCCTCGCAACTCCTCAGTTTCTAGCGCGGAGAGCTCTCCGCGCCCAAGCAAAAGTAATGCCTGATAACGCGAAATCAGCGTCGCCGTGCTCAAGGAGACGGGTCGCGCCAAAACCTGCGGGCTACTCTCGTTTGGATTCGCACTTACAACAGCCCTTGCCACAACGGGCGCCATGGCTTTAGGCGGTGTAATCAGTGCACTGTCTACCGTTAGTGTCGGTTTTTCGCCACGACGTATGGGCGACGCGATAAGCGAAGTCATGGGTTTTGGCGGCGTGATAAGCGAGCTATCGTACGTTGGATGTACATCGGGCTGGCCTGCCAATGCTGGCGGATCACTGCTCGGCCATGAGAAGGCTTCATCCTCCGACACGACGATATCAAGCAAGAGATCATCATCTGCTTCCACATCGTGGATTGCAGGGAGTATGTCATCAAGCTTAAGTTCGCCGATAAGATCCGCATCGAGCGGATCGTGGTTTAAATAGTGTAGTAGCTTATCATAGACACTCTGAATACTAGACGGTGGATCAGAGAGTATTTGTTGGATGAGTTCGTAATGCTCAAGAAGTGACCCCTGCGCCCTCACTCCGTCAGCGCATAACGATAAAGCAAACTCACGGTTCCCCGCATAAAACAACTCAACAATGTTGCGAATTGCATCGGGGATATCAGCCACAAAACTCATCTATTCTTCCTTAAAGCAGTTTCTGCTCTAATCTCAGTTACACCACAACGAATCAGCAGCTGCAGCGCCGCTATGCGCATATTACTTGAGAATGCATCCTATTGTATAGTTTTTATAAAATGTTGATCCCAAAGCGATCGAAACAATGAATGCACGAGCGATTTGTTCTCACGCGGTGAGGGCGCCTCTGAACTCCAAGACGCGGGTTACGCCGCTAGACTTTTAAGCGCAAAAAACAATATAATTGAAGCGGATCTTGTTTTGGGCAGGGACTGTGTGATGAGCAAAACAAACGCGAAAAACAAAAAAAGAGCTAAGCGGTCGCTAGCCAAAACTCGAACTGCTAAAGTTCCCATACCAGAGCAGGAAACGAAGCCGTCCTTAACTTTACCCATTGCACAAAGTGAAATCGACGCAATCGCGCAGAGTATCGCCAGCGGGCAAAGCGAAGACCCTGCTCAAGCGATGGGTCAGCTATTCGCTATGGCGCTGCAGGAGTTGGCTGGTCAATTGCGTGGAACGCTTCAAAACCTCTCAGCGACTGGCGACGTCACCTCGCTGATCCCCGAGGCTGCGCCCATCATTGAAGGTGTCAAGCCCTACGTTCCCGCACAGCTCGGTGACGCCATGACCGGGGTAGCTGCCAAGTTAGCCGAAAAAATCGACGAATTCAGTGAAGAGGTGCAAAGAAAAGTCGTAGAACAGATGTCGCCAAACACGACTCCCCCCCTACCCACAGGGGCAGAACCGTATTCTCAAAAGTTGATCAGTGATGAAACGCTGATGCAGCGTTACCACGAAGCCCTAAGACAAGCCCCAAAGCCCATCAATCCACGTCGTTTTCCCTACAAAAGAAGTCGCTTTGCTCAACAAGCGCTTAAGCTCGACTTTGCTAGCGAAAAAACAAAGCAAGCCACCAAAACCGTCGAAGGCAGCAAAACGGCTCAAAACCACAAAATTGGCAGCGATACCACTACTAGCAAGAAGCCCGCGCTACAGACCAATGCCACTAAAAGCGATAATGGCGACGAGACGACTGCAGCCCAAAATGACGAACTAAAGCCAAAAACAAAAAATAGCGAAAATAGCGTTGAAGCTGCTGCGCCCAACGAAGTAGCACTAAGCCAAAATGAGCCAAATCAAGCAGACTCCTTGATCAGCGCTACAACAAAAGCCATAGAACATATCGCCCAAAAAAGCGTAGCTAAGCAAGCAGCAGCTAGCCAAGAACTAGACGGCGCAATCCAAGAATTTGCCGATTCTGCAATTCCAGCCATTGAAGATGGCGCTAGCGTATTACAAGGCGCAGTCGATGAGTTAGCCCAACTATTTCACGGCGTTGTTGCCGAAATCGCCCATGAGTTAGCCCAAGAAACCGCTAACGAAACGCATGCTTTGGCAAACGACGCCTTAGTTCCAAGCGCCGAACCCGAGGCTAGCGAAGAAGATACCGCGTTTGCGAATGCGCAAAACTTTACACACGATGAACAAAAGCATGAGCTTGATGCGTTCTTAGAATTGCTCAATAGCAGTTGTGAGGAGAACGACGAAGATGAAGCCGATAACGATGAATTGGCCCAAGCTTTCAGTATACTTTTAAGCGAGAAGAAAAACCTTGAGCATTAACATCTATTTCTCCCAAAGTACTTTGGCGCTGCAAAACGCATTATTCAAAATTTTGGAACAAAAACAAGCTCAGGGCACAATGCTCTTTGCCCCCCCCACCATTGTGCTGCCGATACAGCAAATTAGCTCCGAGCTCAACTTCGCGCTGGCGCAAAGAGCTGGGGTTTCAGCAGGCCTACGCTACGTATCAACAAACCAGTTCCTCAACGAACTCATTGAGAAAGAACTTGCCCCCGACTCAGAGCTCATTGAAAAACAACTACTGACGGCAGCGCTGCTCTTCAAATCCAATGAAATGCCCCAGAATGCCGAAGAACGACGCGCTAAAATCGACGAAGCGATTGGCCTGGCGAGCTTGTGGTCAAAGTACGCGATGACGCGGCCAAAGGTGATGATTGACTGGCGAGAAAACCCAGAAAAGACGCACTTAAACGACTTTCCTGAAAAGGCTGAAAAGCTATTTTCTACACGCTACGCTGCGCTTTTTAGAGAAGGCGCTTTGAGCAAAACTAGGAACTCTTGGAAGATTATCGCGCAACTGTATGAAGCAGACAGCTTTAAGGCTGAAGTCAAAAACTCCGAAAAAAAGTGCTATATCTTTTACGATCCCGAAGCATTTAACACCGTTTTCCTTGAAATACTCAGTATCATTGCACAGAAGCATGAAGTCTATATACTCGCCTTTAACCCATGCGCAAAATACTGGGACGATTTACACCCTCAAAAACTCAGCAAATTCGCCGAGAAAAACGAAGCAGAACAAGAAGATTTTCTAAGCACGCTTTTTGCTCCAGCACAGTGTTTCCCGCTTCAACAGTGGGGAAATCTTGCGCGCGGCGCTATCAGAAGTTTAGTCGAATTATGCGCTCAGTGCGAAACGAAAGGAACAAACTCGAGCTTCGATAACTTGGACAGCGACGCCCTAGATGCAGCAGAGCAAGCAGATACGACTTCACTTAAACGCCTACAAAATGCGATCCTAAAGCTTGAAGACATCAGCGACGTCGACATGAGCAAAGCCTTTGAGTTCAAAGCAGGACAAAGCGCTGACAACAGCATGGCTTGCCGAGAGTTCGACTCCATCGAAGAAGAAATCATTTGGGTAGCCAACGATATTTTTAAGCGCATCAGCAAAGATCCCGACTTGCACTTTAGTGACTTTTGCCTCTACTTGCCCTCTACACAGTTTGCTTCCTACGCACCAAACATAGACTTTGCCTTCAACCACCATAACAGCATCCCCTACAACCAAGAAGCGCTACAACAGTGGCAGAACAACCCCGCGCTTTGCATGCTAGCGGCTCTCCTCGATTTACACAGCTCTAAGCTCTCGCGAGAAGCCATGCTCAAGTGGTTAAACCAAGAGTACGTCATCCCCGACGATTGTGCCCCGTTGTGGGCGCGCTGGTCGAGGGATTTGGGCGTATTTTACGGCGAAAGTGAAGAACTGTTTGCCCCAAATGACGCATACGGACAAAGCGCATTTCACTGGGAGCAAGCCATTGAGCGCCTGTTTCTTAGCCACTTCTTCGATGAGGCATCCACAAACGAGCTCGAACTCATAGCGCTATCCGCTGAAGAGAAAAAAAGCGCAACAAGCTTTATGCATTACTTGCGCGCTAGCATCGCTGATTACCGCTACATACAAAACCATGAGCATTCGCTCAGTGACTGGGCCAATATACTCGAACTTTGCCTTGAAGCTTACGCGAACCCTAGCGCAAAATCCGATGCGGACAAATTCGACAGCGCGCTTAAACTCCTACGCGACCTGCGAAGAATGGATATCGATAGCAAACGCCATTTCTCGTTCGACTTCGTTCGAGACCTCCTCTTCGCTCACTTCGCCCACGACCACGGCGCAGAACAATATCAACCCGCGAAAATGGCGATCAAAACCCTCGAGCCACAAAAAATATCCGCCTACCGACACATCTACCTCTGCGGCCTCGACAATGACTGCTTCCCACGCACAAGCTCCCCCAACTTCGACATTCGACTCGCCTTACGACGCCCAGGTGAAGCTAGCGCATTTGAAGAAGACGCACTCGCCCTGCTCAAAGCATGCCTCAACGCCAAGGACTCCATCTCCCTCTCATACGCAAAGCTCAACGAAAACGGTGAAGACATCCCCGCGTCCTCCCTACTCATCCAATTTGCCCACTACTACGCAGAATGCATGCAGACAGACGCTAAAAACAAACAAAGTCAGGATAAACACTTCGTTCCACTGTCAAAGTCCGAACTTACTCGCAAGATGCGAAACTTTCGCAGAGAGCACAAGATCGTTTTGCCAATAACTTCGCCAACACTCGCGCCGACTACTATACAGCCGCAAAACCCCATCGTTTGCGAACTTAGAGTTTTCTCAGACTTTTTACAAAACCCCAACGAAGCCTACAAAAAACACATTCTCAAATCCTATACCGCCCCGCGCCTCGAAAACTTGCTCAGTGCCAGCACTGAACCCTTCAACCATGTCGACGACAAACTGCTCACATTCCTCATGCGTGAAGCCATGCTCTGCGGCAACTACGATGAGAGCTTTTTCTCTGCAAAACTCAAAGAAATAACGGACTCGCTTCGCGCTTTCGGGCGCTATCCCGACTCGTATTTCTCCCAAATACAGGATGAGAAGCTACTTGTTCAACTACAGATCTGGAGCAATGAGATCGCTAACTTAGCGCCCAAACATGCCAAGCTAAAGTTCTACAAACTCGGACAAGGCTCATGGCAATACCAAAAGTATTACCGCAAATTCTCGCAAGCCCAAGCACAAACCCTCTCCCCGCAATGCGCCTCCCCCGCGCTACAGATCGAGGACGAACTAGCCATCTGCGACGAACGCGCCGTCTACTACTTCCAAGCCCGATACAAAGACAGCAGCCCCCCTACCCGCAATCTACTCGCCCCCCTCATCCACGCGCTCACCATTCTAGCCCGCACAGACTCAAAGCCCAAAACAGTGCACGTCCTCTTTTACAACGACAGGCTCGCTCTGGACATCTCCCAAATCCACAAAAAACAAGCTCAAGCCTACCTCGACGCCCTCAGCAACGACCTGCTCAGCGCCAAACACGAGATCGTCCTCAAAGCCTACGATAAAACGCGGCCTCTACAAGCCGACGAAATCGAAGAACAATCCCAGTTTATCTTAGAAAACCGCTACTGCGAAGCTCAGTCTCTAAGCCTAAGCCCCGTCGCCAAACTCTCCCCAAACTCCCAATTCGTCGGCGAATCCCTGCAACACCTAGCCCAAAACGCAAACACTCGCTACTCGCTTATCAACGAGCTTCTATCCACCGTAAACGAAGCAAACTAGTCCCCATCCTCTGGCGCTGGCACCACATCATCACTCATGGGCTTACACACGTCATCGACGCAAATCTCATCGTACGCACAGGCACACATCGGCGCCACATACGCATCGCGCCCACAGCCCGCCGCCATTATCACCAAAACCAACAACGCTAAAACCACTCTCATATCACACTCCATCACGCAAATCGCGCAAGCCACTTATAGCGAAGCCGCTCACCCCGCGCAAGCCCTTGCCTACACAAAATAGCTCGAATTTTTTTTAACTCTAGGCTATACAAAAGCCGAGCTTTTTTGCGGGGGGATACCCCCCTACGCCCGAGCCTCACTCAAAATTCGCCATTAGCCGCAAAATATTTTGCGCTGTATTCGCTAAACGCTCATCCAGCGCAAAATATGCGGCTAAGGGCGAATTTTTCGCGGGGTCTCGGTCTACCCCCCTCGCTACGTAGTTCATAGCCCCCAACACATACTATAAAGCAAATTAAGACCTTTGCACGACGAAAAATATTGAATTTCATTGGGCAAACGTCGCAACACTTAAATATTACACGAATTTTGTTAGGAATAAAGACTTAATAAGCGAATACAATTTTCCATCGACATCGTCGAATGAAATAATCAGTTCAGCTAATAAGCAAACGCTTTGCACAAAAATAAGTGGCAGCATTTTGTTTTCTTTTGGGAGTGCGCCGCAAAGTGTTCCCTGGGCAGCCGCAAAATCCTGTTTCGCCAAAAACTGGACGGGGCGTCGCGGGGTGTCCCCGCGGAGGGGGTAGTGGCAAACCCGCGCGCAGCGCGGGGTTGACACGTAGGGGGACACTTCCCCCACAAAAAATAGCCCTGAAAATTATCAATTTGACGACTTTGCGCTTGCCCTGAGCCCCATCCAAAGGCCAGAGCAGCCCTAAAAATTTTATAAAAGGAAAATCATGCCAGGAATCGGTGTCATCAGCAATCGCAACGCACGTGTCAACCGCTTAAAACCCGGTCTCAAAGACCAGCTAGCCTTCATCGTGGGCAGTAACGGCGAAGTCTCCTCTACCGGCAAGCTCAGCGATGTGACCAAAGCGCTCGAAACCTTTCGCCGCATCGGCGTCGATATGATTGCCATCAGCGGTGGCGACGGTACGTCTCATAAAACCATCGAGATAGTGCTCTCCGTTTACCAAAACCAGCCCCCTCCCCCGATCTTATTACTTCCCACAGGAACCCAAAACATGATCCCGCGCTCGTTTGGTATAGCTGGAAACGGGCTATCCACGCTGCTTCTAGCCATCGCGCGCTACCAACACAACGTCCCCATGCGCTGCATTAAACGAAACATCCTCAAAGTCAATGAACATCACAGTTTTATGTTTGGTTGCGGAACCGCCGCCCGTTTTATGATACCATACTATGAGTCTGGCGAAACCAACCCCATAGGAGCGGCCAAAATGATGTTTTCTTACTCCATGGACGCGCTTCGGGGTGGCGAAAAGTCTGCAAAAATCTCAGCTCCCATCGAAATGGAAATGACCCTCGATGACGGCGACGTCGAAAAGCACCACGGTGTACACACCTTTTTTTGCAGCTTCGTAGAGAGGCTTCCCTTACACTTTGTACTCTTCCCGCGCGCAGGGCGCGACGAAGGCGTCTTCGAGATAGCATACACCTCGGCGACGCCCGCACACTTTGCCAAAGCCCTACCCTACGTCCTCATGGGAACGAGTAGGAGCATCAAAAACGTCAACCGAAGACTCGCCCGAAAACTAAAATTGCGATTCTCCAAGCCTGAGCCCTACACTCTTGATGGAGACCTCTACGATCCCTGCGATAGCTTTGACATCAGCGCGGGTCCCGAGCTTCTCTTTGTCGTACCCGACCTTAAACTTGGCGCAGAGAACCCAAACCTGCGCTACGAAGAAATAGGTCCCTGGGGTATGCGATATTTGCTCTAATCACATCGAGACCTTTGCACGTCCAGAATTAGTGTATTTAATTTTAAAAATCCGATACAGTTTTAAACAAAATGAGACATTTTGTAGAGAAATATAAGCTGAAAATGCTAATAAAATAAGGCAGGTTGAAGATAGAATGATATTTTATTCGAAAAGTGCTTGAAAGAGTGCTTTCTTTTTTGGAGGGGGGTGCGGGGGGAAACATCTTTTCTTTGGCACAAAGAAAAGGGTTTCCCCCCGTGCAAAGCTCTCCTTAATTTTAAAAATCCGATACAGTTTTAAACAAAATGAGACATTTTGTAGAGAAGCATAAGTTAATAATGCTCATCAAATAAGACAGGGTGAAGATAGAATGACATTTTATTCGAAAAGTGCTTAAAAGAGTGCTTTCTTTTTTGGAGGGGGGTGCGGGGGGAACCTTTTTTCTTTTGCAAAAAGAAAAA
>Ga0265293_10009343_pt1 | contig 14130 bp, 10 predicted proteins | sample Munlanlewell138R_FD_192505 | JGI IMG/M metagenome (GOLD analysis project Ga0265293, IMG submission 192505) | Leachate microbial communities from a municipal landfill in Southern Ontario, Canada - Leachate well 138R | ecosystem: Engineered > Solid waste > Landfill > Unclassified | place: Canada...
TCTTGTGCTGATGCTCTGCCTGGGCGAAGGAGATCTGCTTCATTTGGGGACTCTATCAGATGAGGTCGGAATTATTGGATTCTACCCGATCAGGTAGCGTTGGTGGATTTATGCAGCGTTTCCCTAGGGCTCGATCCTATCTAGCGGGTGCGGGCATGAGATCGTCAAATAAGCCAGTAGAGCTGCTGCGGGGTGCCGCTGGCTTGTTGTACAGCTTGCTGCATGCCAGGCGGATCTGGTATGCAGCAATTCTATTTTCAGTTGTAGCGCCGCGCTTTAATGTGCATTCATCGCCCGAGCTGAATCCAAAAAAGCCGCGGCCGGCGCCCTGCTCAACGCCCTCGAGCCCCCCTGGATGCTCGCTCCTGCATACACTCATTGCCGCGCGGGCCGCGTGATCATTTTGTATGCGACCCATCCTGTCCAGCAGGCATGTCGCGTAGTTGCCAGCGAAAGCTGAAGGCGATGCGAGTGCCAGCATTAGGATGATTCTCTTCATCGGATCTTGCTCCTTTTCTATTTGTTGAGCTTAGCGGCTTACCTTGCCTCCGTCATCCAGTCACATAGCCTCGGGCGCATTGATTCATGCGCCTGCGGGGCTAGGAGTGAGGATGGCCGGTTTATTTGACGACTTGATTGAAGGCACTGGTAGCGCTTCTGGCGGCTCTGGCCTTTTCGATGATTTAACACCGAAAAAGCCCGGCGTGCTCGGCACCCTGAAAGAGGGGGCCAAATCTACCGGTCGGTCTTTGAGTGCTGGCATCGACGCATATCGCGGTGATGGAGACTCCATTGTCCGCACTGCAGAGCGACAGCAGCAGGCGCCTCAAAATCAGAGTATCGCCGACTTCAGCAAGTCATATTACGACCGGGTTGAAGCCGCAGGCGATGACCCAGGGGTGTGGGACAGCATCAAGTCTGGCGTAGGCGCCATTGCCGAACAGCCGAAGGGCGCCGCCTTGTCTGTGGTGGAGCAAGCCCCGAATGCGGCAGTGACCCTCGGTGGCGGCTGGGCTGGCGCTAAGGCCGGATTTGCCTTGACGCCACCCGTCCTGCCGTTTGTTGGGCCGCTTGCCAAGCCAATTGGCGGCGCCATTGGCGGGCTGGTCGGCATGCTTGGTGGCAACGTAGCGCTGGAGACCGGCCAGAAGGCAATGGAGAAAGCCGATGACGGCGTAGTCACTCCCGAAGAAATGTCCAAGGCGCGGCGCGAGGGAGCAGTCAAGGGCGCAGTCATTACCGCGATAGATGCGGCAACCTTCAAGCTCGGCGGCGCGATCAGCAGTGCCTTGCTCAAGCCTGCCACCGTGGCTGCCGAGGCAGCAACACGCAGAACTCTGGTGGCGCAAGGGGTGGATGTAACCAGCGAGGCAGCCGTGCTGGCGGCCCGGAAGAATCCAGCCGTCATGAAGGCTGTTCAAGAAGCTCAAGACCTAGCAATAAAGTCCACCCAAAGCGTTGGAGCAAGACTGGCTCAAGGCGGAGCCCTGCTTTCAATGGAGACAGTTGGTGAGGGGCTTGGCGAGTATATCGGTGAGTTGGCTGCTACCGGCGAGGCCAGCATTCCTGATGCTGTGCTGGAGTCGTTCTTGTCCTTGGGTCAGAGCGGAGCACAGACTACATGGAATATGGCCCGATCCAGCGCACGCCATCTGATCCAGCCCCTGCCCACCGAGGACAACCCCAACCCTGCGCCGGTGGATCGCCCTGATCCTGCAGCTGGCGCACTGTCCCGTGCTGCCGCGCAACTGCCGTCGCCTGAGCCTGTTCTGGGTCTACCAGCTCCCGATCCGGTCATGTACGGCGGATCTGACGGCGTAGTGCAGGATATCGGGCCGAACGTGAACGTGGACGGCGATGTCCAGCCTACTCCGCAAGCAAGGCCTGCAGAGATTGCCGGTGACCGGACAATGGTCGGCATGGAAGGTCAGGCGCCCGCGGGCATCCAGCCCAACGCCATTCCCGCAGAAGAGCAGCGCCGCATAGATCGCCTGGCCCAGCCGCAGATCGAGCAGGAGCGTGCAGATCTGATTGCTGCTGCGCACGTCAATGATGTGAACAGTAAGATCGCTGAAGCCATGGCTGAGCGCCAGGCATTGGGTGAGCCGGAGCCAAACTATCCGGCGCCCAAGGGGCTGGAGCTGGCGGATAAGGACGGGCATGGCCGGTGGCAGGCCGATGTGTACCGCGAGAGCGTGCAGGCGTTGGTCGGGCAGCTGGCCAAAGGTGGTGACGTTGCCTATGTCCGCGATGCCCATGATCGGATCATCGGGCGCACGCCGTCAATCAATCCGTCCTGGTGGCAGAATATGGATGCCAGCGTGAAGCCGGGCTCGATCGAGCAGGCTAATCGTATCGTCAGCAAGGCGCTGGTGGGCGGCAACCTGGGGCCGAAACAGGCGCGGTTCATCGCGGGTATGATGGACCTGGTCGATGACCTGCGCACCGACCCGCAGCGGGCAGCGGAGAATCACGCCACGCTGGCCGCGCTGGAACAGGCTGCAAGCGGTGAGGCGGCGCGTAACCAGCAGGACTTCGAGCAAGGTGCCGAACGGGGTCGCGATGTAATCGAGCAGGACGACGCTGAGCTGCATGCCTATCTGACCGGCCAGGCAGATCCGTTCAGGCTGTCCGACCTGACGCCGGCAGACTACGATGCTGTTTATGCTGAAGTGATTGCACTCGACGACACAGCCGAGCAGACCGCCGAGGCAGCTGCTATCGGCGATACCGAAACAGATTTACAGGGGGTGGCGTATGGCAATAACCAAGGAGCAGGCCAAGCTGGCAGCGAAGTTCCTGCACAGCAAGGGGTACCGGGGCGTGGACGGGAAGCTGGTCAAGACGGCCCAGCCGTACCCGCTGGAGACGCCGGACTCCTCGAAAGCTACTCAGAAGAAGACCTAGCCGAAAGGGCGCAGCAACAGCAGCAGGGCGAGCGGACAGAAGCGCTGGCCGCGCAGCAGGAGCAGGCTGACGCGGAGCGTGACGACTTTACGCTGGCTGGATCTGACCGGGTCGCTGATGTGGCGGCCGCCCAAGGGCAGAGTGACTTGCTGTCGCCGCCGACGCAGAGCGAGCGGCACGCCGATTCGGAGGCGTTCGTCAGTGCTCCGAATGGTTCGCTGGTCTTTGGTGAGATCACGTCAGAGATGGCTCTGGCAGCGGGGCGGCAGGCTGGAAAGATTCGACTGCAGCAGGGTGTGCAGAATGCGGATGGAACCGGCTACGGGCTGACCCATATTGAAGCCAATCACGGCAAGCAGATTCGTCAGGCAGGCTATGCCAGCGTAGAGCGGTTCGTTCGCTCCGCGCTGGAACGCCCCGATACCTTGTGGAAGCCGAGCGCCACGACGCAATTGGTGGTCATTGAGCAGGGCAGAAAGGGTAAGGCGATATTCGTGCAATTGCAGCCTGCCAAGGACGAAGAAGGGGATTATTACGCGGTCAATACCGCATTCCCGGTTTCCGGAAGCTATGCACAGAAGAAAAGAGGATGGAAAGAACTCTGGAGCAGGTACCCCGTTCCTGCTGATGCGTCCGGCGCATCGGGCTTCGCTGGCCTAACTTCTCAAGCCGGTGAAGCGGCCCCCATGGTAAGCCCCCAGAGCAATGACAGCATAGCACAGGCTAATCCGACCAGCACAGCTGCGCTCATCGAGGACGCGGGCGAGAAGCTGGGCGGCGCGCGCAAGGATGAGCTGCGAACTGTGCGCGAGCGCCTGGATGATATGAGTGATGAAGCTATAGCGAGCAGCAAGCTCAGTGAGCTGTGGCCCAAGGGCGAAGTCGACCGCATCACCGACCCGTTCCATGCCGCGGCGTATCATGCGGTGCGTGCGCACATCCCGACCAAGCCGAGAGTGGCCTACCGCGTGAAGCGCTGGGTTGATCAAGTGAAGGCGGCGCGCGGCCTGCTGGCTGATCTGGCAGGACTAGGTGCGGATGCTTCTGTTGCCCGGATGCGTGAACACAGCCCCTCGCTGAACATCCTGGCGAACCAGATCGAGTTGTACATGGGCATTGACCGTGCGCACTGGAGCCGGGTGAGCGATGCGAAGATCCGCAATGGCCGCTACAGCCAGGACGGCGAGATGGTGCCGGGCTCTTGGGTCGAGCTGAAGGTCGACAAGCGGGGCAAGAGCTTCTATGGCCACGAGTCGATTGCCAGCGCGCTGCCTGCAATCAATCAGAGTCTGGACAGTAAACCGGTCGCCGAGAAGAAGCAGAAGTTCAATATCTACACGCGCACCGCCACAGGCAAAGTGTTCATCAGCGCAGACGCAGATAAGGAGCGCCGGGCGCTGAAGTCATTTGAAAGCACTGGCGAAGCACGCAAGTACCTGGACGACCATCACGGCGACCTGGTGGCTGCGTGGGAGGCAGTGAAGAATCGCGAGAACGTGACCAAGGGTGACATGCGTCGCAGCGTCAACGAGACCCGCGTGGGGCAGGACTACCGCGACGGCAAGGATGTAACGCCAGAGCAGTTTCTGGATCAGTTCGGTTTCCGCGGTGTCGAGTTCGGCAACTGGGTGAAGCAGGGCAAGGGTGGCCGGGAGCGACAGGGTATTCTCAACGATGCCTATGACGCCTTCATGGATCTGGCTGGGGTTATTGGTGTGCCGCCAAGGGCACTGAGCCTTGAGGGCAGGCTGGGTGTAGGTTTCGGCTCGCGCGGGCGAGGCGGGAGCGCTGCTGCGCATTACGAGCCGGGCCGGATGGTGATTAACCTGACCAAGACCAAAGGTGCTGGCTCGCTGGCGCATGAGTGGTTCCATGCGGCCGACAACTATTTCTCACGCAAGCGCGAAGCGCCTGTCAGCAGCCAGGGCGCCTCCACTATCGATGAGGCATACATCACTTATCGGCCCGAGGCGATGCTGGTTAACAAGAAGCATCCCGCTATGCGGATGACTCGCGCCGAGCTTTCCCGGTATCAGGCCAATCACCCTGGCGCCCCGCTGTATGCAGAGGACAGCTGGGAGCGGGACGCCAACCACCCCAAAGGCGTGCGCCCGGAAGTGGAAAAGGCATTTGCCGAGCTGGTGGCTACCTTGAATGCTTCGCCTATGCTCCAGCGATCGAAAGTGATTGATGGCAACAGGTCGGATGGCTACTGGTCGAGGATCATTGAGCGTGGCGCGCGAGCATTCGAGACGTATGTGATTGCCCGCCTGGCTGATCAGGGTGCGCGCAACGACTATCTGGCAAACGTGCAGACGCTGGAGGAGTTCGCCCGCGATCCGGGGCGGTATCCATACCTGACGCCGGATGAGCAAGGCCCGGTCAACGAGGCCTTCGACAAGCTGTTCTCTACTATCGAGACGCAGGAGACTGATTCAGGTGATGTCGCGATGTTCCGCCGGACTGCCGGTGCCACCGCTGCCACCCTCAGCCGGGGGGATGTAGAGAAGATCGCCGCCGGGCTTGTAACAGAAGCCGCCATGGCCAGACGGTTCGTGCTTACGTCGTGGGAGCAGCTTCCGAAGGCGATTAAGGATACGGCTGCCGCGCAGGGCGCTCGCCCAGGCGATATAAAAGCGGTTCATTGGCGTGGCAAAACCTATCTGGTTGATCGTCGATTCAGTGATGCGCGTGATGTTGAGCGCACCATCTTCCATGAGTACTTCGCCCATTATGGCCTGCGGCAAAGATACGGCAAGGATCTTGAGAAGCAGATGAACCGGATGCTGCTGCGCCTGGGCGGCGTGCGCGGGCTGCAGGCGATGGCGGAATCTCAAGGCTTCAATATCGATCATTACATCGAGGGCGCTGCTCAAGATGCCAGCCTGACCGCCTCGCAGCGTGGTGCTTTGCTCATGGATGAGTTGCTGGCGCACATGGCCGAGTCTACCGGAACGCTCAAACGCTTCCTGCAGGAGTGGTACGGCGCCGTCCGCAACTGGCTGCGCGAGAATGGCTATGCCGAGCTGGCGAAGCTGAATGCTGCTGACCTGTCGTATGAGCTGCGCATGGCGCGGCAGGCGGCGATGGAAGCAAGCGAGGCGGAGGCCGGAGTGCCAGTATTCAACCGGGCGCGTGATGAGGGCGATGTCGATGCCGAGGTGCGCGCACTGGTTGAACAGTATGCAGGCAGCGAGGGCGCTCCTACCGAAGCGCAAATTCTCGACGCGGTGAAGGGGTATCAAGACACTGAGCAGGACTACGGAGGGCGTGCCGCCTGGGAGAAGGCTCGCAACACCGGGCACACCAAACTAAACTACCGGCAATGGGTGCTGGTGCGGACGCCGGCGTTTAAGCAATGGTTTGGGGAGTGGGAAAATGGACGAATTGAAACGATGGATCATGGCGCAGCCGGACGATCCAGCCAAGCCGCCGCTTCCGCCGCCCCCGAAGTCGCTGGAAGAGGCGAAAACGCTGGCAGAGATCGACGCGTACATGATGTCCTTATCGACCCCGACACAGGAGAACCCCGAGTCTTCTACCACGGAACCAGCGATGACATCGGCGCGTTCGACCTAAATCATCCGAACCGCAAAGATGCAGGCTGGTTGGGTCGTGGTGTATATGTCGCTTCTGACTCGCGTCTTGCGAACAGCTACGCAAATCTCAAGGGTGGCAGTGCCGAGCCCAATGTAATGCCGATCTTTGTAAGGTCGATGGGTGGTCTTCACGCCTTCGACCTTGAAACCAAGCAGAAGCTAAGTCGTGCTTCCCAGCAGACTATTGACGAGGTTACCCGAAGGCTTGTCGATAGCGGGCGAGATGGGGCCTATCTTGAGTTCAGAGATGGAGCTGTTGAGCTAGCCACCTTCAGTACGGAAAATGTGAAGTCCGCCATCGGTAACATCGGCACCTTCGACCCGAACAACCCTGACATCCGTTTCAGCCGAGCTTCTCGGGCTGCTGATGCGGTTCTGAATCGTGTGCTGCGCACCCAGGCTACTGCTACTGCCGATGCCTTCAACGACCTCAGTCCTATGCAGCAAAGCCTGCTGCGCAAAGTAGGCACTCCGCCCACCGTGGTCCAGGCCAAAGACTGGCTGAAGGCGCGTATGGAGCGGGCCGGTACACGCATCCGCCAGGGTATTGTCGATCGCTACGCCTCACTGAAGGAGCTGGACGAGAAGCTGCATGGCAAGGACTTCATCGAGAACTCTATTCACAGCAGCTCGTGGGTGCTGGCGCGTATGTCCTCGGCAGCATCTGGCGCCATGCAGGCCATGATGTCGACGGGGCGCCTGGCCTTTGATAAGAAAGAGAAGGTCATCACGCTGCGCGATGGCAAAGATACCGGCGGCCTGACCGGTCTGCTGGCTCAATTGGGGTCACCGGCAGAGGTCGAGCGTTGGTTCGGCTGGGTGGCTGCGAACCGTGCTGAAAAACTGATGGCGGAGGGCAGGGAGAATCTGTTCACCGCTGATGAGATCAGGGCAGGCAAGACCCTCAATACCGGCAGAACAGAGGCTGGTGATGCCCGGCCAATGCTGTACGGCAAGGTGTTCCGCGAGTTCCAGCAGTACCGGGATGACGTGCTGGGTATCGCCGAGCAGACCGGCATCATCAGTGCTGACAATCGGGCGATGTGGCGTGATGAGTTCTATGTCCCGTTCTACCGAGTGATGGAGGAAGAGGTCAACGGAGGGCCGAGCACAGGCAAAGGCTTGAGCCGGCAGGAGGCGTTCAAGAAGCTGAAGGGCGGCAAGCAGAACCTGAATGATCTGCTGGAGAACACGCTGATGAACTTCCATCACCTGCTGTCCGCCAGTCTGAAGAACCAGGCGGCTGCACAGGTCATGGAGAACGCCCAGGCTGCCGGTATCGCCCACCGGGTGCCAGAGTCCGGGCGCGACACAAAGACCAGCACCTTTATTCTGAAGGACGGCCGCAAGGAGTTCTATCAGGTCGATGATGGTCTGGTGTTCGAGGCGCTGACGGCGCTGGCCGACCCGGGCCTGAACAACCTGGCGGTGCGCACGCTGTCCGCCTTCAAGCGGGTGTTCACGAACATGACGACAGTGACGCCGCAGTTCATCATCGCCAACACCATGCGGGATCTGATGCAGGCAGCGGCTACGTCGCCCACCAGCAAGAACGTCATCGCCAACCTTGTCCAGGGTACGCGCGGCTATCGTGACGCGACCACCCGGGCCGAGATGCAGGCCAGTGGCGGCGCCTTCAGCTTTGGGCATCTGTATGGCGCTGACGTGAATGAGGTGAAGGCCAGCCTGCAAAGGACGGTGAAGGGGGCACAGCTGGTGACCGATCCGGCGATGGTGCCGAAGCTGTTGACCGCGGCCTGGCGTAAATGGGGTGACATGGCTGACACGGCAGAGAACATCAGCCGCACGGCCATCTACCAGCAGAACGTGGAGCAGCGTGGGCGCCTGCGTGCAGCTTACGAGGCGCGTGACGTGATGGACTTCAGTCAACACGGCGCGTTCCCAGCAGTGCGCTTCCTGATACGCGTGGTGCCGTTCCTGAATGCGCGGCTGCAGGGACTCGACAAGCTGTACCGGTCTGGGGCAAAGCCTGCGCTACTCACTGCAATGGGCAAAGGGACTGCCAGCGATAAGCAGGCAGCCATGCGCTTTGGCGCGGTAACCGGTGCGTTGACGCTGGCCAGCATCGCGCTGTATCTGGCCAACGCGGATGACGACGAGTTCCGCAAGCTGGAGGACTGGCAGAAGGATGCGTACTGGCCGATCCGCATTGGCGACAGCTTCATCTTCATTCCCAAGCCGTTTGAAGTTGGGGCCATCGCTACCATGGCCGAGCGGATGACGGAGCAGATGGTGGATGACAAGGCCACCGGCAAGCTGTTTGCTGCTCGCATGAAAGACATGATGCTGCAGACCTTCAGCTTCAGCCCGGTGCCGCAGGCGTTCCAGCCCGTACTCGATGTGTACTCCAATAAAGACGCCTTCACTGGCCGGCAGATCGAGTCCATGGGTATGGATCGGCTGAGCAAAGGGCTTCGTTCCCGCGACAACACCACTGCTGCAGGCCATGCGGTATCGGCCGTCAGCCGGGCGCTGGGCGATGATTCGCCTATTGCTCTGTCACCGGTGCAGGCCGACCACCTGATTCGGGGCTACCTCGGCGCGGTGGGGGCCAATGCAGCGGGCATCATCGATACCGTGTGGCGCTCGGCCAACGGTGAAGAAGCGCCAGATAAGCGCTGGTCAGAGCGGCAGCCGTTCCGCCGGTTCTACCGCGATCTGGATCTGCCGGCATCGCACAACCGCTACAGCACGCTGTTCTATGAGGGGCTGCGTGAGGCTGGCCGGGTATACGCTGACGTGAAGGAGCTGCAGGAACTGGGCAAGACGGCTGATGCTCGCGAGCTGCAACAGGACAAGCGAAACATTCTCGCCCTTCGGAGCACGCTCAACCAGCAGCAGCGCCGGGTCAGCGCCATCAATAAGCGAATGGAAGCCGTTCGGCGCTCCGATAGAGACGGTGCCTGGAAGCGCCGGGAGCTGGACAGGCTGACGTTGATGCGCAGCCAGATCATGGAGCGGGCTGGTAAGCGGGTGGAGTCAGCCAGAGCATCCAGTTGACGGCGGCATCCAGTCACATAGCGTGCATGGCAGATATGAGGATCTGCCATGGCTATTGAGCTGGATATCACCCTGACCCAGGGCAAGACGTTTGAGCTTGCCCTGATGTACGCCTCGGATGAGCGGGTCTATGTACCCATCGCCGGGGTGCCTTCACTTGCGCCGGTTCGCTTGATGCTGCCTGGCCACGGAATTCCCGACGGCTGGCCGTTCGATATTGCCTGTGTGAATCGGCCCAGCGAATTGAATGGTCGGGACTATGTGGCCAAGGTCATTGATGACGACACGGTGGAGATCAACAGCCTGCTTGGCGACTGCTGGCGGCCTTGGGCTGGGGGCGGGATTGTTGTCTACCTGAAGCCCCAAGACATTGCCGGCTGGCACGCGCGATCCGTGTGGCGGCGTAGCGTCAATTCCACTGACTCCCTCCTCACTTTTCATTCTGACCCTGCTGAGGGCGCGGACGGGCTGATCATTATTGACCCCGCCGACTCTTCTTTCACCCTTCAGCTTGATGCTGTGACAGCAGAGGCGCTGCCGGTTGTCTCTGGAGTGTTTGATGTGGAGGCGATTGATCCGCAGGGGCGAGTGTTACCGCTGACGGGGATCAGTCGGTTTGAGGTGGGGCCGGAGGTCACCAAGTGAGAAGGGCGGTAGTTCGCAAAGGGAGCCGTGTTGCGACCTTGATTGCCCATGAAGGCGCTCAGCATCTGGTGCATTCAGAGCGCGAGAGCGTCGTTCAGGTCGAGCATGAATCCGCAGGTAGGACACTTGTAAGAACCGGCCCCGGCCCCGACGCCGTTACGGTCACATCGGAAATGGAGCGCCGTCTTGTTCGGGTGCACCAGCCGCAGCGTAACGTGGTGCTGGCGGGCGTGCGGGGCCGAACTGGCAACAGCAGCTTCGAGGACTGGCTCGAGCGCAACCCCGGCGGCACCTGGGAACAATTCATGTCGGAGCTGGGCTCCGGCGCAATCTGGCAAGAATCGGAGTGGTAAATCATGGCACTGGTTAAATTCTACAAAGTTGCAACGCTGCCCGGCACGCTTGAGCCGGATTCCTTTTACTACGTCGAGAACGGCAGCTACGCCGAGTCGTACCTGACAAACAGTTCGGGTGTTGCCCGGGCCGTTGGCAACTCGGCCATGATCAACGCACTGGTTGCCGACGCATTGGCGGGCTGGTCCGGTGACGCAGGCGCTCTTGATATTGTCAGCGACATTGCCGCGCGGGATGTGCTTACCTCCACGCTGGATCGCAACGCCATGATCCTGGTGCTGGATGCCTCCGATGACCCAACCGTAGACGCCGGCTCGGCGCTGTACGCGTTCGCCGCATCGACCGAAACTATTTACAAGGTGGCCGAGTACGAGTCCATGGACGTGGTCGTCCAGTGGGCCAGCATCCAGGGTGGGCCGAGCAGTACACCCGCGCAGATCGACACAGCGGTGAGCCAGACGCACACGCACAGCAACAAAGCGACGCTGGATAAATTCAGCGAGTCCGGCGGCCAGGTGCTGTACGACGGCAGCCCGATTCAGGCGAACTGGGAAACGGCGAACTGGTGACCAGCATGGCTACCGTTTTGCAGCACAAGGTGGTGGCGGCGTTGCCGTCGCCGCTGGAGCCAGATTCCATTTACTACGTTCGGGTGGGGCAGGGCTTTGATGTTTATGTTACCAACGGGTTGGGTGAGGTTGTAGCTTACGACCTGAACGTGGGTTTGCTTTTAGGTGCGCTAACTGATCGAGTCGAAGCGTTGGAATCCGGCAATCGCAAGATGTTGCGGTTCTATGATGCGCAAAACGTCCGCCACTACCTGGCGTTGAACCAGCACCTTGAACTGCCTATCCAGCTTGCAGACGGCAGCATGGACAGCGTGACCACAATAGGAGCAATACATGGCTGACAGATACCCGGTGGGTGTGTTGAAAGACGAGCTGGGCAATCCGGTAGGGCTCAGGGAGTTCCCCGACGGGGATACGTTGCCTAAATCCATCCTGCCGGAGCTTGATGCAGCAGACGTTGGTTTGGGTAATGCCGATAATACCTCCGACGCCGACAAGCCGGTGTCCACTGCCCAGCAGGCTGCTCTGGACCTCAAGCTGGATGCTAACAACTGGTACCTCGGCACTGACAAGCAGCACACAGCTGACGCGACAGGAGCAGTAACTCTCGATCTCGCAACGGCCAGCATATTTGATCTTACCCTCACAGACAACGTCACCCTCACAGTCAGTAACGCCAATGTTCCAGCAGGTGAGACGCGCTCTGTCGTCGTGCGAATCGGACAGGGTGCCACGGCCCGGACGCTGACGTGGTGGTCGGGGATTACGTGGCTGGCCTCGACTACTCCAGAGGCCCCTGAAGAGAACAAGATCAAGGAATACGTGCTGAGCTATGACGGGTCGAGCTGGCTTGGAAGAGAGGGGGCATCGAACTGATGAGTACATTAGCGAAGCTATTGATGGGAGTGAGCGGTGCGGAGCCTGTACCCACTATCCCCGGTACACCTTTTGGCGGCGGATTCTACGCTGGAAGGATCATGATTGACGGGCAGGCTTATGCGCTTGTTGTGGCACCAAAGACTCAGGGTGAGTCTGGCAGCAACCTGAGATGGAAAACGGCAGACACCACCACCGTTGGAACAGACAGCAGGAATGACGGGTGGGCTAATACACAGGCCATGCTCGCGGGTGGGCACCCTGCTGCTTCGTTTTGTGGGGGATTAGACATTAATGGGTATGATGATTGGTATCTTCCGGCTCAGGATGAGTTGGAGATACTTTATCGAGCCTTCAAACCCACGACCGATAGTAACAACACATCTTCTGGGGCAAACCCTAGCGCCATCCCGCCGACAGGAAACTACACAATTAGCAACCCGTCACAGACGAATGTTGAGGTGTTCAAGCAGGGGGGTGGGGATGATTTTACTGCCAGTGTTTATTGGAGCAGCACTCAAGACTCGTCTACCACAAGTCGGATGCATATCTTCACCAATGGGAGCCAGAGCACGGCGTACAAGGTGAACTCGCGCAAAGTTCGTGCAGTACGCCGTGTTGCAATCTAGGAGTAAAAAATCATGTTCACACATCCAGACAATTTAACTGTTATATCAGCATACGAAATCCGGAAGGCTCACCCGGACATCAGCTTCCCACCGACGATCTCCATCGAGCACGTAGCGGAGCTGGGCTACCTGCCCATCGAATACGATGATCAGCCCGAGCTGGAGCCGAATGAAGTCGCAGAGCCGGGCGAAATCCGTATCGAGGACGGCAGGGCGATTCAGAGTTGGGTAGTAGTGCAGCTTCCCCCACCTCCACGCCACATTACCCGACTGGCTTTCCTGTCCCGGTTCACTGATGAGGAAGCGATAGCAATCGACCTAGCATCTATCGGAACAACGATTGAAGCAGCGATGATGCGTCGTTACCTTTCAAAGGTCGAAGCTGCCTCTTTCATCGACTTGGAAAGAGAGGATACGAGGCAGGGAGTGCTGGCCCTTGAGTCAGTGGGTATCCTTGCAGAGGGTCGTGCGCTGGAGATTCTGGACAGTCCGGTAGAGCCGCATGAGGTCCCGCAATGATCGTCAAACTGGCGATGTACAAAGGCAAGGGCACCTTCGTAAACCAGTTCATCCGGTGGTGGACTGGCTCGATCTACTCCCACTGTGAGCTAGTGGTGAATGATATCTGTTATTCGTCCAGTCTCATGGATGGAGGTGTTCGCGGCAAGGCGATCAATCTGGACTCCGGCAATTGGGATATGATTGAGCTGCCTTGGGCTTCCGGCTCGGAGGTAGTGGATTACTTCTTGGAGACAGACCACCAGAAGTACGGTCTGACCTCACTGGCGGTCAATCAGTTGTTCAATCGTAACGTGCTGGGTGAGGCTCCGTTCTGTTCAGAGTGGTGCGCTGCTGCGTTGGGATTGCCCGCGCCGTCGAGCCTGAGTCCGGCCACGTTGGGCGCGTGGTGTTTGCATGTGGCAAGTGTTTACCCATGACAGGTGTTTAAGCCACCAAGCCATACCCGCTCCGGCGGGTTTTTTATTGAAATGAAAGAGAGCGCCCGACAGAGGAGATCAAGCTGCTACGGACGGCACCCAGCGCAGAGTTTGAGGCGTATAACGCGCATGCGGCGGCGTGCTGTGAATGGGGCAGGGTGCAGAAGGCGGGGTTGGGGTTGTGAGTGCCCGGACGGGCGGAGGAGGGATTAAATATTTAGGGCAAATTTAGGGCAATTCGGTGGCCGCTCTGCGCCGATCAGCGCCATGAGCTTGGCTCAATGCCGCGAGCTATAGCGGTCTACAGCGGTGCCGGCTCAAGTGTATGAGGGTTCGAATCCCTCGCTCTCCGCCAGATAAACGAAAGGCCCGACTGAAAAGTCGGGCCTTTTTTTTCAGGTTCAGGGGTGGTTGAAAACCTTGGAGAATCACCGATCAAATAAGTTTTTCTTCAGCAAGAAATATGTAAGCGCCAAAGAATCAGCACCTGTTTTCCATGGCTGGCCCCCATCACACTGACTTCCTCGTATTCGCTCCAGGGAGTCAATCATGACCAGCACCGAACGCCGGCAACACTGGCAGCAGCAAGTAG
>Ga0265293_10009344_pt1 | contig 14130 bp, 14 predicted proteins | sample Munlanlewell138R_FD_192505 | JGI IMG/M metagenome (GOLD analysis project Ga0265293, IMG submission 192505) | Leachate microbial communities from a municipal landfill in Southern Ontario, Canada - Leachate well 138R | ecosystem: Engineered > Solid waste > Landfill > Unclassified | place: Canada...
ACCTCAATTTTTCTAGTACTAGCTACATAAACTTTTATTTTTTTTCTAACTCAAGCCATTAAATTATCTCATTTTTTTGCATCCAAAATCACAACATCTATCACCTTTCATTCGCTACCAGAAGGCATGTACAATGAGGTATCTTTTACATTTTTGGACTTATCTCAAAAAATTGCCTGAATAAGCTTTTCTTCTGGAGTTAACTCTCACTCTGATTTTGGTGTTATTTTTCATACTAAAATATCTCATCATTTTACTATTGATCATATTCTAATTATACCATCCTCATCTAGATTTTTAAGCTTTGACATAGAAACTCAAGGAATATCATTTGTAGTTTCTTCTGGTCATAACTTGGTGTCAGAAACTTCAATTTCTCTTTCTTCAATCTGTATAGATGTAAGACTATCATCTTTTACTAATCTTTGAGAAATAACTATAGCATCTTCATAATTGTAACCCTTCCACGGCATAAATGCTATTTTTAAGTTTTTACCTATAGCCAACTCTCATTCTTCACTACATGGTCACTCTGCTACAACATCTCATTGTTTTACTTTTTGTCATAAAGAAACTCTTGGAACTTGATGTATACAAGTTTTAGCATTAGATCTCTTAAAGTTTGTCAAGGCATATTCTTTTATTCATGTTTTATATTTAACTTTTACTCTTTTTCAGTCTACATAAACTACTTCACCATCTGCTTCTGCACTTATTACTGCATGAGTATGTTTTATCATATCATCTAATCCTGTGGAAACCAAAGGACTATCGTTTTTTAGTAATGGCAGTCATTGTCTATTTTGGTTGGTTCCCATAGAAGCACGCACCGCATCATTATGATCTAAAAATGGAATCAAGGATGTGTTTGGTGAAAAAATTTGTGATGGATTTACATCAACATGAGTAATATCTTTAACATGCAAAGTTACCATATCATCAAAATGCCTTGCTGCTACACGCTTTGCTGTGATATTATTGTATTCATCAGTGGATGTTGTTGCGTCTGCTATAAAATATTTTTCATCTAATTCTGGAGAAATGTACTCTACTTCATCACTAACAAAAGGTTTAACCTTTATATTGGTTTTTAGCTTTCAATAGAATTTTTCTATTTTTTCTGCAGATTTTTTATCTATTAAATTGTCTTCCTTTGTTATTATTGTTTTAGTTGCTTTTCATCTTGAATCTAATTCAAAAATATCACGATCTGCAATCCTATTTAATAGTTTGTCTTTTTTTGCAGGAACATCCTTTTGAACTTTGAAGGCTGGAGTTTCCAAAAATCATTCTTCATTTATATGTGAATATAAAGATTGATAAGTTACTAATCATATGTTTTGTCACTCTGGGGTCTCAATTGGACAAATCCTTCCGTAATGAGATGGGTGTACATCACGAACCTCAAATTTAGCTGTTTCTCTTTTTAGTCAACCAGGTCATAATGCGGTAATTCTTCTTTTATGTTCTAATTCAGACAAAGGATTGATCTGATCTAAAAATTGAGATAATTGTGAAGTGGCAAAAAAACTTTTTATAGAATTATCTATTATTTTAAAATTTACAAGATCAGTAATTTTTAAAGGATTTTCCATATTTAATACAGAAAGTTTTCCTTTTACTGACTTTACAAATTTTCTCATAACTGGTCATAAATGAGCATATAGTATTTCTCACATTGTTCTAACTCTTTTGTTTGATAAGTGGTCTGCATCATCTATATAGTATCATTTTTTATGATTAGACAAGTTTAACAAATACTGAATAGCAGCCACTAAATCAACTCAATCAAAAACATTGGAGTCTGGAGAATTTAGGTCTTTTTTCAATCAGAGTTTTGCATTAATTTTTCTTCTAGCAATTCTTCAAATATTAATTCTTTCTGGATTCAAAAATTGATTTTTGATATAATCTAAGGCACTATAAGGATCAATTAATTCTCCAGGTCTAAGCTTATTGTAAATAAATTCAGCTGCAGATAGTGCGTCTGTTGTAGTGTCTTTACTTAGAGTAATATCTATAAAATTAGTATCATCTTCGTCTACCAATTCAAATGATTCTCTAATACTCTCATTTGTTTCTAATCAAAAAACTCTGAGTAAAGTAGTTACTGGAAATTTTCTAGATTTGTTTATCCTAACTACAATAACTCATGATTTTTCAACTTTTGTTTCTATCCAAGATCCCCTTTCAGGTATTATTCTAAATCCATAACCAAAATCTTTTTGATTATAAAAAATACCATAGGATCTAATAATTTGAGAAATTATTACTCTTTCTACTCAATTTACTATATAAGAAGCATAAGGTGTAATAATTGGCAGCGTTCAAATATTTGCACGCTTTGAAAAAAGTAGATTTTCTGTAATTTTACCTGACTCATCTTCTATTTTTTCTACTAATTTAACTTTTCAAGAAATAACTCCTCAATAAGTAAGCTCTTTTTTTTTACACTCTTCAATATTTTGAGAAGCTTCTGTTATTTTTATGTCTGAAATAGATATATACATTTTTTCTTCTGCAATATCTCGAATTGGATTTATATCCTCAAAAAGGTTATGAATATATTTTTCTACAAAATCTTGATATCATCTTTTTTGCAATTCCAACAAATCTGGATATTCTTCAAAATTTTTTGGCGCATTTAAATAATATCTACCATCCTTTTGAAATAGATTTTGGAAAACTGCAGGAACTTGGTTGTTTTGAATTTTTGCAGAAACCGAAGTTTTTTTTATAGTTTTTTTTGTTGACATAGTGTTTGAAATTTTTAGGGAAAGTAAATAATTTGACAGACTGTTTAATAACTCTTCAAAAAATAACAGTTGATATTAAACAAAACTAAGACAATCTTATTTTACCAAAAAAACATTAAGACAAAAAATATTAAGGTCTTTGTGGTGTTAATTGCTTTCTACCCTTTTTTCTTCTATTTGATAAAATCTTTCTACCTGTTCGTTTTTTCATTCTTTCTCTAAATCAATGTGTCCTAAGTCTTTTTAGCCACTTATATTTTCTAACTCTTCTTAATTTACTTGCCATTTTAACTTATTTTCAAAATAAAAACATTTTATATTTGTTTATAAACCAGAATAATATAATAATTTACTTAAAAGAACTATTGTATAAAACTCAATAATCACAAACCTCTAGCTCTAATAATTGCTTTTCTTAGTTTTTTTTGAGTTTTTACATGATTTTTTGTGTATTTTCTAGGTTTTATAGAACCAAATCTAGTTAAATATTTTTTTAGAATAACTATAGATTTCCAGTTAATATATTTTTCGTTTTCTGAGTGAGACAAAAAAGACACCCTATTCCCAAATTTTTTATTGTCCCGAGAATCAACAATTTTCTGTAATTCTTTTTCTAGTTTTTCAAACTCAAAAAATTCTTGAGTAGAACTCATTTTAAAAATTTCATATCTTACAATAATGTTGGAATACAACAAAGATTTTTTAAGTAAGTCTAATCAAGCATTGTCCAAGTCTACATAATATGAAATATAATACATTCTATTATTTCATCTAATAGATTTTACATCATAAGATGTTTCTTTGAGACCAATATCATCTTTTTGAATAATGTTTTTTTTGAAATCCTCTTCAAATTTAGATAAGAAGTCTTTTCTTTCTGAATCTTGAACTTGAGAACTTAACATAAAAACTAGTTCGTACTTTTGCATTTTAATTTAATCACAAATATAAATTTAACATATTACTTTACAGCTAATCTGATATAAGACTTAAGCTGGAATCATTCTGGAATTATGTTTTTTATTTTTTTTGAACCATCTCTAATATATTCTTGCTCTAACAAAACATCTTCAGCTAAGGCTTTGCTTAGTTTTCATTTTAATATCTGATCAATCATATTTTCTGGTTTTCCAGAATCCAATAATTCTTGGCGAAATTGTGATTCCATTTTGGAAACAATATCACTAGGAACAGAATCAAAATCTAAATAAGAAGGATTCATAGCAGCAACCTGCAAAGCTATCTCTTTTGCTACATCAGAATCTGTAGCATCAAAAAACACTATAGAAGCAACTTTATTACCTGGATGATTGTAAACAAAACCATTTTCAGTTGTAAGTATAATATCTTCTAATTGCATATTTTCTCATATTGTTCAAACTGCCTCTTTTACTAAAGTATCCAAAGTTTCAGACAAACTTGTAGGAGCGTCTTTTTTTGACAAAAAAGAATCATTTTCTAACAATAATTTGTCTAAAATATCATCACATAGTTTAATAAATCATTCATTTTTAGCGACAAAATCAGTCTCACATAAAAGTTTAATTCAAGCTATTTTGCCATTTTGACTTATAACCTTTACAATTCATTCATTTGTTTCTCTCTCTGATTTTTTACCAGCTTTCAAAACTCATTTCTCTTTTAAAATTTCTTGTGCTTGTTGTAAATCCCCATTTGCTTCTACCAAAGCATCTTTACAATCTTTTAGAGGTGCAAAAGTAGCCTCTCTAAGTTGTTTTAATAAGTTTATATCTATACTCATAATATTTTGTTTTGATAACTAAAAATTATTTTTTTTCTAAATCTTTTTCTATTTCTGATTTATTTGTTTTGTTTTGAATATCAGATTCTATATCATTAACTATAGATCAAGCTTTATTTTGGACTGAAGGAGATGGTATTTCAAATAATTCTATAAACCATGCTCACAATACAGAAAAGTTTGCCACAAATGATTCTTTTGCACTTGTAAAATACTTTCAATCCCATGCCTGCTTTACATTGATTATTCGTATAGTTAGTAATATCAATAGTGGAATAATTCACAAATATTTTATGATAGGAAAAAACAATAAAACCATATCAAAGACTAAGACCAAAAAGAATACCATTCGCCAACCAGATGCTTGTTTTAGGTGATAATATTCAAAAGCGCTTATATCTTTTTTTGCTATAGAAACCATAATACCAAAAAACAAATACATCATGATTGCTCTTTTTTTTTCTAAGCTACCAGGCATATATTTGTCAATAGTTTCCGCATTTGTAGCAGTAGACTGAAAAGGATTTTTGATTTCCATATATTTTTAGATTAAGATAAGATATAATTCATAACAAAATCTATACTTTTATAACTTAACATATTTGCAATAATATCGTTGTCTCACAAATATTTGTTATAATTTGTAGAAGATATCACTATACTATCAAGACCTCATTGAGCAGATAATTCTCTAACAAAATTTTCCATCATAGAACCATCTACGACTATGACTAATCATGGTTTTGTGGTAAGATTTTTTACTCACTCATAGATTTTTTTGGTTCTAGATAATTTTCTTTTGTAAACCAATTGCTCTTTTTTTGTTAAAGAAGCAAATTCTTCAGTTTCTACAAAAGCCGTCATTTTGTTCATTGAACTAATTCTTGTTTTGAAAGTATCAAAATTAGTTAAAAATCATCCAGGAGCCTTGTAGTTTAAGTAAGATACTCAGTACTTTTCTCCTAGAGTTTTCATTTCTGTAGCATACATCTTTTTTTCACATACTACCAAAATTTCTTGTCATGACTTTCTAACATCTTGAACTTTCTTTTTTGCCTTATTTAGCTGTTCCAAAACCATTTCTGGATTTAACACAACTATGTTGTTTATAATATCCAGTCGATAAGTATTTGTTTTTGGATGAGCTTCACTTTTTAAGGTACCAATATGCACTTGTGAATCTACTATTTGTTTTACAGTAACACTCATTATCAGTTTTCAGAATTAAATAAATTTTTTCTAAAAATTTTGGTACTAAATACTTTTTTAGTTTTTTGAAAACAAAAATCAAGTAAGTGTGCCAAAAAAGTAAACTACTTTACAGTTACTGTTGCACCAGCTTCTTGTAACTTAATTTTGAATGCCTCGATTTCGTCATCTTTTGCGTTCTCCTTTAATATAACAGGAGCCTTTTCAACCAAGTCTTTAGCTTCTTTTAATCAAAGTCACAACAATTCTTTTACAACTTTAATTACATTGATTTTCTGTTGACCAATTTCTGTAAGTTCAATATTTGCAGCAGCATCTCATCCTGCAGCAGCACCAGCATCTCATCAAGCCGGAGCTCATGCAGCAACAACAGTAGCAGCAGCAGTTACACCAAACTCTTCTTCAAAAGCTTTAACAAGCTCATTTAATTCGATTGCACTCATTTCTTTTACTAATTCCATGATTTTTTGTGCGTTCTTTGATAATTCCATTCTCAATACTAATTTAATAAATAAATATTTATAATATTTACAACATTAATTGTTCCAATAGCTTATAAGGGCAAAATATAACAGACATTTTGACCTAATAAGCAATTGAAAACAAAAAACATTGAAACAATTTGTTTTACTCTGTAGAATCTTCAACTGACTCTGTTTGAACACTTTCAGTTGGTTCTGTTTGAGTGCTTTCAGTAGATTCTGTAGCAAGAACTTCTGTATTTTCTGCAACAGGAGTCTCCCCAAGATCAGCACTTGTTTTTTCTTTTTCTTGAATTTGAGTAGAGTCTGTTGATTCTGCTTTCTTTTTTGCAATTTGGTCTAATACTGAAGTAAGTGACTGAACAGGATAATTGAATAATCGAACCAATTTGGAAAGCAATTCATCTCTACTTGGTATATTTGCTAACTCATTTACATAGTCTGAGTCTTTTCGTTCACCATCAAAATATCATAACATAAATTCAAAACTTGCAGTAGAATCTTTGTCTTTTTGAAAAGATTTAAGATATTTGTTTATTACCTTTAATGGTGCATATTCGTCTCATTTTGCATAAACCGCAACTGCAGATCAAGACATTTGATCAAGGTCTATTTCTGGATATCCAGCTTCTTTTAGAGCCCTCAAAAAAAGTCTTTTTCTGATAACATTAAATTTACCACTTTCATCTCTAATGTTTTTTCTTACTTCTGTATCTGTAGAAACAGGCAATCCAGATTGTTTGATGATTACTAGATTTTTTGCTTCTTGTAAATCTTGAACATATTCCTTGATTAAATTTACTTTTTTGTCTTTAGTAATAGCCATTTTAAAATTCAAAGTTTAAATTTAAAATAAGATATAGATGGATAGAATAGGAGTTTTGTCTTTTATATTTATAATAACTGTTAGCACTTTTAATCTACAATATTGTTCCTTAGCTTTTATAAATAAAAAAAACTACATCCGAAGATGAAGTTATATACAAAAAATAATTTTTGATATAACCTAGGTAGGAGCTTACTTTTCTAAAACAGAAATAGCCTACTGTCTCCGGCAATTGATGAATATATACAAATATTTAATCAAAATGCAATAGAAAGTTTGTTTTTTTTTGTAAATTTGATTTTATTGTAAATGTAGAAAGTAATAGAAAAATAAATAGTTTGACTTTTTGACGATAATATATAGTATTTTGTCCATTAAACCAAATTTTAAAAAAATGAATAAAAAAAACTTAGTCGCAGAATGTTCTGCGAATGGGCTTCGTATTGTCTCCGAAGCCACTCTTGAAAGGAGAGAAAAAAGAGACAAAAAACCGATTAAGGTAGTAGTTAATTTTAATAATGGCTTTTGCAGAAGTGGGGATATAGACAATTGTCCACATAGGTGTGGAGCCTGCCAATATGGGGAAATCCCTAAATTGGCTATATATATGGTATAATTAAAAAAAATCACTATTAATTTGATAGTGATTTTTTTGTTATTACTATTGCAAAATAAAATATTTTTCATATTTTATTTCGTGGAAAATTTTTGATTTATTTTTTATTAAAAAGTAAATGCCTTGCAAAAAAAAGACGACTGAAAAAAAGCCTGTAGCAAAAAAAGCTCCTGCAAAGAAAACAAAAAAATAGTTTAGCACAAATCTTTGGAAAATAAAAAACCCGAATATTCGGGTTTTTTGTATTTATCTATTTAAATTGAATATCACATTGTATGCAAATCGTCCATCAAGATTTTTGAAAACTTGTAAAGAGTCTTTTTTGTTTTTGGGTTTTAACCCAAATCAATCTTGATATGGGAACAGATTGGATACATTTTTAATATTGATTTCTATATGTTTATCGTTGTCATATACAAAGTAGTTTCTTTTGTTTGTTATAATAAATTGACCAATATTTAAATAGTTCATTCCTTTTGTTTTTATAGACTCATTTGAGAAAGTTGAGGAAAAAAACAATTCATCTTCTAAATCAAAAGTGTTTCGGATATGTTTGGATTTTTTCTTTTTCTTTTTTTCGTATAGTTCTACATTATCAAATAGCCAAATAATTTTTTCTCATTTTTCTAGCTTGAATGGGAAAGTTAGGTCGGATTCAAAGTCAACATTTGGAAGTTCTTTGTTTGCTACATCTCTTACTACTACAGCCTTGATAAATTTTTGGAATAATCAATGTTGATCCAAAAACTCCTGATCAAAGTTGAACACTTTTTTGAATTCAGTTAGTTTTAGTTCTTCTTCATGAGTTACTATTCAATCATACAAAAACTGTTTTACTATCTTATTGTATATAGAGATATACATTTTATCTAATTCTTTTGGGCTGATATAAGATTTTTTTGCTAAATTTATTACTTTTTCTTTGATTTCTAACATATCTTCATCCCCAAAAAATCCAAAATATATCATTTTTCAAATTCTTCTTTTATTTACATCGTGTAAAACTGAACACTCTTTATGTTTTCTTTTAAAAAATCATGCTTTTTCTCAACAATATTTACATAGTCCCATAGTGCTAAAGTTATAATATAAATTTATTTACATTTATATTATAGTTGTTTTTTTTTATTTGTCAAATTTTGCTTGACTTTTTTTTACAAATTGTTAGACTAATTTTCAATTAATAAAAATGTAAAACAAATTTAAAATTATGGAAAGATTTATTATTTTTATAATGGAGAGCGAAAGTAAGCTCTTAAAAAGAATAAGAGAAAGACTTGATGACAATTCATCAAGTGAGCTATTCTTAAACAGTTTATTAGATATGTTGTTGAATCAATTTCTTGATGAACTGTTGCCTAATGAAATGTATAGAAAAAGAAGAGAATTAAGTCAGGTAGGATTTGTTACTAGCATATATGCAAATAGTCCTCAAAGACTTAATGAGTATTTGAATTTTTTACAAGAAGAAATTCAAGCAGAGACTCTCTTGGTAATTGATAACAAAAGTGATGTTTGCTTCATATACAACGCTATGGGAGATATAGCATTTATAAAAGAAAACATTATGCCGATAGTTGGCGATTATTATCAAGTTGTATTTAAAATGGATCTCTTTATTTCAGAATTTAGAGATCTGAGAAAATTAAATGCTTTAACTCGCTTTGGTGGCGGGTATTGCTTGAATTAAACTGAACAAAAAACAGAGATAAAATTTATCTCTTTTTTTTTAAACAAAATCTCCTTGAAATTGGAAAACAAATTTACATACATTAATTTGACAGAAAAATATCTGCGTGTGTAGCTCAATTGGCTAGAGCGCGTCCTTGCCAAGGACGAGGTTGCGGGTTCGAGCCCCGTCACGCGCTAATTGTAAAAAACCTAGAATGGTTTTTTTTCTATTAATGTAAAAATATTTGGAATCTTATTTGGAGTAAATAGGAAAAAAATGATGAAATTAAAACATAAGTGCTTTTCTTAAGTCTTCATTTCAGTTTTTAAAAATTTCGGCTCTTCTTTTGTCTAGGCTCTCAAAATCCTTTTCTGTTGGTTGTTTTAAAATTTCATCTCTCCACTCATCTGCAGATCTTCAAGCGTCTGTTTTTGGGAAGTAACCAGACAAAATGGTTGAATCTCATTTTTCATGTCAGCTATAATATTCCATTTTTATTAAAAATAAAAATAAATGTTTATAGAAGAATAGGGATTTAAAAACAATAGTCAATATTATTTTTGTAATAAGTTGTTTTTGTGATAGTTTGCATAATATATAGCAAATAAGGTTATAAAAGGATAAACTATCATCCTATCTACAAAACTATGCAAAACAAATCATTCTATACTTAAACCAAAAAGTCATAAAGAAAATGCTAAAAGAACCAAAGACATATGTTTGGTATCCTTACTCCCCTTTTTTGAAGATCTATTTTCTCTCCAAGCCCAAAAACCTATTAGATGTAAATAAATATACAAAATCATCCATCATATGAAGACTATCAATCAATATTCTAGCCATATTTGTAAATACTGATTTTCAGGATTGTAAGCCTGTCAATCAGGGAGATGGTGAGAAGCTGGACCAGCACTAGCAGCTCATAAGCCCAGAAACCAAGAACTTTTGATTTTCTCTATTGCCAAAAGCACTTCTTTGATATGTCAGGTGTTGGAATATTGTCTATGAATAATTTGATCTCTACCATAATAAGTGACTATAGCAAGCAATAGTATTGTTGGAATAAAAAAATAAAGGAATAGTTTTTTTCGATTTTTTCAATATAAAAACAAAAACATCAATATCGTTTGTACAATCCAGGCTCACCAAGCAGCTCTAGAAAAAGTAGAAAGCAAAATCAAGCCATAAAGTCATCACCAAAATATCCAAGATTTTGGTCCTTTTTTATATAAAACACTCATAAAAAATAATGGCCAAAAAACTACTAAAAAAAATCATAAGCTAATGGGCCTTTCAAACAAAAACTGATTACGGACAAATCATTCTTTGTATTGTGTATAATAAACCGCAGGTGGTTGTGAGCCAACTTCTCATTCATAAGTCCATGGATTATAACCAAAAAATCTCATAAGATTTGGAACTAATCGAATCAATCATCGTCGAATCAATGCTCATCACAAAATATATTTGATAATTTTGCTATATCGTATGTTCAAAGATTCTGCCTTTTGGTCAAAAAATAAGTAAGATATCAAATAAAATAATATAAACAAAAAAAATCCCATCATACTATATCTAATAGATATAATGAAATTGCTAATACTAGAATTGAAAAATGAAATAGCAAAAGCTATTATATTTATGGTCAAAAATATAAAAAGGAATTTTTTTAATGGAAAATTTTGCCACAATTCTTTTAATTTTTCTCTATTAAGTTTTTTAATTAAATATCGTACTATAAATATAGACAGAATGAGGATCAAAATCTCTTTTCGCATTCGAACTATACTCATAACCTTTCATTCAAATTTAAGTACATAAGTCACAAAAGTATGTAGAAAAAACTGTAATAGCAATAATCACAAAAATCGTTTTATAATTAGTTCTAAGTTTTTTTTTATTCGATTCATAATTTCTGATTTAATATTAAATAATTAATATAAATATTTGTTGTTTTTTAATTAATAATTGTGCCACTCATCTGATAAAACACCATAATAATAGTTATGACAGCTAAAAGTGCCTGAAGCATCCAAGCCTTCATAACTATTGTAGTTTCGTGATGTCATTTATTTTCTAAAAGATGGTGAAATGGAGACACTGAAAACAATTTTTTCTTGAATCTTTTTTTCCAAAATATTTGTAAAGCACTAGAAAATGTATCTAATATAAACAACAAAAATATAATAACGAATGGGACAAAAATCCCCATTCTCATATTTAGCAAATACAATAATGAAGCAAGTAATCATCACATAGCAAAAGCACCACTATCTCACATAAAGATTTTTGCTGGGAATATATTAAAAAACATAAAAGATGCCAAAATGGCTGTGACAATGACAACTAATGTTGTAGCTATATATGTTTGATTTACGAGTGTAATTGCTCATAAAACAAAAAATATGATAGCCATCAATCCTCATGCCAATCAATCAAGTCAATCCATAATATTAATTGCATTAACTATACTTATAGTGACCAAAAATGTAATAATTGGATAAAAAATTCATATATGGATTTTTCATGTAAAAGGTCGTAAATTTATATAATCTACTCAAAGTTTGGCATAAAACCATCGACTAATAAATGCAGAAAAAACAAACATCATAATCAGTTTTGCTTTTGCGCTAAGTCATTTTTTTCTACCATATCATTTGATGTTTAGAATATCATCTATAAATCCGATCAATCACATTCCAAAAAATCCAGCCAAAAGGACATAAGTTTCTTGTCTATTTAACAAACTATTGTTGATCCGACCACATTTTTGTACAATAAAAGATACTAACATCATTATTAGCGTAATAAGAAGAAACAGTCATCATCACATGGTTGGTGTTCATGCTTTATGTTGGTGAAGTTTGGAAAATATTGTAGATTTTTCTCAGGTTATTGCTTCTTCGCGGATTGTTTTTCATACTTTTAATTTTTTTAATGTTTTGATATAGATGGGATACAAAAACAATCACATAAAAAATGCTATCAAAGCAAAAATTAAAATACTATTTAATTTTACTAACATAATAAATCTAATAATTAAAAATTTAGTTTAGTGTAATATAAGATTTATTAAAAAAGTTTCAACAGAAAAAGCTATATATAAAAAAATAATTTTAATAAATAAAAATAATTTACAATTTAATAAACTTTATTGTTATTTTGAATAGACTATCATTTCCTTTATCGTTCTGAGCTAACAGCTCGTCATTCTGAGCAAAGCGAAGAATCCATTACACATAAGTTGTCATTCTGAATACTCTGTCATTTCGAAGTGTTCTAGCTTGCGAGAAATCTTCCATTGTCATTCCGAAATGTTCTAACTTATGAGGAATCTGTTTTTAGATCTCTCGCAACAATAACAACTCGAGATGACATAATGCTGTTGTCATCCTGAGCAGAGCGAAGAATCCATTTGCAGAATCCATTACACACAACCCTCTTTCTGTTAATGGATATTTCGTCCTACGGACTCAATATGACACAGTGCTGTCATTTCGAGTGTCATAACTTGCGAGAAATCTTGCTTTAATGCTTTTGGATTTATTCAAACAACAACAGTCTAATAAATTTTATAAATCATCCTAACTCATGCTTTACAATTTATTTATAGAATCATAACCCAATTGTCAACAAGCAGATTTTACTTCTCTGCCCATACTATCACGAATAGTAACAGTTAAGCCACCATCTTCTAAAATCTTTTTGAAATTTTGAATTTCTTTGGTACTAGTTTCCTGGAAATCTACGAGAGGATTTTCATTGTAAGGAATAAGATTTACATGACAAAATTGTCATTTCAAAAGTTTTACTAAATTTTTTGCATTATCATCTCCATCTGTTACTCATTTGATCATAATATACTCATAAAAAATTCTATTATTTGTAGTTTTTATATAGTTATCTAGAACCTTTATTAGTTCAGACATCTTGTGAACTTTTGCATTTGGAACTATTGTTTCACGCAAACTTTGTGTAGGAGCATGTAAAGACACAGCCAATCAGACATCAATTTTGTCTTGTATAAGTTTTTTTATTCCTGCTATCACTCAAACAGTAGAAATGGTAATATGTCTTTTGGACAAAGAAAATCTTTCTCTTTGTAAAAGTATTTCTATAGTTTTTTTTAAGTTATCGTAATTTAACAAAGGCTCTCACATTCACATAAATACAACATTTCTAACAGCTCGTAAAGTTCCGTCTTCCTTTTTTCAAAATTTATTTTTAATATAATTATTTACATACAACACTTGAGAAATAATTTCTTGTCGAGTAAGATTTCTCTTTAATCACATTTTGGCTGTTACACAAAAAGCACATCACATCGGACAACCAACCTGGCTGGAAAGACAGAGAGTAATCCTATTTAACTTTCATTTTGTATGTTTACTCCGATGATACATCAATACTGCCTCTATAAAATATCAATCAAAAGTTTTGAAAGAAAATTTGGTAGTTTGTTCATCTTCTAATTTTTTGTCTAAGCTTAAATTTATAATATTAAAGTTGTCTGAAAAATCTTGCCTCATATCCTTAGACAAAGTAGTCATACTATCCCAATCTATATTTTGATTTTTGAATAATTCATAAAAAATCTGTTTAACTCTAAACGGTTGAATTTTCTGTTCTTTGGCGTATTTTAGCAAATATTCTTCATCAAAAATTACTGGCAACATTTATAAGAAATTAAAACTATAAAAATTATAATATTGTACTGTTGCATAGATAACTTTACACATTGACTAGAAGATAAAGAAATGATAAGTTTTTTCAAGGGCGTTAGCCCTTGCATAGCTAATCATGTATG
>Ga0265293_10009345_pt1 | contig 14129 bp, 13 predicted proteins | sample Munlanlewell138R_FD_192505 | JGI IMG/M metagenome (GOLD analysis project Ga0265293, IMG submission 192505) | Leachate microbial communities from a municipal landfill in Southern Ontario, Canada - Leachate well 138R | ecosystem: Engineered > Solid waste > Landfill > Unclassified | place: Canada...
CCGGTCTCGCGGATCAACCCGCTGGAACTGGACCCGGGGGTGCTGCGCCAGGACGCCCGCATCCTGTTCCAGCGGGTTGATCCGCGAGACCGGCCGTCGCTGGAGCAGGCGCTGCGGGTGTCGGCGCGGGACCTGACCCCCGTCCGGCATGCCTATCGCGTGCATTTGCCCCGGGCCGGCATGCGCTGGTTCAACGTGGAGGCGGTACCCGAGCGCGAGCCGGACGGGTCGGTGCTCTGGCACGGCTTCACCTCGGACGTGACCGAGATGAAGCATGCGCAGCACGCGCTCGACCGGCAGCACCGCATGCTGGAAGCCGTCAGCCGCGCCCTGTCGCTCTTTATAGAAAACGAAGACAAGCGCAAGGCGTTCGAGGGTCTGCTGGAGGCGCTGCTGTCCGTCACCAGCAGCGCCTACGGCCTCGTCGGCGAAGTGCTCCTGACGGCGAGGGCCGGCCGTTCCTGCGCGCGCACGCCATCACCGACATCTCCTGGGACGACGCCTCGCGGCAGCGGTACCGCAGCCAGCTCGACATGGGCATGGAGTTCCGCAACCTGGATACGCTGTTCGGCCATGTCCTGCGCACCGGCGAGACCGTGATCGCCAACGACGCGCCGAGGGACCCGCGCGCCGGCGGCATCCCGCCCGGCCACCCGCCGCTGGACGCCTTTCTCGGCATCCCCCTGTCCGCCGGCGACCGCCTGGTGGCGATGGTGGGGCTGGCCAACCAGCCCGGCGGCTACAGCCAGGCGGATGTCGACTTCCTGCAGCCCCTGCTGGGGGCTGTGCGGCAGATGGTGCTGGCCTGGCGCGCCCACGGGGAGCGCCAGCGCGCGCGCCAGCAATTGCAGGCCACGGGTGCCCTGCTGGCAGAAAAATCGGCGGCGCTGCAACTGACCTTCGACAGTATGGCCCAGGGGCTGATCATGGTCGACGGGGCGATGCGAATCCGCTTCTACAACCGCCGCCTGCTGGAGATGCTGGAACTGCCGGAGGCGCTGATGGCTGGCCAGCCGCTGTACCACGACGTGGTGAAGTTCCAGGCCGAGCGGGGGGACTTTGGCGAGGATTACGCCCTGGTGGAGGCCGCGGCCAGGCCCTTCGTCGGGCGCGAGCCCGAGGCGCTGCCACCCACGCGCTACCTGCGGCGCACGCCGGACGGGCGGGTGTTCGAGATCGAGACTCGCTACCTGGACGACGGCGGCATGGTGCGCACCTACGCCGACGTGACTTCTTTCATCGATGTCGAGAACGCCTTGCGCGAAGAACGCCAGCGCCTGCAGTGGGTGCTCGAAGCGACGCGGCCGGGCATCTGGGAAACCAACCTGGTTACCCGGGAGATGACGATCAACGACCGCTGGGCCGAGATGCTCGGGTACACGGTCGAAGAATTGCAGCCGGTCGCCAGGCACACCTGGTGGGAGCGCGTCCACCAGGACGACCTGGCCCGGGCGCAGCAGGCCCTGGACCGCCACGTCAGGGACGAACTGCCTTACTACGAATGCGATCTGCGCATGCGGCACAAGGACGGCCGCTGGATCTGGATCAACGACCGGGGGCGGGTGCGCCGCCGCGACGGGCAGGGGCAGGCGCTGTTCATGTCGGGCACCCATATCGACATCCACGACCGCGTGGTCGCCGAGGAGGCCGTCCGCGCTCTCAATGCCACCCTGGAGCGGCGGGTGGCCGAGCGTACCGCCGACCTGGAGCGCTCGATGAAGGACATGGAGGTGATTTCATACTCCGTCGCCCACGACCTGCGCGCGCCGCTGCGCTCGGTCAACGGCTTCGCGACCCTGATCCTGGAGGAAGAGGGCGAGCGGCTGAGCCCGGCGGTGCGCGGGCTGTTCGGCCGCATCCGGCGCTCATCGCGCGACATAGGCGCCATGATCAGCGACATGCTCGAATTGCTGCGCGTGGTCCGGGTGGACCTGGAGATGAAGCCGGTCGACATGGGCGCGCTGGCCTGTTCGGTGATCGATTCGCTGGTGTCGGGCGACCAGAAGGGGCGCATCGTGGTGCAGTCCCTGCCCGGCGTGATGGGCGACGCGACGCTGCTGCGGCAAGTGCTGGTGAACCTGGTCGACAACGCCTTGAAGTATTCGCAGCACCATCCGCCGCCGGCCATCGAGGTCGGCTACGACGCTGGCGCCGGGGCCTTCTTCGTGCGCGACAACGGGCTGGGCTTCGACATGGCGCGCGCCCAGAAGTTGTTCGGTCTGTTCCAGCGCCTGCACACGGGCAGCGACATCCCCGGCACCGGCGTGGGGCTGGCCATCGTGGCGCGCATCATCGAGCGCCACGGCGGCCGCATATGGGCCGAGGCGCAGCCGGACGAAGGCGCCACGTTCTGGTGGACCTTGCCATTGGCGTGAAGGGACGTGTGCGCTTCAATCGTCGCCGTCGGCCGCGTCCGTGGGTGCTGTGGGCGTGTCCTGGTCGGCGCCGGCCTCCTGCCGCACCGAGGCCTTGTCGCCGGCGCTGGCGAACTTGCTGTACTTGCCGATCAGGCTCACGAGCTGGCCATAGATCTTCGGGTTGGCCGCCAGGCACTCCTTTTGTTCCAGGAAGTCGGCCTCGCCGGTGAAGTTGCCGATCAGGCCACCGGCCTCGGTGACCAGCAGCGCGCCGGCGGCCACGTCCCAGGGCGACAGGCCCATCTCGAAGAAGCCATCCGAGAAGCCGGCGGCCACATAGGCCAGGTCGAGGGCGGCCGCGCCCGGGCGGCGCACGCCGGTACAGCGCGGCATGACCTCGCCGAGCATGCTCATGTAGGTCTGGAAGGCATCGCCGGGACGGAACGGAAAGCCCGTGGTCAGCAGGGTCTCGCGCAGGTGGGTGCGCTTGGCCACACGGATGCGGCGCTCATTGAGGTAGGCGCCACGCCCGCGCGTGGCACAGAACAGGTCATTGCGGGTCGGGTCGTAGACGACGGCCTGCTCGATGCGGCCCTTGACCATGAGCGCGATGCTCACGCAGTAGACCGGAAAGCCGTGGATGAAATTGGTGGTGCCGTCCAGCGGATCGATGATCCAGACGAAGTCCTTGTCGCGACCCTTGCCTTCGCGTCGTCCGGATTCCTCCGCCCAGATGCCGTGGTCGGGGTAGGCCGCCAGCAGCGTCTCGATGATGGCGTGCTCGGCTGCCTGATCGACTTCGGTGACGAAATCGTTGGTCTGCTTGGCCGAGACGCGCACCGCCTCGATGTCGAGCGCGGCGCGGTTGATGAGGGCGCCAGCGGCGCGCGCGGCCTTGATGGCCACGTTCAGCATGGGGTGGAGATTGGACGACATGAATTGTGTTCCTGCAACCGGCCTCGTGGGCCGGCAAGGGGGAGAAGAGCACAGCGGCAACACCCCGGCGATGCGGGGCGGCGACAATAGGGAAGATTTTACCGGTCCCGCCCAAAGTCGTGGGGGCTTTTTTCACTACCCCGCCGTCCACTCCGTCACACCATGCTGACCCGTTTCATCCTCATCCAGACCAGCCATGCGGGCAACGTCGGTGGCGCCGCCCGCGCCATGAAGGTCATGGGCTTCGATGAGCTGGTGCTGGTGGCGCCCCGCTGGCCCAACGTGTTGCGCCGGGAGGAGACCATCCAGCGCGCCAGCGGCGCCAACGACGTGCTCGCCAGGGCGCGCATCGTCGAGACGCTGGACGAGGCGCTGGATGGCGTGAGCCACCTGTGTGCCACGGCCATGACGCCGCGCGATTTCGGCCCGCCCACGCGGGCGCCGCGCGAGCACTTCGGGCAGTTGCTGGCGGGCGCGGCAGAGGCGCCGCCACCGGCCGGCGTGGCCTTCCTGTTCGGCTCCGAGCGCTTCGGCATGCGCAACGAGGATGTCTACCGCTGCCACGTGTGCCTGTCGATCCCGACCCATCCCGGCTTCGGCTCGCTCAACCTGGCGGCGGCGGTGCAACTGATCGCCTACGAATGGCGCCAGGCGCTGGGCGGTTTCGCGCTGCCTGCATCCGTGACCGCCCAGCAGAGGCCGGTGGCCGACGCGGCGGCCGTGGCCGGCATGCTGGGCCATCTGGAGCAGGCCCTGGTGGCGGTGGATTTTCTCGATCCGGCCGCGCCCAAGAAACTCATGCCGCGGCTGAACCAGTTGTTCAACCGGGCGCAGCCCACGCCGGAGGAAATCCACATTCTGCGCGGTGTCGCCAAGGCCATGCTGCAGACGGCGGCAAAAGCGAAGCGATAGACTGACCGCTCCCTCCCGACAACACGCATTGCCCCGTTCCATGTTCGACCGCATCCGCTCCGACATCCAGTGCATCCTCGAGCGCGACCCTGCCGCGCGCAGCACCTGGGAAGTCGTCACCTGCTACCCGGGCCTGCACGCCGTGTGGCTGCATCGCCCGGCGCATTGGTGCTGGACCCATGGGCTCAAGTGGCTGGGACGCTTCATCTCGCATCTGTCGCGCTGGCTGACGGGCATCGAGATCCATCCGGGCGCCCGGATCGGCGAGCGCGTGTTCTTCGATCACGCCATGGGCACCGTGGTGGGCGAGACGGCCGAGATCGGCGACGGTTGCACCATCTACCAGGGCGTGACGCTGGGTGGCACGTCGCTCTACAAGGGCACCAAGCGCCATCCCACGCTGGGGCGCGACGTGGTGGTCAGCGCCGGCGCCAAGGTGCTGGGCGGCTTCGAGGTCGGTGACGGCGCCAAGATCGGCTCCAATGCCGTGGTCATCAAGCCAGTGCCGGCCGGCGCCACCGCGGTGGGGATCCCGGCGCGCATCATCCCGAGCAAGCAGGGTGCCAGCGCCGACGTGACCGAGGAGCAGAAGGAAGCCAGGCCCAAGTTCTCGGCCTACGGCGTCACGCAGGAGGACGATCCGCTGTCGCAGGCCATGCGCGGCCTGATCGACAAGACCGGCAGCCAGGAGCACCAGATCGCGCTGCTGTGGCAGGCCATCGAAAAGCTGGCCTGCGAGGTGCATGGCGGCGCGGATTGCGTGCCACCCGAGGCCGCCAAGGAAGAGCGCTTCGAGGCCGACAAGCTCAACCAGCTCGTCGGCAAGTGAGCGTGGCCGCCGCCGCGAGGCAGGCGGCCTGCCTGTGGCTCAGTGGTGATGGCCGTGCGCGCCATGCGCGTGGCCGTGGGCAACTTCCTCGGGCGAGGCGGCGCGCACGTCCAGGACCTTGAGCTGGAACGTCAGCGACTGCCCGGCCAGCGGGTGGTTGCCGTCCAGGTGCACCACCGGTCCCTTGATCTTGACGACGTTGAACACCGCCTCGCGGCCCTGGTCGTCGGTACCGCGCAACTGGCCGCCCACCTTCACGCCGGGCGGGAACTGGGTTTTGGGGATGGTGGTCACCAGCGACTCGTCGCGTTCGCCGAAGGCATCCTCGGGCGCCAGCGTCACGCTCGTCTCGTAGCCGGCGCTCTGGCCTTCCAGCGCCTTCTCGATGCCCGGCAGCGTGTTGCCATAGCCGCCGTGCAGGTAGCTGCGTGGTGTCTTGCCGTCTTCCAGCAGCTTGCCCTGCGCGTCGCTGGCGCGGAAGCTGAGGGTGACGACGGTGTCCTTGGTGATGTTCATGGTCTATTTCCTTTTCGGCCGGAAGGCCTTGCAGATCTCGTCGTTCGTTTCCAGGTACGGCCCGCCGATCAGGTCGATGCAGTAGGGCACGGCAGCAAAGATGCCATGGACCTTCTGGCTGCCGTCGGGGTTCTTCAGGCCCTCCAGCGTCTCGGCGATGGCCTTGGGCTGGCCCGGCAGGTTGATGATGAGACTGGCGCCGCGGATCACCGCCACCTGGCGCGAGAGGATGGCCGTCGGCACGAAGGCCAGGCTGATCTGGCGCATCTGCTCGCCGAAGCCGGGCATCTCCTTGTGCGCCACCGCCAGCGTGGCTTCGGGCGTCACGTCGCGCAGCGCCGGGCCGGTGCCGCCGGTCGTCAGCACGAGCGGACAGCGTGCTTCGTCGACCAGCTCGATGAGGGTGGCGCTGATGCGTTCCTGCTCGTCCGGAATCAGGCGCGGCTCGAAGGTGACGGGATTCTTCAGCGCGCGCGTGAGCCAGTCCTGCAGGGCCGGCAGGCCCTTGTCTTCATAGACGCCACTGCTGGCGCGGTCGCTGATCGAGACGATGCCGATGCGCACCGGCACGGCAGGGGTGGTGGGGGTGTCGTGGTTCATGCTGGGGTGTCGTCGTCCGGGTCCTCGCTGGCCAGGGCGGCACGCACGAGCTGGAAGATCTCGCGGTAGGCCTTGCCGTGGCGCACCGCCTCGCCCGGGCGTTCCTGGGCGGCCGTCGCCTGGGCGTCCTTGCGCGCCTGGCGGATCAGGGCGCGCAGGTGCTGCACGTCGGTGCCGGGCGCCTGGGCGAGCCAGTCCGTGAGGGCGCCGTCGTCGGCGATCAGCCGGTCGCGCCATTGCTCGGCCTGGTGCAGGCGCAGGGTTTCCTGCGCCGAGGGCTTGCGCTGCTCCTCCAGCGCGGCCTCGATGGCCGCGATGGTGTCTTCGTCCAGGGCGCGCATGAGCTTGCCGATGTACTGCATCTGCCGGCGCCTGCCCTCGAAGTTGGTGATGCGGCGTGCCTCGGCCAGGGCATCGATGAGCTTCTCCGACAGCTCGTGCTGTTCGCGCAGCCGGGCCATGAGGTCGCTGCGCAAGGTCAGCAGCGCCTCGCCCAGGGACTGCAGGTGGTCCATGTGCTTCTTGAGGTCGGTCTTGCTCATGTCGACCGAGCCCTTGAGCTCGCGTTTGAGCTCCTGGTCCAGTTCGCTGCCGACGGCAACGAAATGGCCGCGAACGAAATAGCCTTTGGTGGTTTTGCGGGACATGGAAAAAACAGAAGGGAGGGCGGCAAGTATCATAGCCGTCGACATGAAAAACGCCGTTTCCACCGGGGCCAAGGCCCCAGCCGACCCCCGCCAGCCCCTGTCCGGCTTCCAGTACAGCCGTGCCCAGTTCGAGGAACTGGTCGATCTGGCGCTCTCGCATGCGAAGCAACTGGGCGCCGCCGACGCGGCGGCCGAGGTGTCCGAGGGCGCCGGCCTGAGCGTGAGCGTGCGCAAGGGCGAGCTCGAAAACGTCGAGCGCAACCGCGACAAGTCGCTGGGCGTGACGGTGTACCTGGGACAGCGCCGGGGCAACGCCTCGACGTCCGACTTCTCGCCGGCGGCCATCCGCCAGACCGTGCAGGCCGCCTACGACATCGCCCGTTTCACGGCCGAGGACCCGGTCGCCGGCCTGCCCGACCCCGAGGATGTGGCCGATACCTACCCGGAACTGGACCTGTTCCACCCCTGGGCCATCACCTCGGACGAGGCGGTGGCGATCGCGCGGGCTTGCGAGGACGCGGCCTTTGCCACCAGCCGCCAGATCACCAACAGCGAGGGTGCCGGCGTGTCGGCCCAGCAGTCGCATTTCTTCACCGCCCACCTGCGGGGCGGCGAGCGGGGCCGGCCCGGCATCTTCAGTGGCGGCTACGCCAGTTCGCGCCACAGCCTGTCGGTGGCGCCCATCGCGGGCAAGGGCGCGGGCATGCAGCGCGACTACTGGTACAGCTCGCAGCGCAACCCGCAGGATCTGGCCACGCCCGAGGCGGTCGGCCGCTACGCGGCCGAGCGGACGCTGGCGCGCCTGAACGGCCGCAAGCTGGCGACGACCGAGTGCCCGGTGCTGTTCGAATCGCCGCTGGCGGCCGGCCTGCTGGGCGCCTATGTGCAGGCCACCAGTGGCGGCGCGCTCTACCGCAAGACCACCTTCCTGGCCGACAGCCTGGGCAAACGCGTCATGGCCCGGCATCTGGACATCGTCGAGGATCCGCACATCATTGGCGGCAAGGGCAGTGCCCCCTTCGACGACGAGGGCGTGCGCACCGCGCGGCGCCAGGTGCTGTCGGCGGGCCGCGTCAAGGGCTACTTCCTCTCGACCTACTCGGCGCGCAAGCTGGGCCTGCGCACCACCGGCAACGCCGGCGGCTCGCACAACCTGGCGCTGACCAGCCGCCTCACGCAGCCCGGCGACGACCTCGACGCCATGCTGCGCAAGCTCGGCCGCGGCCTGTTCGTGACCGAACTGATGGGCCAGGGCGTCAATTACGTCACCGGCGACTACTCGCGTGGCGCCTCCGGCTACTGGGTCGAGAACGGCCGGATCGCCTACCCGGTGCAGGAGATCACCATCGCCGGCAACCTCAGGGACATGTTCCTGGGCATCGAGGCCGTCGGCGCCGACGCCTACAACTACGGCGCCAAGACGGTGGGATCGATCCTGGTCAACCGCATGAAGGTCGCCGGCAGCTAGGGCCTGCTCACGCCGGCCCCGGCGCCGCCTGCGGCGTCACCCCCTCAAGGGGGCGTGGCAGGTGCGGGATGTTTCAGCCCGCCAGCGCCGCCTTGACGGCGCCGGAGACCTGACCCATGTCGGCCTTGCCGGCCAGCCGGGCCTTGGCCGCACCCATGACCTTGCCCATGTCGGCCGGCCCGCTGGCGCCCAGCTCGGCCACCAGGGCCTTGACCTCGGCGGCGATCTCCTCGGCCGACAGACGGGCCGGCAGGTAGGCCTGCAGCACCTGCAGCTCGGCCGCCTCCTTGGCGGCCAGATCCGGGCGTCCGCCCTGCTCGAACGCCGTGATGGAGTCCTTGCGCTGCTTGACCATCTTGTCGATGACGGCGATCACGGCGGCGTCGTCGAGCTCGATGCGCTCGTCCACTTCCTTTTGCTTGATGGCGGCCGTCAGCAGGCGGATGGTGGCCAGGCGCTCGGCGTCCTTGGCGCGCATGGCGGCTTTCATGTCGTCGGTGATCTGGGTTTTCAGGCTCATGGCAGGCTCCGGTAACAGGGGGAAATGGCGGATGGCGGCCGCTCAGGAACGAAAAAGCCCGCCAGAGCGTCCTCAAGCGGGCTTTGTTCGCGTCGCGCCGGCCGTGGCGGCCGGGGGGCGGGGCTCAGTACAGCTTCTTGGGCAGCTGCATCGAGCGCACACGCTTGTAGTGGCGCTTGACGGCCGCGGCCTTCTTGCGCTTGCGTTCGGCGGTGGGCTTCTCGTAGAACTCGCGGGCACGCAGGTCGGTCAGCAGGCCCAGCTTTTCAATGGTGCGCTTGAAGCGGCGCAGGGCCACGTCGAACGGCTCGTTGTCTTTAACGCGAATGGTGGTCATCAGCTAATGGTTTCCATGATGTGCAGACAGAGGAAGGGCGGGAAGATCGGGCCCGTGCCTTCGTAACTGCGGTTTCCCCGTCTCAAACTAGTATGGGCCGACGGGGGTTTGCCAGCAAAGCGCAGGATTATAACGTCAAACCCGCTCGGGGGGTAGGGGCCCCGTGTCGGGTGGGTCGGGTCATGGTGCGTGGAACACCTGTCACAGTGCCTGCGCACAGGCGTGGGCGCTGGCCCAGGCCCACTGGAAGTTGTAGCCGCCGAGCCAGCCGGTCACGTCCACCACCTCGCCGATGAAATGCAGGCCCGGCTGCGCCCTGGCCTCCAGGGTCTGTTGCGAGAGCTCGCGCGTGTCCACGCCGCCCAGCGTCACTTCGGCCTTGCGGTAGCCCTCGGTGCCGGTGGGCACCAGCTCCCAGCGGGAGAGCTGCTCGGCCAGCCGGGTCAGCGCCTTGTCGCCGGTCTCGGCGATGGGACTCTGCCAGTCGGGGCTCTGCTGCGCCCAGGCATCGGCCAGGCGCGCGGGCACCCAGCGCGCCAGCTCGTTGGCCAGCCGCTTGCGGGAGTGGTGCTTGGCCGCGGCCAGTTCCGCGGCCAGGTCGGTCTCGGGTGCCAGGTTGAGGCGGATCGGCGTGCCCGGCTGCCAGTAGCTGGAGATCTGCAGCACCGCCGGCCCGGACAGGCCGCGGTGGGTGAACAGCAGGTCCTCGAGAAAACTGGCCCGCGCCTTGCCCTGGCCGGTGCTGATGTCCACCGGCAGCGCCAGCCCCGCCAGCGCGGCGTATGGCGCCCAGTGGGCGCCGTCGAAGGTCAGCGGGACGAGTCCCGGGCGCGGCGTGACGAGCTTGAGCCCGAACTGCTGCGCGAGGCGGTGGCCGAAGTCGGTGGCGCCGATCTGGGGAATCGACAGGCCGCCGGTGGCGATCACCAGCTTGCCGGCCGTCACCGTGCCGCGGCCGGTGTCCAGCTCGTAGCGGCCGTCGCCGCCCTGGCGCACGGCCTGTACGCTGCAAGGCTGCCAGCGCGTCACGCCGCCGGCGCCGCATTCGGCCAGCAGCATCCGGATCAGGTCCTCGGCCGAGCGGTCACAGAAGAGCTGTCCCTTGTGCTTTTCGTGGAACGGGATGCCGTGCCGCTGCACCAGCGCGATGAAGTCGGCCGGTGTGTAGCGCGAGAGCGCCGAACGGCAGAAGGCGGGGTTTTCGCCCAGGAAGTGACGGTGGGGCGCGCGCGGGTCGATGTCGCGGTTGGTGAAGTTGGCACGGCCGCCGCCCGAGATGCGGATCTTCTCGGCGACCTTGGGGCTGTGGTCGAGCACCAGGACGCGCAGGCCCCGTTGACCGGCGATCCCCGCGCAGAACAGGCCGGCCGCGCCGGCGCCGATCACGGCAACATCAAATGCAAGCATGGCCCGCAGTGTAGGCGGGATGCGGGGCGGCCCCCGCTCAGGCGGCCTGAACCTGCGCCTGCGTCTCGGCCTGTGGCTGGTGCAGGGCGGCGATGCCGCGCACCACGTCGCCGACGACGATCACCGCCGGGCTGCCCAGGCCTTCGTCCGCCAGGGTCCGGGTCAGGGTGCTCAGCGTGGCGACGGCATGGCGCTGTTGCGGCAGGCTGGCGTGCTGGATGATGGCCAGCGGGGTGTCGGCCGGCAGTCCGGTGAGCAGGTCGCGCTCGATCTCGTCGGCGTGGGACACACCCATGTAGATCACCAGCGTGAGCCTGGCGTCGCGCGCCGTGGCGGCGAGCTGGCGCCAGTCGGTGCCGCTGTCGCCGGGCTTGGCGTGGCCCGTGACGAAGACGACGCCGTGCGCCCGGTCGCGGTGGGTGAGCGGGGCACCCAGCGAGCTCAGGCCGGCCAGGCCGGCGGTGATGCCGTTGATGACCTGCACCGGGATGCCGGCCGCGCGCAGGTGCTCGACCTCCTCGCCGCCGCGGCCGAAGATGAACGGGTCACCGCCCTTGAGGCGCACCACGGTCTCGCCCTGGCGCGCGGCCGTGATCATGAGCTTTTCGATGAAGGCCTGCGGCGTGCTCTTGCAGCCGCCGCGCTTGCCGACGTGCACGAGGCGGGCCTGGGGCGAGGCGTAGCCCAGCACCCCGTCGCCCACGAGGTCGTCGACCAGCAGCACGGTGGCCGCACCGATGGCGCGGGCGGCCTTGATGGTGAGCAGCTCGGGGTCGCCGGGGCCGGCGCCCACGAGCGTGACGGTGCCCGGGGCCGGCAGCATCCCGGCGGGAGCGGGAAAAAGGGTGTGTGGTGTCATGGGCTGACCTGGGCTGCCAGGACCGCCTGGCCGGCGGGCATGGGGCGCAGTTCCTGCAGGATGAGTGCCGCCTGGCGCGCGATCGGCGCGGGTACGGGCAGTTCGCCGTCGAGCACGCGGCGGATGTAGGCGGCGGTGGCGTCGGGCGAGATGTCACTGGGCAGCTCGGGCAGGCTCGCGAGCGATCCCTCCTGCGCCGGCTGCAGCAAGTGCCGCGCGCCGTCGCGGAAGGCGTCCATGCGCGGGGTGCGCCGGGCATCGGCCACGGGTTCGCCCTCGGTGCCGCGCAGCAACATCGCATGGGCGCCGACGAGCGCGAAGGTCTCGGCCATGGACACCGCGTATGCGGGGTGGGTGTAACTGCCCACGACCAGGGCATGGCCCTGGCAGGGGTTCATGAGCTTGACCAGGCTGTGGGCCGGGTTGCGCAACCCGACGACGCGGCGCACGTCCAGCAGGCGCTGGAGGCCGGGGTGCAGCAGCCCGGTGGGCACGAAGGCGCAGCGGCCGGCCTGTATGCCCTCGATGCGCGGCGCCGCCGCGTGGCCCAGCGCAGCGAACACCGCCTCGCTGGTGACGCGCCGGTCTTCGGTGGCGCTGCCGTGCACCAGCACGGCGGCGCCCGCGCGCGCCAGCAGCAGCGCGAGCAGGGGGGTGAGCACCGGCAGCTTGCGGGCGCCGTTGTAGCTGGGCAGCACCACGGTGGGCACGCCGGTGTCGGGCAGGCGCTGCAGCCGCGCGTGGGTGGCGTCCAGAAAGCCCGCCATTTCCTCGGGTGTCTCGCCCTTGATGCGCATGGCCAGACAGAAGGCACCGACCTCCAGATCGGTCACCGCACCGTCGAGCACCTGGCCGAGCAGGTCGGCCGCCTGCGCGCGCGCCAGTGCCCGCGCGCCACGCGCGCCACGACCGATGTCCTTGATGTACTGGCTGATCCCCATGGGCCGCCATTGTGGGGAATTTTTGATGACTTCGGGTTATATGCAAATCCGGGGCCGGGCGCGGGCCCGCACCCCGTCCGGGCCACCATGAGCGACAGCATGGCCTGGCCGGCGAAGGTGGGTGGCGGCGCGGTGAGCTGGTTGGGTGGTAGGCCGAAACGGCCGCCGATCTGCCTGCCGCCCAAGCGCATCGGCCGGCTTCGCCGCTGACGTGATCACCCGGCTCTTGAACAGGCGCGTGGTGTCTAAAAACACATACCCGCGGCGCTTTTTTGCGCCCCCGTCCGCCGGCTGATGGTTCAGGCCGGCGTCATGCCGTGGCGCTGCTTGATCGCCGCCGTCGCCGGCGAGACCAGGTGGCGCAGGAACGCGTCCACCGCCTCGGCCTGGGTGGACAGCGTCGCGCGTGCGGCCGAGAAGGTGGTGACGATCTGCACCGCCTCGGGCATGCCGCCCAGCAGCGCGATGCCCGGCACGTTCATCAGCTCGCTGCGCTGCTGGAAGCCCAGCGCCACCTCGCCCTTGGCCACCAGCGAACCCACGGGCACGCCCGGTGGCGGGGTGACGATGCGCGGGCCGACCTGCCCGGCGATGCCCCAGCGCTCGAACAGCTGCGCCAGCGCCACACCGCTCGGGCCGGTCGAGTAACCCAGCGTCGGCGCGGCCAGCACGGCGGCCTTCAGGGCCTCCTCGGTCGAGATGTCGGGACGGTCGGCATCGGCCGGTACCGCGACAGCGACCTCGGAGCGGACCATGTCGACGCGGGTATCGGCCACGACATGGCCGCCGGCGGCCAGGCGCTCGATGGCGTCGGCGGCCAGGGCCACCACGTCGAAGGCCTCGCCGGCCTGCACCCGCTTGGCGGCATCGACGCCACCCACCGACTCGACCTGCACGGTGATGCCGGGGTGGGCGTGCTGGAACCCGGCCACGAGATCGGCCAGCAAGGCCTTGGTGGCCATGGAAGAGATGAGGGTCAGCGTGATGGACATGGCCGACAGCGTATCAAACCCCGTGCGCGCCGGCATGCCGGATGCCGTTCTTTCAGCTATCGGGCCGCGTTATGACCCGGGGCATGTGCGCGTGCACCGCGCACCGGCCGGCGGGCGGGTTCACGGCCGCCACGTACACTTCGGGCCATGCTGATCCTGGGTTTCGAGTCTTCCTGCGATGAAACCGGCGTGGCGCTGGTGGACGCCAGCGGCCCGGCCACGCCGCGCCTGCTCGGCCACGCGCTGCACAGCCAGATCGAGATGCACCGTGCCTACGGTGGCGTGGTGCCCGAGCTGGCCAGCCGCGACCACATCCGCCGCGTGCTGCCGCTGGCCGATGCCGTGATGGCCGAGGCCGGCCGGCCGCTGTCGGCCATCGACGCCGTGGCCTACACGCGCGGCCCCGGCCTGGCCGGGGCGCTGCTGGTCGGCTCGGGCGTGGCCTGTGCGCTGGGCATGGCGCTGGGCAAGCCGGTCATCGGCATCCACCACCTCGAAGGGCATCTGCTCTCGCCTTTTCTCAGCGCCGATCCGCCGGTGTTTCCCTTCGTCGCGCTGCTGGTCTCGGGTGGCCACACCCAGCTCATGCTGGTTGACGGGGTGGGGCGTTACGAACTGCTGGGCGAAACCATCGACGATGCAGCCGGCGAGGCCTTCGACAAATCGGCCAAGCTGCTCGGTCTGGACTACCCGGGCGGGCCGGCGCTGGCGCGCCTGGCGCAGGCGGGCGACCCCCAGGCGTTCCGTTTCCCGCGGCCGCTGCTGCACAGCGGCGACCTCGATTTTTCCTTTGCGGGCCTGAAGACGG